>JAABUW010000015.1_pt1 | contig 347325 bp, 353 predicted proteins | sample 5560081 | NCBI WGS metagenome assembly JAABUW01 (sample SAMN10711882, study PRJNA513363) | rock metagenome | isolation source: Antarctica rocks | place: Antarctica: Victoria Land, Knobhead sud | reverse complement strand
TCATTTATGTACCCCCCACACACACTAGATCCATATCTCATGAAGCGACCTCTACTCCCTCAAATAGACCTCTCGTCCCACTCCCTAGCATCTCCATCAACCCTCTCCTACTCAGCCATCTCCTGCTTCCGACTAGAACCTAACACGATGTTCAGCCTGAGGGGCCAGGTAGAGACTGACCTGTTCCACAGACTCTGCATATCCAATGGTAATGGTGTGCTGGGTAATTGACTAGCCACAGTAGCGTCCATAGCGAGGCGTGGGTAGCAGGACGAGTTGAAAAGTCAGGCTTTAGATGTGACTTGCAAGATTAATCCTCTAGCGTGATCAATTGCTGTACTTTTCTGTTGTTTTGGAGGGACTGGCGTTGTTGGCCTTTCATGTTGTGGGAAGTTGCATTCCAACCGTTTGACAGTCGGCTAGGAGACATATACATAGCAGCAAAAAAGCTTCTATAGAATATCTATGCCAAGTCTATACAATATGGTACATGGTTTTGTGCCCTGACTCTAGACATGAAAGGATCAGAAAGTGTAACAATCGGAAAGGTCTATTTCATTTACACCCACTCCACTGGCTCCCTGAGCACCTTCAGCAACCGCTCTTCTCTGCTCCCTTTCTCGGCATCATGCATGTACATCCACCTCGCCGTAAGAGGCAGGCTCATAAGTATACTTTCAACCCTCGCGCCAGGCGTGTTCAAACCAAAAGACGTTCCTCGGTCATGCACGAGATTAAATTCGACATATCGCCCTCTCCGGATTTGCTGCCATTCCTTCTCTCGTTCCGTATAAGGCATATCTTTCCTTCTCTGGATGAGTGGGAGGTATGAGGGTAGAAATGCTGTGAGACAATCTGTAACGAAGCTGAACAACTGCTCCTGATCTTTCTCCCCCTCATCTAAATCATCGAAGAAGATACCACCAATCCCGCGCGACTCACCACGGTGGGGGATGTAGAAGTATCTGTCGCACCACTTCTTGAAGCGTGGGTAGTAGCCACGGTCATGCTTGTCGCAGGCCTCTTTTATCGTGCGGTGGAAATGGATTGCATCTTCATCGAAGAGATACGATGGTGTGAGGTCTGTGCCGCCGCCGAACCACCAGGCGTTGCAGTTCCCTTGCGCATCCATGGTTTCGAAGTATCGGTAGTTGAAGTGGACGGTTGATGCGTTGGGATTATGGGGGTGGAGAACACAGCTGAGGCCTGCGGCGAAGAACTCGAGGCTATCGACGTCTGGATCCAGGGCTTTGTGATTTACTCGCATCTTCTCGATTGCTGGGCGTGGGAGGGTGCCGTAGACGATACTCGTATTGACCCCAGCTTTTTCGAAAACATTTCCACCCTGTAATACGCAAGATATACCACCACCGCCATTCGGTCTGGTCCAAGTATCTATTCGGAACTTCTGTGAAGGATCAAGCGTTTCTAGACTAGAGACGATTTCGTGTTGCTGCACCTCGATCAAGGCTTCCATACGAAGACGCATAGGCGAGGAAGGCGTTATTCCTGACTCGCGCTTTGTGAGGGTGTCTCGTTCGGCGATTGAAGGGACTTCGAGCTGGAGGGGCGAGGTGAACTGGCATGCATGTAGGTGAGCTTTAGAGGCCGCGATTGGAATTTGGCAAGCTAACCATGGAGTAGATTATCGAGCCGCAAAAGACGACACCGAGAGATATTCGCAGATAAGGATAGGCGACCCTTCCACCTTTTGCATCCTTTGGATCGTTCGGAGCCTTGGGCACTGAGGTTAGAATTGAAGGCGGAGATGGTTTAGGAGCAGAACCAGGCACTCTTGGTCCCACAAGAGGTTGAGACTTCGGCGTATCTGAGTATGGCCGAGGAGTTGCATATCGTCGAATGGGTTGATATTGCTGTCTTAATGTTTTCTGGCAACGAAATGCATCTCGCAACGACGAATTGCCTCCAATTCGCAGACAGGGCTTCATGAGTGCCATTGTAGTGGGACTATCGCATGACTTACAGCAAGCGATGGAGACAATTGGCGAACAGAGATTGAGGAATAGACTATAGCTGTCTAACGTACCTATTCAAACGTTGCTGCTCGTAAATAATCCAATCTTAAGAAAATCAGTGACGGAGTGACTCCGGCCTACGAGTTTTGTAACCTTTGCCTAATTCAGCTAGCCCGGAAGCTCTTATACCCCCGGCATGAAAAGACATGACTCCGGAAGAGCAACAAAGGCTCTTCTCTGCATTTTAGACGTAGACCAGCCTTTGATAGTAATACAGAGATGTGATTCAGAAACGTGATATTTGCATATGATTTATAAGTAGTGTCAAGGGAGCCTTGTTCAACGGTCACACCGGGCTAGTCTTGGCAGCACTTACTCATTCTGCGGGAGCCTAGTCGACACCTCTCTTCCTCCCCACCACCAACCTCTCTACCTACGAACATCAGCTCCCACAACATCCTCAACAGTCCATACTGATACAAACAATCACATCTACATACGCCTATCACTACCGGCAACATGCGCTCCAAGTTCAAGGACGAGCATCCCTTCGAGAAGCGCAAGGCCGAAGCTGAGCGAATCCGTCAGAAGTATGCAGACCGCATCCCAGTAAGTAGTCATCCACAACACCCATCTCCCCTTCTTGCATAGAGGTATACTGATATCGCTTCTCTGCTTCAGGTGATCTGCGAGAAAGTCGAGAAATCTGACATCGCAACGATCGACAAGAAGAAATACCTGGTGCCCGCAGACCTCACAGTTGGCCAATTTGTCTATGTCATCCGTAAGCGCATCAAGCTCTCGCCAGAGAAAGCCATCTTCATCTTCGTCGATGAGGTCCTGCCACCCACTGCTGCGCTCATGAGCAGCATCTACGAGGAGCACAAGGTACGTCATGAGTGACACAAAAAGGACGATGTTTTGGGTATGGATGGCTGATGTGGTGACAGGATGAGGACGGCTTCCTGTACATCACCTACTCCGGCGAGAACACCTTCGGCGCTTAGAGGAATCCGTGTGGCAATGATGTGCGTTGCTACGCTTGCAACGATGGATGAGCCTTGGGCGTTCGGGATGGACAGTCGGATGTTTGGTTACGTGCGATGCCTGCTTGCTTAACACGGTGAAGAAGAAAAACAGAAAAAGATTGTAGGCTGCAGAAGGCGTTGCTCCAATACCGCCTGGCATTAGCAGGCGGCAGCTAAGAATTGGAGGAATGGCTTCTGATAGTTGCAAGACCGCGCTCGAGACCTGAACAAACGGCTGTCATACTTGTTGGCTGTGACTTGCTCGCTCTAAGAATAATTCTTTGCGCCCCCACTGCTCCCATACAGTCTGTGCAACCACGATATTGAAAGCTTGAATCTCGACAGCTTGTCCGTTCCTAGTTTCCGAACCATTCACAAAGAGCCCGAGCACTTGAGGTGCAGATTTGGCATTGCAAAAACTGCATGGTAGTAGTTCGTAGACTAAATGTAGATCATCAATATCAGAAGCCAAGCCCAACAGCAAGTCCTTCTCCAACCCTTTCAAATCATTATCAGTCCAGAAAGCTCCCTTTCGTGCAGCGTTATCAACATCACCATTTGTAGAAGCTCCTATCACCTCTACGCGTCTTATCCTTCGCTCAACCCCATCATACAACATGGCCTCTTCCTTGCCACGCTACAACTACCTCATCTCTAAGTTGGCCCTCCGCTCCCTTCCCATTCTCTCCCTTCCCACCCTCCCCCACAGGCCCTACTAACATCCCACTCCCATCAGAACTCTCGACCCACTCTTCGCCATCTTGATCGGCATCTCCGCAGCCGGCGTCCGAATAAAGCGCGAAGAAAACGAGAAGCGAGTCGGCATGACCACTACATCCATGGTTTCAAGTACCAGAGGCGCTAGAAGGGAAGGTGGGAGGGAAGGGGAGATCGGCTTTGGAGAGATCGCGAATTTGGGGTGGGGGAGGGTGAAGAGGAGGATTTCTGGTGGGGCAAGCTGAGGACCAGGGGACTAGCAAGGAGCGGTAAATTATGTCTATGCATCACGACGGAGGCAAAAAAGGAGCGTCGAAAAGGAGGGCCGAAAAGGAGGGCCAGGTGACCACGAGGGCGAGAGGTCAATTTTGATAGGACGGACGTTGGATCTCTGAAAGCTAGATGAAGCATGCCAGTACATTGCTGCTCTCAGCAGACACATTGGGGAAAGAGATGTAAGGATGAACAGGACGCGCCTCTGCTTCGAGGACGGTGGGAGTCTTCGTGATTGAGACAGGAGAAGCATAGAGGTTGCTAGAATTATTGGAGGATGTTCACGAAGAGGAAATTTGTGACGCGTTAGGAGGATATCTTATGAAGCTACGATGATTTTGCAAGTCGGCCATGCGTTCTCTGTGCTTGTGTTGTTCTTGACTCTTCTCGTGGAACGATTTTGGGGTAGATGCCGTGGCTTCGAGGCAGAAGTTCGAAATTTGGAGCTGGGACTTTGTCAAGTCTTGGAAGCCGAGAGCCTGAAAGATCTACATTTTGCGGTAAGAAACCCATCGTTTGACTCAAGCTCCGGCTTTCTGTGTAGAGCATTTGTTCGTAGAGCGGCACCAGGCGGTGGTTTGCTTGACTGGGTTCATGGATCAGAGTCCAATTTGCGCAAGCAAGTTATAGATTCTTAAGTGGACAAAATGCATTAAGTATCCCAGACTCATCCGTAACAGCGACAAACCTATATGGGTATCTCACAATCCCTTATCCCCGAACACCCACATAGAAAATTGTCCAACCATCCTAGAATGACTCCACTCGCTATGCATACAAACCCCACGCCGACCGCAGGGATCTCTCGCGGCTCTCGTACCTCCGAGATGCCAGATTGTTAGTACTTAGAGCGTGACCTGCCTACCTCACGAGACCTCCAATCCCCTCCATAGCCTTCCGCTGCCGGCCCAGCCAGCTCTTCGGCGCATCGGCTCTTCGTTGTAAGACGACGTTGTTCATCTGTAATCTTCCCGCAAGGTCGTGGTAGGCCGAAGCCATTAGCTTGTTCTCCCGCTCCAGATTCCGCGTATAGGTGCGTTCTTCGGCCAATTGCATAGCCTGTGGTGATGTTGTGGTCAGTGTCATCGAGATTTAGGCATCGAAGCCGTGAAGCGGGCTAGCTAGCCATAATTTGGTCTAGATGGCTAACAAAACGACGTATTTAGAGGCTGATAGAAAACAATGACTGACTTTGGACTCCGATCCTTCGGCGGCAGCATTGTTGGATTGGGTATCTTCGTTGGCGAGACTCTGCTCTTGTAGACGAGCCTCCAGATCTTTGATCACGCCTGCTGATTTTTCGATTTGCTGTCATCATGCTTGTCAGCATTTCCACGCTTGAAGAGCTTGCCGAATCGTGAGGTTCGTTTAGACTGTGCTACAGAAGAACATTGTGACTGCTCATCAGGGGGTGAAGTCTGGCAAGCGATGTCTGCAGAAATGAGCTGTTTGTCTACCTGTTGGGCTTTTGCGACCCGCTCTCTGCCTTCCTCAATTTTTGTGGCAAAGGCGTCGACATTGCGATGAAAAATGTCGTTCTTGTCCTTGGTAGACTCGGCCAACTTATTGGCATTTGCTTGCTGGATGAGATCCTTTATCTCTTGCAAACTTTGGCTTTCCGCCTTCCTCTTCGTCTCGAGCTCGGCGTTCGCCACGACAGCTTCGTGTGACTCTTGCCAGGCCTGGTTGCGCTCTTCATTTTGCTTGGCATACTGTTCTTGAAGGAACTTGTGTGTTGACCGCAGGGCGTCGTGCTCGCTCTGCAATTGCATTAGTGCTACCGATTGTTGCTTCTTTACCTCTTCAACCATCTGAAGCCTGGGCTTGTCGAGCAATTCGCCTTGGAGGAGGTCAATATTGAGATCTGTCATCATGCAGTGTCTCTCAAAGCAAGACGTACGGTCATTGTTGGCTGCATCAACATCTCTTTGGGCTGCTGACAGCGTCTCCTCGAGCTCGGCACGCTTCTTTTGCTCGACTTTGAGTTGCTCCCGCATTTTCTTGAAGCTTTCGGTCCTTTCGTCATTGTGAGTAAGATCAAAGATTCTGCGACTGGGAGATACAGACCCTTCAATCGGATGCCCTTGCCTGACTTCCTCGAGGGCAGACTGCAGGCTGGAGATTTCCTGGCGTGTTGCCTGGAAGGTTTTGTACTGATCTACTGAAAGCTCTTGGGCCTTTTCAAGCTGATGCTGTAACGTAGTGGATTTGATGTCTTTCTCACTAGCATCGTTCGTCATTTGTCGAAGCTGCTTCTCGAGTTCGAGAACTCGAGATTTCCTGTCACTCATCAGTACTCGTGTCCAGAAGAGAACAGTGCAGGCAACTTGCATTCGATCCTCGTGCTTTGAGGTCTCAGCAAGCTCGGATTCAAGACCGCCGTCCACAATTGTTGGCGATGAGTGGATCTCTGGACCACCAGCATCTTCCAAGTCTGCGATCCTTTCTTGATCTTGTGCAAGCACTTCACGCATGGCTTTTGAATCCCGATGGAGTCGATCAATTTCAGCGACGTACGCTTGTTTCGTTTCTCGTAACTCGGTGTTGTCCTGCTCGCTCCGAGAGAGAGTCTGGCCAATCTCGTGGTTCTCTTGCTGAAGCTTAGCATTCTCTCGTCGAATATCCTCATAGCCTTGCAACTTTGGTCGAGCTTCGTCAAGTTGCTGACGCAACGAGTCTCGCTCTTTTTCGATGCTCTGGCTGGCTTGGACTTTCCGCTTGTAATTGTCGGCTTGGTTGGCTTTCCTTGTTTGCTCCTCCAGCTTAACTTTCAGCTCGTCGAAAGCGTCTTGAAGATTCTGCAGCTTGTCGTCCGCCTCACCGAGCTTACGGTATTTTCGTTCTAGCTCGGCTTCGTGCGCTTGGTGCCGTGAGATCTGCGCTTCATGACCAGCAATAGTCTCCTCCTGCTTGGATATCTTCATTTCCAAGTCCCTCACTGACACTTGCTTACTTTCATTGTGTATCGAGTTCAGCCTCTTCAACTCATCTTCTTGCTCGACTGACAGCTTCGAGACATCATCGTACTTCTCTTGCAAGCGTACATATTCATTGGTGATCTCTACCTTCTCCGCGTTCAGGTCTTGAACTTCGCTTTCTCGGCGTCCCAGTTGAGACCGCACTCTTGCAAGATGCTCCTCGAGAGCTAATTCCCGATCTAACTTCCGTGATGGAAAGGAAGTAGTACTGTCATTCAAATTGCTATAATCTTGATCACGATTGCTAGTGTATTCATCGCCGGAATGGTACTGGGCAGGGTCTATCTCTTGAATGAGCGAAGCCATTACTTTTTGTGTTGGGGGAGGAAGAGTCGACATTTTCGCGATAATGTGGGCTTGCGGAGGGTCAATTAAGACCACAAGGAGGATCAACTTCAGAAACTGCGCTGCGCCGTTAGCCACCGTAACTGCTTGGTACAAGTCCTCATAGCGTGCCTTGGTTGTAGAGGAGCTTGAGCCATCTGCAGCCAATTTAATGAGGTCTGTCTCCGTGAATGCATTGTATCTTGCACCTTGCTCATCGAGGTATAATACGACCTGGGTATATATGAATTGCAAATTCTGTTGTCTCGAGTAGTCCGACTGTTTCCTGCTGGGAAGCTGTCCGGTAAAGCTTTCTGGGTTGATTTCACAAAGCATCTCCCAGAAGGCCTGCCCATCGCTCATCTCGTTCAGCGATCCCACGCGACTAGATAGCGAGAACGAGTTGACCTATACGCCATTAGCTTCTAGTCCCTCATTAAAGTAGAAAAACGCGCAACTTACCCAGACGACCAGCGCCCCTTCGGTCTCGGGGGGGAGGGTTCCATTCGTTGCCATAGCGTCTCCTGTAAGGTTTTGCAATCAAATCTGTATCGGGGAGAGGATGGGGAGCGCTATGCAGCATATTGGCGGAGCGCTGGGTGCATGTCATGAATAAGTAAGGGCAGGCCTTGGGGACGTGATTTTGAATGGTGAACAAAGAACCCTTGTCCTCCACGGCACCAAGTCATTGTATAACTCCGCTAGCGCCGTATGGAACGCTTTCTCCACTTCACTGGATCTATTGTTCTGAACACAATGCATTTGACGTACTCATCACTGTGGCTAAGATTCTAAGCATGGGTAATAGTTTGTATTGGTTTGGCTACCGAGCTGCTACAACAAGATGGAAATCTGTCCCTTGATGACTTTTGCCAGCAGGTGACTGCCTAATCGCCCAAAGCACGTCTTCGCCTCCAAACCATCCGCCGGGATAACAATTCATGGGCACATGTTTGCGTAAAGTTCTCTCCATAGTCGTACAGCAAATTCTCGCTCCAGACCAGAGTCCGCGGGAAGACTCAACCAGAATGAATGAAATGTCAAGGGATCCTGTCCATTTGCATGGTATCCGGCCGTTCGAGGCTACACGCCCTACTATTGAGCCGTGACCGTCGAGTCATCTTCTATAGTCGGCGTGTGTTTCTGAGACAAAGTATGAATAGTATCGATGGCTTCCGTGGAAGCCTTGACAATGAAACCTCTGCAAGATTACGGTATATTAGCGTTGCTCATGGCGTCACGGAGTATGCGACATACTTGATAAGCTCGAACTCGTGGAGAACTTCGCCGCCTGCAGCGGCTATAGCACTTTTGTAGTCATTAAGATCGGACTGCGGTGTGTCGCTGGGATACGTTATCAGGACCTGTCGTTGCGGCGCAAGTCCACTGACGCTTATGGCGAAAGCGCCAACCAGAGCACAAAGCTGTGAGAGTTGCATATCGTCTTTAGGTGAGAGACAAGAGGGTGTTGCTTAGGTGTAATTGGAAGGAACCCTATTAAAGGGAAGACCATGTGAAGGCAACCATGTGCCAACACCTTGATGACTAAGCGGTATCCTTGTTTCGGCTTGAGCCTCCCCCATCCCTCTGTCCAGTAACAACTTCACTCCTTCTACAACCATCCAACACTGCACCACCGCCTCTCCCTCATTCTCAGATCTATCTACCCTCACGAAAGCGCTCTTACATCGACGGCATACCGTCTGCCACTCACCATACACAAACGCTCATTATTTTAAAGGTGGGTCCGCTGGGGATCAACCCGTTATTGAGGAATAGGTTTAGAAAAAAGGCGTTTGAGGCTGAGGACAGTACACTGGGAGAGTGGAGTGCAGCTTGCGCATGACGGGCATTCTGGCTTGGTATCGAACAATAGCTAGCAGTGACTTCAATAACTTCCGTGACTGTGTCGTTCAAGAGCATTATTGAGGTCGTGGTCTTCCTATTATCGCAAGGGAAAGCATCCATCAATAGCACACCGTGCCAAAGGGTCCTCACAAATACCTGATTCATCCCACACCAGCGAGGCATTTGTTTCCTTTTCTGTGTCTACTCCTAACCGTACAAGCTTCTCTACCACTGTGACGACATCATCGCCTATCATGTCTGTCGGACTCCCTTCCGATGAAATCGCTGAAGACTACAAGAATTCCCTCGAAGATCTGACCCAGAACTCGAGATTCGAGATCAACAACCTAACCGTCATCGCGAAAGAGAACACAGAGCATGCTATGGCCATATCACGAGTATTAGAGAACCATATCAAGAATGTAAGTAAGGATCAGTATGCGGTGTCTTATGAAGCGATGAGTGTTGCGTGCCAATTTCTGTGCTCTTCCTGTTTCGAGCTCAGAAGAGAAGCGTACTGATTGTTGCTCAGACGCCCCCAGACCGGAAACTTCCAGCATTGTATGTATTGGACTCCGTGGTAAAAAACGTTGGTACACCGTACACGTTGTTTCTTGGCCGCAATCTGTACAGTATCTTTATGAACGCTTATAGCTTGGTCAACAACCAAGTACGCAAGAAGTTGGATGAGATGCTGAAGACCTGGAAAGAGCCCGTGCCTGGATCGTTGGAATTGAAACCTGTATTCCTTCCTGAAATAACACGACCTATCGAGAATGCGTTGATCAAAGCTCGAACTGCAGCAGTTCAGCAGCAACAGCAGCAGCAGTCCAGGAATCAACAAGAGATGATGCGTGCTTGGCCAATGGCTATGCCAAACCCACAATGGCGCAGCACTCCCACTCCTCCTCAAGCCAACGGGCAATATCATCCGCCTCCTCCACAAGCTTTTGCACCGCAGAATGCTCCGAACACACACTTTCAGGTATGCTACATCTCCTCCCTCTGCAGGGTATCTATTGACACGCAGTCACAGCCACGTCCGCCGTACCCTCCGCAGCCACAGTACTCTCATGCACAGCCCAATCCACAGCATTTCCAACAACCCTATTTACAGCCAACATCATACCCACAAACTCCTCTACCTTCTCAAAGCTTCGATCCTTTGAACAGAGACATAGCAGACTTAATCGCAAAATTCCGAAACGAGTTTGGTGCCAATCCTTATGATGACGCTCTCCGGAACCGACTGAAAGCTTTGGTAGACCTTCAGGGTATTATGAGCCGGCAACAATTAGCACCTCAAGAGCTACAGGCTGTAAGGGATCAGGTCGCGCAGCTATCTGCCAGTTCTGCTCGTGCACCAGCTCCCCAGCAATATGTCCCTCCTCCGCAGCACACATATCAGCAGCCTCGACATTTACATCAACTTCCACCTCAAGAATCGACGCCGCAGACTGGAGACCTGCAAGGATTGCTGTCGTCGAGAAATTTGGCGGACATTATTGCAAAAGCTCAGAGGACTCCTTCATCAACTCCAGTCTCCCAGGCACCAGTATCACACCCACAGCAAATCCCAACATCTCGCCCTCCAGGACCTCCCGCACCTGGAAGAGATTTATTGGCAATGCTAAGAGCCAATGGTATGCTGCCCGCCGGTAGTACACCGGTCAATGGCTCGCTCGGATCCGTACTTTCTCCTTCTGGGATCAATACCCCACCAGTACTTCCTACTGGTTTGACACGTCCTGCGTTGTTGAATGATGCCGAGCTTACATCTACTTCTCTAAAAAGGTACGATCCACTACTCCTTAGTCCATTTTGCCTTTTTACTGACAGTTGCTAGACCGAGACCGTATCTCATCTCGACTCTGTACGAAGCCCGCCCCAACCAGTGCTCAACATGTGGTAGACGTTTTCTTGCCACAGTAGAAGGAAAGGAAAAGAAAGCTCGACATCTAGACTGGCACTTCCGGACAAACCAGCGTCTCGCCGACTCTGCCAAGCGTGGCCAGAGCCGGAGTTGGTATGTTGACGAGTTGGTAAGTATCAATCCCGATTACAGATTGTACGCGAGTGGACGCTGACAATGCAATAGGAATGGATCAAATCGCGTGACAACCCAGAGGATGCCCCCGTCACAGACGCTTCCTCTTCAGCGACTAAAGCTGCTCTTGCAGCCTCTCTAGCCGCCGCAGACCCTAAGAACAAACATATCCCCGTTCCTTTAGATCAAGCGCTAGCTAATCAGCCATGTCCAATTTGCCAAGAGAAATTTGACACGGTGTGGAACGACGAGGCGCAAGACTTCGTATGGATGGACGCCATGAAGATCGGGAGCCGAATTTATCATGCCAGCTGCCATGCTGAGGTGAAGAAAGATGGCGGTACTACGCCACTGAGGACGAGCACCCCGGACAGTGTATTGGGCAAACGGAGGGCTGGGGTCAGTACCTAGAAGAAATACAATCAAGAAGGAACCGTGGCTGATTGGTGATATAGGGTCTTGATCTTAACGCTTCGAATGCAAAGGCTATCAGAGCATGATTCTGACTGCGAAAATTGCGTGCACATCACTGTCAGACAGTTGATCTTTTTCAAGCCATGATCTTTGATTTTGCGTGCATCCCTCTTTGCGACATGCATGCGCGGCGGTCTCCTCATGGCATACTACCCTGCAACCCTATCCTTCTCTTTGAAACCAGATGCGGGTTCTTCAAGATACTTTTCAGATCTTAGATCACACAATCAAACATCCAATTTCCAATCCAGTCCCGCTTCTATGTGATATTCAATTCTTTACACGCGACTCATATCTCCGCCAATACCATCCCCTTTTTCGACGATTTAGCCTAAAAGGCGGATTATGTTTGACATCACGCAACGGCTCCAGAGCATGACGTATTGGTAGCATACCCCACACCAATTGTTCACCTTCACAATTGAGCGCACCTCACTGCAACAACAATCCTCTACACTAAGGTTCACTAATCTACAACATCAACATGTCGTCGCTATATGTTATTCGCTGGGGGATCCTAGGTGCGTCTACATTGCCCTCACCTCCCAAATTGCCGCAATCGTCTTCCAATCGGCATTCTCCCTACGGCCCAAAACACTGCTGACATGACTCCCAGCAACCGGAGGCATTGCCGAAAGTAGCCTCTCCCCATCACTGTCATCCCGCCCTTAGGAACCTAATTACTCTATCCCGCACAGAATTTACTAAAGACCTTATGACTGATCCCTCAACCCGGGATGTCTCCGATGTAAAGCATACCGTCACGGCAGCCGCCTCTTCCTCTTCTTCCTCTCGAGCAAAGCAATTCCTCGAAACATGCAAATGTCCCTCCTCCGCAACCGCCTACGGATCCTACGAAGAGCTCGTCAAAGACAAAAACGTCGACATCATCTACGTCGCCACGCCGCATTCCCACCATTTCCAAAACGCCATGCTCTGTCTTTTAAACGGCAAGCACGTGCTGTGCGAGAAGGCGTTTACGGTTAATGCAGCACAAGCGAAGAAGTTGATCGAGACGGCTAAAGAGAAGGGACTGTTTTTGATGGAAGCGGTGTGGACAAGATTCTTTCCGTTGAGTATTCAGATTAGGAAGATGGTTGAGGATGGGGAATTGGGAGCTGTTCATCGAGTTATTGCCGATTTGAGTTTTGGACAAGATGTTGAGAATACGTGGGGTGCTGATGGGGCGAAGCATAGGATGGTGAATATGGATTTGGCTGGTGGTGCTTTGCTTGATCGTACGTCTCCCCTTCGCTCCTCAATCTACCATAATCAATATAATGACCTAGCACTAATGAATCACCCCTCTAGTCGGCATTTATCCTCTCACCTGGTGTTTCCAAACAATCTACCACACTGTCCCGAAGGACCAGCGCAAAGCCCCCACCATCATCTCCTCCATCGAAAAATACTCTTCTGGCGCTGACGAGAAAACATCCATGATCCTTTCCTTCCCCTCCGCGCCTCACGGGAAACACGCCGCCCACGGTATCGCTTTGACGAACTTCAGGGTCGCGACGGATCCAGATGGATACTACACTTCCGGGCCAGCGATCAGGATTCAAGGAACGAAAGGAGAGATTCAGGTGTCAGGGCCGGCATTTAGGCCAGAGCATTATAGGTTTATTCCGGCGGAGGGCGATATTGATGCGCAGCGTGTTAGGCAGGGGAAGAATGGGAAGGTTAGGGAGGTGGATTGTCCTATACCGGGACAGGGTGGGTCGATTCTTTCGCCCAAGTCAAGCACAGAGTACTGATTTCATGATCTTTAGGCATGTTCTGGGAAGCGGATGAGTGTGCAAGGTGCCTGAGAGATGGAAAGCTGGAGAGCACGGGGATGGGATGGGAGGAGAGTTTGGTGATTATGGAGACGATGGACAAGGTGAGGGAACAGGCGGGGTTGAAATACCCTGAGAAGATTGAGACAACGGACTATCCAGTCAAGTTGTAAGACTAGGCAACGTACATAGTCCGAGGGCTTTTGTACCATAGATCTTGAATGAATCCTATTGTACATTGCATGTTGGCGCTGCTGTGAGCGTACCCCTCGCTTCAATGCTCTTCTATGGCAAGTGAACGTGACCCCTCGTCGAATGCTTCGATCACCTCTTTTTGTTCCCCTCCTTCGCCTTTCCCTTCTTCTCCCCCGTCTTTTCCCCCTCATCGCCCTCCTTCACTTCCCCATCAACCCCATTCACTCCATCCGACCCACTAACTTTCTTACTATCCTTATCCTTGCCATTTTCCTCCTTCTTCGCATCCTTCTCCTCCTGCTGCTGCCGATTCTGAATCTTATTCTCAATCAAATCATGAAACGCCGTAATCGCCCTTATCAAACTACTCAGATAAATAGCCATCAACTGATCATTCGTCTTCACACTCATCGCCCTCGCTAACTCCGTATTATTCGTCCGCTCGGGCCCATTACCCTCCTTTCCAGTAATCGTCTCTGAAGGCGTAGCTGTGGGATTTGACAAGTTGGGTAGGAGGTTGAAGACGTCTTGGAGGTTTCCGAGGATGGCGTGGTTTACGGGAAGTTCTTTGTCGATGACTTTTTGGAGGTATTGGCCGATGTCACGGAGGCGGAGGTGCAGGCCTTGAAGTGATTGGAGCTGGGAGGTTATCCGGGTGGAGAGAGTGCCGACGGCGACGTCGCGGATGTCGCGTAAGAGGTGCTCGACGCCTATCTCTTCGGCTTCTTCGGCTTCGATGATGGAGGGGGTGTGCATGAAGGTTTTGGTTGTTGTGGTGCCGTCCTAGGAATCGTTCTGTGAGCAGCTGCTCCTAAAGGAGAGAAGAATGGTCTCAAGCATAGACATACATCTTTGATTTCTTCAACGGCGAAATAAGCATCTGTAGGCACGCCCACTTCCTTTGGTTGGACATCTATGATAACGAGCAGAGGGTTGGGCGTGTAGCGTTTGAAGAGTTCATTGATCTCGAGATCTGACGCTCGTAGCTTGGGGCCGGAGTGATACCATCCTATCAGCTTTTCCCGGGCGTTGACTTTCTTAAACATGTCGTTCATGCCCTCGACGTAGTTGTGGTCCAAGAACCATACTGAAGGGTCTTTCTCATCTTCTTCGAAGGGTACTGAGAGCCGTGGGCATTAGTAAAGAGTTTCGGAGCTCATCAGGAGTGTAATTTTATACGTACCAGCAAAACTGTTTGATACCCTCGCATTCTTGCCATCATTCTGCCCTAGTAAGACGCCCACGACTCGCTTTCGTAGACCTTTGCCTGAGCGGCCAAAGTGATCTGCTGCTGAGAGGAGGACGAGAGGAGCGACGGAGACGTTTCGCGAGACCAATGACAAAGCCTCAGCTGTAGTGGCAGGCATAACGGAGGTAGAAGGGGGCTAAGTATAGAGATGGTGCTTGTTGAAGAGTCCAGAGCTTCACTCTCAGTCGCTTGATATAAATACACGCTAGTAAACTTTAGGATGCGCTAGCACAAGACTCCTAAAAGGCACGCGGGCAGCATGTGTTCTTTCTTCTTCACTAACTCAGTTTCTTCGACAGACGTTTCTGCTTAAGTGATTAGACGGAAGTTGGGGTGCAAAAGTTCCGATGCATGACCCTTTGGACAAGATTGAGGTGGTTACATAGGTTTACATAGTTCTAGTGCTAATATTATGTACATGTGCATAATGAGACTCCGCAAAGTGATGGAGGTAGGTCCTTGTCTCGTACCATTTTGCTTGAACGGAAGATCGTTTCAATCTCGACACCTTCCTCACTGACCCCTCGTTCATTTGAGAAACTGTCCTCGGTAGGCCTGATCAATGCCCTTTCACGGTTGCTTCTCCCACGCTTCAGCTCTATGAATACATTTTGCCTGAATTGAGTCTCGTTTCCAGCTAGATTTGGTCCTCAGTTGTTGGGAGAAGCTGTCCAGAAGGTGCGTCGCCAGACTTCGGCCAAAGAAGGAGTTCAGGATCGGCACATAGCTGCAGATCAAGCCTGTGCTCACTTCGAGAACACTCTGAAGGAGTCAGTATTCCCTGTCTCCATGTTCGGTCTATTGCCAACAAGCTTACCTCCAAAGAAAGGTGTTGGCGGCCAACCACGTCCGATTTGTGTGGTAGGATCGCGGACAGCGCAGACGTAGCGCACGATGGCTATGGCCCAATTGCTTCGCATCAAGTAATTCGCGCTTCCCATAGCTCACGTACACCAGATGAGCACATACATAGATCCTGCCATGAACACAAGAGATATGCCAAGCTTCTGTTAGAGAGAAAGCTGAAGCCGCCAGACCATCGGCAGTAGCACGACAAACATGGTTAGATCGGTGATGAAGTTCCGAGAGCCATATACGTAATCAGCTTTTATAACATTGATGCAATGGCCAGGTTCATCAGGCTTCCAGTACTTGGCTTCTGCGTGCATCCAAGAATGGGCCTCGTGGGGTTGCTGAATAGGTATGCGAAGACGATGAACATGACCGCCCAGGTGCAATATCTTCAACGAGGTGATAGCGCTCCAAATGTTGTACCGATGTGATGAGAGCCGCCACTAGAATTTACCAGCATGTAGAAAACCCAAGCTTACGAAGGAAGCTAAGCCCAATCATCCCAGCCCATGGAACGATTGACGAAGATTCGCGTCCAATTTCGAACTGCCACGAAGAGACTATACAAGCAACTATTATACCATGAGCACGGCTGGGAACATCAATAGGTATTTTGCCTGCCATTTTGATTATTAGAGGATGCCTCCGAAAGCTTGGACCGGCAATATTGACAAGGCCGAAGTATGAATTGCATCGAGGGAATAAGGTTTTATCTTGTCCATGGAAACGAGAAGTAAGGCTGCGACCAACCACATTCTCGGACAATGCGTAATCACAAACAAACGGAAGGAAAGAAGATGGTCAGATATTGTTCCTTTGCTAGGACCGCTCGCTTCATCCGCAATTGTGCCTGGTGGTGAGGACCATCGCAAAACAGTTGGTCGAGCTCTAGGAAGTGAGGTAACAGCACGGCGAGCATCATGACTAAAGCAGCGAAATTGGTAATGCTGACGCTCGATGGCATCGTTTTCATTGCTCACTACAGTAAGCTGGTGAAACGAATGCGAAAGCAAAGAGGACAGTGCCACGGCTTCTGAATTGGGCCTGCTGACGGCTTGTTCTGACAGCGATGAGATGATCAGGCTCAAGACAGCCACCGAAAGAAAAAATGGTGGAAGATTGTGAGGGTTACGGACTAGGCTCGTTTCGGCGGTCGGGTGCCATCCATGAAACACAAAACGACGACCTCTCAGAGCTCTTTGCGAGTAACCATGACTTTACCTCATCTCCTGTGAAGTCTGTATTTGCGCGATTAGAAAACAGTCTCCGTAAGAGCTCGGGTACTCTCCAGAGATAGTAGGCCATTGGTAGGATGGGAATGCTAGAACCAGTGTCACTCTACGCTATCGTCGATACGAAACGTTTCTTCCCAGAGGTGCTCTGGGGAGCATCCCTGGACAGTCTGCAAGTCTTCATTCGAGACCAATGTCTCCACCTTTGTTCTTTGATCGCTATGGGGTTATGCCACGCCTTTCGCTTTCATTGATACACAATGTGCCTTGTACGTAGACAACGCCTTGGAGAGACCATTGCAGAACAATGGCACGCCTTTTGCTTTCATTAATGTACAATCTCCATTGTATGTTGTTGATGCGGCAGAAGAGAGATAAAGGATGTTGCAAGCCATTGTGAGAGGGGTCCATAACGGCATACAAATACCCATCCGTGGTCGCATATCATCTTTCCATTCCATCCTCACCATACACATCCATTTGGTGGTGAACATCCCATCGCAACCCAAAGCCAAAATACATACCACCCTACGTACTACCCTGAAACCCAATATGTCTTATCATACGAGCGAAATACATGCCACCATAAGTACTACCCTGAAAACCAACATGTCTTACCAAACGGGTGGTATACATACCACCACTAATACCACCCTGAAAACCAACATGTCTTACCGAGCGAGTGGTATACAAAACACCACAAGTACCACCCTGAAAACCCACATGCCTTACCAAACGAGAGCACTCTCGGACGCGTCCCATTACGGTAATTCGGATGTTCCTGCCGGCGAGAGGTCTCAGAGGTATGTCGAAGCCGATTACTCTACTTCTGACAGATACAGAGACCACTACCCACGCGATATCCCGAGAAAACTTACTTCTCATGAGAGCGATAGAAGCTATATCTCGCGCAGCAATCACGGTGACAATGATTCTTATAATGATTCTCGAGACTATCCGTCCCGAAATGATCGTAAGGAACCTCAATCTCGCGACGAGTATTACATCGTTCGAAGGTACTACTATCCTGCTTCTGACAACGACGAGCAATACCAGTCTGCTCAATCTGGTACGTCCAATTCTACTCGGGGCACTAAAACTCGGAATGAGCGTGACGTTGAAGCGCTTCCATCGAGCCTGCAGACTTTAGCTGGAGAAGTCGATGCGGAGTTCAGTCGCCTTGAGAGAGTAGCTGAATCTCTTGAGAGGAAGAAGGCACGCCGTGAATACGATGTCAATCAATACGAGGAGGTCAAGCGATCAATCGCACATGAATGGAACAATAACCTTCGGCGCCTTGACGAAATCTGCCAGGAGAAAACCAGGATAGAGCGTTCGCACTCATCCGTATCCCGCTCTTCACAAAGCGCACACACGTCCGGAAATCGCTCAAGCCACGGCCGGACCCATGTCAGCCAATATGATAACTCCGATTCTGACGCAGAATCAGTGCACACGATTCGTCCCTCGGATGACTATCGTACATTCCAGGAATTTTTAAATTACGGACATCAAGTACCCGAGGATTCGAAGACGACGACTAAGAGACGCCAAGCTTCAGCCAAGGACGAGCGTACACATCAGAGCTATGCACATAACGACAAGTCAAAGACAAAGACTGAGCCCACACGTCAGAGCTCCACCCACGATAACAAGTCAAGGGCGAATACTGAGCGCACCCGTCAGAGTTCCACTCATGATGACAGGTCAAGGGTAGATGCTGAGCGCAAACGCCAAAGTTCCACCTACGATGACAAGTCAAGGGCAAAGTCTGAGCGAGGGCACAGTAGAAAACCCTCAGAAAAAACGAGACATTCTGAAAAGCCTGATCACAATCGCGATGAGAAATCTAAGAGCAAGAAAGACTGGCGGCAGTCGGCCAAAGACAAGCCCCGTCGCGAATCTACATTACCAGATATCATTGAGGAGGTAAATATACCAGACCATTATGGAACTCTCGGCATTTCTTCCCAAGCTTCCGCAGCTGAGATCAAGAAAGCCGCAAGGGAGAAGCGTTTTCAGACGCATCCCGACAAGGTCAAGAAGTCAGGAATGTCTTCCAGGGAGCTTCAGGAAATCGATGAGCGTGCTGCTCGGGTAGGCCAAGCTGTCGATGTGTTGACAGATCCAGAGCAGAAAAAGGCGTATGACAGGGCTTGGGATAGCAGGCGTTGATCATAGGTGAGTCGGCTTGCGAATCTCAGCCTATCTCTTCAAGCGCATTGGTAGCGGCTGTGCCTTGCGAAAGGGAAGAATTGAGCCTGTTGGAGGAAAATGAATCTGACTTTGAGCCGGTTTGTGTTTCTTATTGATGTTGCAAATTACCGAGAATAGACTTAAAGTCCATGTCATTCCAGATACTCCAAAGCGTAATGGACAGGACTTCTATTCCGTAAATCTCTTGCTTTTTTTGTTTGTACCTCTTACTTCTTCTATTGGCTCTGACGTCTCGCCCTTGTAGTATATAGTCCAGAGCGTAACGTGCACACGTATTATACCATAAGGCTACCGAGACACCAAAGTAAGGCGAACCAGCCTGAGGTACGACCCAGCATTAGTCTCCCATCGTGCTTGTGCTTATGGACTCTGGTATCAGTACTAGCGAGGGTTTCCTGAGTGAAGTTAGGTGTGTCTTTAGGCAGCAGTCATGGCTTATGTCATCGATATCGATATGTGTTGTACAATTTCCAAAGGCCAGCGGAGTCTTTCCGCAGCCGGCCACAAATTCTGCAACAAAACTATCTAGTACACTATCCAAGACTCTACCGGCATCTCCTCCGGAAGTATACACCTACCTATCACAGAGCTCTCAACTTTGATAAAATGCCTAGCCAACCTTACAGCCTACGTGACCGAGCCACTCTCGTCAAGCGTGAAAGGACCGATAGAGACACTCCAGATCGCCAACAACCCACAAAGCAGCACAAGCGCCGGACACTGAAGACCAGAGGCTGCCATTTTGTCTGGGCAAGCGACGACAGTGTCACCGAGTCCGACGAAGATGTCATACCACCTCCACCAAAGCGAAGAAGGATGACCAAGCCTATCAACACCAATCGCGCATCTAACGCCCGAGGCAGGGTCCACTTTAAGGAAGAGGATAGCGACGACGAGAGCAGCAGCAGCGAGGAAGTAAGCAGCAGCGAACACAGCACTGAAGACAGCAATGAGGAGAAGGGTGATCAGACTGAACGTATCGACGGGCTACTTCACTCTTTCTACGACCGATACCGTCGCATATTCACTGTTCCAGGCTTCGACGACGAAGTGAATGGCGAAGATACACCGCAAAATCAACACGACATGGCAGAGACGGAGGTAGAGTGCGCCGAAGAGAGCATTATGCGCCTCGGTGAGGAGGGAGACGAGACCGACGACGCTCAAGGTGAGCGTGGGATGTCACCGATTGTGGGGAGCGAGAGCGAGCTGCGCGGCAAAATTCCTGCGAATGGAGCTGAGATTGGGCCGAATGGGAACGTGGTAGAGCAGGGAGGAGCGGCGGCTATGGCGGTTTGGAGCGGCAGTCTTGCTATGGTATTGTACCAAGGAATTGAAGAGGAGCGTGGGGGGTGCGTATTCCCACTCACTTAGGGTGAGGAAAGGGCAGATACAGGGTCAAGATGAGCTGAGAATGGCACAAATACCGCTCCAGATCAGCAGTGATGATGGATAAATATAAGTAGCGTACCATCAACAAGCATGCAATTCTGTTCCATGCAAATCCATGGATTTTTAACAGCGGCTAGCCGATTTGGGATTTAGCGTCTCAACACTGCAGGCTTGGGACGTCATTTTCTGAAAATCCAAGGCTTTGCTCCATACTCGTAGCAGTGCAATTGAGAGGCCAATTGCCATAGACAGTACTCCGTATCACCAATTGGATGTGGTAAATGTACATAGCATGTAGCACTGATCCAGTGGGCTTTTGGTGAGCGTAAGCTGGTCTGACCGTCGTACTCGGACCGCTCAGCTGCTTGCAGGCCTGGTGGCTGTTCTTGGGCTTTTGGCCAACTTTGTATGGGTTGCACAGCTCCCACGCCCTCATACACCTCTTCTTTTCTTTGTATAGTCAGAGTTGAAATACTTGATGCCATCTATAGCCGTCACAGTTACTTGTAAAGGAGTGACGAAGAACGCCTTCGTGGCCTTGTTCCTGGATCTAGAATTAAGATCTCCGAAGATCTGCCATCTTGAATTCGATAGATTTGCATTCCCGAATACCTCCACTTCTTAACACCCCCACAAACCCACCTGCATCTCCAATTGTCACCTCTTTGTGCTCGCAACATCTGTACACGTCAACTTGGGAACACATCTCATAGCGAACCCTGACAGACAAGCCTTGGCAAACACGGGCTTTTTCTGCTTTAGACATTGCAGGCCTGGGAACTGCACTTTCAATTGACCGCTCCATCGACAACCCCAATCTCCAGCACACCGACCAAAGACACTCATATATCTCATCCACAATGGCAGCCATGGCACGCCGTCGTAACGTGACGTCTTCAGAGGAATTTGAGTCTGCACCAGCCTCTGCAAATGACTCGCCCAGCTATAGCCCCATGCAGAACAATTCCTCGAGAACGTCTCTGGCCAGTGATAGCTCGAGCCGTGCACTGGATAAGGAGGAGGTCATCAAGTCTACCATGGAGCTGGATGCAAATACCTACCTTGTGGCTCCGGTCTTGAATGGCGAGGATGTTCCAGTGGCCACGGTTCATAAGAGGGATCTGAAAGGTAATAAGTCCAGGCCAGCCGTTCGAAGAAGCTTCGTTCTAATAACGTTGTAGGAGCTCTCCCTCAGGTGGCGACCAGCGATGACGGCCTTGTAGCTTCGGTCGACACAAAATTGAAAGGTAGGGTATTGAGGTCTGCCTTTTGGAAGTTCCAGTCACTGACGGTAATGCAGAATATGGCAAGCTCATTGACACGTATGGCAACGAGTTTGAGCTTCCCACATTTACCATTAAGGATGTTCGTGACGCCATACCCAAGCATTGCTATGAGAGATCAGGTGCTCGCTTTTTGACATATGTTGCCCGTGATATCTTGACGTTGGCTGCCACTCTCATGCTCGCCTACAAATTCATCACACCAGAATATGTCCCTTCCACCCTTGCGCGAGGAGTCTTGTGGGCCGTATATGGCTTCGGTGAGTCGAGCGCTGGCAGCGTTGCGGTAGCCTAGCTAATCGGTATTCAGTCAATGGGTGCACCGGTACTGGACTGTGGGTTCTCGCTCATGAGTGTGGACATCAATCTTGCTCGCCCTACAAGACACTCAACGATACTGTCGGATATATCTGCCACACAGCCCTGCTAGTCCCATATTTCTCATGGAAGATCTCCCACGGAAAGCACCACAAAGCCACTGGTCACATCGAGCGAGACATGGTGTTCGTTCCTTCCACTCGTGAGGAGTACGCTTCGAAATGGGGCCATCTCATGCACGAGGTATCAGAGCTTATGGAGGAGACTCCGCTCATGACCGCAGGCTCTCTCATCGGCCAGCAGCTCTTCGGATGGCCTTTGTACCTCATTAAGAACGTCACCGGCCACAACTACCACGAGCGACAGGTCGAAGAGCGAGGTATCGGCAAGAAGAATGGCTTCTTTGGAGGCGTCAATCACTTCAACCCGTCCAGCCCATTGTATGAGGCGAAGGATGCTAAGCTGATCTTGGCTAGTGATGTTGGCCTTGCATTTGTCGTCTCGGCCCTCATTTGGGTCGGTAAGAACTTTGGATGGGGAAACCTTGCGCTGTGGTATATTATGCCTTACTTGTGGGTTAATCATTGGCTTGGTAAGATTCTCCTCAATCAGCAGACTGAAAAGAGCTAATAAACACTGCAGTGGCGATCACGTATCTTCAGCACACAGACCCAACTCTTCCTCATTATGCAGACAGCTCGATCTGGAATTTTGCGCGCGGTGCAGCAGCCACAATGGATCGTGAGATGGGGTTTATTGGCCGCCACATGATGCACGGCATCGTCGAAACCCACGTTCTCCACCACTTCGTATCGACCATTCCATTTTACCATGCCGACGAGGCAGGCGAGGCGATCAAGCCGATCCTTGGTGCCCACTACCGCTCTGATGTCGATGGCGGGGCGATAGGCTTCGTCCGAGCACTTTGGAACAACTCGAGGATCTGCCAGTGGCTTGAGGCAGCGCCAGACGCACGAGGAGATGGAAAGAAGGTCCTCTTCTACCGCAATCGCAATGGGCTCGGACTCCCGCCCGCGAAGATCACTCCAGCAAAGGAGTTCTCGGATGAGAAGGTTGCTGCGGCACAGTCTTAAAAGAGCATCACAAGCATAGACAGAAACGAGACAATGAGTGATGACTTGACGAAACGACCGACATTCTATCCGTAGATACAACGCGTTCCAGGCCGGTCGAAGGTACTTTTTCGGTTGGCGAATTCATTAACCCTCCATCAACATCACACCCATACACTGACGCCTGGATATACCCACATCCTCGTCAGCTCGGAGAGATAGACCTCATCTCATTGCTTCTGTTTGGGTAATCAGTCTCCGACTCCTTCGCGAGTCATTTGGACCATCTCAAGCGTGTTTCGAGTGTGCACATTGGTGATAGAACGATCTAGAATAGACAGCGATAGATAATAGAAATTGAGGAGTCAACCTCACATTGCGTGCACACGTGCAAACGTGAAGTAGGTGTGATGGAGTGGAGAGCACGAGGGGCAGCCAGTAATAAAAGTGTTGGTGTCGTCACGCGAGAAGCATTATCCTATTCGTTAACCGTGCGGGCACCTCGCTATACTCGGTGCGGCTGGCCCCAACGCGAATCACGCCCCAACGCTAAATCGATTTTACGCCTAAAAGTCGAATATTCTAATATATATACAATAGCCATAATATGAATAAATACTATAAATATAGTAATTTCTAACTCTAAGCTATAAACCTGAATAATATTTCTAATTAAAATTATTATAATACGAAAGATACGAAAGATATTTAGTTTTACTAGCGCGATTTTAATTATTCTTATATTCCTTATTTAACTTTTATAGTACGAACTTTATATTATATTATAAGGAGGATAATATAAGTAAATTTAATATAGGAATTTATCTTAATATTATATATAGAGACGGTTATTATATAAATTAGGCGTAAAATCGATTTAGCGTTGGGGCGTGATTCGCGTTGGGGCCAGCCGCACCAGCACGGTTACCAGCTGAATCCCATTCCTTCGGCATCGCTGGCCCGGCTGGCAACGGTTAAGTTATTTGGTCAATGCGAAAGGCGGGGTTCCATGCACACTTCAAAATACCATCTTCTCGCATGCATCTCTATCGTGATCTTGGTAATCTGCTATTACGTGCGATATTAAACTGGCTGACGGGAATTCAGCTCACGCTCACCGTAGAAGGGTTGACCCCCGACTCGGTCATACCTCTGACTCGGTCACTCTGTAGGGCTGAGTACCCGGAACTATAAGTTTTCTCGCTCCGGGGCCTAGCTTTAGGGATCTCTTAGGGGCCAAATCATCAACTTACCACAACTTACAAAGTATAGTAGTATGAACGTAGATCCTGGTATAAGACTTATAGAAAATAGTAATCACTACAATTTTACACGCGCAATCATAGTATCAAAGCGCACGGTTGTGGAGTTAGAGCAGGGTGACCGAGTCAGGGGTGTGACCGAGTCGGGGGTCAACCCTTCTATATAGCAACTAACATCAAAAGCTAGCAACGACTTTCTCACCTCGTCTATAAGTATATTCCATAGTGTCGAGCTTCGCATGGTATATTCAACACACTGGGTCGATATTGATGCTTCATTCAGTCATTTATTCATTCAATTCAGTCATTCATTCAATTCATTTCCGCTCCATCCTATTCTCCGTCTATTGCCAGCTAGTGGACATCTCCTTTCTTTTCAACTCTTCTTCTCACAGTCTTCTATCCCATGATACCCCTCTTGCTCTGCTTGCGGGTGCTGCCAAGAAGCGAAATAATAGGACCGGCGAGAGATAAAGTGCGCATGGTGGCAGTGGGAGATGTTGGGGATGGGGTTTGCAGCTGTTGGGTTGTATAGGTGGAGAGGTGAGGATGGGATGTGATGTGGGAAGAGGGATGTGTAGTCGGAACAGGTAAATGGAAGCAGTTGAGGATGGTGGGGAGGGTAGGGAGTAGGGTGAGGCTGGATAGGGTATGCAATGCCTTGGTTCCTCTAGTATTCAATTTCCTATTCACCATGGCCATGTTCATAGGCAACAAATTGTAAAAGTTATACGCGGCGCTCCTTATCACAGCGCCGTCTTGCTTCTAAGTACACCTTCGCATGTCCACCCTCACATTTTCACGAACGATATCCAAAGAAATCCCCCAACAGCTCCTTCGTTAGCTTCCCTAGCCCATCCATGCAGACAAATGCTAACCGCAGAAATGCTAATCGTAGAATTGTGCCGGCCGAATTTGTGTGCCTGGCTGAACGTGGACTGTACTTTTACACCGCTGTACAAAAACGAGTGGGCAGTGTGCCGCCGTTAGAGAGCCGAGGATGGTGGGTGAGATGGTTGAGATGGTAGGTGTAGGTAGGTCTGTAGGTAGGAGTTTGTAAAGTGACATCATAGGTCGTAGATGCAGAATCGCCGTCGGTGCCGAACAGATGATCGGAGCTTAGATAAGATGGTAGGTACGATGAAGCCGGAATAATGGTCCGAGAAGCGAAAGTGATATCTCAATGTGTCGACAAGTGCGAGAACGCTAGATTTTCATGGCTATACAGGAAGGATGAACTCAGCGGCGGCGACGTCTAGGATCCTGGTTAGCTTGTGTGTTACTTCGCATTTGATGCAGAGTTTCTCCCTACCCAGATGAATCAATCGGACTAGGACATTTCTTCGCACACGTCCTCCCGTCCGCACGTTTGTACTTCAAATGTGTCGAAGTGAAAGCCTCGATATTATACAGATCCTCGACTACGCCTTCCTCAGTCTCAATCTGCACACGATCTTTGCCTTGGTCCGCGCTGCTGGGCCGCATGCCATTTTGCATCGATTGCTGCAGGTGTCTGTCATCGAAGACGGTGGTGTAGCCGCGCTTTTGTCCGCTGCTGGGCATGCTATTGGGAGATTGGGTTGGGGCGGAGGGATTGTATTTGTACGCAGGTTGGTAGATTGGTGGTGAGGGTTGGATTTGTCTGAGTAAGGGAGATTTCGTCTCGTACTTGGGCTCGTACTTGGGATCGTACTTCATCGCCTCAATTGCGCTTTGTGGTTCGATAATGTCGGTCCTGAGTGGAGGTAGTTGTGGGGGTACGTGTCCGTTGGTATTGATGGGTGTGGTGGTTCTGGAGCCGTACTGTTGCTGCTGCGCATTATATGCTGGTTGGACTACATGATGATTTTGGACGTATGAATTCATGTTCTGGTAATTTGAAGTCATGCCAGAGGAGGCTCGCCTGTCTGGGGCCGGTCGATATTCTGGATTTTCATACACTGGAGGCTGGGTATGTGCGTAGGATGGGAGCTGTTGCTGGGGTGGTGGATGATAGAAGTTTTGTGGAACGGACACCGGGCGGGAATGGACACTTGGTGCGGAGGGCCACACATTCTGCGGTACAAAACTCTGCGGCGCTTGGTGCATCGTATGTTGGACAGGCAGTTGTGGAGTAGCGTACTGGGGAGTAGTGTTACCGCCAAAGTTCAAATGAGAGGAGCCAGAGGTGTAGGATGTTGCAGATTGCGCTGGGACCGGAGGCGGAGGTGGCTGGTACGTTGCCTGTTGGTAGGCCTGTGGGAAGTAGCTGATGTCATGAATGGAGGTGCGGCGACCATTGCTGTAAGGCGTCTGAGCATCCGCACTGGCATTGCTAATTGACCGTGGCCGATCTGGGTCCTGATGGGGTGTGCCATAGTGCTCAGAGTGTGGATACGAAGCGTTCTCATCCTCAAAGTCCTGATAGCCATCGGTGGGCTTGTCCCGGCGCCTCATGCGAACATCACGGCGTATCCGGACTCGGCATCCTTGCTCAGCGACGGTTCTGCTGAGCGGTGTGCTCTCTGATAGGCCTGGGAACTTCTTCGCACTGAAGACCGCGAATGGCGTCGACTTGACCTCCAGACGGTAGTGAACGTGCGCCCTTGGGGTCATCGGATTGCTACTCAGCAGCTTGTCCTTCGCTCTTGGGCTGCCTTCCACTTCATTATCTCCATCCTTGGCCTCCTTGAGTTCTTCGAACAAACTGAAGCTCAACCTGTACATCCCCTCATGGCGGACCGATAGATCTGGGAAGATGAAATATCCTGCAGGGCTTGGACGGTCAAGGTATGCCATACCAGCGACGGGCGACCCAGTCAAGACGGGGAAAGTGGGTGCTTGTGCTGGTGCACGGCCTTTCGCAATGGGACGGGCATTCTCTAAAGTTGTGAAGAGGAAGAAGTTGGCGTTGTAGGCAAAGGTGACATCGCTTTTAGCATCCCCTTCGCCTTCGAAGATCTTGAGCTCGCACACGGGAGGAGGATCAACAGGACGACGGTCCGCAGAAGCTGAGATCAATGTCAGTCAGGGGAAAGTGTAAGGCTGGGTATAATGGTACGTACATTTCGCACCAGAACCACAGGCGCGTGCTCTTTCAGGCTGCTGGATGACCTGGACCTCGTAGGTGAGGCTGCGACCATCTTTCGTCACCCTGCTCATAGAGCTCTTGGTCTCATTCGGAACCTGAAGTATGGAAGCCATGATTTCCAAATAGGTGGCACAGCAGCCGGACCGCGGGTTTGGGTCAATTTTTTTGATAGTATCACAGTCTCGGGCTCATGGGACCTCCAACTCCAATTTTTTTGTTTTGATTAATTTTGGAAGTGATATTTTGAGCGATAAAGTGTCGAGTCGTGGGAAGCTATCCAACGTCAGATTTCCAAAGCAATGGTTGTTGGATCGCTTGGACTGTGCTCCAACCCGAGACGCAGACAGACTCGGAAGGAGAATGCTTACTGATTGGGGTGGCCCGAATCGATGGTCGACACACCTTGAAGGTGTGGCAGGCCGTAGAATAGAGCCTAGCTACCGTTATTCCGTGTGCTTGTTGAACGGTTTCGTGATAGTTGACAGAAGTATGGAATGTGTCGGTGAGTATCTTACTCGTATGACGATGCACCCGCTGGAAGGTGGAGAAATGGGGCTTGCTGGCTTGTCGGGAAGCCCAATGATGTTGCCGCGAACCCTAATTGCAATTGGGTATGAGCAAAGTTACTCGATTTCCTCGACTGCCTGCGAAATCAATCAGATGAAATTGAAATTGACACGAGTCTGTTTGACAACGTGGAGTTGGAATCGATAGAGGAGTAGACAAATTGAATGGCAGCAAAGCAGCGCAGCAGCAGCTGAAGGGGGATGATGATCACCATGCTTAATTCTGGCGCTGCTGCAACCCCCAAAACGTAGCATTCAAGACTCTGGCGAATGAGAGTGGATGGAAATGCTGGCTCCCGGCTAGTAGGATAATCCAAGTAAAGGCGCCCGCCTAGCAGACACGCTATGGCTTTTACGGGACCGGATCCCCAGAGCCAGCGATTCTTGGCCCAATCATGGCCCCTTACCATTGGGAGGGGGCTGCTAGAGGAACGGTACTCGGCTTAAAGTAGAGTTGTCGGACTCCATCCTTTCGGGCCGCTTATGTTGGTGTGTGCAGTCGCATGACGCAATTTAAATTTCTCCGCATCGTCCAGCATGAACAAAGCAAAAGGAGCTTTTCTAGGTCTGTTACTCTTGCTTTTCCTTTCCATTTTCACATTTGCTGCTGCAATGAACCACCCAACTACCCTTCGTCTATCAGTAGCAGATCAGACCGGACGAAGCGATATTGCTTCCACTTTACAAGCATCGTCATCGCCTCAAAAGCTATGGGCGCAATCATGCCTGTCAGCCAAACGTGATCGACGCGGCATCCAATCAAAGGGGCTTCATTCCGTGCTCCGCAACCGACGAACCGACGCTTAGCTGCAAATTCCCAAGATAGTTCTAGCCCAGGGCACTGACGATGATCCCAATAACGGGCGGTTGGCCAATTTGATGGCCTCTCCCTGCCATGGCTCAGCCTCTTATGAGCTCGGCGAACTAATCTCCTTGAAGACATTCAAGATCAGAGATAGCCACTTTCTTTGTGCGTTGCCATTCCCATACTTTCAAGGCGCATGAGAGCAAAACGATGGCGCAACGAATCGTCAAGTCGCTATCAACAACGCCCTTCGCGGACTGAAGCCGCGGTGGAGACCCCCCAGAAAAGGCTCAACGGGATTATCTAAAGTAGTGTAGCCGTATATGGGAGTTAAGCCTAGCGGCCGTCTTCGCTCTTGTGACAAGACTCGAAATTGGAGCGTCAAACATAAATCAGGAAGCGGAATTGAAGCCGAAGATGTGATATCGAAACAGAGCACTCTTGAGAGAAAACGGGCAGAGATGCCTGCTCATAGGATGCACACAATTGGAGATCGCTCAATCTTATGATCCCCCTTTATCGGCAGCTTTACTATGTGATGTCCAATGACTCGTGTCCCTCTCATCCTCTAAAATCTGGTGGTCAAATATCAGCAATCGTAGCTTGGACTTCGTTCAACAACGCCCTACGACCCCTTCGCGGGCATGATTCGATTTCCTTCCAAGATCTCACATTTTGTTTTTCGCAAATCGGGATGAGAGCAAGTGTGAACTCAAATCTCTACCTGCAGGCTGCAGGTGCTCTTTTTGACGGTTCACAGACCCGATGATCCGATAGCCCCAACCAGTCATTGTGCCCAATATGCATCATGCATGCGAGTTAATCTTTGCATAAAACGAAACCGTTATTTCCGCATTGTTGGGATATGCGTTCTGGCGATCGTTCTTCTCCATCAGTTCGTTCCACCCACACCTGCAATTCCGTTCGCTGAGAGTCGTCATCGATTGCTCACTCTGGACACGAAAACGAATGGACACATGCCCAGAGTATGTGCCACGCCACAGTCTAGATATGCTATCTAAAAGCCGTTGAGAATGAGAAAGCACCAATGCACAAATTCGCAGTAAATCTAATTCAAGTCCTCACCCACTACCCATATGGTTGCTCCTATTATGCAGGACCCTCCCAGCTGCTCCTATAAAGTAGTGTGCCACTGATCTAGATCGTTGGCATCAAGGGTTCCTCACAGCGCCAGTTCTCCTGCCTTTTTGTCTACTCTACATCATGGCTCGCTTACGCCAGTCTTTAGGAGACTCATGAGTAAGCACCAAATAGGTGGCAGAATGAGTAGAAGTCTGGAGTACCAGCGCAGTTGACCGAAGCACTTGATCGGGCTCAATGCCCATGATAGGCTAGCCGCTCCTTTTTGATCCTGTGCTCTGTGACATTCAGGGCTCTGGAGGTCTCCCGAGCGCCATGTACTTGACACTGAGCCTAGCACTGAAACCGCAACGGTAAAATTGCTGTAGCAAGTGCCAGGTATGCTGAACCAGGTATATGGGACATCATGATTGAAAGCCATGATCAGCCAATCTCCCAACTAAAGACCTTCATCAGCGTCACACAAACATCAACATGAATACGACCATCAACGGGAATCTCGACAGCGAAGGACCTTTATAAAGAGTAGTTCATCAGCCACCAAAAGGCGCAAAGCAACCCACCGAGCCCACGCAGCCGAAGCACGCCAGTCACAGATCTAGTTGCCAAATCCCCACCCAACACCATGTTTCCACAAGACTTTCACACAAAAGCATATCACGCTCGACCTCTTGCTGCCACCCCCAACCGCACTAGCACCCAACAACTGCTCAAAAGTGCCCGTCCTTTATCCGGCCTCACCATTTCAACCATCCGTTTACATTCCCATCTGCGGTCCCCTCCTGTTGCCCTCCCTCTCATCAACGTCCCAAAACGCCGTCTTCTTATCACTTCCCCTGATCAATCCAGCAATATCAAACGGATCGAGCGCTGACGCCCACCATGGTCTTGCATCAGCCCAGCCATGTCCCTCCACCTCAGTAACCCCCATCCTTCCCAAGGTAAATCCTTCTAATTCTGCGGAAAATACCGCGCCGGATACCAAATATTAAGCATGACACTATTCGCTAACATAAGTCTTGTATCAAAGACATAGAAGAACGCTTCCTGATCTTGAAGGTAGCCGGTAAATCCCTCCCGGATGGAGATGCAACGGTGAATATTCCAGATCAAACTGAGTGTCGAGCGGGTATAAAACAAAGTTACAATCATCCTCAACCTCGCATTCCACATCCTAGCTTTGACTAATCGGACATGCAGGTGTACCTCCAAACTCATAAAGGCGAGAAAGAATACAGTCTGCAGCAACCGTGACGCACGAATGAGGACATTCCCGACTTTCATCTGCGCCGGCGTACCTGATGCGTTGGCAATCTTGGCCGCGCCGTTGCCAGCCAGGGTTTCCACTAGGCCGTCCAGGCCTACCAATGTCGATATAACGCGTCCAGGGCGGATGATGCTGAGGTACGGGACGTAGTAGAGGGTGCGGCAGTAATTCGTCAAGGCATACACTGGGCTATGCTTGCTCTGTCACTGTCTCTCCTCTTGATCGTGGCCTTTTGCAAGAGGACTTGGTGACAAACGGAGCGACAATCAGCAGCACTTCTGCTGCTAAAAAAACCCCCCGATTCCTCTCATCGCGGACAGAAATCTCGCGCATTATAAGGCCCGCTAGTGTAGCCCAGCCCAGCCCAAGGCATGATGCTCCAGCAGTTATTAATTTATACGTCCCTCTGTCCGCGATTGCACAATTCAAAAATTGAATACAAGCGCAAGCGGAAGGAGGTACGGTACCGGATCTTGAAAATGTGCACTGCGGCCGATACAGCGAAAGGGGAAGCGACGACGATTGGGAGGGCTTTATTACGGTCGTAGGTGTAGACTGGTTGGTGGATGTTAGTGAGATTTTTAGGGTCTTAGGGTATGGCAGACATGCGATTGAAGAGGATGTCGTTGGCCTTTCTTGGACAAAGGAATTGGTGTGGATGGTGGTGGTGGACAGAAGTCAAAAAGCACGCCGTACAGACAGTAATTAATTCGAAGGAAATGGGTTAACGGAGGGACTAATCATTATTTACATACAGAGCAAGAGAGAAGTCACGCATTCCAAGTACTCATCCTCTCTTAGGATCACGTTCCCCCCCAGCCTCACACCAACGCTCACGTTCTCCCCTCCAATATCTACTCTCCATCGTAGCGAGGCGAAGCCAAGAAAGGCATCCCTAAGCTCCTCGCCAAACACTGATTGCTGATTCGTCTGGAAATTGCCAAGTGCGCGACACCCTATGTCTTGGTCCGCTAACGCAGCTCTCATCTCGATGCGGGTAGCCTTACATTCTATACATTCCATCTTTTCTTAATTGAAGGCGTAAGTGCCTTTCAGACAGCTTCGAAGATATGATCTTCCTAAATTTGGGATACGTATACCATCTCACGCCAGCTGGCGGACAAAGATCACCTCACCAAAAGATCGGATCATGCTCGTAATTGGGTAGAAGGTAGTAAGTTAGCTCAGCGCTTATCCCATCGCCTGCTAAGTATTGGCAAATACGAGGCGTGTCAACCTTACAAATTATGAATGTAACCGCTATTCAGGGGCTGAATACAATGGCAATGCCGACTTCAAGAGATGGTGGATAGACTCTGAAATCCCGTCGCTAAGAAGAGCGTAGGCTGTAGGCTAGGTGTCGAGCTGAAATGGCAATCTTGGGCCCTGGCGCCGCCGATTCACGTGCCAAATGGGGCTTATGACGCCCAGAAACAACGAGGGACCTGCTCTTCTACACCTTCATTCGACTCGCGAGTGCTGTTTAAACTTGATACACAGCCTGACATATGGGTGAGCCGTATCGCCCTTCGAGGTGGCAGAACACAGATTGAACTAATGCAGGATGATAGTAATAGCTTGATTCGACAACAAGAATAGGTAGCTCCAAGAGTCCACAACGACGAAGACCGAATTGCAGTACCAAGAAAATCTAGTACAAGAAGTAGACAGTCAATATACAGTCATCTTCAGGTTCTCCGAGCTTGACAAAACCCCGCCCCTTCGGTATTCAAATCAAAGCCCTTGCGCCCCGAACTCCAGCGCTGGTCATAGATATCTTAGCCTTTCGCCTCAATTGGTGAAGGTTGTCGTCGACTTTCGTCAGATGTAGCTATTCATACCACCTCGACCACACGGTATTGAAAGCGCTCCTGAGCATAGCCAATGGCCTGGCTGATAGCGTGGATGAATTGTGGTACGCGGTCCTTGAGCATCATCACAAGGACAAGCACGAGCAGTGGAATCTGGGAAGATTGTCAGATACACGAACAATTCCAAGCATAAGAGGTAGCTTACCCAGATGAAGAACAAGTTTCTGTCACTCCGAAGTCTCTTGACCTTATTTGCGTGTGCTGTCCTCAATCGCTCTCGTTGCTGTCTTGTCAAGGGGGTGCTCCCCAAGTTAATGGTATCCATGATGGAGGAAGGACCCTGGGGTTGATCAAAAGTTTCAACGCACTTCTGGTCCACGAGAGCTTCGCCAGCTGCAAGTAGGGTGGAGCGCTTCTTGTCATCCGTGGCCTGTTGAGAGTTCTCTGGATAGATCTCCTCGTAAGCTGGTGGTGACGAGGCTGCTCCTGTCAAGAGCTCCCACCAGTGGTAATCGGCCTCTTTCACGGCAGCGCTGCCGGTTGCAGGAGGCGTTGGGTTCCTTTGAGGTACCAGCGAGCTTATCCTTCTGACTACTGGATTCGTCTGGTAGTCCGGCAGATTTGGTATTGGTGGCAATGCAGGAATTTGCAGGTTCGGCAGGGTCCATTGTACACTTTGTTGCAATTGCTGAATCTGTGCTGAGATCTGGTCTCTCCACGCAAACAAAGTTGGCGCAAGATCGCCTTGTGCCTGATCATTGAGATACTGCTCTTCTCTGTTCAGGCTGTTTCGTCTTGAACGAGTCCACGCTTGAGCTGGCGTAACCGGCTGACTTTTGTGAGCTCTGGGTAAGTACCCATCGTCAGGGACATCTTCAAAATAGCTACCTGCACCGGCCGACATCACTCTTGAGTGAGGGGATCGGTAGGACACCACGCTGCTGTCTCGGCTTAGATGTAAGATCGGAGTAGTTCCAGTGCTTCTAGACCGCCTATGGTGGCGAAAGGCATCTGTCGCATCCAAAACCTTTTGAGACGTTGCCATATCGGCGGGGGTGTACCCATTCAGACTTCGCAGGTTCTGATCTCCTCCAGCGGAGCGCAATTTGCGAATTATCTGCGTATGACCCCGGAGCGAGGCCATGTGCATCGCCGACATTCCATTGTTATCTCCAAGGTCAGGATGTGCCCCCCTGGCTAGCAGGCCAGCGGTCAAGCGATAATAGCCAAGCGAAGCACTTAGATGTAGCATACTTTGTCCATTGTTACCTTGTGCGTTGAGGCTCGCTTGGTACGGGCTGTCATCGAGGTCCACGAGATCGAGACAACTTAGTATCGCTGCTTCGAGGTCCATTACTCCCGCCAGCGCAGATTTGAAATTATTTGCCTGGCGCTGTTGGCTACTACCCTGACTTGAGCCACGCCTAGACGAGTTCGGTGCAAATTGGTTGATGATGTTCTGTGCAGACTCGCTTGCAGTCGTCGCGTTGCCGTTCAGTTTTTGGTTGACCAGTGCCAACGCATGGTCTTTGAGCTGCTGCTCCTCGTCGTCGACATACCTGAAAAGGACCTGCATATTCGGCGGCGACCGGCGAATCTGTTCATAATCGTGCTTAAAGGTGACCGCAACTGTGCCAGCTTGCAGAGCTGGAGGAACAAGACACTGAAGAGCTGTTTCGCCCCAGAAAGTCGTCGTAATTGCCTGAGCTTCTCCAAACATGACTACCAGACCCGGATAGAACCCACTACCAAAGCAAGCCACCTTGATACCTCCGGACTTAGAACTCTCTGCAGGGGTCAGTTCGTGGATTCTTGGGGAGCGCTGGGGCTGGACCGCCCCAGGGACTGAGCGAAGAGAGTTCGTGAGCATTTGCGCATGGGCGTGCGGTATGCCATTGTTATGAGCTGCAGTGGTCGGACTCGGCACGCGGCTGGGTAGCCCTGAAGTCGGAGCGGAAAATACAGGGTAATTCTGCAGATTTTCCATACTCTGGGAGCGCTGTGCATGTGTAGGGAAGAAGCTGCTACCAGTGGTACTTGGTGTTGGAGGATTTGTGCTGTACTGAGACGGCATTGACGACATGGGGAGGGCCTGAGGAGGGGTGGCATAGCTGGGTGCAAATGCCGGAATGTTTCGATTCTGGGCTGGTGGTGCAGCTGTGGTCTCAAGCTTCGTCATGGTCAGATCATTTCGCATCCTCCCAGAGCCGCTGGCTTTGCGCCTCTTATGTTGCCCCGAGGGTGCAGAGGGCGAGGCCGGACGGGAGAGGTTCTTTGGCGTCAGAGTTGCTGAGGTCGTCTGTGACTGGTTTTGGGGTACAGCAAAAGGACTGATCTGTTGTGCATTAAAATGTCGCTGTAGCCCTTGAAGATCCGTCGTAGAGTAAGCATTCCGAAATGATGCTGGACCAGGGGTCATAGTAGGTGCCTGGGGGAACACCCCAGCTCCAGGGACGTGAGAACTGTCGGGATAGACCATGTTCTGCGGCGGCATAGTGCCAGGGAGATGATGAGTCTTATGGTCATCCGTGATAGTGATGGTAGTTGTCATTGTCTGCGCAATCACCTCGTCTAGATGGTTCTTGATGGTGAAGATGACCCTGGACACAAGTTAGTACCTAGAAAAGCCAGGGGATGAGAGCGGTGCAACGCACTGAAAGCCCATCTTCTCCTCCTGATGACGACAGTAACAAGCAATGCGCATAGGTAGATCTATTATCAAGGCATCTTTGGGGCATTTCGGAACGCTGCCGTCTTGCACAAAATCCCGGGTAGGCTCCCCATCTTTCGGTGGTGGAGCCTGCTGCCACTCTTTAACTTCTTGAGTATTGAAAACGATCGTCCTTTTCGCCTCATCCTTGAGCCACTCTTCCTCTTCCTCCTTGTTCTTGGTTTTTTTCCTACCGGCCCGTTTCCGTTCTCTCTCGATGCATCCCTTGCAGATTTGCACAGGGCCACCATTGAGAGGTTTGCTTTCATCATCATCCGAAGGCGTCGAATTTCCAGACGATGAGCGACGATCCTCCTTAGGGCTATCTTGCGGCTTAAATCTGATAGCCTCAGCAGCCGCTCGTGCTCGCTTCAGAGGATCCTGCATCGCACTAGTCGATACTAGCATTACATGTAGTTCCAGCATATCCGGAGACTTCTCGGGTGCCGGCTTCGCTACCAATTTGGATTTAGAGATAGTATATGGTGGAAGATGCAATTTTGTTATGCCTGCTGGCAATGGATGCAGGGCTATCCTAACCGGGATTTGAGTCTCGACTCGTGACTTTTCTGGAAGCTTTTGGACATGGAGATAGGGACGATGGGACGGCAGATCTCCTGCAGGAGTTGGCAGGGCGTAAGGCGTTCCCATTGTGGGCTGCTGGCTTAAAGAAGATTGACCCGTACCAAAGCCATTGAGATCCCCAGACGTGGGATTGTGCGACCAATCTGGTATCAGATAAGGCCCATTGAGCATAGCTCCGTTGATATATTGATTGGAGAGAATCTGAGATGACGGTGGGGTATAGTCTGTTGTGGGCCAATTGCCTTGATTTATTAGCATCATCGATAATGGAGATGTCTCGCGGGAATTCTGTGAATTGCACGTTAGTCAGTCAATGAACCATTGCCAAATTCTGTATACTGTGATTCCAATAGTGCTCAGGAAATATTAGCTGCGTACCTTTGATGCTCCAGCGTACGGGCCAACTCCATGACTCGAGCCAGTGTTTCGCACTGTCCGATATGGCATTTTTTCTGATTTAATCGTAGACGGGCTCTTGTAGGCTAGCTTTGTATCCGAATAGGGATTAGGAGTACTCGCAGCGCTCTCGAAGTCGAAGTGACACTCCATAGCCCGATTGCTGGAATCAAGATCTGTGGTAGTCGAAGCCTGGCCCAGTACTTGATCCTCCACTGTATCAGCCCCGATGGTTATCCCTCTGGGGTCCACCGTGTCTTCCATCATGAGACTATCTCCGTGTCCACCCAATTCTCCGGAGCCAGAGGAAACCAACGAGGGACTTCGCTTGTGTTGATTCTTGGAAGAATCTGATGAGGACGAGTCTGGCAGAGAGGACTCGGGCGAGTCAGAAAAGGATGGGCCGGCCATGGCAGATTTTGTCGCCGTTTGGAAGGATGAACCATTCCAGGCGTAGGCAATTTGCTCTGGTGAATATGGATTGTGGCTTGGCGAGTCGAAGAAATTAGATGTGAAGTCGAATCCATTATCCCCCTGCGCGTCGGTCATATTGGAGTCGAGTATCCTTGGCTCGTCGATATGAGGAAGAGAGCGAGGGAAAGGATCGTTATCGAACTCCATGAGTTTCTGTAGAAGGGTATCGTAACTCGGCCTAGGCCTTATCGATGCTTGTGGGTATAGAGTAAAGGCGGGTGTGCGATTCTGGTGTCCTTACGGAGGGTGATTGTATATCTGGTGCTTAGAGTCGAGCCATTGCCATTGCCATTGCCATAGCACGGCGAAAAGGATGTCAGCCTCTCCTCCAGTATGACATGTTCCCACCGGAGTCGCTTTTTTCCTCCTTAGTCGCGGGCTGGTAGGCCCAAAGAATCCCGTCGCAGGAGGTGGTAGTACTATTCCTTAGCGATAACAAAAGAATAGAGCAAGCAGCGCCGGGTACAGAGTGCCAAGCAAGTTCTGAAAGGAAGGTGTATTGTTCGAAGTGAAGAGTGTGAAGAGTGAAGGTGAGGAAGCCTGCTCCTGCTAGCCGACCAAAGACAAACGTGGGGTATAAACTTTATAGTTTAGCGCCACCAGGCGAGGCGAACCCGTATACTCAAATGAATAAACTTTAAATACGTCGGGTGTTAAGGACGTGAGCTCCATGTGGCTCATGCCTCTCCGACGTCCATTTCTTAGACTTGTTTACGTGGTTTCAGATGTTCTGGCATTTTCGAGATCTTTGGATGTTGACTCAAATGGGAACGCCGAGCCCGAATTGAGCGCCGTCTATATATTGAGTAATATGGATAAGTAAATGAATATCCCAATGGCAATGTAAAACATCTGCGAACATCTGTTTTTCGAATCAAAACGTAGACTTGGTAGCAACGTTGGCTACGTCAGTATGGGAGATCTCTTGATATGCAGGAACCTTGAGTTTGACATCCGCAAATCCAAAGGGTATAGACAATGTTGGAGGAGAAGCAAATTCCATATCAGTATATCGACGTGACGCTCGCTCTCAAACACTGAGGCACGAAGTCGGGACTGCTGTTATACCATCATATGTTAATCCATATCACAAACCGAAGAGTTTGCTCGATTTGAGTCCAAGAGGCTTAGTTCCAACTCTTCACTGCGACAACAAGCCATTGTATGAGAGTACTGTTGTGTGCAAGTCCCTCGAAGATGCATATCCCGACCATGGCCTCCAGCAATTGCCGACTTCCCCCTATGATAGGGCCCGCATGAAGCTCTGAACGGATTTTGTGACACGAAGATCATCCCAAGATTTCATGCTTTGCTTTAATTTCAAGGATTAATTAACAATCTTCGCTCGGAGTTTCTAGATACCTTGAAGCAATTTGTAGATGCGATGGAAGTGACTGGGCCTTTCTTCCTCGGCAATGAACCCTCACTGGTTGATTTCGTCTTGGCGCCATGGGCGGTGGGGAGGGCTTGGTATGCCTGCAGAAAGTCAAGGAGGGCCCCTTGGGCTGACTTCAATGTCTGGTCCCGACGGCGAAAGTGGTTAGCTGCCATCCAAGAAAGGCCGAGTATCCACAACACGACAAGCGAAAAGGAGCACTATCCTCCGATATATCAAAGATAGTAAGATTCTTCGGATACTCGCCCATATTTAACTGCTCAAAGCAAATTGGCCAAGGCACGAAAGGGAGTTCCATAAAGTAGGCGGTGATGGCCAAAGTATGAAACTCTGAAGGCAGCGGGAGCCGTCTGTCGTTATTGGGAAGGCAAGTGACTGTAGCTTGAAGTGTTCAGAACTCGCAAATAAGGAAATCGTCCTCCTTAAAGCACTTGAAATATATTGCGATTGTGGTGGCTAGCTCGGCTAAGGTACTTAGGTTGAGGCTTTTGCTACAGTAGATCGGTAAAACTTTCCTTTTGTTTCATAGCGCTCTGACTTCATGCCAACCTTCCATTCTCACATGCTCCAATTGATGAGCTCTCCCACAAGCCCAGGAGCCATTGTAGAAGACTCTATTCTGCCTAAATATGGCGCTCTCCAGCCTGAACGTCGTCGCGGGCGTCTCATCGCCCTCAAGACTATGGCAGAGTTACAGCAATCCCATGTCCAGTCGACTCAGGTGTACATCACCGCAATACCACTCAAGGCTGCGAGTACCACTTTGAAGTTCGCATGCCGAATGTGCAGTGAGGAGTCTTACTAAGAGCCGTCAGAGCCGTTAACGATACTGTTGGAGCACTCGAACCTTTCAATCTGGACCATCTGAGGCGATTTTGCAAGCCAGAACATCTGCCCTCTCACCTAACATACGACGGAGAAGTTATCCACCCTGCAAGGACGGATACAAACTCGGTGAGTCTTGTCGGGGACCCCGCACTAGGTCACGATTGCACGACAAATTCACCAGCCGAAAAGCCTGCTAATAAATCCCAGCAGTCCATCCTCCATTTCCTAATCTGCTCAACGTCCGTCCTAAGCCAATACGACATAGGGAACATCCTCTCATCCACCGATCACCCCCTAGCAGACACCTCTGCGCACCAACTTCGTATCATCTGGGTCCCCCAAACCGCCCCAACATCCCACGACCAAGCCAGAATATGGAGCGAAAAATACTGGCCCACAGTTTACAAAGGCGGTAATCTATACGGTCCACATCCCGCGATCCTCGCTCGTGCTACTGCGGAGATACAGGATTATGCTGGTAAATATATGGAGCTTACGATGCGCATAGGATTAGCAGCATCGGGGCAGGGCATCGGGGAAGCTATTGGGGCTGTGGTCGTTGATCGCAGCGGGCCCAACGGCCCTTCAGTCGTTGCAGTGGCGGGCGATGCGCGCTGGAATGGTATCGCCGGGCCCGAGGAAGGTGGCAATGGGAATGCGATGGCCCATGCGGTTATGAGAGTGATTGGCATGGTTGCGAAGCAGAGACTGGCTCTTCACCACCGGGCAGAAAGACCTGCTTCAGATGAGGACGATTCGAGACTGTTCGCTGATGCGCCAATTACTACCCTCGAGAAGGAAGTCTATTCAGGTTCCACGCTGGCACTAGGAGGCTACCTCTGCCTAAACCTAGAACTCTACCTCACGCACGAGCCCTGCATGATGTGCTCGATGGCCATCCTTCACTCTAGGTTCGGAAGAGTGATCTTCGGTCGGCGTATGCCACACACTGGAGGTCTCGCGGCTGATCAATTGGAGAGTGATACGGCTGGTACTAACGATAGCCGTAATGTTGACAGCTCAGCTCATGGCCTATGGTGGCGTCCGGAGCTGAATTGGAAGCTCTTAGCCTGGCAATGGGTGTACGAGCATCATCAAAGCGAGGATGCAGTGGACCAGACGGTACATGCTTGATGGCTAAGATCAGCTTGCTGCCGCGAGGCGTATGAGTGTGACATATCTTTGTGATGGTTATGGAGGTTATGCAGCACGGCAGGCAGCATCGCCATCAATGAGGGATGAATAGCATTTTGTGGATGCTCTCAAAAAAGCCAGTTAGACATTATGTGTATCAAGAGCTACCGCTCCATCTGTCCTGCGCTGTCTGAAGCCTGTTGAAACATTCCATCTATAGCCATCGCTGTCCCAACAAATCGTCATTTGATGTAGGAACATGCTATATAAGTACACCATATCTAGTATCCGTCTAGCACCTATGCCCGTGCCACCCTAGTCGTACAGAAACACCAAGAGATGAGGGTATCAGGCCGTCGTCCATGAACCAAACACCAACCTGAACACCTCGCTAAAATCATTCAGAAACCATGCATGAAGTGGAATGTGTTAGGAGGCAGTATGCGTCGTAGCTCGCTGCATCTGCCAATCGGGTACGTGATCGAACCATTCGGTATTGTGGTTGTATCTGTAAGCTTTAAAGTCGACGCCGTAGGGTTTCTGAATATCAAAGTGAGTCAATGGCCTAGGGAAAGTTCCAGGGAGTTTCCAAGGGGGGCTTACCGGCTCTAGCATGTAAAGCATACCAAGCGGCACATCCAAATCCGCCACATCCTCGCGTTTGAGTCCCATGAAATAGGCCAGGAGCACGCGGGCGATAGAACGATGCCCAACGAGAAGAACGTGGTCTGTCATTCGCTCGACCTCCACAATTACGGCGCGCAGGCGATTGATGATATCTAAGTAGCCTTCTCCGCCCGCTCCTGGGTAGCGGTAGTGCAACTTGTCGCTTTTCCGTAGCTGATATTCCGAGGCATGCTTGGTCATGATTTCTTCGTATGTTAGACCCTCCATTGTTCCAGCGTTAAGTTCGTCGAGCATTTTCATCTGCTTGATGTCGAAATCGTCTTCGTCAAAGTATTGGGCTGTTTGGATACTGCGTTTGAGCATGGATGTCCATACGCAAAAGCTCTTGCTTGCGTGGACGCCATCTTCTTCGCCATGGTTGTAGTCTGGGTTTGGTGGAGTGGTGTCGCCCTCTTGAGGGGGAAAATGGGTTGACAAAGCTTTGTCGCGCTGGTAAATACCCCACACCTGTCTTTCGTGTTTTGTGAACGCGGTCAGTGCACGGGCATAAGCATGGCCATAATCGGACAGATCGGAGTCGCCGCCAATTTTGCCGTTCACGTTGTCTATAGACTCTCCGTGGCGGGTAATCCAGATCTGCCTTGCGGCGAGATTGAAGTTGAGTAAGTAGGAAACCAGCTGAGCGGACAAGAATCCTCCAACCTGGTGAGCCACAACTTTCCGCCCCACATCTATCATCTGGACGTAGGGCATGTTGTTCTTCTCTTCATACTCGCCGAGAGGCACGTACTTCTGTTCGTACAAGGCCACGCGCTTCTTGAAGTCTTCTAACGCTGTTACCGGATCCTGCTCCTTGTAGTCAGGTCCCGAGAGCTTTAGCCTCATGTTCGATTCGAGGATCGTCTCGTCGATGCATAGAGACTCAAGAAACAAGACTCCAAGTTCTGGGCCAGCGCGGTCCCGAATCTTTTGCATTACCATCTTTCGCCGCTCCAGCGTGCTATTTGTGGCATCAAATATACCCACTGACCCCCCTTGATCTAGAATGTAATCCAGTAACTCGTCCAGAGTCGCCATTGCGATATCATCCCGTATATGTGCTGCTTTCTCATTGTTGGGGTCAAAGAATTGTGCGGTCTGGGGATCCATGGGCTCTGCTGGCTGGTCATCTAAATCCAGCGCAGGCATTGGGAGTTTCTCAAGTGGTGTCTCAGGAGGCGTCTTGCCGTTGATGTGGATCTTCGCAGGGGGTGTAGCAGGGGCTTTGGGGATCCCATTCAGAGATGTGGTGGTAGCACTTATAGCCCGTGCGTCTTTGGGCCGAGGGCTCGGCACTGGTGCAGCAGCTGCAACTCGCCTTCGCTCGCCAACGTTGAATATACGCGTATCGTGCTGAAGCCAGTTGAGATACCGAGCAACCTTCTTTGTGATGTAACTCTTTCCTCTAGCGGGCAACCCAACCATGACAATAACTATCTTTGAACCGATATCTCGTTGCGCTATTTTCCCATCTGGAGAAACTTTGGACTTAGTCAGTCCAGGAATGTCTAGAGTTGTGGGACGAGAGCGAGGAGTCAAGGTGCCAGAATCTTGCCTGCGCGGTGGACTTGAAAATGTCAGATCTTTTTCAGAGGTACGCAAGGACAAGGGAAACTCACATGGTCGGGCTGTTAGGCGCTGTGGTCAGAGGCGTGTCTGTGAGAGCTGCCCCGTTGGACTGACCTCGCCTTGCACCATTTGTTGGGGCTGACAGGCCAGCTGCTGAAGTTGGTGCACCAAGAGCTTGAACGTACTTGTCCCTTGGCGCTTCGGCGTCCTCGGGTGTCCTTGCGCCATCTGTACTTGGAGTGCTGACTTGACTCATAATTGCGTTTTTGGCGATGACCGAGTGCTGGCTTTGTTTCCTTGGGGGCCGAGGGGGGGAAGGCTGAGGCGTCGGGTTTTGGGAATCCAAGAGGCGGTCACCGAGTGGAAAGACTTCTCTGTACTCGCCATTGCCCAATAGAGGCATGGCGAGCAAAGGCCAGTATTCGAGTTCTGGTTAGTACAACCTCGAAGTTGGTTGGTAGAGCGCGAGGATGCTGGCTGTTCCAGCGGGCTCTACTCCGTATGCAGGCGGTGTTGCGGTTCTTTGGTGACAAGTGTAAGTATGTGAATTTGGGGTACAGGAGTACTAAGAAATGAAATTGAAGCTTTTCAAAGTTTGCTGAACCTCAACGGCTCAGCGCCCTTGCAGAAGCATGATGGCGGTGCTCCTTTAGTGGAGCTTCTAGCGTTATGCATGTACGCCTTACAGCTGCTGCAGTGGAAAAAGTGGACTTGGACAGCTTTATGGAAATCCTTATGAAGAAGACCCAATGGCATTGCGCTTTCCAATGCGGCTCAGAGGGAAGTGATGTGTCGGTATCTACTAAGGTATCTAAGCGTAACTTGTTGCACCCTCGCCAGCCAATCATTGGGGAACTTTTGAGAGCGTGGAACATCCATTTCAGGTTTCTAAACAACCAGTTGACGAGGGCGCATGTCAATAAAGCTGGCCACGCGAAATCTACTCATTATGCCCACACACCAGAATAATATGGAAAAACTCGGAGAAGATTCACAGATTTAGAATATCGCTCAGAGATAACGCTCGCCTAATCCTAATCCTGAGTTCTGGTTCCCCCTACGTGGTGAGGAACAAATTATCTGGTTAAGGCGTCGATCATCAATTTTGCGCGGCCAACTTTATTGTCACCCGCCCTCGGCCCGAACGGCTTTGCTGCTCTACGACGCAGCGATCTACTGTCCGACATTAGACAAGGCGACCAATAAGATTAAAGTCGAGTCCAGCTCTTGCAGCTCTAGCACGGTCACCGATCCACCCTTCGAGTCGAAACCGACAACGCTCGCTGGGAAATCGATCATCAGTCGCCCAGCCTCAACGTCAAAACCATCAAACATGTATACGCGGCCACTGAAATCGTGGTGAGGAGCACTACCACATTCCCCGAAGTCCGAAATTTCTTCTGGTTCAATCCATCATGCCCAATCCTAGCATTCCCTCGGTGTCAGTAATTTACTGGCCGATTGGCCGCCAACACGGAAAACACTCGTGCTTACTCGGAAAAAAACTGCTTGTTCCCTTGCTGTCTTCGGAATAGGGAGATCAGTAAGATTGTGGCCCCGTAGATGGAGAACAGCGCTCCCACACTGTAGAACTCGGCGGTGAAGATTTTCAATATGATGAGGGCGAAACTAAATTGACCCAATGCTGTTCGTATATATGCACCCTGTTCGCGAGATTTAGTTAAGTATGTTGGCAGCAGATTTGTCCGGGTGAGTACCTCAAAAGTGCGCTGACCAGCTCGAATCTCGACAAGTTCCTCGTTTGTAAGTACTACCTGTTATCGAGTTAGACGTGCAAAATCTAGCGGTCAACCACTACGGTGGAAGCGATTTGGCGGACTCACCGAACGAGCTCGGTGCAGTCTGAGGTGGTAGCGATCGTCTCCATGGAACTACACCATCAGTGAATACTCTACGAGCTTGTTCTCTGATGGCAGCATACTTCAAACACCATGGCTATCAACTCTGACCATCGGACTCATGAAGGATTGTTGACTGCAAGGTCTGCGATTCTGTGTTCGTTCTTGTGCAGAACCCCGCAGAGAAAGGGCTTGGCGGGGTACCTTAGTGGCAAATAATGACCTTGAGTGGCCTTGATTCGACGAATGAAATGTTTTACCAGCAGGAGCTCTCATACTTACTACAACGTATAATTAAGTTTGAAGTTGTCCAGCCTAGAAGCAATCCTGTAAGAAAAATGGCAAAGGTCTTGGACGCTACAGAAGGTAGGTTACTAAACTGAGGACTGTCTGGCATTGAAATATTAGCTTCAGCTTTTTTGTCGTGTCGGTGATGCTGTCTTATTACTGTCGAGATGTGTCGACGATAAGTGCCACAATTGTCGTCTCAAACAAATAAGCGCTGATAACGTTCAACAATCAGTGGCAGGTCACAATACTCCTTCGCATCTGTGGGGAGAGAAGCATTGAATTGAGACAACAATGTTACATCTTCTGATACCTTACATGTGAAGGTGATACTGCATGGTAATGTGTACGATGTTGGTGGTGATCTCTTTGGATGAGGAGCTTCTCTAACCATTTTCAGATAACGAACTTCCTCCCACATCATCCGGGTGGCAGCAAAATTGTGAGACAAACTTCGTACGCCAGTAGTTTCGAGACACAATTGACCATTTCCAATCGTAGATCTTGAATTTCGCTCGTCAAAATGTTACAAAAGAGTACGACCCAGTCCATCCACCCGGCACCTTGGAAGAACACCTTCGACCAGAAGACAAACTTGGGACTGTCGAGCCAGACAGTTTACCAAGAGCAGAAGCACCAAAAGAGGAAAGATACCTCAAAGCGAAGGGCCCACCACAACTCGACAGTCTCCTTAATCTAGACGAGATCAAAGCAGTCGGCTCCAAGCAAGTAAGTAGGAAGGCATGGGCCTATTACTACTCCGGTGGTGATGACCTGGTCTCAAAAAGACAGAACAACGAAGCCTACCGCTCCATTATCTTGCGGCCGCGGGTCTTCGTCGACTGCGAGCGCTGCGATACCACTACCTCGATCGTGGGATGCAAAATCGGGTTGCCAATTTAGGTGAGCCCAGCAGCGATGGCGAGGCTAGCGCATCCGGCCGGTGAGGAAGGGTATAGCGCAGGCCTGTGGCAAGTTTGGTGCTCTTCAGATGATATCTAATAATGCTTCAATGACGCCTGAACAGATTGTGAAGGACAAGCCGGATCAGCATTTTGCGTGGCAGCTTTACGTTCAGGTTGATCGGAAGAAGAGCGAGGGTATGCTTGCTCGGATCAACAAGCTGCCGAATATCAAGTTTATCGTATTAACGCTCGATGCTCCTGTACCTGGTAAAAGAGAGGTAAGTTATGGTCAAGCATCGATCAGAGGAAGTTGGGACTTGCAAGCTGAGAAATCCACTATGCAGGACGACGAACGATGCCAAAACGTTGCCTCGAACCTTCCCGTCTCGTCCGCCGTCCAAGAGGGGTCGGCCAGCAAACCTTCCATGGGCGGCATCGGTAAAGAACTATTTGCAGGCACATCGCCAAACCTGACGTGGCAGAACACCCTCCCCTGGCTGGCACGACAGACCAAGCTCCCAATCGTCCTAAAAGGCATTCAAATAGGTACGTACTTCCGAGCGATCTTTGGTCAATTAATTCCACCCGCACCATTCAAGTACTAATGCCACCCATACAGACGAAGACACCCACCTCGTCTCCCTCCACGTACCGCAAATACCCGGCATAATCCTCTCCAACCACGGTGGCCGCGCTCTCGACCACTCCCCCCCATCCATCCACACCCTCCTCGAAATCAGAAAATACTGCCCCTCCGTCTTCTCTAGGCTCGACGTCCTCGTCCACGGCGGTATCAAGCGAGGAACAGAGGTCGTCAAAGCGCTACGTCTAGGCGCCAAAGGCGTTGGGATTGGGCGCGCGCCGTTATGGGAGCTGGCGGCTGGGGGCGTGAAGGGGGTGGAGAGGACGTTTGAAATTTTGGATGCGGAGGTACAGACGGCGATAAGGTTATTAGGTGTGGAGAGGTTAAGGGGGTTGGGGGTGAGATAGGTGAGTACTATATTTGCTTGGATTGAGGAAGTGAATTTGAGAGCTGATGATGCGAAGGTCAATACGCGCGCTCTGGAGCAGGTGATTTATGATAGGCCTGCTGGGTTGGAGGGGAACGTGTTGCGGGTAAGACCGAAGTTGTAGAGGAATCGTTGAAGAGCATAAGCGACGTAAAGAAATGTCATAAGATCTTCGAAAGTAGTTCGACTTTGCTACGGCCAGCAACGGACATGCTGCTATATGATCGCACTGCGTGCTGCATTGTGTTGATCCCTTCGAGATTCTAGTCTTGAGCATGACGGCATAGCTCTGAGATTCTCTATGCACAATAATCCTGATACTTACCTTATGATATCGGTAGCGACACTTTTGATGGATCCACCACCAACCCTCACACCTTTTCGCCCGGCCCCTTCCTCGCCCCATCTACCGCCAGCCTATCAGCCTCCACATTTCCAGGATGATTCGCGTGTCCTTTAATCCACTCAAAACTCGTCTTCACTCTACACGTATCCCTCTCTCCAATCTTCGACAACACATTCTCCACAATATCCTTATTCTCGACGGCTTTACCGGCCGCCGTCTTCCATCCGTTCCTTCGCCAATTTTCGAACCAGACGGTGACGCAGTCGATGGCGTATTTGGAGTCGGTTATTATGACGACGTCGCGGTTGCGGGGGGTGATTTCGAGTGCGCGGAGGATGGCGGTTAGTTCGGCGCGTTGGTTAGTTTGACGGGTGCCAGAGAGGGTTTCGGAGATGTTTCTAGAAGGTGGAGGGGGTTAGTGGATTGGAAGATGGGGTAGGGGTGGTTGGTAAGGAACGGGGAGAACAAGTGGAATGGGTGGGACGTACCTCTTGTCGTTTGGACCGAAGTAGACGCCTATGCCGGCGAAGGCTCCCGCTGTACCATTGCCTAATGAGCTACCGTCTGTATAGATACGTATTGGCTCCGTCTGAGAATCTCGTGAAGACATTGATTTGGTAGCTTGTCGCTGCTCTTGGGTTTTGTAGACGATTTGCCCCTTCTCTGAATCGTAGACCACGTTCGGATCAAAACCATCTTCTGCATCTAGAGGCATAGGTGCAGTACCAGGCTCATAGTCTGTTTCGTTGTATTGCGTTACTGCTGCTTTTGTGCCATTGGTGTTCTTCTTTGTTTTCTTTCGCGCAGGGGGTTGCTCGTCTGGTTCGACGGGGGATGTATGATAGGTCACTGAGTGGAGGTTGTCTGCTTCGGCTGATGTAGGTGATTCTTCTTTCTGTGCATCATCTTCGTCTAAGAATCTCTGGGCTTCAGCGCGGGTTGCGAATTTCCTGTGCTTGGGTGCCTGCCAGCCAACGATCTGTTTCTGAGCTGATGGCCAATCCAAGTAGATCCCAGGTATCCTCCCACTCTTCACGGCGTAGAACTTGGTGGGCGGTGATGAGCCATCGGTTGCGGTTTGTGTGGGGTTCTCGCCCGCGACGAAGAGCTCTGCGTCGGTAAGCGTGGAGAAGGACTTGACTGGTTGTGAAATATCAGCTTCCTGTGCTCTGGTTGTCAAATGTACCGAGCTTACAAGTCCCCCCTTTGTAACCCTTCACTTGCTCTAAGCACTGGTTCCACTGGCGGTATACGCCTGGCTCCTTTCCAACGCGGACTGCGTAGAATTTCTCCTCCTTCTCTCTCTTCCTCTTCGTTCCGTTTGAGGACGCGGACTTTACTGAAGCTGTGTCATCCATGTTGTTATTTTCAAGCCGTGTCAAAACTTTAGGTATAGCATGTGGAAATCGGTAAACAAGGTCACGAACCCATAAAAGCGTTGGCCTTTTCGTGATTTGGAAAGCGGCAGCAATATTGATGTTTGAAGCTTTTAGAGGCCTGGGCCAGACGATCTGGGATAGCTGCAGGCTCTGGATGAATCTGCGGACAACGGACAAGAGCTTTCAGTTTTGATGCTGTGTGAGCTCTGGTGAGACTCTATCTTGGAGCCCTGCCAAGCGCGCGGGAATACAGCCGCAGTGATCTCCCGCTTTTTCCACTATCACAAACATTCTTTCAATTTTTGTATTCCCTTCAGTAACTCGCATGTCACTATTTGTAGCAGTATCTTAGATCAAATAATGGTCATCGAGCATCATAGAGATTAGGTATCCTTACCTCTGCACTTTAGGAGGACCTCCCCTGCCACTGACTGCATATTGTGCCTGGACGGCCATTCTTGCAAGGTCATTTAGTGATAAACCCCATGAGCACGCAATCGAGTGTCCTTAGAAACGCAGTGCAAGCGAGGAGTTGCCTTTCCAGATGCTTGTCGTTGTAATCCTCGGAGCCTCAACCAACACCAATTGCGTAAACCCACTGTTCATGCAGCCCCGCATTTACTGGGATGCAGTATCAGACATAGATATTGACAAAAGCCATCCAAACGATACAGGCATTGGAGTTGGCCTCGTGGTCAGTGCATTTGTCAAACTTGCAGTAGCGTCAGTAGCACGCTATCGACAAGATACTTTAATTTGCATTGAGAGCCCCGGAGCTACCGCGAGGGGACTTTAGGGGCTCGCTTGGTGGCTCGCTTAGGGACCCCTCCTTGCAAATTATTGTGTCGATAGCGTGGCTCGTCATCGCCAAAATATTTTGCAAGGTGGGGCCCCTAAAGTAGCCCCTAAGCTAGCCCCTAAGCTGCCCTCCAGGCGATAGAATGACGATCTTCCGGGGGCGGCTCCGGGCACCTTTAGGGCTCACTTTGCAAATCATCTTGGCGATGATGAGCGTGGGTAGTCCCAATAAGTTACTTTGAGGGCTTGGTGCCAAACAGATCCCCTCTTTTTCCATCGTGCACAGGACTGAGTCAAACATAGCAGTTCATTTCCTCGTTCTCTATAATTGCAAACAATTTGGAGTTGCGGTCTTTCAATTATTATATAAGAATGAAGTTCATTCGATCAGGAGTGCAATAACCCTGGCTTTACGGCCTGTCTCTTGCGGCCGCAGCGGGAAAGAAGAAGCAGATTTGACACGACATTGGATGCAACAGCGCGGGTAACCGTCAAGTATATCCTTGGGTGAGTACAAATAACCTTTGCAAGCATGCCTACACTCGCTGTTACCAACTTCAACATCGTCTGTGGTAAGTATTGTTTCCCCTCGTTAAATCCGTTGGCACTGACGTGCATATAGCCGTACTCGGCGGGTTCATTACAATATTCGGTCTGGTATCCTACCTCTTCAAGGAGCGATTCTACCTTTCTGAAGCCCTGATATCCCTGGTCGCTGGCGTCGTCTTCTCGCCGCATGCTACAAACCTCATCAGGCCTTTAGACTACGCTCTCGGCTCCGAAGACAACCTTGATGCAGCCACACTATACTTTACAAGGCTCGTTCTAGGCGTACAGTTGGTGTTGGCCGGCGTGCAGCTGCCAAGCAAATATCTACAGAAAGAATGGAAGAGTCTGGCCCTTCTGCTTGGCCCAGGCTTGACTGCGATGTGGATCAGCAGTAGCCTCTTGGTCTGGGGAATGGTCCCGGAATTATCCTTTCTGCACGCTCTGGCAATAGGAGCGTGCGTGACCCCCACCGACCCTGTCCTCTCCAATTCAATCGTAAAGGGCAAGTTTGCAGACCAGAATATACCCAAAGATCTGCAGAAGATCATCATTGCTGAATCCGGTGCAAACGATGGATTGGGGTACCCCTTCCTGTTCTTCGCGTTGTATCTCATCAAGTACGTGGACTCAGGGGGGGCTGGCCAACCAGGCGGCGCAAGACTGGCCATGGCTTACTGGTTTGGGGAGACCTGGGGGTACACGATCCTACTGAGTGTCGTTTATGGAGCTACTGTGGGTTGGATCGCCAAAGAATTGCTGCACTGGGCCGAGCAGAGAAAGTTCGTGGACAGAGAGAGCTTTCTTGTGTTTGCCATCACTTTGGCACTTTTCATTACTGGCACATGCGGTATGATTGGAAGTGATGATGTCCTGGCATGTTTCATTGCCGGCAATACGTTCACACTCGAGTAAGTCACCCTCACTCTTCAGCCGTAATCCTTATCGGAAAGCTTCTCTGTAGCCAAGAATACTCAGACAAGTCTGACATTACTTACCGCAGTGACTGGTTTCGCTTAGAGACTCTAGACGACTCGTTGCAACCCACAATAGACATGTTACTCAATCTTTCGATATTCTTGTGGTTCGGTGCCGTCTGTCCGTGGTCTAGCTTCGTGAATAATGATGTGATACCCATTTATCGACTTGTCTTCCTAGGTATCCTCATTTTACTCTTTCGCCGAGTTCCCATCGTTTTCGCCATGCACTGGAACATCTGGCAGATTGAACAAAAGCAGCAAGCTCTCTTTGTTGGATTCTTCGGGCCTATTGGAGTCAGCGCGGTTTTCTATCTCTACGTCAGTCTCGAATTCCTCGGGCAAATCACCGTCGATGGTGTTATTAGGGAAGACGCAGCGAGGTTAAAGGATATCTTCACCGTCGTCATCTGGTTTTTAGCTGTGTGCAGTATTGTCAGTAACCCTCTCTCCCAATGCCAAAACGTTGACTTACTACCCACATCATAGGTCGTTCATGGTCTGAGTGTTCCGGTTGGCAAATTAGGATATCATCTCCCTCGCACAATGTCTAGCAGGATTGGTTCTCGTTCCAATAGCCACGATCCGGAAGAACCCGATGCCCCCTTCCGCATTGGAAATCGGGTCAAGAATACACATGTAAGTGATAGGAGTCGTCAAGGGAATGGACAGCGTGGGCGAGAAGAGCCTGCTCGTCCTGTATTTCAGATCGGCGGCTCTATTATTCGGTCGGGCACATCTACACCTAGCTCGCCAACCACAGGCAATGGTACACACGACGCACTCGTCGATCATATCGAGCTCGGTCACCACGTGCGACAGCCTGACAGTGGTGCGACCAGTGAGCAGCCGAGCTCCTCCACAAGCGTTACCAACAGGATCGTCCAAGATGAGGCCGACCTTTCGACAAGGAGTCCACTCCAAAACCATGGGGGGAACGACGCTGTATAGCCAGTAAGGTTGATTTGTCGGAGGTGACATATCATTGACTGTTGAAGATCGTGATTGGTTTTGAGATGCCCTCTGTAAGAGCCTTCAAACTTGGTTTTCTTTCTACAGTCTGCTATCCAAATACACCCTCCTATACCGAAAACATCTATGGCACAATATTCGTTGTTTTGACCGTGGCTAAAACGTGTCCCCACAAGACTGCGTTGGATTACTGCAATATATGCGCAATCACGTTGCCAACTTATGATTCCAGACTCCGTCTGCTCTTGACCTGCTTGACGCGCTTCTCCATCGACTGCATGATTTCGCATGCGATACGTTCTACTGCTACGCGCTGACGGCTAGTCGCGTTATTCAACAAGCGACATTCTTGTAGCAAATGCCGTCAATCGCATCTGCTGGCTGCGAAGGACACCTCAAATTGAGACCTGTGTCCCCTATATCTTCCGAGTCAGACGTCACGACCACTGGCTGCCTCAGTGTAATGATGGAGTTCCCTCGATCCACCTATCTTGTCGCTCTGATCAGCCTCTGTGCTCTCAGTCTAGGAGCAGCACCTCCAGTACTACCAGACATCTTGACGGCCGTATCCCCCGGCCAAACAAATCTCCGCACATTACCATCACAGCTTGCTAACGCAGCTTCCATACTCAACCTCACTGCACTGACAAGCTCCACATCAGGGTGCACCCTCATTTCCACTTCCCTAACCTCGTTTAACTCCACAACTAATCCCATCCTCAGCCCCCTCACCTCGCGCCCGCCTGACCCCTCCGAATTCGAAATACCCTCCACCTCCCTCACCCTAAAATTCTCCGCCTACACCGCCAATATCCCCCTCTCGAACGTCCTTACAGTCCTAATCCAAACCCTCCTCGTCAGCATCGACAAGATTGTCCAAGCGGGCGGGGACGTACCGTTTGGAATTGATACAGAGTTTCATTATCAGCATGCTTTCTTCATCGTTTATGCTGGGGACAGGAAGGGGCCGGGAATGACGTATGATGTATTGGCGAGTGTGGTCAAGGGGATTGTGGGGTTTGCGCAGCAGTATGGGAGTTTTGGGAGTAGGATTTTCGTGGAGGATTCGGGGGTTGGGGAGATTGGGGGGTGTTTGCTCAGTTATGTGTAGGTGGGGAGAAGTGGGTTGCTAGGATGGTTTGGTTGTTGAGGTGGAGGTGGAGGTAAAGGTACTGTTTGGACTAGTTTGGGATTGATGTAGACTATCAGCGAAGTTAACAGCAGCTTATAGGGAGTTATCTACAACATTGAACTGACGCAAACGTCGACGCGTGGCTGACCCGAAATGTCTTTGATTTTTTTGGCAAACGTGTGTTTGATGTCTTGTGAATCAGGATCTCTAGCTCTTTCAGACGATACTTCACGCCGTGGGCATGACTGTTCGCTGCATCCGATGCCGCTGCTTCAAGAAACATGGTCCCCAAAGGCCTACAATGCAGAATCACGCATACAGTGGTGCCCCGAAGGGATTGTCCTTGAAGAATGGTGTCGACACCTATTCAAACTTGACCCCCACTCTCTCGAACGCCCGATCCAGCACTATGAAATCATCAGCCGCGAAATAATGCGGTCCATTAGTGTCTTCGACTGCCCAGCCAGCGAACTGCTGATACCACCAGACCACACATTTCAACTTCGGTAAATAGACAGTTATTTTCTCCGCTAGGCATTGCATTCTTCCAACACTCTTCGAATGCAATGGGTCGTTATCTTGCGCGTCTCCTCTAGAGTATTGGAGTTGGAATTCTTCCAGTTAAGGGGGTAGTAGCTATAACAGAAAAGCATAGCAGGGATCATCTACCAGGAGATCTTCTGGTATTGAAAATCTCTTGAGGCAAGTGAAGGATCGAAGACTGTTGATGCCCAATGACAGCATTGATTGACCGTTATCACTGCAGGTTTCGGCCAATTCTTCTAAAGATGCGCTATGAGCGGCTTCCAAGACGCTGATGTACATTGGATCCACATGGGTATCCATTTCTGCCGTAAAGTGCGGTGGAAGATAGATTTCCACATGGGAAGCTAGAACCAGGCGCTTCAATCGCTCGATCGAAAGGATGAGAGCCTCCAGCGTCTCGTCCGGCACGCCTCCTGGGCAATCGAGGAATCGAAGATGGTCACAGGCGAAGTGCGTTGATTCTGTGGTGGGAGGAAGCGTTCGCGGTCGAAAAAGGTGAAAACCATACATTCTCAGCCTGAACTTTGCGCAGCGTTGGCATGTAGAGGTGCTTCGCCGTAATCTCTAAAGGTGCACCAACCGCAAGCCAGTTTCTGTACAAAGGACAATGGTCGCCATCTTTGTCGAAAGCGAACCTGATAGATTGCAGCAGAGGTAGAGATTCACTTGAGATAGCCATTAGAAGAGGAGGCGAACTCAATGACAAATGCTTGAGCGCTGGCGGGCTCATCGTCAATTTCTCGTGTCCAAAATATGGCACCCAATACCAGAGATTGTTGGGGACTGTCAGATGCAATGCCTGGACCGGAGACGCTAATGTTGGATTGACTTGAATGTGACCTCTGAGCCTGGAGAAATGTTTGAAGCTTGGGAAATCATGATCATTCGGAGGTGGATTACGGATCTCGTCTTCCGAGAAGCGGACGTATAGCTGGATAGACTGATAGAGAAACTCCTCAACGAGATTTCGGAAGCGGTGTGGCACGAGAGATATTGTGGCAGGGCGCCATCACGAGGGAGCTGAGCGAGGAGCCCTGGCTGGATTTCGTCTGGGAAGTCGGTGAAGCTTTGCGGCCCTGTTTGGGTTCTCTATAGCAAGTGAATGAGGGTTCTGAAAGAAAGGTGGATGGAGATAGATGCAGACCTTTGGATACTTGGTAAGATACTAACAATCAGCTGGCCAACAACGGTGGCACTGAAGGTGGTGTAATCGACGGACATATAATTAAATGATGACGAAGTACTATTGGATGTAAGGTCACCCAAGTGTGGTGGCGCATTACCGTCTGAAATACATGATCATAGAGTTGTTACCCCAATATTAGTCAACTTCTATGGCGCCATTAAGTGATCATTGTACATTTGAGGTACTGTCACCCTGCAAGCTCGCCGATTATGTAGATGTATGAATACTCTTGTCAGGTGTCAATCTTTATTGAGACTCGCCCAAGCCATAAACGACATTCAGTTGCCATTCTATATCGACAAAGTCATGTCTTCAGTTACTGAATCAAAGTCTGTCCGAAGGGAGTCTCTTCGAAGGATGGCGTGGTTATGGTATCAAATTTGATGCCAATGTCTTCGAAAGCCAGTCGAATTTTCTCCAGCACGCTACGAGCGTTCCTTTTGCGCTGTGCATACCTGGCCATCATCCAGTCGTTGTCAGTGGTAACACGCCACCAGATCACGTCTCTCAGATTGGGGCAACATCAGTCTTTTTTGCTTGCGAATGTCTGCACTTCCTGCAGATGGAGTTCACGGTAACCATGGTGGAATTTTAGACGAATTGTACGCCAATCTCCAGCTGCAAATTTTCCAAAGAAGGCGGAAGGAGGTTGTACAGTCCCGAATGGCTCCTCTCCACGAGCACGCAGTGCGGATAGCTAGCCTTCGGAGGTTGGTGAAGCTTTTGAAATGGACCGCATCCCAGCAGGGTTCAAAGAGGTGGGGTATGCAACTAGCACGGATTTAAAGTTCTTCAAGTGAGGTATTCTGGGCTAAGAGCCCGTCATTAAAGCCGAAAAATCTGTCTAGTATATCTTCACCCATTTCTACGTCGAGGACAGGACGCTTCAAGGCTTGAAAAGAGGATAGACATTATGTCAACGGCTGAGAACCACAATGGCTGTAGACTTTGAGTAAGCGAAGGTCTTCGACAGGAGAGCTTCGGCGACAGTCTTCTGGAAATCAAGGCTTGAGGTTGGACTCTAGGATGAAGGTGATTTTCTCTGCTTCCAGCCGACATAGTACAAGAAGATGAAGGTACTTACTCGCTATTTTGAGTCTTGGACTTGCGTCTTCCCCTAAATCGAACTCGTTAAACTCCAGCCGCAGTGATTCTATTGGCAAGCCAGCCGGATAGCCTTGGGTGAATGGCGGCGGCCTAAGACATAGATGTCTCAGAGACGATAGACATCTAGGCAGTCGGAGGTGCTCCCCAAGGGGATGATACCAGAGGTGTTCTCGGACATTCAGAGACAGGTTGGCAACACGCAAGGCTAATTTGAAGTCTCGTTTCCGGCGGTCGGTAAGGCGGGTGACTGGCCCGAACATTGCTCGCTGGGCGGAGGAGACCACAACAGAGCTGTGGGGAAACTAGGACGTAGATACAATCTCATCCGCTGGCTGCATGCCGTTGGCTTCTCCTTCTGAGCATCGAGCGTCCACACTCATAGTATGGTAGAGAAATTTCTCCGCAATTTCCCTGAATCTTTTCGACACGAGTGCAACCCACAGTCGTTTGTCATTTCGAGGTAGGTGAGAAATGACCTTCCTAAGCCTGAGGCATTCGAGGACTAGCATTACCTGTCTAGGCCGGGAAGCAAGTCGCAAGACATGTCTCGAGATTGGCTTGGGGCAAGATCTCGCAATCTTCCTCTAAATTCATGTCTTGAGACTGTGGATTGTTATTTAATAGGAAGAGAATTCTGCGAAGAATTCCTTACAATTCGTCTGGTAAATTAACGAGACGCTTTTTCTGTATCGTCTGTCCCTCCCTTTTAGGAGTCGACGGATTGATGATAGATTTCATGAGTGGAGAAGGTTGATAAAGCAGAGTTCTTGTACCCAAGATAGATCTAAAACAAGCGCTTATCTCGCGATACCAAAGTAGCACAAACATTTGTGTGATCAATTACAGAAGTGGCTTCGATCAGATGACTATTGGATTACTTGGCTGAGCCAGCCGTAGGCATAATAGTCCGAAGCTCCAGGTTTCGTGCACGTGGGACAGCAAGACTCATAATCTCAACCGACCAGTGACCATTGTGAATGAGTCCTATGGCGAATCAATGTGACCAAGATCTATTGTTCTCGCAATCCATTGTCTTAAGAGACCAACGGGTTTTCTCGCCTCACGTCAGATATTCATTATCTTCCAGATCACATGCGCAAACAAAGGGTTTGAGGAACTCCTCACCTCAGCCACAAGTACTACAACGTCGAGCCTTCTTACAACTTCCACCTTCCTACCATCACATTTCTTATCCTACGCCTTCTCCATCTCATACCTTTTGGCCTCCACATCAGAACTCACGGTTAACGTCAACATGCATCTCTCCCTCTCCATCTTGCCTATGATAGCATCGTTTTCCCTCCTGATAGCGGCTGGTCCGCTTCCGCTACAAGCAACCAGTACGGCTATCAAGCGCTCGGCGTCGCCCGGCGTCTTCAGTGATATACATGGCTGGTTCCACAACAATTTCGGAAACCCTATAAAGCATGACGGATATTCATCCGACTCCTGAAATCTGGTCGTAGCGTTGGAGGAATAATAATGTTGTGAAGTCTCATTTTGATCGGGATTCATTATACACCGCGTGCCAGAATTTGGGACTAGGTTGAAGTCGATGGGTTGTACCTTGTACTTGGATTGGGAATTCTGTGTACATTGCGGTCTTAACTCCACGCTACCTGGCACGTTGCCAAGAAAGGAGTGGTCCTACTATTAAGAGAATATTGATATGGATCCAACTTCGAACATCTACAACCCTTCGTAGATTCACAACAGTTGATTTTGAGGTATCAATTTTGCCATGTGAGTTCTAGATCTATCTCTTTTTTACAGCTTTGTTTTAGACAGTTTTACTGTAGGTCTCGCTGTTTTTAATATATAACCATTCTTGCAAAGGTCAGTTTTTTCGACCTCGCATTTCGAATATTAAAAAGCCACAAAAGGTTAGATGATAGCCATGCTTTACAACTGCGGCTTTGACAGGTATATAACATTTTTGACACCGGCTGCCATACTATTCGTTCCAATCTATGAATAGAGCTTCTAAAAGCACAAGCTTGCGGATCAAATGATAGATTGATCTTTCCTGTACCACTACACTATGCATAGTTTTCTTCTGAATTTTGTCTTTGTATTTTCGTTGTTCTCGAGCGGAGGCAAGCGGGAATTCTGAAACCCAAACCTCCGACTAGTTTAGTTCGCGGGCTTAGCCGTCATGTGATGATTGGTTATCGTCAAGTATCAATCTACACCTCTTGGCGTTGTTATTCATGGTCAAGCTAAACGATTGGTGAACGATAACATTCTCACAATCGGCTTTGCCAATGCTCAATGTTCTTTGAGGCAGCTTTTCATATCCTCGTAACTTGACTTCGGACTATTGATTGTCAGACACACACTTCAGCAGAGATAGACTTGTCTGATCGCGTCAAGCTAGGATGGTGAGTTCGTTGATGCTCTGACTACTCCATAATATTGATACCCATAAGCCTTCTATGCATAATCCAAGCTTGGGAACAACCAACGATTCAATGCAGGCTCTCGTTCTCCAACCTTTTGCAAGGTACACAAGCCCACCCGGATATTCCAATACCTTCTAAAAGCATATCAGCCTCTCCCTTCCACCACTTGCCACTCACGAGCTAAAACTCGCCTTCGCGGCCTTCCACCTCGAGCAACATGAACAAAACATGAAGTATCCCTCCCCCTCGACCCGAAACCAATTTCCCACTAACCATCCACAGAGACACAATCCGCACAGCCGGCCTCTGCCAACTCACATATGCCTCCCCATCAACCCCCACCAATCCAACATTCCACCAACCCGAACCCCACCCCGACGCTTTCAAAGCCGCCGCCAAACAACCCTGGAAGCGTCACTCGACCGTCAAATCTACAGTCAAGAAAAGCCGCAGATCACAGGCAGTCTTCAATCCCAATCCCAATGTTGATGCATCGAACGATCATGTTGGAATCGCGAAGAGGACGGTGGCTAACCTGAACGATTATGAAGCGCAAATCAGGCCGTTGAAGATGGCGGTGGAGAAGGCTAAGGAGGCGCAGCAGGGAGGGCATTTTTATGGGGGCAGTAGTGCCATTGTGCCGGCTTCAGCGAACGTCTCTACTGCGAGGGTGGACGAGAGGAGGAGTACTTACGATGCTAGTAGAGATCCGAGATTACGGGGCAGAGGGTAATTTGGTCGACCATGCTTGAAGAATGGTCCGAGGTTCTCTGATGGGCATGGGGCTTTACGCATGTAAATTGTCCGGCTGCGAAGGAATTCCACTGACTCATGGGTAGAGATCATGGTTCTTGAAGAACGTTTGTTGGGTGCAGTCATTTAAGTCTGAGGGAGAAAGGAACGAGGAATTTTTGCTGAACCTGCATTACATGCTCAAAGCCGAAATGATACAAAGGACATCTAGATACGCTCTCTTTATTTCACAAATTATGACCTCTAAAAGCCATCAGCTTCATTTGCGAAAGACTCCCGTATTCGACAGCGAGTCATTTCCCCAAAAGGCCCAGATATCTCCTAAGAGGAGATCTGGAACTTCAGCGCCGCGAAGTGACCTCCACTAGTATGCACATTGCGTACGAGTACGTTACCTTTGCGTCGAGCCCAGTCCAACGGCTTTAGAGAAGTGTATTAGCATCAAATCTAGTAGCTAAGAGGACTATGAGCTTACCCTTCCGAACCAGAAATCTTTCGAGAAATCGCTTGTGGCCACGGCCCGATCGACGTAGGGGTATGCGTTCTCAAATCCGTAGCCGCTAAAAGTCCCCTGGTTTACCTATTAGAGCAGAGGAAGACGATGGAAGAAGCGAAAGCTGTAGTGTAACTTTCTCAGAGATTTCTTGTAGAAGTGCATTCCGCTATAGGGTCCTTGGATATAGTACATCGTCGACCAAGTGATGGCGTCCTCAAACTGTAGATCCACATCGCGTTCCCCACCGGGCTGTCTGTCATGCCAATCGCGACCTGCAGGGGTTACGTCTCTTGCTCGAGAAGATATCCGGGAAACCTCAGTGTCGAATCTAATCAAATTCGTGATAGTAAGATTTTCGTCGGCTGTTGTGAAACCCTCCACAGACCTTTGCAAATCAGTAGCATTAGGCGCTACAACCCGCATATTCTCGATCACAGATACCACAGATGAAAGGTCATCTCCAGCCATGTGACGTAAAATGGCGCCGCCTAAATCGCCGCCTTGGATCACGAATTTGCTATAGCCGAGCTGCTGCACGAGTGCGTTAGAGGCACTACCTAACTCGCGGGCTCCCCAGCCTGGCTTTAGGGGAGCAGGCGAGAATGAGAAACTGGGGATGCTGGGCGCTACGACGTGGAAGGCTGGCATGGAGGCATTGGGCGCACTGAGTAGGCCAGGGAGGATGTTGCCGACCTCCATGAAGTTACGGGGCCACCTCTGGATGAACATTAATGGGATGGCGTCGGTGCGATTCGAGCGGTGATGGAGCCACCACATAGCGAGTGAGAGAGGCCTTTAAGACTGTTTCCGCGAGAAAGGCTGGGCTACATCGATCTTTAGAGGAGCTGGAGAGCTGCCAAATACTGCTTTGAAATTTTGTGGGGAAACCGCCTGGCTGATCAACGGAAAATTAGCAATTGAAGTAGCTATTTGGCCTAAGAAGGAACACGTAGCCATAGCTGTGATAATGCTTCTACGAAAGACTAGAATAGAAGTATTTCAGGCATTGTGATGATGGCGACCTTCGAGGTCACATTGAAGCTGATAAAGGTAATGTTCTTTCAATGTATGACCGTAGCACATTCGCACGTAGATTGTATGAGTGAACAAGCCAAATTGCCAAATCAAATATGATGAGCAATCAACGAGCATTCCTGCAGGAAGAAATACGAGGTTTAAGCTGCAGGTTTTAACGAGGTTAGCTGTACTTACTGTTTGAAAAATACTGATCTAGCTAATAATCTTGTATGTACATTACGATGAGTTAAAATTTTGATTTTGGTTTGTTTTGGTAAGTCTTTCTCCCGCGCATTTTGATTGCCCAGGCTTTCGAAAAGGCTGTGCCTACTTTATATCCGTTATCTCCACCAGCGGTGGGGACATTTTGTGCCACGAAACATCCTTCTAGACTCCAACGTTCAGGCGTCTGCAACCCATTGTGGAAAGCTTCCCATACACAGGCACTTCACCGGTTTCGAACACCTCAAATCCAGTCTCTAGACGATTTCTAAGCACCACAGGCGCAATGGCGAACATTCATACTCCCATACCATCGCTGAAGCTCAACGATGGTACCTCAATTCCAATGGTGGGTACAGGCCATCCTCCTCACAAGAGATCGGAGCTGACGTTCCAATAGCTTGGATACGGCAGTAAGCTTCATCCCCATATCACCCATACCCACCTCTGACGCCCCGCAGCGGGAACCGCCTGGTACAAATCCTCCGGGGGCTCCATCGACCGCGAGACAGTCGAAGGAGTGAAAACAGCCCTCAAATTAGGCTACACCCATCTTGACAATGCAGAATTATATAACACCGAGCCCGAGATGGGCGTCGCGATCAAGGAGAGCAAGGTGGACCGGGCAAATCTTTTTATCACCAGCAAAGTTATCACAAACATTGCGGACATACCTAAAGCGATTGACGCAAGCTTGAAAAAGTTACAGGTGGACTATGTCGATTTATACCTGATTCACTCACCCTTCTTCGCGAAGACAGACGAAGATCTCCAGAAAGCGTGGGCTGCCATGGAGGAAGTCAAAGCTTCAGGAAAGGCTCGTTCGATAGGGGTATCGAACTACCTCGAGCCACACCTGAAAGCAATGCTTGCAACAGCGAAGGTACCTCCGTCAGTCAATCAAATCGAATTCCATCCCTACCTACAGCACAAGAATCTCCTTCCCTATCAACAATCACAAAACATCGCTACAGCCGCGTACGGTCCCTTGACGGCTGCGACCAAGGCAAAGCCTGGGCCCTGTGACGATATGCTGGCTGCGCTGGCGAAGAAGTACTACGTTAGTAAGGGGGAAATCTCTCTGCGGTGGTGCATTGACCAAGATATTGTTGCCATCACGACAAGTGGAAAAGAGGAGCGCTTGAGTGATTACCTGCGGGCCATGACATTCAAGCTGACGCCGAAGGAGGTTAAGGATCTTGGGGAAGCGGGGCTCGAGAAGCATTTCAGGGGGTTCTGGCAGGCAAAGTTCGATGCGAATGATAGATCATGATGGATGGTATCGGAAAGGGCTACTGGCTAAGACCTGGCCTCCGGGAGTGTAAGATCTTCCCAGGGGAAAAAACCCCAACGTATGCGTAGCATTTTGGTCGACGGCGAAAGGCTCTCCTATAGACTTGTTAAAACATACTGAGGCAGCGACAGTGATTGGCGATTAGCCTGGAAAAAGTCGAGATCATCTCTCCCATGACCTTCCAAGTGATCAAAATTATGTGGTGGCAAAGTAAGCAGAGCTGAAGGTTTCAGCTCAAGAGAAAGGAGCGAGGTCGGACAAAAAGGTTTGTGGCGTTGACCTTGAATGGCAACACTTCTGCTTCTAATGGAGAGAGTCGTCCATCCAATCATCCTTTCCAGACCTTCCTCGAAGGTGATGTGATATGAATGAATGTTGCGAAAGTTGAAATGGCCCCCAAATTTTGAAGAAGGGAGATCAGCCTTGGCAAGGAAATTCATCCCAGCCTCTCTCGACAAACCCAGCCAACAAGAGCTCTTCTTTCCCTTCGTCATACACCCATTGTGATTTAGTAATATTCATATCAAGAGCCCTCGTTGTTTTTAAAAGGCATTCCCTTTGCCCCACGTGAGCTCGTCCTACAACGAACCATGTCCTCTACAGCATCAAACTCCGCCCCTCCAGACAAGCCTCTTCACGAGTACGTCTTATGATTCTGTCAATCCTTTACCTGTAAACACCCACTAACAAAACTCACAGACTCCTAACAACCTCCCTAGTAGACATCTACGTTGGCCCGGAAAACACCCACTGGGTCCTCCACGAAAAGCTCCTCTGCCACCACTCCCCCTTCTTCCGCGCCCGCTTCTACAACAAAGAAGCCCACGAATCCGCCTCCTCCAAAACCTTCGGCCTCCCCGACTCCGACGACCTCCCCTTCGAGCTCTTCGTCGGCTGGCTTTACAGTCGCGCTCTGCGCTACCCCGAGGCGGAGAAAGATGTCGGACCACTACTCGACCTCTACTTCTTGAGCGAGCAATTCCAGATCGCCAAGCTGAGCGAAGATGTCGTGGAGACGGTGAGGGCGTTCTATCACAATAACGAGACATACCCGGGCTTGAGGCGTGTGCAATACGTGTACGCAAACACAGACGAAGACAACATCATGCGCGAGATGATGGTGAATTCGATCGCGCGTTTCCTCACGCTTAGCGATGCCATCCCGCAGCATTGGGAGAACGCACTGAAGAAGAATGGGCAGTTGAGTGTGGATATTATTAGGAGTATTCAGCAATGGCATCTTGAGGGGCGGAGCGTGCCGGATGCGCGGGATGCGAGTGTGGGGCCGGAGAGGGGGAGGGGGGAGAGTAAGATTGGCTTTTCGAAGGTGGAGGAGGGGAGTAGTATGCAGGAGCATATCAAGAAGGAGGAGGATGAGAGCGCCGATGGGAGTCAGGTTAATGGAACCTCTTGAGCTGGGAGTGGTGGTGGAGAGGGGTGGAGAGATGGGATGGGAGAGCGCGGAGATGGCTTGCATTGGATCTTCTGGTGCGTTTGAGTATATCCTTTAATGTTTCTTGAGCTTGCCATCTACTTCGATAATTTGGAAAAGCTATTGTACGAGTACATCTAACCCTGTCACGTGAAGCAATACAGTATTTCCTAATGCCCCAATTGACGTTGCACATATATCAGTAGCCGAAAGTAATTTCCTCTGCTGACTTTGAAATTTCCATCAAATACCGAGACTCCTCAAACTATGTACGTGAATAGTAGTACGGCACACCGTATGCTCCTCGCCAGGAAGAACTTTCGCCTAGTTGCTCAAATCTTCGCTCGTCCATGGTACTGCTGTCCCCCCGCCTCACGATCGGCAGCGCCTCAAAGCTCGACTGGTATCATTTCTTTCCCTGCGCTTCCCTGGCAGCTTTCGCCTTCTCCTCCACTCCTCTCCCGAAGCATGCTGCGCAGGGGTAGTTCTTCGTGCTCTGGTGGGTGGTGGTGACGTGGTTCATCTCGGTCATGGCTTGCGGGCACATCTCGTATCGGGTATCCTCCAGGTGACCGCACGAGAAGTGGATATTTTCCATGTGGCCTGACCGTCGCTTTCATATCAGCAGTGCCATATAAACGGATATGATGATTCGTGGGGTGGGGTCAAGAAGCGAAGGAAGTAATCTTCGAGCGTGGGTCACAACTCTAGATACCAGATGGTAAGGGGAAGCGATGATGGCGAGAAGACGTACACATGTTTGAGATGGTTGTATGCTGAGGGAGATCGCCGATGAGCTGGTTCGTCGCTTGGGATGTCTGCAATGGCGCTGGGTTTGGGACGGTAAGGTGCGACCAAGATATGTGTTGATGTTCGCTCCAGCTTTTATTAGCTTAGACGATCTCTGACGTTTGTTAGTCAACTGAGTGGATTATGGGCGACGGCCATGAAATTCGGAAGAACGCACGCAATCCAATTCAATCAGTCGGGGACTAATTCAAGATTGGCGTTGCGCAACGGAGTGTGGTCCGGATGTATACGTGCGTATGTTGTTTTCGTTGCTTTGCCGATACCGGATATAAAGCGTTTCCTGAGAGGAGAGAATATTTGACTTTTTTTATATTGTTGATGGGGTGACCTGGGCAACGAGGTGCAGATGAAGATTTGTGAGGCTTCTTATATTCGAGAGTGCGTTGGGTATCGTTCGGAGAGGCAGGTACGACTTCGGGCTGTTTATGTATGTACCCATTGCCCAATGCCGGTGCGTGCGTCTTGACATGTCTGACAGCAGCGTGGAGAAGCGAATCCAATAGCCTCATGGGGTGGGTTAAGGTTTCTCCGATGCAGTGGTCTTTGGGCCCACATTGGGGCCGTATCAGGACCACCCGATCGCGCGTCTCACTCGTGCATGATCTGTGTGGCGAGTGGCGTATTAAGGGGACGAACCTGATTTGTCAATCAAGTGTAGCCTCCTATGCGGCTGGATCGAAGATCTTCCCAGTAAGGGTATGGTATGCCTCTCTGTAACGGGTCATGGTGTTTGCTGCGACATCTGGTGGCATCTGGACCCCTTCCTTCCCCTTCAAACCGTTGTGCACTAGCCAATCTATGCTGAGAATTAGCAAAAACGTGACCCTGCTCAGCTGAACATACCACGCAGATACTGCTTGTCATACGAGTCCTGGCCTCGGCCGACTTCCCAAGTGCCGGCACTCCAGAAGCGACTACTGTCCGGAGTAAGCACCTCGTCTATGAGAACCACAGTGGGCGGTGTGGCTGATTCGTCAAGTCCAAATTCGAACTTAGTGTCGGCGATGATGATACCTCGCTTGTGAGCATAAGTGCTGGCTTTCTTGTATATTTGCAATGATAGAGATTCGATATGATTTGCGAACTCTTGCCCCACGATTTTGGCAGCTTGCGGCTAGAGTCAGCAGCGAATCGTTCTATAGGAGCTGAACGGGCGGCAAAAGGCAACTCGGGAAGAGGGTTCAGTTCGTACCTTCGGCTGGACTGATGTTCTCGTCTTTGCCTCCTAATCCGGCTTTCGTGCTTGGTGTCCACAACGGTTCTGGCAGTTGCTCCGATTCCCGTAGGTTCTGGCCAAGCTTGATACCGCAAACGGTGCCGTCCTTCTGATACGAACTCCATGCAGATCCGGTAATGTATCCACGGACAATGCTTTCGATTGGAAACACTTTGAGCCGCTTGACCACCATGCTTCGTCGTTGCAGCTTAGACACCATCACTGGTGGCACTCGTTGCTGCAGAGCCGGAGGCATGCCCAGGGAGATGAAATGTGTCTGGAGATCGGGAATCTCAGATTGAAGGAGGCTGAACCAGAATTTGCTAAGTTGCGTAAGGATGGCGCCCTTCTGATCAATGGCCTGACTTTCCCAATCAGAGTCAGCCATCTGCTCATTTCCATTCGTTCTCGGCCACTGCAACGCCGGGTAGTCATACATTCTTCATGACTACATCATAAGCTGAATGCGGATCAGCGATGGCTCAATGGACACGAGTTGCGTACAAATACCCGATATTCTGTCTGTAGCCACAAACAGCAGCTTGGACTCATCGAGCTTATAAATTTCGCGGACTTTCCCTGAGGCTACCAAATGCAGATAGTCTCGGAGAACAGTTTCCATGATCGGAGGCATTGTGTGGGTGTTGTGAGTAGCCAATCTCTACTTCGAGGAGGTTTGCACACGTTCAGTGGAGATTGAGTTCCTTTCAAGTGTGCTTTGCACGCAATTATTTCGCTATAGAATTGTCTTTGGGATGATTTTTCCGATCGAGAGTATCCTTGTCTTTGAGAACGAGGTCATAGGGTCCAGGAACCGCTTTGAGTGGCTTTCTGGAAGTGTCTGAGTTGAGATGTTTTCAGATATTGTTGGTCCGGCGACGTTCGGTCGAGAGTTCCGGCTATACGCGGCCTAGCGGCTGGAGATATGATAAGACTGCGGAGATAATAAGCGGGTTTTTTGGCGTCATCCCGTTGATTTTCCGGACAATGGGATAGTCTGATCTCGATTTTGTTCCATATTATTTCCACTTTGCGGTTTCTCAACTTCTGACTATATGAGCACCACTACCTGCTGCTGTATATGCTTCTCTATGGTTTAACCCGTCGTTCTCAGCTCCCCATCACTCTCGTAACCCAAATGACGGCCCACACGTCGAACGGCGCCACCACTGGCTCCAACAACGGCACCTTCCGTGGTGTTTCTTTGCAAGAACTTTCTAAGTCCAATGTCTTCACCTCGAATCTCCCCTCAGATGATGCATTCAAGACGCCGACAGCTTCGCATAAAGCGCCGAGAGGAGATCTGGGACCTCGAATGGTAAAGGGAGCATTGTATACATACGTCAGGCCCGAAGAGACCAAGAACGCAGAGCTGTTGGGCGTGAGCAAGACGGCTATGAAAGACATAGGGTTGTTACATGGTCAAGAGAACACAGAAGACTTCAAAAAAACAGTGGCTGGGAACAAGATATTTTGGGACGAAAATTCGGGAGAAGGCATATATCCTTGGGCACAATGTTACGGCGGCTGGCAATTCGGTTCCTGGGCCGGTCAGCTTGGAGATGGTCGCGCGATATCCCTCTTCGAATGTACAAATCCCTCTACGAAGACTCGTTACGAGGTTCAGCTCAAAGGCGCGGGGCGAACCCCATACTCGAGATTCGCTGATGGCAAAGCTGTCCTGCCATCCAGTATTCGAGAATTCATCGTCTCGGAAGCCCTCAACGGCCTCCGCATTCCAACAACCCGCGCTCTCGCTCTCACCCTCACGCCCAATTCAAGGGTTCGTCGCGAACGCCTTGAGCCTGGTGCTATAGTAGCTCGCTTCGCCCAGTCCTGGCTGCGAATTGGCACCTTTGACATAATGCGTGCTCGCGGCGACAGGAACTTAGTACGCATCCTAGCCAATTACCTTGCCGAAAGTGTCTACCCAGGCTGGGAATCGCTCCCAGCGGCTCTCGTAGATCCCTCTAAGCCTACCGCTTCGGATCCTTCGCGAGGCGTCCCCGCAGACAAGATCCAGGGCTCAGAAGGTTTAGAAGAGAACCGCTACACCCGTCTCTACCGCGCCATCTGCCGCAAGAACGCGTTGACTGTCGCAGCGTGGCAAGCGTACGCATTCACCAATGGCGTACTGAACACGGACAACACATCCCTCTTAGGCCTTTCACTTGACTTTGGACCATTTGCATTCCTTGATAATTTCGATCCGAACTACACACCCAACCACGATGATCATGCGCTAAGATACAGTTACAAGAACCAGCCAAGTGTCATCTGGTGGAACCTCGTGCGGCTAGGCGAAACTTTTGGAGAGCTGATAGGCGCCGGACCAAGGGTGGACGATGAAATCTTCGTTGAGCAGGGCGTGACAGAGGCCTTTGCGCCTGAACTTATCAAGAGGGCGGAGACTGTCATCGGCCAGGTGGGTGAAGAGTACAAGGCTGTCTTCTTGGCAGAGTATTCCCGCCTCATGCGCGTAAGACTTGGCTTGGTTTCGGAACAGGCGACAGACTTCGAGGATTTGTTTTCCGAGCTGCTAGATACTCTCGAAGCCCTGGAGTTGGACTTTAACCATTTCTTCCGCCGCCTTTCCTCAGTCAAAGTCTCGGAGCTCCAAGGCGACGAGTCTAGGAAAGAGAAAGCTGCCATTTTCTTCCATGCAGAGGGCATGACTGCTACCAGCGGCGTTACTGAGTCCGCAGCGAAGGAGCGCGTAGGCGCCTGGTTAGGTAAGTGGGCCGAAAGAGTCAAGCAGGATTGGAGCTCTGATTGCGATGGCGAACGGGAAGCCGAAATGAAGAAGGTCAACCCAAAGTTCATTGCAAGATCATGGGTGTTGGACGAGATCATTCAACGCGTTGAGCATGAGGGTGAGCGAGACGTTCTCATGAGAGCCATGGCTATGGCTGAGCATCCTTTTGAGGAGGATTGGGGAGGCGTTAAGGAAGAAGAAGAGAGGTGGTGCGGTGACGTGGCAAGACATGGGAGGATGATGCAGTGTAGCTGCTCATCGTGAACGGCTGACATCTTTTGGACCCACTGTAATGTCAGCATTAGCTACGATTGCCTTTTACCTGTACATATACCTGCGTATACAATGAGACTATGAAGAAGCCTTTTGTTGCCCTAACAGGCATTATGATACAAGAAGTCTTCCTACCGATCATCGAAAGCGTGATGGATTTTCTAAAACCACGTTTTCTCCCTACAATTTCTTACACCGGCAAGTTGAATTTCTTGCCCTGCAATACCCTTTTCAAAGTGTCAGCCTGGCCCACCACTTTCTCCCTGACCCTCAGGGCAGCACTCACTTGGTATAATAAATCCAGAAAAAATCCGAATACAGCACCGTCTGAATGATCCCCGCAACCCACGCAATCTGATCCACATACCCCTCCGCAAAATACCTATACAACCAATTCGGAATATACAACGCCCTATACAATCCCAGCGCAAACAGATAATGCGTCGTTATCGTCTCAGCCTCACCAGTCCTTTGCAGCATAAAGAGTTGGGGCAGCACGGCTACTGATTCCAGCCAGATTGAGAAAGCCCAGAGGATTTCTGTGATTTCGTAGCGGTAGGGGAAGAGCGCGGCAAGGACTGCGCTGCCGCCGAGGAGGTATTGCACTTTGAATGTATCGATGTTGGGGTCGTGTGTGGGCTTGTAGTCGTTGAGCATTAGGTAAATGGTGTAGGATTGGGAGGCGAGGAAGAGGAGTTTGAAGGTTGTGTTGTAGAGGGAGCCGGATGTGAAGGTCCAGAAGATATCTGATGAAAGTATGTGAGCTCGGGGTTCCGCACCGATTTTTGACAGGGGAAAGGCAAACCAAGGTAGCGTGTCGAGTACACCATCATGTATAGTGCTTGCGACTTGAATGATATCCCAGAACAGCTCTGGCAAAATATTTAGCATGGGGCGCTGGACTTGGAGGTTCAGGGTAGCGGACGTGTGATGATTTCATTTTCTGGAGTAGTATGAGGATGGAGACGAGATGGGAGAAGTCCGCTAGCTAATGTCAGCAGTGGGCGAAGTATCAGGAGAGCTGGGGAGCTCGGGAGCTTTCTGAAGGCTTACCGAGTAGGCGGAAGAGGTTCATGATAGGGGTGGTGGCTGAAATAGGTCCAGCAGCCTTTAGAGTGACTGGCTAATGTCAAAACTTTGGATTAGGCAACTTACGAAGCTGAACGGAAGTCAATCGGTCATCTTAAGTTGTCGCTGTCGACCGTTGAGCTGAGCTGTCAAAAAGGTTGCAGACACGTTTTTGCGCGACTTACCGTGTGGTTCGCCGTATTGCTAAGACCTGCCAAAGGCTATGGGCTAGCTCTTTCTAATCCTCCATGGACTAGAAGTCCTACACATTCAACGCTATCTATGGCCGTGACGAAGCACGTTGCTGCGGATAGCGCTAGGGGCGACTCATGGATCCCATATTTTTTGTGCTGATTTGTCACTTGTGTCCTGATTTTAGTCAATGTCTGCAATGTCTTTCGTAGGATATCCAGATTGGAAGAAGGTTGGCAAGAAACTCAGGGATATCTTGAACCCTCCTGTGGATACTGGCCCCTCAAGAGAGGAGCGCCGTGCCCAAAGACTTCGCGATAGCCTCAAAGGGTTTGTTTATTTTGACGATTTTGACGAACTCGAAGCCTGGTCTACAAACGAGGTCGATGCCATTCAGCAGGCCAATACACCTCTTCTGAAACGCTCAGCGTCTGCTGTACATGATCAGAATGGTCCGACTACTTCGGTATTACTATGTCATGACTATAGTGGTCTGCATTCTTACGTGAAATATTTGACACCGCCATCATGCTGAGATGTCAGGTAGGTGGCTATCGTGACTACGAAGGTGTCCGTCCACCTCTAGTCGAAGACAAGCTGTACAGCTGCAACCATCTCCAATACGTCGGCACGTTTGTCTACTTCTCTCACAAGCTAGTTTGCGTACCGCCCTCATCGTGGACGAACACCATGCATCGCAATGGGGTCAAGGTCCTGGGCACGTTCATTGTTGAGTCTGAAAAGATCCAGCCTGGACGAATGCTTGACCAGGAGGACGGCGATTTCGTCGTGGCAAAGCAGCTGGCTGCCATTGCTGGGGCATTCGGGTTTGATGGATGGCTACTAAACGTCGAAATTGAATTTCCCAACCTTGTCACACATCCCACAGAAAAATTGACCGGATTCATCCGCAGTCTGAAGCGGTTGCTGGGGTCCGAGGGACTTGTTATTTGGTATGATGCTTTGAACATTGACAACAGAGTGGACTACCAAAATGGTCTGACTGAGAAGAATGTTCCTTTTGCCCTTGCTGCAGACTATTTGTTCACCAATTACAAATGGACTAAAGCGAAGTTGGAACAAGCGAAGATCGTTAGCCAACGGCACGGTATAATGCCTAAGGAGGTTCAATTCGGTATAGATGTGTGGGCTCAAAACACGGACATGCCAGGGCCTCCTCGAGTGACTTTCCCTGCCAAGGGTGGCGGCGGCACGAATACTGGTCTGGTAAGCCTGAATACACTCAATTGCACGTTCCTTCACTTGTAGCTCTCGTCCACTAACATCCGAATTTAGGGGTTGAGTGCGCTCGCGGAAAGTGGCTTTTCGGCAGCGGTCTTCGGACCGGGTTGGCAACTTGAGCATTTTTCTAATTCTTCCCCTCGTGGCAATTGTATAGCGGAGTCCGTTGAACGTTCCATGTGGCAAGGAAGTACCTTACCAGACGAACTCAACTGCGATTGCCGCAAGGGAAAGCCTCACCATACACAAGACTATCAGTCAAACCCAATCGTGAGATACGCACGCCAATATCCTGTCGGCTCGTCCTCGTTCTTCGAGACAGACTTTCGAGGAGCGTTCGAATTGACAATAGAATCAGAGTATTCACATTTTCGACCCAGACTTGGCTCTCAGGCGGTTCTACCACACATACTGCCTAATCCGGGATTACCACCGAACAATTTCTTGTACACAGAACTGCCAGAGAAAGCCTCTCAAGGCCTGATGATCAAGGTCAAGGTGGCAGACGCAGTAGCCATAAAGCAAGAAATGCCAACAAAACAGCATTTGCGGCTATGTCTATACAAGCTCGATATGCCTGCCGATAGTTCTCTAGAGGCAACGTTCGACTTTACAGCTATGCAAAAAAGGGGCCAATCAACAATAGGCTTCTACACTGCTTATAAAATGCCGACGGGCTCGAATATAGAGTACCAAGACTCGATTATATGGTACCCGTATCCTGGAAAGAGGAAGCAGAAGGCCGTCAATATCACTTCAGAGGCTGCTGGATCTCGGTTGGTTGAATTGGGTGTCTTCTGTACTGGCCACAAAGGCATGGTCAAGCATGATAGACTACTGCGAGTGTCCAAAGTCACGATCAAACCAAAAGATCTGCCAACTGAATCGTGGGCATTCAGTGACGTTCGAATACGGGAACGACAATATGCTGGAGGGATCCAGCGACGAGTGGGATGGACGTGGGTTGGGTCATGCTACAATAAACCTCGGTCAATTGACCTACCATGGAGCAACGCAACTGGTCCGTTCTCACACTTTGTTGTGGTCGTTGGTGGAAAAGAAATCGGCGAAGCATACTGCAATGAATTCCCTCTTCAGAAATCCGACTTCGATCTGATTGAGGCTGGTGGGGATGTAGAGGTAGTGATAAGAGGAACATTGTTCGGTGGTGGTGAAGTCAGCAGCGTACCGATATTGTTAGGAGGCCAAGCGATCGCGTCTTTCCAATAGGTAAATAGAAGTTAAATGTACACCATTTCACCAGTTCGGGGCCCCCAAACAAAGATGCTATTTGTAGAATTAAGCATAAGGCTGACTTCGGGCCAGTTCCGCGCTAAAGGGCGATCATGGACAGCTGCTGCAAAGTGATCCATTGCGCTCACTGCATGACATCCCGTCAGGCACAGTCAGGCCGATACAGACACCGCCTTGAGCAAAAAAAAATTTGCGTCTTCTTGCTGCATGTGTTCGCCGCCTTCTACAGGCATTACTTGCCTGCTATTGCGGCCCTAACCTTGGTTGCTCATTGTTCATTGATCTAGAACCTTTATTCGCCGAACATTTGGAGGACCGACCTTCAGCGCATCTCCCTCTTCGTTCGCTATTCGATGAATCTTCATGGTTTTGAGTATTCTCTCCACTTGGCACCTTCATGAATCAGCGAAAGAGTGACTATTACCTACGCCTGTTGGGGAGATATTGGTGACCCGCATTGATCTATGGAACGACAACAGCAATAACGATCATTCACCCTATCCGTACAAACCCATTGACAATATTGTAAAACACTCGCCGCATTTCGTTTCATATATTCACCCATACCGCTTCACTCTCGCCGAAATCTTCCTCATCTTACAACGCGACACCACATCCAGTACAGCAGCTAAATCTCAAGCACCGCTTTGCCTATCGCAATCCTTCGGCACTCTCAAGGGTGCTGGCCACCATCCTATCTATTTCCCTGATATTGCATCTTCTCCGAAACATGTCGTCTGTCCCGACCGAAGCTCCTCCCAACGCGGCAAAGCAAAAAGAAACCCAGCAGCCAACAGACAAAGCCCAGAACATTCTGGACGCAAGATTCAAACGACTCAAAGACACCGTCCTTCCTCACGCTCCCTATATTATCTCCGCCGACAACTCACTCAGCACGGCCTACATCAGACACGCATACCCGAATAGCTGCAACGGCTGGCGAAAGAACACCCGCTTCGAGGACAACGAGAGGCAATTGCAATACCTCTCATTCAAAGACCGATCTAGCGATCTCGAAAGGAAAGGGATGCGTGCTGTCGGTGCATGGGACGATGGGAAGGGAAATATAGCAGTTCAAGAAGGGCGGGCCAGTCTGACCAGCAGCGATGCCGCCACGCCATACCCCAACCAAGGACCACCCAAGAAGAAGATGACATTTGCAGAATACAAAAACAAGGATAAGAACAGGTTCACGGCAGCAGAAGTAAGAGCGCGAGCTACGGAACCCGTACAGGTTGCAAAAGCCGTTGAGAAACGTGCGGCGCAGGCTACAACGCTTCCGGACCCGACCAAATCTCAAGCTTCCCAGCAACACGGAACCAAGAGGTATGCTATACTCTTGGTAACCTTATATTAGTTATGTCATAGACTAACATTGACTAGATCTGCCGACACAATGACAGCGGCCAATGAGCTCCAAACTCTTGAAACTTGTCCAGTCCTCCCGCCAGCGAAGAAGGCTCGCACGACTCCTGAACCCAACTCTGCTGCAGCACAAGACCAACCAAAGACTCTTCCTAAAGTCATTGATCCGGCAGTCTGCGAGGCAAAGACTGAACCATACAACGCGCTGTCTTACAAGATCAATCACGAAGGAGATCCAGCCCAAAAAGAAGCCCAGACACTCAAAGTCAAGCTCAAGCTTCCAACGATGGAGAAGACCTCACAACTCGGCCTTCCTCCAATGCTATCACCACACCTCAGCCTTCCTCCGATGCTGTCACCTCTGTCTTCCAATATCGAAGACAAGCTCGCTAAGCGTACCCCTAGTCCCAGTATTGGTGGTGACACATCCAGTGCCGAGAAATCGAAAGCTTCCCGAGTTAGTCTCAACGGTACGCCAAGCTCGAAAGAAAAGGCTTCAGCTTCCAAAGTCCTCCAAAAGACCGCCGGGAAGAATGTCTCTACCCCTACCAAGGAGCCCCAGGAGCTGAAAGGGGTAACATCAGCCCCTCGCCAAGTGAGCAAAGACCTTGCATTGGAAAAAGTCGTACCCGCGAAGCCTACCTCAAATGGCGTCGCAAAGGTGTCTAGCCCAGTCGTCAAAGCTGCTGTACCTGATGCTTCCAGAAAATTGAGGCTTCGATTCACAATTCCAGTCAAGAAGAAAAGTAATCGAAGAATTTTGAGTCAATATCTGAGAATGAAGCCCACAGTGGGGAAGTATCCTTCTTGGATGCAGGAGACCCGTGAAGAGGTGCCAAGATCGGAAGTCGACCAAATTGTAGACAAAGTCAACCAAACCCGGAACGAATCGGAAGCATCCCAGGGTGGCGAGAAACGCCGTAGGTTGCACGACAACGAGGACGGGGACACGACCGAGCCTCCAACCAAGCGCCAGAAAGCTCCCGGGGGGCTTCCGCAGAAGACACATACGCCCAAGCAGTCATCTATAAGTTCGCCAGCTTTGTCGCACCTAAGCAGTGCACAAAAGGCGCATTTGGCCACTCCCGATATTGGTCTCACGAGTACGCCGATGGTGCGCGCTGGCTCAGGCGGATCCTCTGTGCATACTCCTCACCAGCTTGCCATGAATGGTACCCCCACTGCACCAGACACTGGCAACTCACGCATACCTCTCAACATGTCGTCAGCTACTAAACCAAATCTTGATGACCTGCGGGCAGAGTCTAAAAGACTTTCGCGCACTGGGGTTGATCTCAAACATGAGGCGGACGTATTCTTCAAGAAACTAACCCCAATGTCTAATGTCGAGCGCAAGCAAGGTGTGATTCTGGGTATAGAATCTGTTCTCTGCTTTATGCTGTCGTTCTCAGTGACCGAATCCATCACGCACGTTGGCGATCGTACGAGCTGGGAGTCGATCCTTCCATTCCTGTACAAGGTGAATTATGAAGCCAAGGGGTTGAGACATCTAGCAGGTCTTGCCTTCCAGATAGAAAGCGTCATTCGCGACATACTGGTGCACATTGACACTCACCGTCTGGCCCGAAACCCATTGGATGACTTTTTCAACATTTCCAAGATCAAGGATCCCGCGAAATCGGCAGAGCACAATAAAGCAGCAGAGTTTGCCCTCCAATTTCGTGAGCTTCGCCAGAATGCCGACAGGGCTTTAGGTGCATTACGTGAGAGCTGGACGTGTCTCAATCTCGAGGAGATAAGCACGAAATTTCCAGAGACCTGGGTCAAGCGCGAAGATCGTCCTCCTTTAGGCAAAGGATGGGAAGCCATCACGTTGGGCGACTATAAGAGGACCTTCACTCTGCCCCTGAGCTCGGCAACGAGCAAACTCGAAGCTATCAATTACGGAAACAGCCTGTTAGCGGAACTTTGTAAAAATGATGGGGTGGGATTCACGCCGAAACTCATCCTCTAGTCCATTCAACTCATACTCATCTATTAATCAACCTCCATTGTTTTCGCGGCGTATAGGATTCAAGGGCAATCTTTGATACCAACGATGCGATGGCGGCACTTCTCACAACGAGAAAATTTCTTGTCGCAGCACCGAACACTATTCACGAAGCAACACGAAAAGGAGGAACGTGTATCATGACAGGCATAGCGAAGGCGGAATTCACCGGGATTTTGACGATAACCCGGCTCAACAAGAGCCAAGCGACGGATCAGGCGTTTTTAAAGCAAGCAGATGATGATGAAATTTACGGCGCTGTTAGATCGAGATAAACACAAGTGCAAAGTCGAGCAATCGAGGAAAACCATCGGCGTTGGATAGGCACGATATGGAAACACACAAGAGTGCCGTGGAGGACTCATGACTGCCACAGGCCATCAAAGCTGGACTCACAGCCCCAGGGTTTGAGCAGAGAATCTAGCCGTACCATTCCTTCTCAATCGTGATAGGAGAGCCTGTCTCTCATAGGCATGTACACACGGTAGCTGGATGGCTGCTCTTAGGAATGTCTTACTATACTACTTATTGGAATGGTTATTCACGCAATGAAACATCCACGTGATATGTGGACTCCAATACCTTTGTGAGCTCGTAAGATACGTATAATCTGTTGCGACTTGCACTCTCAATGCTAGAATTAATGGAGACAGGGTATTCGCGTGTCTTATCAGCGGATTGTCATCTCTGGCAGAGTATGAGTTGCGTGATATGTAATGGGGCTTAAGCTCCTCGCATGATGATACAATACTCATTCGCATATTCACGTATGCTGTCAATTCCAATCTGTACAAGACGCATGACTCCGCTGCCTATGCCACAATCCCAAGAGCCCCCCTAACGCCAATCAATTTCACCTCCAAACCCCTTCCCTTCTACCGTGAAAATGTCTCTCTTCGCCTACATAATTCCACGCCAGTTGTGGCTCTTTCTTTCTCCCATTCATCCGTCCCAACAACCAATCCGTCACCGTAACCACCCTACTCGTCTTCTCCCAATTCCCACTCTCCTCCACATGCTCAATAGTATGCGAGATTATTCGGCCTTCTTTGTCAAATTCAAAAATAAACAACCCCGTGAATTCCTCATCATCCCGCGCGTCCCCCCCAAGCCACTCCGTAATCTTGTCCACCTGCTCGCTCGCGCCAATCCCCCTATACAGCCCGCCCATCCCCTTGCCGCGCGTCTTGCCGCAAGTCTGCCATCGCACTATCAGCCGTTCCGCAGAGTGGGTGGAGGATGAGGAGCTGCCGTTGCGAAGGATGCGTTCTGAGAGGATGGTCAAGCGGACGTTTCCGACAATGGGCACGCGGCCCCAGGCCATGGGCGCGGTCCAGAGTGCTGCGTGATATGCTACGCGGCCGGAGACGGTGGGAAGGTGCGGGTGCGTTGAGGGGAAAAGGTGGAGGGTTATGTGGGGGGAGAGGATTTCCGGGGGAAGGGGGGAGGCGAGGAGGGTGGGGAGGAGGGTTTGGAGGGTGCGGAGGGCTGGATGGTGGATTGGGTTAGCGTTTTTTTGTTGTGAGGTTGTGGAATTGGGAGAAGAGAGGGCTTACTCTTCCCAAGCTTCAGAGTACGCTCATCGGGTTGTAGGGGATCTTGGGGTGGTTTGACGTCGAAATCCCCAGGCGCACGATGGGACGGACTCGAGCTCGTGAACCAGACTTCAGGGAAGACACCGCGGTCTGAGCGGGCTTGGGCGAGAGAGCGACATGGTGTGAATACTGTGGGTCGTTGGTACTGAAGCCCAGAGCTTAAGGCGCGAGGCCTCAGCTTCAGGGCATGGCGAGGCGCAAGGAGGAGATTCGGAAGGGATGTCTTCCTCATCAGGATGGGTCACCGTAGTTCGTGGTAAGACATAGGAAATTGAGACTTTCGATGGAATGTTAGGCGTGAGGGCTTATAAATGATTGTTGTCACAGCTTGTTGCACGTGATTTTCAATGACGTACATCCCGATATCTACGATATTTGTGGAGTGGTCTCTTTTCACATCAATCTGTGCAACAAAGGCGATGATTGATGGTAAGCTAGAGCGGATTTCCTCTAACAGAATTCAGATAGCACAGAATGTTTCTGGACGGCAATCTAGGTAGGTGTTACAGAGTACATAGTCCCCATGGACTTCTAATATCCGTGGAGGGGAGCTTTATCCATAGACACAGCATCATCGTCGTCGACCCTTTTATTCGTCCCGTGGAAGGTGGGGTCCATGAATAACGACGTCCGCGTCCATGGACAAGCCTTTGACCGTGGGCAACATGCATCATATGCAAGACCTACTTCTCTACGATTTCATCGCTACGCGCTTCATCATCTACTCTAATTCACTATATATTCAGGTCAGCGCTAGAGCGCACGCAAGCAGAGGCTGAGCTATGAGCTTAAGCTTTTGGGGTAAGGATGGAACGTACTGTCTTTTGCGGCATGTTGATGTCGTTACATTATAGCAATCTATCTTGCAGAGCCAAAGACCACTCAGTAAGCTCGCTCTTCGTTATTGTCCAAATTCAGGGCGGCGAGATAGAATTTCAAAGAAGTGACTTGGCAGTAGCCAGACATTCGTTGGGATTCTTCAAAATTCCAACCCTAGGACTGGGCACGTTACAGATGGGTCTTTCAAAGCCAGAACTGCAATAAGTGTCTAATAGACGCCTTGAATTGATAGGGTCCTGAGCGGTTGTTCGTGACGCATAGACCAGCTAGTGCCCCTGGAATTGCTTGACACAGAATCATACAGCTTGTATGAGTAATGAAACTACGGAACGCATCAATATCGTCATACGTCGAGGCTGGGATATCTTGTATTTTCTATTGGCCTCTCAAGTGCCTGGTCGTTATGCGGCCTGGATCCTTCGTCGAGCAGCGCAAGCCTCCCATAATATATCGCAAACAATAGCAGAAAAAGGCATACTATCACTCACTATCATGACATTCTTCACCTCTATCGGAAAAGATGACCCTTGAGCTAGATCACTCTCCCCATGCAAAAAGAGACCTAGGGACAAGCTAGGGTAGGTTGAAAGCCATGTCTACGCGACAATTGCATATTGGCAACATCTCCTGTAAAACGGAGGCTGTTCATTGATCAATCCTTATAATGAGAGAATGCCTGTGCCTCCTTTGAGAGATATAAAAACACTCCAGAGGCCGCAAGAGTTGTCCTCGAAATCACATCTTCAGCAAACTCTAACAGCCTACAAAACCTTCCACTCCAATCAAACAACCCCTTTTCAATCTCCCAATTCCACCCCAAGACAACCAACAGCCACCTCTCCTCAACGGCAACCCTCACCATGTCCTCCCTCGAAACCTTCTCCCTCCTCACGACCCTCACCCCCTCCTTCTCACGATCCCAACTTCCGCCCTCCGCTTTGCCACCCGTGACATCTCTACACCAGAACCCCACTCCCTCTCCACTGCCTTAGCCCCTCGTGGCGGCGGCCTCGGTGCGGCTGTCGACGCCCTCTTCACCAGGCATCATCCAAGGAATCAGCACTAGCACAGCCAACAACGTCCAAAAAGCCTTCGCCAGTACCACCCCCACATGCTGCGGCGACCAGCCCAATGGCTACCTCCTCAACTCCGGCACCGATACCGCTGGCAACTTGTGGATGGCCTGTTACTGGCCCGGCACAGATAAAATCTATGATTTTATCGTCGCGACTATGAATTGGATTCACCAATTCCCATTACACGGAAGATGATGTTTGTGCTGATGTCGCAGGGAGTCTTTGTGGTGTGGGCCATGTTGAGGGCTTGATGAGGGGCCAGATGGGGTGGTGGGGTGGGAATATTAAGGCGGATCAGATTGATGCGTCGGATTCTGCGACGTTACAGGCGGCGACGAATAGTATGTTGAATGTTGGGATTATATATGCGTTTGGGAAGGGGACTGCTATTACTTGGTCTGCTGTGTCGAAGACCAATTGGTTCCTGGGAAACACGATTTAGCTTGATGGCCACCAGGGAAAGTATTGTAAGATGAGGGGGGAGAAGTATCGTGGGTTCGAATTAGTTTTCTATGTGGAGATGGAGAACCTATGTGGAGATAGAGAAATTCGAAACTGAGGAATCGGTCGCGCGTATGTATATTAGATTTGCAGACGGAACCTGGGAAACTTACTGGCCAAAATTCTTCCCGACTTCCCTTTCATTCACTCTTCTTTTAGCCCCTCCTCGGATAATTATCGGTCTCGCTGGAATGAAAAGCGGAGATGAATCTGATGGAGGAAGGAGCAGGCTCGGTGGGTGAAGAGACACAGCCTTATTGAAAGTATGTCTATTGTGCAGGGCAAAAGACCAAGTTAATATTTTTTAAGCTTTGGACTTCAAACAGCGTAACTAGTCCTTGGAAAAGTGAGAAAACTGCATTTCAAGTTTCATAGTCTCTCATATGTGATGTGGTCGTTTGGTCATTTACCCTCCAGCAGTTCCTCTCCATCTCGCACCACTGGCCCTTCCTCTTCAAAACCCTCAGCTCGGAACCACCGGGATGGTCCAACGGTCCCCATGCGAATTTTCACAAGTTGTCCCATCGACACCCTGTTGTTCGACGAGGATGCAAGTCAATCCTAGCGAGGCCGTATTCCCACTCGCAATGTCAGTAGCGCTGCGTTACCTCGTCAGCATAGGTGCTCTAGAAATACTATCCAGAATACAAATGAAGTCACTCACTCTCCACATTGATACGTCTCCTGCAAGAACAAATTATACCCATCCCACTTAAAGCTTGTCGCATTGTTCTCCCCGCACAGGGATAGAAATTATCACGGTCGATCGGAGTAGACGGTGAACCGTTTGCAATGTCCCTCTGGCAGGTATAGTTGGAATTTGTGACGGGATCGGAAACACCAAAGGAGATCGAGCTGCACGTTGCGGGTCGTCCTGTCAGGGTTGCACAACCGGCTGAGGGATCTTGGGTGAAGGTGGAGAATCCGTTGATTGTCCATTTAAGCGCAGACTTGAGGCAGCTGTCGCGCTTGAAATGGAGAGTGGCCAGGGCGAGCGAGGGGACGAGGAGAAGAGTGAGAGGATGCATGGATGGGTCAGACTGGTGAGTTCAACCAGGAGGGCATGAAGATTCGCAGTGTACGGGAAATTAACAGTGAGTTGTTATAGATGAGAAGCAAAGTTGATCTTGAAAGGAAGCCTGCCTTTATGCTTTTCGAGTTCGTTCCAAACTCTGCCGTCTCGAAGATTCACACCTTTGTGCAACCTCGGACTCGGTCCGTTGACATTGAATTCCGTATTATCATGTGCCCGGCCATCAGTTATCGGTGAGCCATCCAGGCCCACTCCTACCTGGTTTCGCTACCATACCTTGCAACGCTGAAGCCTGCCCTCTAAATTGACCGCTCCTCATAACCCGAACCACAATCCATGCATGTCAGCCTACCATCGGAACCGTGATACGACTAAGGTATGCATGCATACTCACCCGGACTCACGTGCTTAAGAAAAGCACAAAGTCTGTCGCGGATAAACTAGATGGCCGCTACATGGCAAAGCTCTATCTCGTACTCGTTACTCTCATACGAAACATCACGAGGCCGTTAGAGTCGCATTTCCTGTTACTTCGAAGTTGTGCTAATGCCAAGCTGACCCACGGTATTTCGTCAACATGCACGACCTCATCTCCAAAATACCCATTTCCCTTCCGTGCTTCATATGACCCCATCCCTCCACAGTGGCGGCAACAACTCTCTAGACCCCCAACTCACCCGAGGTAAGAACAACAATTGTCGCAGTACTTCGGCATTCAGTCCCATTGTACGAATCTGCGCACACCAAATCCAATGTTGAATTTCCCGTCGCAATATAATACTCGCTAACATCGCGTCAGCAAAGTATTCCTATCCCAAAAGTTCTCACAATAAGGACAGCAAGGACAAGGACGAAGGTGTCATGACAAAGGTAGCATCAAGACATGAGTGAACTCACTCTCCACAAATATCGACCTCCTGCACCTCGATATATGTATCATTCGGATACCTGAAATACACACCCGCCCGCTCACACGGGTAGAATAGGTCTGGGTCGGTGATCGACTCATTGGAGCCGGAAGGGAGAGTGCGACCTGCTCTAAAGATTTAGCAAATTCAAATTTTCTCTGCATCACAGCCGCCTCTCACAACACCGGGATATAGTATGCTTTCAACTACATCCCCCCTTAAACAAAAAAAGAACAGAATCCCTAGAGGATGAAAAACCGGTATCGCTTACCGCATACCCCCTGGATATCTTCACCCTCCTGGACATCGAGATTATTTGTATCGGTAAAGTAGAAAGATATAGAGCTATTCCCTTCCCCTCCCCCTTCAGCTGCAGGATTTGCAGTGAAAGTGGTGAAGTTCGTGAGAGTCCAAACCCAAAAGAGATATGCCGGGGTAGTCCAGTAAGGGCATGTTGTCTCGTTTGCATTTCCGGGCCAGGGAGCGGGGGTTTGTGGGAGGACGAAGGGTGGGTGGATGAGTAAGAAGGCTAGTGAGAGGAGGGGAGGGAAACCCCAGGGGGAAGTGAGATACATGGTTGATCAAGGGTATAGATAGGTCTTGCAGTTTCTGATGAGAGAGAGCCTGTAGGGCGAACGTGTGCGTAGAAGCAGGCGAAGATACTGATCCGAGTAGACTATAGGAGGACTTGGAGGACTCTTTTGTACTCGGTACCGGACTTCGTCTCACCGTACCGGAATGTCGTTATAATTTACGCACCCTCGGGATGAATGAGCAATCGATCCCAGTCCTCTCATGCAAGCGAAGGCAGTTCCGACGGTAGTTCATCATGGCAGAAGATGGCGGCATCCGTTGGTTCGTGGTGATCACTAGCATCATACCCAGATGAAGCAGCACGAAAACGCGCGTCCGGATTGAGATAGGCAGGGCTGCATATACCACCTCGCGCCTCCATCTTGTCATCCTACCTTACATAAAACCCTACAACCCTCATACCTACCCCTCTACCCTCACCGCCTTCCCAATCCACCCCTCCAATCCCCCTCCTCATGCCCCCATCCCACATCCCCATCCCTGGCTCACAACCCTATACCCCCTCGGTCCCCGCCACATTCACAAGCACATCCGTAGTAGTATTACAAAAAATCCCCTCCGTCACATCAAAGCACACCAAATCCAGCGCCGAATTCCCCATCGTAACATAATACTCACTACCCCCTCATCAGCCCTCCCCTCGCAAGAAGGTCACATCGGTTGAACATACTCGCCACAAATCTCAACCTCCTCCATTTCGATACACGTATCATTCGGATACCTGAAATAGACTCCCGTTTCTTCGCAATCATAGAATTTGACTGGATCGGTAAGGGAATCGGTGGAGTTGGGAAGAGTTCGGACTTCATCATATAATCGGTTAGTAGCAAAATTGAGGTGTAATAGGAGCAGGGTTTTTGTAGGGATGAGAATGCGTACCACAATAATCCAGAATGTCATTCGCCTCATCAACAAAGTAAAAGTGAAGATAGCTGTTAACGTTGGGCGTGTTGGCGGTGAAAGTTTCCAAAGTTAGTAGTGTCCAATTTTGGGCGGTTGTGAAGTTCGGGCATGTCGCTGGATTTGGATTTTGCGGGAGGGCAGGCACTTGGGCGCGGGCGCAGACTGCTTTCGTAAGTGCGTAGAGAATGGGGAGGAAGGCCCCGAGGGAATAGAAGTGCATGGTGATGAGCCGGAGAGACGGGTGGAAAGTTGATGAAGTGTATGCGTTGGCGCCTTGAGGGGTTGCGACTGAGGTGGTGAGCTTGGAGGGCTAATACGTGCGCAGAAGCAGTGGAAGATGTTGAATACTCGCAGGTCATAGGAGGGCTTGGGAGACTCTTTTGTACTCGGTAGGTGAGTACGTCTCACTATACTTCAATTTCATTGAAGTCTCCGCACCTTCGGAACGAATGAGCAGATGATACGAGAAAATATATGCAGGAACCAAATTGCCGAAAGTCGTCGCTGGTACTGCCAGAAGAGCATCGGTTCATGTTGAGGCAGAGATCAGCAGGTAGCTCTTCGTCATGCAGCAGCGCGATAATTCTTCAATGCTTGACGTTAAGGTGCGGTATCTTGCCAAGACGGCTTCCAACTTCCCCACTGTTGAATTTGTCAGAAAGTCTAGACAAGCAAAGGGCATATCCTTCGGAACAAGGTCCTGCATCATGAGAATATTCTTGCTGCATCCAATTGCTCAAATGGGAAGATAATTACAGCCCTGCAAAACCAAATCGAAGCAAGCCATCGGACCCATCTAAAAGCGGTCCGAAATTGGCTGGTATCACTCTTTCACAGCCGTCCAAAACAAAGGAAAGGTCTATTCTGTCTTCTAGCCAGAGGAAAGTCATCAGTAGAGCAGGCTCAGTCGTCGTCTTGCCCAAGCCTTCCGTAGCCTCCACCTCCGCCTTTCTTCCCCTCGCCTTTGGTTCTTTGCGCCATACGCGATATCCAGCCACCGAGACCTTCACTTCGTGCTGGTGTATCGTCGGGTAGCTGAGGTTTGCCGTTCTCCACGCCACCGGATGGCGGGTTGATGTCAAGACCTGGGATTGCGTTGTCTGACGTGAAGTTGCTCGGGCGCCGTATATCCAGCGAGGGTACGGGTGAACGGGCACCACTCATCAAGGATTCGACTTCCGCGTGTTGGGCTGGGGTCGGCATGGCCGTAGTGGCGTCGCCGAATAGTTGATCCATGTCTTCGAGGCGGACATTGGCAGTTTCGGGATAGAGGAAGTATACTGGAGAGTTGTCAGCTTTCTGTAGTGCAACGATAGAGAGAAAGGCAAGACGTACCAAGTACAAAGCTGACAGCACAGAAGAAAGCATGTACAAGGTACAACCGCCATTTGATCCACTCCTGCAAAACTGGCGTCATCTCACCCACAATCCAATTGCAAGCCCAGTTGGCTGCTGTACTCAGACTTGCACCCTTGGCACGGATACTTAGTGGTAAAATCTCCGGAGGGTAAAGCCATGGAATTGGACCCCATGAGGCGCCAAATGAGGCGTTGTAAATCATAACGAAGATGACGGTCAGGACTGGCGTATAGTGTATGTCAATGAAGATAAAGTATGAGATGGCGGAAAGCGATATTATCATGGCGACGGCTCCGGAAAGTAGGATCAGACGTCGACCCCATCTATCAACGAGATACCACGGCGGGATTGTCGATAGCAGGTATGTAATACCATTAATGCCGGTCATGAGAATAGCGTCGCGTCCTACCCATCCAGCTGACTCGAAGACTAAAGGCGCATAGTATGATATGACGTTGATTCCATTGAGCTGTGCCAAGGCCTGTGCTGACATGGCGATAAAGAGACGCTTGTAGTATTTCCTAAACATTTCGTAGTAGGATCTTTCCCCTTCTTGTCGTTGGAGAAGCACATTCATTTTGATTTCGCGGTACTCTTGCCGAGCCTTGTCGTTGTGGATATCCCCGCCCCCGTATAGATTGGCAATAACTACAATACCTTCCTCATCATGGTCGTTGTCAAGGAGCCACCTAAGTAACGTCAGTCACGTTGCCCCCATTTTGTCGCTGTTACATTTGTGACACCAACCTGGGCGATTCGCAGATGATCAGACTTCCTACTCCGAGGAGCGCTCCCATGAAGCATTGAAGTAGCAACGGAACCCGCCATGCATGGTCACTTGGGATGAAGCTGCAAAAGTAGTCCACCCACACGCTCGCAGCGTAGCCACAGACATTGCCCGTGAACTCGATGCAAGCAAGCTTTCCTCGGTTGTGGGGAGGCGATATCTCAGACTGGTAGACCGGCACGATTGTCGACAAGGCGCCCACACCCAACCCAGCAATGATTCGTCCGAAAATCATCATTGGCATACCATTTGCAAATGTTTGGAAAGCCCCACCAACGAAGAACACCATTGAGCCAAACAGTATAGTCCGTCGTCGCCCGATCATATCTCCTATCCTTCCAACGGAAAGTGAAGCAATGAAGGCCCCGACTTCCAAAATGGCAACCATTGTACCAATTTCGGCTCGAGTCGGCTGGTTGAAATAGTCTTTAAAATACGAGCCCCTATACACCATCAGAAGCGATTAGCGAGTGACTCTAATAGAATTGTCCTGGAATACGCTACGTTATTATGCCAGACATCACACCCTGATCGTATCCAAATAGAAAAACTCCTAACGAAACAAAGACGCTCGTAAAGTACCTGGACAATGTCAGCATGAGTCCATAATGCCTGTTCCATGGCCCGAACATACAGCAAAGGCTTCCCCGTGAGCCCTTGCATCTGGGCTTTCTGTCGGTCCCCCGTCATGATGACGGCGAGGGCTTTCTCCGTGCGACCGATCTGCCTCGCCGGAGGGCTCGGTATCTCAATAGCCTCTTTACTGAGTCCAGGGTTGGTAGTCTTGTGCTCTAGATGGTTATGCTCTGTGTAGTGAACGTATTTGGGCTGCCGTTGTAACGGTCTTGATTCTTCTGCGCCAAGACCCTGACCGTCAACAGAGCCCCGGAGCTGTATTCGTAGAGGATCCTCCTCGTCCGCAAGCTGCTCTGCGAGGTCACCAGTGTCACTCCAGAGTGAAAAGTCTGAGCCCGCAGAATCGGAGGACCGCCGGCTACCCTGCTTCTCGTTGATCAAAGCAGATGTATCTTCGTCTCTGGGCTGAGAAGGGGATGCGAGTGTTCGAAGGGGAATCGTCAAGTCGTGAGGCTTCTTTGAGGAAGGAATGATGCCGGTGGTAGTGGGCTGGCCGGGAAGCAGCCCTCATGTATATTAAAACGATGTAGTTTAAAGAAATATCAGGGTCTGATGTGTGCACGCGGGGGAACAAGGGAATAGATCGCGCTTCTTTGTGAGGCGTCGGGGATCACGTTGGGTGTGTACCGCACATTGAATAAGCTGCAGCTGCCTTTTACTAAGGTGGAGAAAAGGTCGTTATTCGTTTTTCTGGCACGAGACCCACAGTAGTGATTTTGTTGGGCGTGGTTTGCAGGTGCAGTTGACTTGCAGCCGTCGAGGTCAGCTTAGAAAGCCAGGGTTAGGCTGACTTTTAGCGGATTGCAAAATATGCGTAAGTCCCCCACATAGAAATGTTTTCACGTTCCACTTTCTGGGCTTTACCATGAGAGTCTTACAAAGATTATGACTACGGCTACAGTTGTACCTTCTGCTAATGTGTTCCAAGGCGGAGTCTTGAGATTTCTAGACAGGGCCACGATTTATCTGCCTTGGTCTACACACTTGACAGCTTCATAGCAAGAAGGGAAGAATCCTTCGTTGGCGGTGCATCTGGGCGGCACCCCGCGGCCGAGCCCGGAAACAAGGCTTAGGCAGGAGATCTTAGGGGGTGGAATATCAGCTGTGGTTGGCAGGTCTTTAGCCGGAATCGAACCCTGCATAATAATCGGTCTTGTACTCCCGAAGGTACCACCAGTCCCGTACTTTCACCTCACCTCACCTCGCTGTGGAAATCTTCGACCTCCCCTCACGTGAGTAGCGGAGTGTAAAGATCTGGGTGGCGTGGGGGAACTGCATAATTCCATCTCCAACGCTGATAGGCATCGCAAAATCAGCTCTTCTAGTGGCATTCAAGCCAGCGTCGTGGATCCTCCCAGACGCACCGATTGACTCGTCAAGTTGTCAGGACGCCAGCACTCAAGAATCCAATACCAGGCCTACGATGGCTCATCCAAGAGGACGAAATGATCTCATGAGTGACAGTAAGAATCGTGACATTTTAGAAGCAGCCCTGCTCCTAGATAGTAGAGTGTTTCGACTACTCCAAGCTTGCACCGCTTGATGACTCCAGTCATGAAAAGGCCAAAAGGACATCGTTTTGGCCAAATTCATGGACATAAGTGGCAAAAAAGATAACCAACTCAACATATTTGAACAGAAGATGCAACGGCACTACACACTCCGCAGCTTTATCGCACTATATTTCCACCGTCCAGGCGACTGCGCGTTGTCTCCAGCTCCATACAATTGGTAAGCTTTCAGAAAGATAGCACATTCGTGCGCTGGGATGGCACTCTGTTCGCCATGGCCTGCATCATATCATTGAGCTCGCGATAATACCTACTGATTTCCAGCTCATAGTAAATGAGCTAAAAATTAAATGTCTAGAGCAAGCAACAGTCATATCGTCCGCGCCGGTGCTTGGTGGCTCTGGGTTTCGTACCCACTGGTACCGCAACATGACAGAGTATTTGTGGTGTTTTCGCTATTGAATCTTTGCTCCATGACGACTCAGTCTCCTGTGGTTTTGCACCTACTCTTTCTGGGCCTACGTGAATGTAGATATAAAGATCAGCGTGAAGTCGATAAAAATAAGTCGAAAGTGAAGATCTTGCCAAGTAGTGGCTTTCAGCCTCTGCAGTGGCTGGCAAACCACTAGGACTAGCGTACTTTTCGTGCCGTGAAGCTCCAGACAGCCAATTTCCCACTCCCGAACAATCTTCCCCTGCAGAACATCTTCTCCCTTCTTCTTCATTGGACCTCGCCGTCGCCATCAAAGAAAGCAGCACTCCCTTACCTCTCCATCATCTTCAAGAAAGTGCTGCTCGACAGAGGCCAATCGCTCCTTAACGGTCCGCCTGTAGTTGCCCTGCCGATCGCGTCGCTCTTTCTTGTTTTAGAACAGCCTGCCAGCTCATTGACCGTCACGGCACTGCGAGCGGCCCTTAGCTGTTGTGAGTGACATCAAGCCCTCATTGATCCGGATTTCATCAGTGTTATGACCACGACTGCTTCCATTTCGAGAGGAAACATCTTTTGTGGGCGTGTCGTTGGTAGCGGGCACCTTACGACAAACTCACAATGGGTTCCACTCAGTTTGGCAACTTCCACGTATGCTATGCTTCTAGTCTAAGGCAATCAGAGTCACTGACGCGCGCAGAACTTCTGTCGCGATTCTACACTCCCAGTCTGCAACGTACGTTCTTCTACACCTCAGAACCCCACGCCTAGCTGGAAGAATCATGGGTCCTGCAGTGGAAGGATGCTGACTGAAGACACAGCTATTCCTTGAGTCGCCTACACAATCGAACAAAGGAAGTCAATTAAACGGAGCTGGGTTTGGAGGGACTCCCTTGACAGGCATAACATTAAGCCATGGCCGGAATCTGTCGAATCTTGGTGGGTGGAGGCTGGGATCCGGACAAGAGACAACATCTGACTGGAGCAGGCTCAATACTATTCTGTGGCATAGCCGTCTTCGTGACTCTGTTCCTGCTATGGAGATCAAACAGGAAACAGGCAGCTGTAGGCCGAAGGTACGTTTGGCTATCAGGATGGGGGACCAGCCGCTCACAAAATACAGAGAATTCCAACTGTTCCTCATCGGCTACATAATTGTTTCAATATGCGAGATCTTCACAGTCGGTGGCTTCCCCTTGGACCGCAAAGTCAGATTGGTATGCTTCCCCTTTCAAGCAGCCCGTCGGCTCCATACTGACCCTTACAGGGCTTCACTGCGGTCCATCTAGGTGCAATAACTGCAACGCTTTGGGTCCTTCTCCTCAACGGCCTCGTCGGCTTCCAGCTTCTGGATGATGGAACACCAATATCCTTGGGGCTTATACTAGGTTCTGGCATCGCTTTCTTCGTGGGCACAGGATTCATCGCCCTCGACACCGCCTTCGGCTACACAAGTACCTTCGCTTCGAGTCTGAATCCCCCTGACAACCGAAATATAGCGCTCTACGTGCTTTACCAGCTATGGCCCCTAATATGCTTGGCCGGATTCTTCATCCTTGAGATAATCCTGGTTCTGCGAGTGCTAGGCGAGAGGAAACCCATGCGTCGGTGTAGCCTTGTCGATATTCCAGGCATATTGCTGACCTCTCAACAGTATACCTGATTGGCGCCGCCTTGCTATTTGCTATTGGCCAAATTTTCCAATACGTAATCAGTACCCACATTTGTCAAGGCACCAACGGCAAGATCGACGGCGCACTCTTCGAGACCCTCTTCACCCTCTTATCCGTCATCATGATCTGGGTCTTCTGGTCGAGCATCACGGAGGACGACTGGCCCATGCCAGTTTCAGGAGAAAGTACATACACATAATAGTGCGGCTGCTTGCGCGTGTCTTTACGATTGACGTTATTATAGCGTATTATCCCACACATTTGTTTGCATCTGTTGGTCTGTACAGGAGATAATACTCTGACCTCGCATTATTTTGCCAGAGACCAGACAGATGCTTCCCTTGCTTGCAAGATGTGGCAAGATTCGACAGGGGAAGTGGTAGACGAGGGGATATCGAATGCTGGTGCAGGACATAGATGTATATTTAAACACAATACACAAATCTTAATCAGCTTGACATTCAGGTTTCTGTAGACGGCTGAGGGCGGAGAATCCTCCGAGATGGAAGTGAATGCAAGGACTAGATCGCCTAAAATTTCCATATCTTCCAGCGACATATCTTGGCATCAATGCGCCTAAATACTTTTGAACTTTCATTCCTTAATCAGTCAATTATTCAGAGAATGGACTCGTCCTGTTCTGACTTTGTACGATACTATAGGTGGAATAATTGCGAGGATGGCGGACTCTGACGACGAGTATGTGCAGGACATCTCGGACGAGGAAGTCGAAGCCCACCAAGTCACCCGTGGCGCAGGAACAGGCTCGAGGGCGACTGGTCAAGGTAGTCGCGGAGGAGGATGGGAAGGTATGTGACAACAAGACTCGTTCGTCTGTCTACGTCTTTCTTCCTCTTCGCGATACACGTACAAATAGCGCTCGTTCCTCGTCCAGAAAAGCACATGTTCAGGGCCCATTTTCCAGCCTCTCGAAAGAATAATGCTCTACCTAGTGTACGATCACTAATCTGGGTAGTGACACGAACATGGGAGAATGTTGTGGAGGGAGCAGACGGAACCATCAGCTCTACAATTGAGGGGCTTCTTGAGGCAGGCAAGAGGAAGAGGTGAGAGACGCATGGTGATATCACACCTTCCAAACCATGAACAGACCGCCGTTACTAACGGATCGTAGACTCCTCAAAGATACTACACCACTCCAACGAGGTATTATACGGCACCTCATCCTGATCCTCGACCTCTCAACCGCCATGACCGAGAAAGACCTACGCCCAACCCGGTACCTCCTTACCCTTCGCTACACCACAGCCTTCATAACCGAATTCTTCGAGCAGAACCCCATTTCCCAGCTCGGTATAATCGGAACGCGCGATGGTCTGGCGCTGACCATCTCTCCTCTCTCTGGCAATCCCAGCGACCACATAACCGCCATTCAGACTTTACGAAAAGAAGATCCTAAAGGGCAACCCTCCCTCCAAAACGCCCTCGACATGGCTCGAGCCGCACTTTACCACGCACCCACGCACACAACCCGTGAGGTCCTAATCTTGTACGGCTCCCTTCTCTCCTCCGATCCCGGCGATATCCACACTACGATCACCGCCCTCGTCGCCGCGCACATTACTGTCCAAATCATTGGCCTAGCGGCTCAAGTAGCCATCTGTCAAACCCTCGCAAACCGCACCAACCCCTCTTTACCACCATCTCAGACATACACTGTAGCTCTAAACGAGCAACACTACCGTGACTTACTCATGAGTGCTACGACTCCCCCCACCACCCCCTCCACAGCCTCGGGTGACAGCGGCGTCAAGTCCTCCCTTCTCATGATGGGGTTTCCCTCCCGTATCGTTGACCCCTCTTCTACTCTTTGTGCATGTCACTCGCGCCCGACGCGCGGCGGCTATCTATGCTCGCGCTGCAGCAGTAAAGTCTGCTCGTTACCAACGCAGTGTCCGGCCTGCGGACTGACCCTTATATTGAGTACCCATCTCGCGCGCAGCTACCACCATCTCTTTCCGCTCCGCAACTGGCGCGAAGTAAGCTGGGTGAAAGCAAGGACTTCACAACAGATCTCCTGCTTTGGATGTCAAACCCCCTTCCCAGTCCGCACAGAGGGTGGGCATAGGCGCCAATCGTCTAATCCCAACTCCGGTACACAAGGCGGGCAAAACCACGAGAGAGTGGCTCTCGGCACTTCTCGTGGACAGCGCAAAGCACCTAAAGGCCTGGCCAAAGCTCCCGTGGCAAGTAAGGACGGCGTCTCCGAGTCTGGACGGTACGAATGCGAGACATGCGGGCGGTGCTTCTGTATCGATTGCGATGTATTTGCGCATGAGGTCGTGCATAATTGCCCCGGGTGTCAGAGTAGGGAGGGAGAATTGATGGCTGCTAGTGCGCATGGTGGGCATGGCGAGATGGAGGGAGTGGAAAATGGCGCAAGTAGCTGACGTTTTAGATGGGGGATTCTCAATTTACGAAGGATGAGACGAGCGGGCGTCATGAAAGGGTTGGAGGTATATGGAGTTTAGGGAACGTGAATGATACCCATGCTGCATATAGAGTCTCATGTTTGCGCATCTAACAGTAAAATTCCTTGATCGTGCGGGCCACATCGCTCCACTCATAGCTCATGCCGGCCTAGGCCGAGCGCCCAGGCCTGGCCTATTGCCTCTAGACTGTCCATATTGCTCCAAACTTGAGCTGCGAAACACCTGTTTCGTTCTCTGGAAAACCCCCAGATCCCTGTCTCCACGAGGATTTGCGTCCCGAAAGCATCCACGCCACGCTCTCCCAGCGTGGTAAGTGTCCGAAGCCAGCAAAACTTGCGTCCTAAAAGTGCACGTCTCGTGCTCTTCCAGCGTCAAGAATGTCCAACTTTGCAGGCGGTTGTTCAATTTCTTTGCCATCTCTGGGCTCTGTGCCTAATATTTCATCCATTTGTCGGGTTTCCCACCCAGATTTTCGGTCCAAAGTGAAACTCCGTTGCGTTTGGCAGGACCTTCATCGCACTCTCTCAGATAAAGCCCTGCAAGTTCTCAATAGACCAAGCAGTCCCTGCAGCCTCGATTGTTTCGGGTGCACCACTCTCTGCTTCTCCGTCTTGCTGCTTCTTCCTGCAGAGCATGCATCTGTGGCGTCGCAATCCTCGCTTTCTGAAAGTCGAGGCTTATGCCCATATCACAAGGCAAGTTTATCGTCATGAATTCAAATAGGCTGGGCTGGGATCACATGACAGCATCAAGCACGCGACGCTTCATGGATCTTAGCTCCTCTTCCTTTTCCATCAGCTTCCTTTTGAGCGTAAGGGCCCTCTTCTTCCAATCCACACAAGCGTCCTCATCCTCCTCCTCTACCGCATCCTCCTCCTCAACCTCATCCAACTGATTGAAGAAATCTGCCGAACTCCGCCGCTCAAGGCCCTGTCGCCCATCACTCTCGCCATTAATCAATACTCGTGGAGGAGTAGCGAGACGGACAGGTCCGCCCGAGTGCTCTGGGACTTGCAGTTGGAGTTTCGAGGGTTTTCTCGGGAGGCTGGGATTACTGAGAGTGGGCGTTTGGGTGAATGTGATACCAGATTGGGTGCTGGGTGTTGCTTCGCGACTGGGACTCGCGCTACCCTGCGTAGGCGTGCCTATACTCGTTGCTGCATTTGACACGTCTTTTCCGTTCGGGTTTGCAGGGAAGGTGGAGAATGGCCCGTCTTGGACGCTGCGGTTGCTCGGTGGACGGCCGCGCAGTTTTCCGGATGTGGTGCTGGTTGTTGATGGCCAGGCGGAAGAGACGGCGGGACCGTGACGCCGGCGGGCTCGAGAGGGGGATTTGCTGGTTGAGGTTGAAGGGTGTGCGGAATTGGGCTCGTCAAAGGAGGGGGAGGCGGAGAAGGTGTGCCGGGGTGTTATGGCTGATTGCGGGTAGGGTGATGATGGTGTTTCGTTACTGGTGAAGCGCCAGCGCATTTGCTGGCCTACGTTTTGTGCGTTTAATTGGTTCGTGGTGGGTGTTTGGGCTGTACTGGGTGTTTTGGGTGCGATAGCTACTTGTGCTGCTGCCCAGAGATCTGCCTGTTGGGGTTGGGCACTCCAAGGCATAGCGCTGGCGGGAGCGGCGGAGTATTGCTCTTCGAACATGCTGGTGAAATCGGCGCTGCTGGAGCGGGTGTGCAATTTTTTGTTGGCGGAGGCAGCTTCCTGTGCTTCGGCTTCGATGTCGTCGGCTTTTCGGCGGCCTCGCTTGGGGCGCCATTCGGGGAGGAGAGCGCGAAGGGCCAGATCTTCTTCCGGGGGAATGCTTTCGCGCTCGATGAGGGTGTCGTTGGGTGCGGGTCGCTCTGATATGTAGGGTGTGGGGATGTTGGATAGATACTTGAAAAATGCGTCGACGTGGAAAGCGTGAAGCCAACGCTTTGAGTCATGATATCAGCACAAGCAAAATTAGAAGCATGAAGCTTGCAAAGACGACGAGACGTATATAAGATAGGCATGAATACTTTCAGCCTCACAGCATACTGCTGCACCTTCTGCGTACTCTGATTCTTGCTCACATCCGGCGGCGACACTCCCAACTCAATCACAAGCTCAGTCCAAGTCTTGATAACCTTAGCGTCCAGTCTGGCAATCAATTGATAGAGCGTAAACGGACTGAAGCTCTTTCCATCACTCTTCGGCGGCGCACGAAACCCCTTCCTCAGCTCGGTAGTATCCACTTCTAATGGGACAGACGGATTGCAATACAGGATAAATTGAATATAAGCATCATCAATACTCAGATCATTGACGTCTCTCGATGGCAAACCTCGCTCCGGCGGTCCGCTATGAGTATGGTGAAAAGTGGGAGTCGTATGCCCATTACTGTGATTCCCAATACCTCCATTACCATGCGGATGCGTCTGCATACTCGCATTACCTTGGTTCGGCATCCCCACTGGATTTCCCATCTGCATCCCACCATACCTAGGAGATAACTGCGAATGCTGTATCCGATGATTCTCGAGGTTGGGATCTATCATCGAAGCTGTTGGCGCCAGAGTCACGGGTTCGGTCGCCCGCCGAATTGGCATCAGCGGGCTGTTGTGCTGGTAGAATTGATTCATCATTTTGGGCGGATTGATTCATCCAAACATAGTATGTCTCAGGTGTGTGTCGTACTTTTGCGCTCAAACCTGCAATGGGGTCTTTATATAAATCGCGGCGTGAATATTTAATGCGCTGTCTACACAGCCTCAGTGGGTGGCCCTGGTGGGGCGGCCGGCCCGACCGCTCCCCTCTAACCCAGAGCTTCAGCAACCTCGACAGCTTCCATGTTGATGTTGATGAAGTCTTCGTCGTGATTAAGGTTTGCGAAAGTAGTCGCAAGGATGGACAACATGAGATGATGGATAATTTGGTCGTTATGGTGCATTTGCCTGGATAAAATGGTCTGGAACAGGAAATCGCGAGTGGGGATTTAGCAGGGTTTTTTTGACGCGTGGCACAATTGTGGATAGGACGATGTCCTACTCCTCCGGTAGGGATATCAAATCTGGACTGGACCGCTATCCCTACATTGCTTTAGCTCAACAAAATCTTATGGATCTAACATCCAATATCTAAGGTCCGGAATCTTTGTTACTCTCCGAGATTCCTACACTCTAGATAGAGAACATCGGCAAAATCGGCCACACCGTGAGCTTCCAACAATGCAGCCTCACTGGACCCTAAACCAAATCGGTAGATCTTAGCTGATTAAGGATTGAAATCCCGATTCAATTCTTTCGTTATCCAGAATTTGAGGAAGCTTGTGAGCATTAAAAATATTCGCGATCAACATGAGATCAGTTTTTCCAGATGAGTAATATTCATGTGCTGCGGCTCTTTCTGCTTCTCTCATCTGCCCTTGGGGTTGATGGCAAGGATCAAGACGCATTAGGGCCACAAACAGACAGCGCTGTCTCCATAAAACAGGCTGATACGTGGTGTATATTACCTCAGAACTCGCTGAGAGGTATCGAAGGATCGTGAGGCTGCCACAGCAGATGGCAAGTCCAGACCTTTCTGTGTCATCAGAGGTCGTCGTTCGTTGGGGTTCTGCCACTAATGTAGAATGAATGCAGCCTTGGTCAGACTGAAAATGATCCAACGAAAGATCACTGCATTAACTTGTACAGGCTCCCAATGCCCCCCTTGGGGACTATGGAAGCCCAAAAGTCTTTGGATCCCCCACTCCTTCTCTTTGTACACTTAGTGTGAATTTTCTCAACGGCAATGATCGAAATCTTCAAAAATATGATGTTCTTGCCCTGAGAGCTTTGAAAAATGTATTCTGCTTCTTGAACAACTGCCCAACCAGAAATCCCTGGAGGGAACTGCGCCAAGTACAGTCTCTTTGGAAAGCAGAGCTCTGCTGAATGGTAGAACGTGTGCAACCATCTTCAAAGCGAAGCCGTTCCTCGAAGCTCTCTCGCGGGAGCGTCTGCGTCTGCTGCTCTTATCTTTCCCATTTGAAAACAAGCAAGCAACCACAAAAAAGACTTGATATAGTAATATCTTTTGTCTTTTGTACAGGGCCGGCTAATCGATTCAAGATGCTTCATCTAATCCGATTCTAACATTGAAACTACACTAACAATTGCTAGCCACATAGAGGTATAGTGTGAAACTTGTATAGAGAGATCAAATTTGGACTATGAACAGTTCTATAACAGTATAATGCAAATATTATATCTTCTGTATAGGGCCGGCTAACTTATTTAGGGTGTTGCAATCAATCTGGTCCTAACATTGAAACTACATTGACAAATACTAATAACAAAGAGGTTTAGTGTTGTGGATACTTTGCAGGCGTCATGGGAATTGAGCCACAAAGGCTCCCATAACAAAAGATATCGCATTTCATATCTTTTGTACAGGCTAGTTAACCTGTTTAAGATAATACAATCAATCCGATCCTAACATTGAAACTCCAAGCACAAATGCTAAGAGCAAAGGAGTTAGCATAACCGCTTAGCATCAGATCCTGCCACAACCTTAGCGGCACCAGCGGTTCCAGATCTTGAGAGGCCATTTCACCCATGGCGCCAGCATGCGTACATGTCCCTTGCGCTATCACGCACCTAACACAGTCACCGCGACAATAATTATACTCACAGCAAAACAAAACTTCTTAGCACGCCAAACCCACACAAGATTGGAACACTTCTTTATCAGATCCATTCCCTGGCTAAGATCACTGCAGGACAGCTACTGAAAACTGCCAACTTTCGATTTGAGATGCCACAGCGTAGATTCGTGACCTAGCGATTCCTCCAACACAATCCCTTTTCCGAAACGAAGCGAGCATATAGGGGCCAATATTGCTTGAAATCAGATCACAAAGTCTTATGCAAAGAATAGTCATCACTGCTTTTCGCAGTCCTTGGTCTGAACAGTTGTCGCTCATAGTCCCCGCAATCGGTTGAACGGTCTCCTCTGCATGCACAAGTTTGTCAGATTCTCTTCCATGCGAAAGGGATGGGGTTTCCATCTTCTGGATTCGCTTTCGTGATTGTTAGTATGCTCTTTCATTTTCCTACTTGGACACAAATTAGGCAATGAGACATCCCAAACATCACCAATTTTAGAATCTGGGAAGCTGAGCAACGAATCAGTCATGTTACTATACACGACCCTTTTTCAATTTCTCATCTGCAATGCTTCGGGGGTCTTTGTGGGCAATGCGAAGGGTTCCTACCCTCGAGGTAGCGGAGTCGCGGTTGGGCCATTAGGGCAAGTGTCTCTCGAGCAGGAGTGGACGACGTAGATTGAATTATAGGTAACAGAAAACTCCACGTAAAAGCCATACTCAAGGACGCCAGACCTGTTCTTCCCTACCACCCTCTTTCTCATTGCTTGAAAATCTCCAAACTATTACTAGTGTCACACGCACTGATGTTGTTGAAATACCATCCATGCGCAGCAATGTCATCCAAGCTTTTGAGATTCCCAGTGTTCCCAAGGAAATTTACTGATCCAGTCAATTCCGTGACATCTGCTGCCGTGACCGCAATCCCGTTTCCAGTCTTGATGTAGTATTCAGGACTAATATGCACAAATCCCAACGCCAGTGGCGGCAGCCTCGGCACCGGATCATCATAATGCGTCACCCTGAAATTCCCACCCTTGTTCTGAGTCGTGATATAATTACTCAGCGTAGACCCGGCAAACCTCGGCTGCCCATACGTATACAAATCAGCATTCGTGCCTCCATTCCGTATCTCAGCCGCAGCAATCGCTGCGATGGCGCCGCCGAGGCTGTGTCCGACCACGACGACTTTGTAGGAGGGGTTTGCGGCTGCGGTGGCTTTGAGGGCGGCGGTGACGCCGGCGGAGGCTTCTTTCCAGCTGGTGTAGAAGCCTTCATCAACTGTGCAACCCGAGCAAATATCTGTGGTTGTAGCGAGGAAGTTGACGTCGGTTATATAGTTGCGGATTGATTTGGAGCCGCGGAAGGAGAGGATAGTAAGGGAGCGGCTGTGGTCGACAGCGATGTAGCCTGTTACGTCTGTCTTAAGGGAGCTGCAAGAAGTCAATGTCAGCGCCCGGGTACAGTGGTGCTTTGGAGGGGAAAACGGATGGAGGGAGCCGTACTTTTGAAACTCGTAGACGGTGGTGACATCGTCTGCTTCGACAAGTGGACAGTTGTTGCTTGTAGGACAGGTCAACTTGAGGCCGCCATTAGGGACGTTGTTGTTGCTGGGGCAGTATGCCGCAGCGGCGAATTGTTCGAAGAGCTGGAGGTTCGCGAAGGTACCCGAATCGATGGCTGCGATACTGGGTGAGCGATTTGGAGGAGTTGTTGTTTGGTGTGTACTCACATCTTGTCTCAATTGGATTTGCCAGTCCGGACGAGATAAAGAAGAGGATAGCTATAGCTACCTTGGAGAGATACAAGCAAGCCATAATAAAAAGAAAAAATGGAAACTATCTTCAGAGATCCCTTCGCGCTGAGACAACCAACAAAGTTCGAGCAAAGAGGCGGAAGCTTGAGCAGAGAGGCGGACGCTTGAACAGAGAGGCGGCCAAGGACATACATATATGCCCCTTGCAGTGCGACACGAGGCAAAGACACAATTCACCTACCTTACCCAACCTCGGTCAAAAAAATAGGAGTCGCAAAGCCCTCCATGTGCCGTCTGCAATGCACGGAGTTGACAAAGCTCGCCCGCATGAAATCACACTGTGACACCACCCATAACCGTCCGGCAAAGGTGCATTTCGAGCTTCCCATCTTGGCTGTTGTGCCGGCGGAAATCATTTGTAATTTCACGACAACGGGATGGTTTGCATAGACGCAAGCTTCAGAATAGGAGATGCGCAGCGAATGAGGAGACGATCTCGGTGGGGCGCGGGGAAAATGGCCACCATTGCTGCTTGGACATAATGCACATGCTCCACATGGGATGTTGTTCCGTTGGCGAATACCTATTCTTGGGTTGAATGATACTGGAAGGTGGGCGCCCCTCGGCCCTTGGCAGAGGAGATGAAAATAGGTCCCGGGATATCGGCATTATGGATATAGGGGCTTTAGCCTTTCTGACCACAAATTATCTAGGCGTACTCCCGAGATGCGTTTTAGCTTGACTCTTGATGATGTTGACGTTCGTTCAACATGAGAGCTCATACAGTACAAGGAGTTCAGGACTCCCAGGAAGGGACTGCAAAGGATCCTGAGCAAGCATCAATCCAAATTGAACAGCCAACCTCCTCTCATCAGTTCATCAATGTGATATTCACAGCTATGGACATTTAAGAAGAATGACGTGGCCTTGGGAGGCGTCCAGCCTCATTGGGGCATGATACCTATACCTTACCATAAGATCAATTACTTTATCGCGATCTTCGGCACGATCCACCATGCATGATACCCCTTCCCACTCTCCTCGATCTCTATTTTGAGCATATCGTGAGCGTTCTTTGACCCAGCATTAGCGAGTGCTTTCGTAGCTGTGGCGACCATGATATTGGCAGTGATACAAGCCCTCAGTACATCCTTAACCGAGGTTCTCCACCAATCTTCACACGGAACACAGCGCGCTGTCTCGGCTTTTGCCTTACTCAGAGCTTCCCACTCTCGTCGCGCTACTTTCAGCGCTTGGTCTGCGACATCAAGAATGGACACCGCTTGTGCATTGATTTCAGCTTGCGTCGTCGAGGCAGGCGTTGCATTACCTACGTTACTAGGGTCCGGGGTACGAAGCGATACCAGGGAGGCAAAATCGCTGTAAGAAGGCACTTCTGGCAAGGACACCGACAGAAAAGGTCGCATTCGAAGCGTATAGCGCTGCGAAGGCGTACTATACGCTAGCGCATGGTAAGGCACTGGGACAAGACCCATATGCGCCAGGGATGAGAAAAGAGATGAGAGTCCATCAGCGAAAGATTGAGTCGCCGATGCCTCCAGCATAGCGAATTCTAAGAAAGAAATTGAGCGGCTATAAGCAGTCTTTTCCTCGAACGTTGGCTTAGAGACCCGTTTTATCCGGCGTATTGAAAATGTTCGAATGCGCTCCAAGTGCTGGATTCGAATGCTAGCCAGGTGTTGGAGGTACCAGTACATCCCAGCCAACTCGTCGACCTGGTAAATATCTAGCTCGAAGCCCATTTGGACTATCCACTCCATCTGACGTAGTTTATGGTAGTATGCCCATGACGATAAAGGGAATGCCCAGATCTCCTCGCTGGAGGTCTGCGAGTCTTTCATTGGTTGCTCTTTGGTGAAATATCGCAGCTCCGTGTCAACCCCTTCAGCTTCGAACTGCACGCTATCCCACTCGAGGACAAGATGACAGAGCATCCGCCGTAACCGGGACCTGTTCATACATAACGTCCTGAATATGTCGAGGTACGGGTCTGCTGCTCGGATCGCAAACGCATCCATCTTCTTTGCGATCTGGAACCGCGGATCTTGAGGCGCTTCGACATCTCCGTTGGTGAGATCCAGGAGTAGATCTGCAGGCAGTACGAGTTCGTCGAGATCATCAAAGAGGAGCTGCTTAAAAGACATGGTCCCGAGCACCCTCATCTCGCTGAATATTAGGGACTGAAGTAAGCATCGTATGTAAATAGATGGCTGTGGTATTCGACATTGATATGCCCAGACGAAATTCTGCATCAATGTCAGCTTCGATCCTTTCGGAAATCGATATTATGGGTACTGACCAGTAAGTGACTTCCACCGTGATAGTCGAGGACCCGGTAAGCATCTTTTGCATTATGACACTGTCTGCTTAGGTGCGCGAAGGCATCATCGAAGCTGATGCTGATGAGTGGCCTTGGAGGTACACTGCTAGCCAATCTCCGCTGTATCTTGATGCTGAAGGAGTCAAGGACTGGCTTGCCGAGCTTGTTCGTTTGCGAAAGTGTTGGTAATAGCTCTAAGCAGCGTTCCCAGAACGTCACTCTCTGCGAGTCGACAATATCATTCAATTGGACTGCACGTAAAAGGTTTTGGCGCAGTTCTAGTCGATTACGAAGGCCAGCTTTGAGGGTCTCATTCATAGATGTGGAGCTGTCCTTCTCGACATACGCGATGGCGTCGTCCATCTTCTTGCTGATGTCAGCCACACTGAATTCGGTGAATAAGTTCCGATTATATAGATTGGCTACGAAGTCCTCTTCCTTTTTCGGATTAGCAAGCGTCTGGCAAAGTCTGATCGTCGTTTTATAGGCAGAGGCATCTCGCTGGAGTACGCATGGACTGACCTCGTAGTAGTGCTCAGAACTAATCTTTCGATGCACGAAGTCGCAAGTCTTGATCAAGCCTAAGCAATACGCCCTCAGTACGAGATGTAGCATTCTATTCGATGGACCAGGCGTCCTCTCCCGGTCAAATCGCGCTTCTTCTATGGTCTTCGGCTCCGGCCACAGCATCCGATCAAGGTACAAGGAGGTGAAAAGGGATTGTGAGAGCGGGGAACCCCTATGCCAGGCCATCTAGGATGCCTGGGATCAGTATCAGAATTGTTTCTCGCCTTATAGTGCTCATAATGAAAAACACACCTCATAGCATAGGATCTGGTCCATGATCCCAATGACTTCCTCCGGCAATAGCTCCTTAAGGACATCGTAGCTGTCTTCGAGTTTTTCGCCGGGCTCGAGGTGGCCACTGTCCATCTTAGGGTCCATGATCTATAATATACTCTTAGCCATATTCCTTCGTCTCAAGCCTGCGATTGAACCCTCTCCTTGGGCTTTAGAGCGTACCTCGAGTGCTGCCACCGACTCAAAGAGCGTAAAGTATTCATCCTTGACCAGCTGCCCAGTGTTGAGAGCTAGTTCAGTCAGCATCGTCCACCTGTGGCTGCGCGATGCACAAACCCGACGCCGCTGCTCTGAACTCTGACGTAATGTCTCGAGCCATTTTTGAGTTCCTTGGAGGCCTCGTAGATCTTGAGGTCGTTGGAAGAGGGAATTTGTCTTGCTCATTTGTGGCCCGCGGTCCTTCTTCTGCGATGCTGAGCTTCGATACATCTATCATCGGAGATTTTAGCATTGAGGAAAGTCTGGGACTGAAAGCGTTGCACCTTTGAACTCACTGGGCTTCAACACAGGCTCCATCGGATCATGGGGCTTCCGAGTGTGTTTGAATCGTGCAAAGCATGATGATCAATTATTGGAGGAGAGATTGACTAGTCGGTCTTGAGATTCGATTCGTTTGCGATTAGGCCAAGCAAAAGACAGCCAATACCAAAAGTTTTATACAGACTTGAGGAGTATTCGGGCTTTTAAGCTATGGTAACAGTATGGTCTACAGCGAACAACCCCTGTTCAAGCATGTCTCCTCCGCCTATGTACAGCTTCCCATCAGAACGTTCCCAGGCCCTCTCTCGATCCTAATGCTTCCCCAAATTTTCCCATGACTTTCAAAGCCCGCATTATTTCGATCTCTCCCCAGCATGCTCCGCCATCGCAGTAGCATTCCCCTCCGCTAGACTCTTGTTCTCTCCCTGCTTGCCGTTCTAATCACCCTCGTCGTCAGCCTGCTCCATCCTAAACCCCTCGATCAACATCCGAAACTCACCTCCCATTTTGCAAATCTCAGCTCCATCTCCCCTCTCCTCTCGGCCTTCAGTCGTGGCTCTTCTTTGAGTGACCGGCGGACAACGCGGGCTGCGACGGCTAGATAACGGTTGTAGCTGCGCTTCATCAGCCATTGAAGGAAAACATTGAGCTCAATGTATACGTTAGGCCTGCAGCCTTCCATGCGGAAGACATGACTATATTTGTCGGAGTATGGGAATCCTGGCAGATGGTCGATGGCAACTCAGCTGTTGCGTGGATTGTTTGGAGCTTTGGTATTCTGAGGCTGATTAGTCAGTCAGCCAGCCTGGTCTTGGCAGACGTCGATTTTGGCGAGGTCTTTACCGACGTACCGTTCTCGTGGAAACCTCAGGTCCCGACGAGAATTGATTCCAAGTAAACGCATTCTATTCCTACAGATAGTAGAGATCTGAAAGATACTTGTCCGAGTGCTAGAATTCTCAGCAAGTCCAGCTCCGATCTGTAGTCATAACTCTCACGGTCCAAGGTCCTCAAAGATCTTTCAAGTCAGGAGCTTCGATCGACGAAATCTGTATTTCCACTCCAGGGATCTCTGAAAAAGTCCGGACGCTTGAAGGGCAAAATCCGAAATTCTTCATGGTGCAGGATCCTGATCAGGGTCCAAGTGTACTGGAGGAAGAGAAATTGCATTATACGGTGACGGGTGGTACTGTGCAGAAATGTGGGCAGATGGTTCTTTAATGCTGTAAATAGTCCATAACACGCTCCCCAAGCCTTTCTTCTACATCTGCAGGTATCTTCTGATACTGTCGTGTTGTCGTGTAATTAAGGAAAAAGGTGTATGAGTTGTACAGTGTGGTTTCTTTTGTCCATCACCTATTGCTAATGGTACACAAACAACCCCCCCCCCGGCCCCCCCGCCGGCTGATCGTCCATTAGACGTTCAGGCCTAGCTCCTCTGCAAACGGAATAATGTACAAATCACCAACGGAGGAAACAGTCGCTTTGCCTTCCAGCAGTTGCTTTGCAGCCTAGAAAAAGCACAGATCAGCTTCATATCAGATTCATCTCTAAAACGGTACTTACTTTTCTAACCTGGTCCACAGTCACGCCGTCAATAGCTTTCCCTAGCTCATCGATCTGGAAAGCCTTCCCACCTTGAACTAGGCCAGCGCCGGTCAATTCAATGCCAGTGTCAATTTTTTGACCAGATTCCAGTGCCTTGAATTTCGCGGTCGCGACAGCTTTCGTGATGTCCTCCTTGCTGACGTCGCCAGTAGCCACTTTCTTCAAGGTCTTAACTACCTCCTGACTAGCTCCGCGGAGTTGCTGAGCATTTCCTGAGATGGAGATGGTCATAAGTCCGGCATCTGAGTAGGTGTGGTGTGTCGTCGAGATGTGTGCGCCTGGGTAGGCTGCGGTAGCTTTTGAAAGCAATGAGAATCCAGGTGCCCATTTGATGTTCGACTGGCCTCCGAGTAGCGCTGTCAAGACCTGGCTTTCTGGTTTGTATGAACCTCCCGTGACCGACCCTGACCCAGGGAAAGCAATAACAATGGTATTACCCGAGTCATGTGCAATTCGCTCTTCACCACCGTAGTATTTTGTGGGTTCCATACCAAGAGCAGGGAAGCCTTCTGGCGGCGAGTCTTGCACTTCACTGAAAAACTCTCCAACCCATTTGAGGAGCTCTTGCTGGTTGGCACCATTGGCAACGACGGCAAAGTTCGGTTTCGCGTAGGCGACTTGACTATACGTTTGGAGACGCCCTTCGTCCAAATACCTGTTCATTGGCGTGGATGAAGATGGGTAGAGAGAATTCCCGAGACCGCGGTGGAAAGCAACCGCATGTGCGGAGTTTATGGCGAACTCGGAGGGCTTGCCGAGTAGTGCCTTTCGTGACATGTCCATGTTAGGTACAACCTCTTCGTGAAGTTCATGGGCTGGTCATATGTCAGCGCTCTGTGTGTTCTCCACATGGCCTTACACCAGCCGCACCTGTGTATTTTGTCATGGAGATGACCTCTCCAATCAGTTCGGCAAAGTATGGTAGGTCATCTTTGAGAAATTTTGCGCCAATGACCAGGTTCTCCCTCGAGTGGTATGAGCTGTATTCTCCTCCTAGCAATTCCGTCTCTCTCGTGATCCTCAATGCAGAGCGCTTGTAAGTATTCTGAGCACGCAAACAATAGAGTCAGCTTTGTATCCTCTTGGGGGGGTATGGCTCAATTGGGTGAGTATTGTCTGAGCTACCATCGCAAGCAATGACAAACCTTGAAAGAGAACTTTTCAAGGCCTTCGGAGAAACCGGGCAATGGTTCATATCGCGTTCCTGCCTTCGCAACGACGGCCAGATGGGTTGTTGGTCCTGGGAGGTCTCGGCTCGCAACCTTGATTCCTGCAGCGTCTCCTGTTTCGTATGAGAAGCTTCCTGAAGCTGCCGTTGCCATGCGTCGCTTGTCGCACGACCTCATGTGCCATTGGAGAGCGCGCTGTCCTTTACGGGCAATCGCCGCTCGATATATCATTTCGACGAGCGAAAGAGAACAAAGGAAAGAGCCTCAATGGTCAGGTGTAGACACAAGACAGCTCCAATTGACGTCGGCGGAAGATTTAGGTCTCTCTCTACTCGTAGGGCTGAGTGCTGCACGGTTAAACTCCGGCTTTTGAAGTCGTCACCCCACCGCCAAAATTTGGAGAAACTTATGCTTCAGGGCGAAATTTTCGAGATTATGAGGAGATGAAGGCTTTGCAACTTAACAATTTCAAGGGGAGACGGCGGTGACGACGGTGATACATCTAGAGAACCTGACATAGTCTCTAGATGTAACATTATGTCTCGAGTATGTCGAAATCTCTGGTCGTACAAATCATTGGAGCCCCAAAATGCTTTCATGCGTGCACAGCTGACCATATTCTCTCAGAATGCCTCCGAATTGTGTGTTCTGCTAGTGGATGATGTATATGGAGAATTGACCTCGGTGAGTGCACAAATCTGAAGGACTAACGAGTGAAAGAGAGATCCGACGACAGCCCCATATACAGACAGTGACTGACGAAGTGAAGCGCATCTTTCAAATCCTTCTCCGCTACGGACGCCTTTCGATCCCAGCCCTTCATCATCACGCCGGTTTGTCCCCTCGACTAATCAAGCACGGTTTGTCTGTCCTCGTTCAGCAACAGCTCGTCGTCTGGTACACATCTTCCGAGGAGCCAACCGTTTACGAGGCCAACATCCAAGCTGCATACAGTCTCGTTCGCTCAGGAAAATATGCCGTAATTGCAGAAGACCAACTCGGAGAGTTTGCTGGCGCACTTATCTCGAATCTGCTGCTTCTCGGACATGCTAAAGTGGGAGATCTCATGAAGGCATACGGCGTGAACTCTAGGAAAGACGTCAAGTCTCCTGCGACTGTCACCAACGCCATCGCTAGTAAGCCATTGTCAAATGGACTGAACCAAACGAAAGCTCATACGGGAGACAATGCTGCCACTCTCGAGACAGTACATTTGACGCTTTGCGACCTGCTGCGGACAGGGCTGGTTTCACCCGTCAATGAGTCGCACTTTCGATCTGACGCCGACAACCGACTAGAAGCTGAGAAGGTGGTACCTCCACCAGAATACTATAAGGCGAAGAGCAAAAAAGAGAATGACGCGCAATGGGAAGCCTCAATCCAAAACAAGCTGAAGGAGTGGCGGTTCGGTACGGCAGCCGAAAAAGAGTGCGTTGATGTTATAGTAAAGGGGAAAAAGCGTCTGTTTGAAGATACAGAAAGCTCAAGAGCAGGGAAGCGGCAAAGACTCAAGCTGGGGCGCTCCAATGAAATAATCAGCTCAACAGGCTCGAATTATAAGCCTAAGACAGAGGATATGAGCTTCTTAGACGTAAGGAAATTCTAAAAGGGTCCTTCGAAATCCAAATACTAACTCTTTCTAGAACAACCTCATCCTTCGTGTCAATCATGTCAAATTTGGTGTTATCATGAGGAACAGCAGCCTCGTCAAGCTTGCCGAGGAGTCCATCTGTGCCAGCACTTCAAAAATCTATGCTGTGGCACTTCGTGAGTTGGAGATGGAGACTCGGGCCTGTAAAGATCAATTCAATAATGATGAGATATTCGATGATGACCCTGACATGAGCACTCTACCCCAAGTATCTACAGGCACGCTGGTTGATGTCATAAAAGACTTTGAGGACTTTGCCAGCGCTATAGCCAAAGTTGACACTTCACCGCTTGGTCCAACAAGAGCTGATCATCCCAAAAAGCGTCGCAAGAAAAAAGGGAATGGCAGCGAGGACGAAGTCATGGTCGACGGTGACGCCAGTTCAGACGAGGACGACGAGGACGATGATGACTCCGATTCGGATATATCTCTTACAAGCGTCTCTCACGACTCCAACGAAGTCAACGGGAATGTGGACTATAACGCCGACGCACGTCCAATCGTATCCAAAGAGTCACATCACGAGACCATCCGCAATCATCTTCTTCTGCTCGCGCGACATCCCCACGGATTCCTCGTACACTCCCCCGAATCTCCAAATGAGCCAGAAAGATGGACTGTCATGTATCGCCCATCAATCAAGAAGCTCACTCGTCATGCAGTCCTCGAAGCGATTACCGCCCGGTATGGCATGCCAGCCGCCCGCCTTACTCGCCTACTCTCCGAAAAAGGCAAAGTCGATGAGAAAAATCTTCAGTCTCATTCCCTTATGAATCAGAAGACGATGCGAAGTTATCTTACAACACTGCATAGAGCCGGCATGATCCAGCTACAAGAAGTACCGCGAGACAACTCCAGGAATCCTCAGCGGACAATGTTTCTTTGGTATTTCGATATAGAGCGCTGCAAGACAAAGCTGTTGCAAGAGATTTACAAAGCTATGGCCCGGTGTCTGCAACGGGCTAGGGTCGAAGGCGACAAGGTCAAGGGGACAGTCGAGAAAGCCGCCAGGAGTGATGTCGTCGGTCGAGAAGAAGAACTTTTGGCACCCCAAGAGCTAGAAGCCTTGATAAAGTGGCGAGATGTGGAGGGGAAGATATGGGGAGAAGTTGGGCGCTTGGACGACCTCGTAGCTATCCTCCGAGATTTTTGATACGACTTTATGGCTTGCGAAAATACCCTTATATGGCATTCACAGGTAGGACAGTTCGCCTGGTTGCATGCTTTCCATTACAACTCTGTGTAAACATATATTTCGGTATCTATGTTAGATGATAAGAATGCATACAAAGATTTTGCACCAAGGGCGTCTGGCCACGCATATCGCTATAACTCTGCTTATACGCAGCTACACTAGTTATCGAAGTGAATTTTGGTCACTTCGGGGACATGAAACAATACACGGTTAAAGTCTCCCAATCACAGCCTGATCTATGCTTAATTCTCAGACGAAGGTCGTCTTGAAAATCAGACTCACCCCGCCAGAGCTTAGGATCTGCGATACTAGTTACGGTTGCCATCATCTCCACCGTCGTCCTGGGCGTTCTCACTTTCGCATTGACTCGTGTTCTCGCGGGGATTCTGACTGGCCTCGCTCTCGCTGGTGCTTTGGTTGCTCTCGCTGGTGATGCCGCTGTGGCTGCCACTTTCACTGCTATCATTGTGTTCATCTTCGCTCTCACTGCCGTCACTTTAGTCGTCTTCACTCTGGCTACCTTCCCCGTTGCCATCATCTTGGTCGTCATCATCCTGATTTTCGTGGCTGTGGTCATGGTCATGCCCATCCTCATCCTCATTTACATGTGCATCTTGATCTTCGATCTCTTGGTCCGAATCCCCCCTCCAGGATCAAGAGGCGCAGCTTCAGGCTCAGAAGACTCAATATCAGGAAAATCCAACAAAAAGACTAGCAGAAACTGCAGGAACCTAGCTAGAACAACGCAAACAGCCAGGTGAGACTCCGCATCCAGTATCAACAAGATCAGCAGATGCTGGCAACATACTAGAAGGAGCATCATCAGGATATCAAGTCCCAGAACAACTAGGACCACGGCGTATAAGAATATGTTGATGTGTCGGACATAGCTGCTGAACGGAATGGGGTCAACATGAGTATGATTGCGAGTAAGCTCAATGGAAGGCAGAAGATGTTGGCATCTAGGTAGCTTCGGCGATGAGTCGGAATGCTGGTTTCGTGATCAGTGTGAAGAACGGCAGAAGATCCATGAGTCTAGTGGGGGTGTGTTTGCGTTTTGTGTTTCACAATCTTCGTGTCTTACTACCAGGACGTAATTAAGGTCTCATTGAATTAGCACACATCGACAGATACCAAGTTCTGATGATGGAGACAAGCAGTGGAAAGTGGATTGCCTCCAAAGGCATTATGGCCAGAGGAGAATGGCCCTGGGTGATCTACTCTACTTTGAGGTTCGGGCTTCGAGATTTGAGAGCGGCCTCTGCGTGATAACTGAAAGACTAACCTCGCCAAAATGAAGATCGGTTGGCAGTGGTTGGTGTACTTCGACGCTCAACTTGGAGGAAATATGGCTCGGATTTCAAAAATATGGAAAATTGTCAATTTTGGTGGATGCATTTTCAGAAGTACCGATTTCGCGGAAATTTAAGACATTTCGTTAGAGAGGAAGTTTGAGTAGAAGTAGTCTACCCCAAAGCTGTATTTAGAGACCTCATCTAAAAAGGCCTCAGCGAATTTCAGATACCAAAGACTGCCCTTGTTGAGCCAGAGGTGGTGAAGGTTGAAGATATACTTCTTCGAGTGCTAGCGCGGTTTAGACGTTCGTAGTGGAAGTGGCGTGAGTGGCTGGGTCTGAGTAGATCGATGTCTTCGGTAAAGGACGGTCCTGTTCGTACTATTCCCCGCAAAGCCGAGGTAAAACGCTCCCTTCCACTCTCCATTTGTTCCACCATCTCTCCAACTCTATATCTCAATTTGCCGATTCAAGAACTCAGCAATGGCCGCACCCACATCTGCCGCCCAAAAAGGTGACAACATAGCTCACGCGCTCGCAGGCGCCGGCGGCGGTCTCCTCTCCATGACCTTGACGTTAGTCCTCCCCCCCAGGCACCACCACGCTCACCGCCAGCCCACTGACTGAACGCACAGCTATCCCCTAATAACGCTCTCCACGCGTGCCCAAGTGGAGTCTAAACGCGCCCAATCCTCCGCCTACGACGCCATCCGGCATATCGTGCAACGGGAAGGAATAACAGGTCTCTACTCCGGTCTCGACAGCGCCCTGTTCGGGATCAGCGTTACGAATTTCGTTTATTACTACTGGTACGAATGGACGCGGGCATTCTTCGAGCGCGCTGCCATCCGAAAATTGCGGGCTTCCTCTAAACTTACAACGGTTGAGAGTATGATTGCGGGCGCCATCGCCGGGTCCGCAACCGTCCTAATCACAAATCCAATCTGGGTCGTGAACACGCGCATGACAGCACGACAATCCGAATCGTCAAGCGATGAACTGCCTGGACCTGGTGGTGCGACTGAGAAGCCCGCTCGAAAGCCCTCAACCCTAGCCACACTATTAACCCTCTTCCGCGAAGAAGGACCCACCGCTCTCTTCGCCGGCGTCCTCCCCGCCCTCGTCCTCGTCATAAATCCTATCCTTCAATACACCATCTTCGAACAACTCAAAGACTTGCTCTCAACGCGGCGACGCGTAACGCCCCGCGACTCCTTCCTCCTCGGCGCTATCGGGAAGCTTCTAGCCACCAGCATCACGTATCCGTATATTACGGTCAAGAGTCGCATGCATGTTGTGAATAGTAAGGAAGGGCCGCAGGATGGTGTGATCCGATCTTTTAGGCGGATTGTGGGGGACGAGGGGTGGAAGGGATTGTATAAGGGAATCGCGCCGAAGGTGACGCAGAGTGTGATTACGGCGGCGTTTTTGTTTGCGTTTAAGGATGCGCTTTATGAGGCGTCTGTAAGGGCGAGGAGGGCGAGATTGGTGGGGATTGGTGAGAAGTAGGGCGGGTGCTGAAGTGCGAGAGGTTACTGGGGCTTTGTGGGGACGGGACGGGATCGGTGGTTTTTATGGGGGTTGTGGTTGGTGCATAATGTATGTGATATTGAGTTATGGACGATGATGGGAGCAATTACTGTATCGAGGAAATGAGTTTGGACGTTGTGAAGTTTTCATGAACATTGAGCACACTCTATGTACGAGTACCTCACAAGTAACGCATGCTCTGCTATGCAAGCATCCTTGTCTCCGGAAAGCGGAACCAGAGCGAGAATACTGCGACCATGATTACATCGTATCACAGCTTCGCCTTGATGTGCTTAGTCCCAGCCTCCTCCTCAGCCAGGGCCTCAGCATACAGCTCATCAAGCTGCTTGCGATACATCTTCGCTGTTTGAGGGCGCTTCATCTTTAACCTGTTCATGAATTCGTCAGATCTGCTCGCTTCCCCCACAACCAATTCAACAGGGAACTCACGTAGGCGTCAACAGCTCATTCTCAATCGTAAACGGATCAACCATCAAATAACAATCCCTAACCCTCTCATAGCCCGCGAACTTATTCTTCCTGCCGACTTTATCGAGGTCTTTCATTACCTCCTTCCTCACCTTAACATCTCTACAAGCAGCAGCCAACGCTGCCGAGTCCATAGCTTCGATCGTCCTACCCAGAACTTTGCTAGCGTACGGCGCAAACATATCCGGCTGCACGGCGAAGATAGCTACAAGGAAGGTTTGCATCGAATCGCCGTGTACGTAGGCCATAGCTAGGTAGCCGAGATGCGAGAGATAGATGTTTTCGAGACGCTCGGGGGAGATGTACTCACCTTGCGCGAGCTTGAGGACGTTTTTCCGGCGATCGATGATTTGGAAGCGGCCGCGCGAATCGACGGTCGCTATATCGCCGGTGCAGAACCAGCCGTCGGGGAGCATGGCTTTCTTCGTTTCTTCTTCGTTGCGGTAGTAGCCATCAAAGAGACAGGCGCCGCGGATTAATAGTTCGCCGCGCGGTTGTGGCTTGTCGGTTGAATAATATTCCATGTCTGGGACGTCTAGGAGGCAGAGTTCGAGCGTTGGGGCTACAGCCCCGCAGTTGCCGGTGGAGAGATCGCCGTACAGTTGGCAGAGGCCGTGGGCGTATGTCTCGGTGAGGCCATAGCCTTGGATGAAGCGGGTGCCGAAGACGGCACGGAAGAACTTGTGGAGGGTTGGGTCCAAAGGTGCGGAGCCAGATACCATCAATTTGGTGCGGTCAAGACCAAGGGCAGCGGCTACCTTGCGGCCCCAGACGCGATCGTAGAGCGCGTGCGTGTGAGTTGCAGAAGGGTGGTCGGCGGGCTCCATCGCAGCGGTCTTCGTTGAGACAATGTGGCGTGCCAATGCTCCTTTTACGCCAGGCTGCTGGACAGTAGCGGCACGAATGGCACCACCGAAGCGATTGTACAGGCGAGGAACCGACGTGAAAGCTGTGGGGCGGACTTGTTGGAGGTCATCCACAAGGGAGAGAATGTCGCCATGGAAGTAAGCAATTTTACCACCGGCCCAGAGAGCACCATGCTCGGTCATACGGGCGTAGATATGTGCTAGGGGAAGGTAGGATACCATGCTGTCGCTCGAAGTTTGATTCGCCATGATAAGGGATGCAGAAGCTGCTGCAACTGCGGCGGCGTGGGTCAAAGTTACTCCCTTGGGAGGGCCAGTGGTTCCAGAAGTATAGTTGATCGTGACGATGTCTAAAGGTGATGGCGGGTGGTATAGTGGTGGGCCGTTGGATTCTCCTATGGCCTCTACTTCGTAGATCGAATATATTTTGACGCCCATCTCTGAAGCCAGGGCGTTCAGTATCGCGTGTTTTGAGTGTCCGTCCCGCTCTCCATGGTCGAGAGGGTCGAGAGAGATGATGACCTTCAGAGAAGGTAGCCTTGGCTTGAGCTTAAGGAGGGTTGGTATGTGAGGCAGAGAGGTAGCCACGCATGGCAGCATAGCATGATTGATAATGTACTCGGTCGTTGAAGGTCCCAATGTATCGTAAAGGGAGACTGTGAACAGTGACTGCGACATACATGCCAAGTCTGAGACACGTAAGCAGGCGACCGGCCTCAGGATTGAAGCTGAGTCTTACCTGTTATCTGCCATTCGGGCCTGTTCTGGCACCACAACCCCACTCCATATTTTTGATCCAGCACACCAGCCTTTTTATTCACTTGGACGATGCCAGCACCAAAGTTCGCCCTTCGCTTTTGAACCTCACCATAGGTCGTCCACTCATACTTGCCAAATTTCTTGGTCACTGGATCGTATGGTCGACTCCCTAGGCACCTGTTATTTGGCTGGCGGTTCGCAGTGTTCTCGAACATCTGATGGGCATTTGTGACATTTGGATCCAAAGTCTTGAGTATTCCATCTCTGAATCTCCAGTGTCTGTATACTGCGCTTCGACCTGGCTGCTCGGAGCCAATGACGGTTACTGAGTAGGGAGCGCCGGCTGGTGGTGGTGTATGGTAGTCTTTTGCGACCTCTAAGTGGGACATTTTGAAAGGTGGTCAATTATTTGAAGATCAATTTTCCACGTCCAGAGCTTTCAAGCGAAAGGTATACAATTAATCTGCCCCGGGATGAAGTCAGCTCCGAGCCACCGTTGCGAATTTCGGAGGGACGGGTTTACCAGCACACGCTATGAGTTCGAGGGAGAGCACATAGAATTATGCGACTGTGTCGGTGTCGGCATTGTGAACGAGGTAATTCATGAATATAGGAGCTCAGAGGGAGTTGGGAAGTCATGTGGTTATGTGGCCAAACATATTCTCCGGATTTGGCCATCTTGAACCTCGGCAACTCCAAGACGCCAGTGCTGTCATCGACTGCAGATCCGGCTTGAAGCGAATCAACATGCGGTTGACGAGTGGATGGGCTCGGTTTGATTTCTTGCATGTAAGCTAAGAACTTCTGCATGTCGTTTGAGTGTCCACAGGTCAATAGAATGATATGTTACTCACTTTACAGGCCTCTCTAGCTTTGCATTGATGTCGTGCTTTGGGACCGTGCCAAGACCAACTCGCGGGTGGCTTGCAGCCGACCCGAGAGCGCAGCCGAGGCACACCAGGCCTCGGGCGACTCTGCTGTTGCTTCTATTTGCCTTCCACCATTCAGGAGAAAAGTCAAGGTTGTACATCTTGTACATCTTTGTTCATGATTCATAGATATCAGATCAAACATCGGCATGTTCTTTGCAGGGTTGAGCTTCGGTACGATCTTGCTACCGCACCTACTGTCAAAGAATTGAAGTCGTTAGTATCGTATGACCTCTGTACTGTACCGTTCGTTTAATCAGCAGACTCTGCTTTGATCTCCTCCACAGTCCCATAGGTGATGTCATAAATGTACCCCAGCACGTTCAAGAAAATTGTCAGTCTCCACAACCTGAAAATGCAAGAACGGAAGGACATACTCTGTAAACTCGCCAAACCTCATGCCATCAATGTCCTCTGCCTTCTTCGGCGCCCTCTCCTTCAACCCCTTTCTGATATCTTCATCTCTGATGTGCGTCATGCCGCAGTCTTGCACGTACACTTGGTAAGCTGTTTTAGTCTCTTACCTCCTTGAGGGATAATTACCGGTATGATGAGCTACCACGACTGTAGACACGCCCACCAATGCATGCAGTACCTCAATGCTATTCAACGCTCCTGTATTTATCCGACCGCCTGCGTTAGTTATGATTGCCCCTTCTAAAGAGCTTGAGTATGTCAGCAAAATTAATTAGGGAAAGAGTGAGGTAGCTTACCTCCTTTTCCCTAGACCAAAGAACTCCTTGGGGTCTTGTCGCGGATCGAAGCAGGCGACTACACATCAACGACTTACTCCCATTCTTTGGTGTGGGCTTTGGCAAAGGATGATACCGATGACCATGGCGCCACCTGGGTTCGCCCTTTTCGTGAAATCAGGCCAGAGAGGCTGGGGATGGTGGGTTTTGGCATATTCTCTTGGAAGGCTCGTTAGTGGAGATTAGGAGAACCATTGGAAAAGAGTGGTGTATGCACTTATTACGGGGCACCAAGGTGGCGACACCGCCTGTGGAAGACATGGTGAAGGATGTAGTGAACACTGGTGGAAATCGAGGGTGGATGTTTGAGATTGAAGAAGATTTTAGAATTGATGGTTTAATCAATAGAAATGATACCTGGTTGGTTTTGAAAGAATTAGGGAAAAGGCTGTCTTTTATGTGTAAATAAAGAACAGAAATGGTGTTCTGATTAGTGAAATAAACGCCGGATGGGATGGATGCAGGGCCTTGATTACCAAGACTGCGTCAATCCTCGGTATGCAATTTTCCGTAATCAATTGTTCAAATGCAATGTTCACAACAAAGAAGCGGCCATTGCAGGTGCCACTGGAGCTTCCTAATCGTGCTGTAGCTGTACTGTGGCATCTAGGCCTTGCCAAATTACTACTTGAGGAAGTACTTTTGGCTTACTCATCGGCTTACACATGGACCCTTGCAAAGCCTTGCTCACAGACTGTGGTCAACTTCTATGCCCAATGATACTTGAGTTCCTCTCCCAGCTTGTCAACCTCGAAACCGGGCTCCTCGCTATAGAGACAATGGTGAGTTTTGCCGACGCTTGAATAATGAGACCCCGGGATCGTCTTTCAACCATGTCCGACGAATTCCTCGATAATCCGCAGAGGGTGCTGTGATCCCTTGCACAGCATTTGCAAGCTAGGATAGCAGGCTAGATCAGAGTGACATCGGAAGAGGTCTGTAGTAAGAACGGCTACTTGCCTCACGCTAGCGGCTTAGCTAACAAGCGAACGGCTCAACGAATCGTTGGTAAAAACGCTTCGGAATAGTTTCAATTTATCAAAACTGAAGCTGAAACCTCGAGGAAAACTTCGAGACCTTGGATCCTGCTCTCCGTTTATTTGCCGAACGCAAGAGACAGACACAACTTCCGAGGGAAAGTCGAAGAGATCTCCAGCAAAAGCGTTGCTTTAGTAAAACTTGAGGTCGAACAGTGCTCGCGTTGAGTCGTGTCTTCAAATCCGCTCTCGGTATGGTAGGCTTGCTGTTTGGTTGTCAGTCTTCGAAGATTATTGCTTAGTCTGAAGATAGATCAAGGTCAGGTTTTCATTTGATGATCTTCTCTATCACTAATGTAAAATATGTTTGTGCCAACATACAGTCTACTGTCTCCATGCAAATGAAGCTTTTAATTGGTTTGGCGACGAAATGGCCCGAGGCCTCAGCAATTTGACAAAACATGGTCTCGATGATTTTGCCATGGACACGATCTGAAGATCGGATTCTTACGAACTGTGCATAGCAAAAGTTGGCGTTCAGTCTGCCGTTCAAGAATTGTGAGCTTTGCAGACTGGAAGCAAATGTACCGCAAGAATAGTCAATATATTGAGCAGCAGATGGGGATTTCCGCCAAAAGAAACCCCCCGAGCCTTGTAGAACCAGGGGTCTAACCGAACTCTGGCTCTCATTTTACTTCATTCTCTTGTTTGACTACGAGTCTGATCCTAAGTCACAGCACCGGTCGTGAAGATGAACCAGGCTGCAATCGGCACTCAACCGCAACAACACCTGTCAAATCAAAGATGCCGTGCATATCCAAAGGCGCCCGCCTCCATTCAATCATATATCCGCCATTCCCGTCACTCCTGGTCATTCGTTGAAATCCAACACCCCTTCCGACAACTGCACCGCCGTTAACCCCCAAATACTGCCCATCACCTCCAAGCGACCAGCCGGGCAAGTGCTCCAAGCGAAGCGACTGATACACGAATCCGTTCATCCTCAATAAATGGAACATCTCTTCGTCAGACCATCCCTCCACTTCACGGTCTTCTTGGCGAAAGTAGGTGATATTTAACGCGCGTTGACGGATTAATCCCCTAAGAAAAGCCTGCTCTTCATTCTGAAGCAATTCCGTCCGTCCCCGCGTTGCTGGCCTCAGGCGCGGTAGATTAGCTCCTAGGCGAACGAGTTGTCGGTATAGTCGGCGTTCTCGAAGGACCCGGGATTGAAGGGCTTGGTCTACGATCTCGTTGGTGACACTTAGGGCGGTAAAGAAGAAGTCCATAGTATCTTCTACAGTCCATCGGTCTTCATCGTCGGATTCTTCCTCCTCGACTTTCGGCCAGAAGCTGTGTCTGCAATGTGGGCAGGTATTACGCTCATCCAGCAAATTTCTGAGGCAATCACCCCCCACGATAGTTTGACAGCATGGGAACATAACCGCACGTTCCGAACCCCTATCCGAAGGAGAGGATCTGTATTCTTTCAAGCATATGAAGCAAATGTCTTCCTCGGGTATTTCGTCACTTGGGACGGTGGGCAATTGCTGTAACAGATCCTCAGCTGAATGGAATTGCAGTCGATCCTTTGGCAGGGGCTCGTCTGCAGCTTGCACATCCGAATTTCTGTGAGTCTGCTTCTTCGATATTCGCCATTTGATAGGGTCAAGGTTTCTCTTTGTCGTGGATTCTCTCAATTTCCCTTTCTATGTGCTTATGACATTCGGTTGGATGGTTTCGCACGTTGATGCAAATCTTGTACGGGACAAATCATTGTGACAAAGGCATGCCTAGTGTGTCGTTCTGTCATTCTTTGTAATCTGAGGAGGTGTTGTACGCTTCGAAACACGCTCGCCAAAACAATATGTTTGCACCTCAGGCCAAGAGTCATATATAGAGACATTGTTTGTCAACGTGTGTAGCTCTCATTGTGTGATAGAACGAGAAGTTACTCTAATGGCTGCCGTTTGAGTTATATTTGACTCGTTTTTGTTCGCATACAACGTCGTTCTGATATTCAATTATTCTTTGTGCGCAAATCGAGTTTCTGTTCCAAGTACAGGCTGTGTATACAAAGAAACATTTCCTTTGAAGGGTACTTTTAGCTGCATTCATTGGCCGGCTTTTGCACCTTCTGCCGTAACCAGAAGTTTCACAGTGCCTTGATAAACCGACGAGCACGATAACTTCCTAACCGCGAGTATCAGAACTCCGAAAGGTCAATCACGGTGGTTCGAACAGGTACGGAAAGCGTGACATCCCAGTTCAGCCCCCAAATGTTGGCCTAGGACTAGGGCAGAGTCGTCTCTAAGAGTCTGCATGTTCTGCCAACACCGAGTCACCAGAAGATTGCCCCCAGCCACCCACCAAACAAGCACTACACACAAACAAGTGCACTTCGGCATCACAAATTCAACAAACATCGTACATTCCAAGAATGACACAAACGGCGGAGCAAACAGTAGAGGATCTTGAATACGAATCAGCAAGGTCATTTCTCCAACAGCCTCCCTTGGCCGGTGGTTCCAATCTACTACCAGGGAGTGACTGTTTCATATGCTACGAAGGGTTTGGCAGACAAGAGTCTGAAGAAGAAGAATCATACCTTTACTTGCAGCCTGACACAATGATATTATGTGTCAAAAGCCCTTTGTTATTCGACTGTTTCCTCGGGATATCAGATGTAATCGCTACAAGGAGCGCCCTCGCCCGACACTCATGCATCACTTCGATAGTTATTTTTTCTTCTCATAATTCATTAAATCAAACCATCATTGTTCTTCTCCCAGGTCAGACGAGCAACTGGAAGCACCACGGTATCCTTCAATGCAAGGAGAAAGACACAAGGCCTCGCAAGCGAAAACGAACCCAAATATCTAAATACAGTATCCCACCATGTCAGGAGCCCAAGATTCGTACAGGTACCAATCAGCATCGAGCTACTCCAGCAACTACCTCCAGTTGCTAGCGTGAGATACCTCCAGGCATCGAATCACGATGCGTCATATGCCTCGAAGAGTACGGGAGCCTTCGACGAGAGCGATGCATACGCCGTGAGACTCCCATGCGACCATATTGTCAGGTAATCTTGCATACATCGATGGCTATCACCTACTCAACAGGCTGAAAACACGTGTCCAACTTTAAGTACCCTTTCTGATCTATGGCTTCTAGGACTAGCATTGCTAACTCAGAAATCGTGTAGTGCCGTCACGAGTTCTTCGCACCACCGAGACGGAAAGGGATCCAGATCACCTTTGAGCTGGTAGATCTCATGACTGAGTTTGATGGCCGTGTTACAGATGTCTGGTATCCTCATGAGTCATAAAGCGACTCATCCAACGACTCATCCTCCATCGTTCACCGCGACGATTCGTTGTTCTTTCTACCACGATGCACCAATTGGCCAGGTCTTTGAGCCTCGCGGCTTCCAGCACTCGCCGGACCAGACAGGGCACCAAGGTCACGATGGTCTGACCGCCGAGGGCTGGCAAATTGATGACGTCCCTGCTCACATGTGGACCATCGCCTATCCCGTTGGAGACGCTCGCAATGGTGAGGCTACTGCTACTGGTGGCAGTGAGGAGAGCGAGCCGGTTCCGAACCACGAGGGATAATTGACTGAATGATGTTGTTGATGAGTGAAGAGTCTATGGAGTTGATTATTGATCCTAGCATGCGAAGAGGTTCAATACCAACGCTCCCGTTCGGACCTCGCTGGTGCTACCTCGCCGACAACATGAATATTGCCTGCTGTCGCCACTCCCCTGATTTCAGAAAATCCCGGCTTTTCATGCCCAAATGTCAGCTGAATTTCCAACTAATTGCCGTTGCCAGATGGCATCGTTTTTGCCTCGATTCTATCTTGTTTCCTCCTCGTTTCTGCTCCTCCGGCTCGTTCCAAATTCATTTCTAGGTTTCGCCGCTTGCAGCCCTCATTAAATTGGACGAATTCAGAGACGCTGATGACTCAATGGTATAGGACATGGAGCATCTCACCTCTTCCTTATCTGGACATTCTGAGGGGAAAGAAGAGATGAAGGATCTTGGTGTGCGTTGCCTTATGCGCGTGGGGGGCAAGAGTTCGTGGATGAGCGGACACTTTTCTGACCGAAGGGGAGGGTGGTGTGAGCGAGCTCTAGAAGACGAGTCTGTAGCTGGTCTGGTTTTGCTTGCCATTTTGCTATTCCATGCGTTGACTAACCACTAACATCTGTCAAAAAAACATATGTATACCCCAAATTCCAAAACATTTCAATAGCCTCACTTGTCCGTTCCTGTCTCCTTTGGCTCGGAAGCCCTTAAAGCCTTACAGCGAAGATAATGGCCTTGTCTCCGGTGGCAGATCCTCGGCTAGAAAGGCTCGTTATCTATTACCAGCCGGGTTATGACAACGAGTTGGTACCAGTCACTTTCCACAAGAGCGATGCGGGGTTCTATATTCGGGAGGAAGCTGATGCTTGGTGGGCAGAGAAACACTCGAGTCTTTTGGGTCTGCCTACTTCTCGGAAATGGCTGATGTCAGACAACGTAGCTCTCATCGCGGACTGGTCAGAGTGAAGATGAAGGACTGGCTTGGTCAATGATTCCATAGTCGGTTGCAGAGATATAAGAACGCCGGTGCGGTCTTGAGAGGGAAAAGGTCAGAAACTGAAAGCACGAAGTATGTATATCAAAGCAAATATAACAAATAAGATTTCTCTAGAGAGAGCTCACCATATTCGTAAATCGTTTCGGATATCAAGTCCATTCTTTCGAGGAATGCTCAATGCCAAAACATCAAAGCAAACGACTTCGAAGAGATTACTCAAGCACGATGAGTTGCTGTGGCCCGTCTCCTGGATGCAGCAGCGATTTCTGGATAGATAACAGAGGCGGCCGGGATGCTTCCGGTAAATACCATTGTTTGTGTAGAGGGGTCAGAGAATATATCTGTTCCGGTCTGAACTGTGGGGGGCGGTGTTGGTCCAAGTCCATGCAGAAGTTGTAGTGGCGATAGAAGCCAATGAGGCTAGAGATGAGATTCGGAAGTGCATGGTTTCAAATGAGGAATCGTTTTAATAGCGTATGAGTGAGTATGGTATTTGAGATGTAAAGGAGGTCGACCGCGCGTTTTATAAAGAGCAAAAAGCTGATCGTCAAGGGGAGTAGAGCGGAGTCCAAACATACAGGCGTCCTCTGAGTATTGGTCCGCGTCATCCTATCACGTCTCTTCAGTCTCTCGAATCCTTCATAACGTGTGGTCAATGGCTTTATTTCGTTTGTTCGACGTTTTTGAGCTTTCACGCAGTTGCGTTCTCATCAATCCGAGTCCAAGGTCTAGATGAGAATGAGCTCTCAATGTTCTCTAGGACCAAAAAGCTGACAGCTTCGATCTTTTTGTATCAGGTCGTCGAGAGACGAATGCGACAAGAAGACGCGATCGCAACAACAATGAATGGCACAAGAATGATAAGTTGAAAGATGGATTTGCCGCAGTATTTCATGACTTTGGTTGAAGGCGCCACGTTAGAACACGAATGGCAATGGTTGAGGCAAGGTGAGCAGGTTCAAAGCGATGTTTCCTCAATGCCAATGCCACACATCGTATTTCGTGTCTCATCTCTCGTGTTTCATATCTCATAACCTACAGCAATATGTTCCTTGCGCCTCCCTACACTATGTCAGCCTGACTATGCTCTATGCCCATTCCCTTGTTCAAGCATCCCATACACCCAGGCCGGCATTCATTTCCTTTAGGCGCCATGGGCGGATATCGCCTCCCCTCTTTCTCAATCTGTGGCTCACAGATGCACCAGGATGCTTTGGGGATCTTGTCCATGACCATGGGAACGTGTAGGCCGCAGCCGAACCAAGAGGACTTCTCTACGGGAAAGAGTGTCAGTAGTAGTTTGCGCGCACGGAGGCGCGGGTGGGAAGTACGGCAGCTGGTACAGATTCCAATCTTGCACATTCTGGGGCGCTTTTAGGCGTATAAAGCGTTTCGGCGGTGCTGAGGGCTTAATTGAGAGGAAGAGGAATGACCATATTCTAGTTCCCTATAGGTTTTCGATTGGGGACTCTTGTTACGTCGGATATATCGGACGATATCCGAGATATGTCCGAGGATGGGGTCAGACGACCTGCCTATTCATCCTCCATCTCATTGTTCAGAGCCATCCACCTCGAGCACTTGTTACCTTGTACAGCTCTTCAGTCTGTGTGTTACCACAGACGTGGCTCTATGCTCGCTTACGGGCGGTATCAACGAATTCTGTGCAATCAGAGACTCAAAGACTCAGCTACAAAATAGCCCAGGGCTTAAGGGCACAAGCCGTGGCCCGTCGAATGGAAAAGTCATGGTAGACATGAAAGATTTTCCTTGTCGTCAAGGTAGCCTGGCTTCGGAAGCTCTAGGTACATGGTAATGCTGCCTCAAACACTGCTATTGTACACTGAAAATTTACTCTGGCAGGCAAAGGGGTATTTTTGCAGCAAAGGTGGTCACTGACAACGAAATTGTCTCTCAAGCCAGCAAGATTGCAATCAAATGGCTGTCGGCTCCTCCATATTTGAGTTCACCCATACCCAAGGCTCGCAAGATCACACGACCATCGATTCACGATAAGTACTAGTGAATTTTAGCCACAGATCCCGTCAGTAGCACACCGAATCACGAATAAAGAACACAAATGGCAAGGACCAAGTTATTTCGGGTGTGAAACGACGGACAGAATGTTCAGGCATTGCAACCGATCCAGAATTTTGCAGACCTGCTCGAAGGCACAAAAACCTTCTGTTTCATATGCCACGAAGAGTATAGCAACTCCACCGACGGCTTGGACGCAGGATACCCTGTTTGCTTATCCTGCGTCTCTTTGTATGATGATCTCAAAAGCTCCTGGGCCGCGTGATTAGACAACCGGCTCAGGAGAGCAGGTTTCTCCTAGAAGGGTTTTTTGTCTTGTACGAGTACAGCATCTTCGGTTTCTGAGCAAAACAAATATCTGACTGGCCAGGCTTGATCGTGCGACTAGTGTTTCCGCTCGTACCTGCAAGTATTCGGAACGTTTTCTTATAATTATTTGATGTATCTCTTTCTAGTCAGCGCAATAGCAAGCTTTGCCAGAGATAGCGCCAATGTCTACCTATATCTTTCGAGAATTCTAGCATTTTGTGCAAGCAAGCTGGCGAAAAAGACTGCTTTAGTGGACGCTGTCGTACGCGCAGAACCATAGTTACCAACACGGCAAATATTACGGTAATTTTACCTCACCTCCAGCCCGCAGCCTGCAGCCCTTTCCCTACCAATATCCCGACCTACGTCCGAGCAATTCTACTCCTCGTTCGTAACCTCCCTTCCCAAACAACCTGGCTCGGTGTCTGCCTCTCGTTAGCAATCTGGTCTCGATAAGCCTTAGCATCAGCCGACTCCAAACACTGCTTTCCGTCAATCGACCACCCAGACTCATGGATCCCCCCAGTTCTTACCTCACTCCTGCGCGGCAGCCACACCCAACCAATTTCTCTCGCAACTTGGTACACCATCAAGTCTCTCTCAACCTCACTGCTCGAGCTCCTCCTCGTCGCATCCGTCAACAAGTGCGTAATGTGGAAAGCCCCGCGTCGACGTAGCTCATAGAAGAGAGTATTGGGCTGCATTCTCCATGTGTGCGTTGCGCAAAAGACTGACAGTGTTATAGGGGAAGGTTGACGCCGGTGCGGATGAGCAGATTGTAGAAGGAGTATTCGCACGTCCCTAGTGAGTTGATACCATATCGTCGGATAATTTGGTTGGGCTCTGTGAAGATTGCAGCGAGCTCGGCGTATTCGATTAGGTCGTCCTCGTCTTCAGGTTCGTTGTCTTCGGACTCGTAGTGGTGCTCTGAACGTCGTCCATGGATTCGTCTTCACTGTCTCCGTAGCCATCACGTTCATTGGAGAAGAAGACCCTACGACAATAGCCACAAGTGTTATTTCCACTCTCTGGCGAAATCCACCTCGTCAAACAATCCAAGCCATAGAGGTGACCACAATGCGGGAGACGGACAGGCAACTCTCCTAGGCCTCCCTCAGTGGAAGTACCATAGTTCTGTAGCCAGATTGGACACTTTGGCAGATTGGTGAAGTTCTGGATCGGCTGTAGCCCGGATAGAAAATGCTCTACGCAGCAAAATCTTTCTGGGTCGGTGGGAGTTCGACACGACATGCTTTGCGCCGGTGGCCTGTCGCCTCGTTCTGACAGGTTTTCTTGCTTTGTCCTCAAATGGATCGGTGGTGTTTTCTTGGCCTTGTTAGGTCGATCGGTTATTTTTTTGCCTAGATGGAGTGGCAGTTGGCTAACGTGAAATACTGAGCAATTTAAGGGTGCACAAAAAGCGAGTCTTATACATTCATAATAATAATTGACACTCTTCACAGAGAATGGCATTGTACGAGAACGGCGCTGCTAATGGGGGGCTGCCTGATGATTAACAACAAAGCTTTGGGCTTTATCTCAGAACACTAGGAGCGTGATTTGACCGAGAAGGGGAGATTGGTAGAGCAAGTACCAGTGGCATTAACTTAGATGCTTTTGTACTCGAGGGATTGAAAAGTAAGCTATTAGGGTACTTTAGCCAAACTTACAAGCTCAACCAAGCGCGCTATGTCCATATCCTAGTCGAGAGCAGCCAGTACCTTAGAGAAACATTATCATCGACATCGAAAGCCAAATCAGACCTTCAGAAGTCTGCCAGCAACCACATCCAAAGTGATCATCAAGAAGAGCGCGAGGTGGCCAGGCTCTAGCCGTCTGCGTCGTTGTCAGACTCGTTGTCGAAATCGACGTCCATTTCATCGTCGAAACTTTCTTCATTTCCAGTGCCCGCATCATAGTCAGAACCATTTGCACAGTCAGACTCAGACTGGCAATCGTTACATGCTCAAGCACGACATACAATTGCCCCTTCATCATTAGAAGCTGAATCATCGTCGGAATCGTCCTCAGTCTCGGTGCCCGCATCATAGTCAGAACCATTTGCACAGTCAGACTCAGACTGGCAATCGTTACATGCTCAAGCACGACATACAATTGCCCCTTCATGATTAAAAGCTTAATCATCGTCGGAATCGTCCTCAGTCTCGTTGTCGGCGTCATAATCAGAATCAGACTTCGACTCAAAGTCCGAATCCCTCCAAGCCCCATAAAAAGTCGCACCCTCATCATCGGCCTCTGACTCACAGTCATCTTCAATCTCATCTCCCTCCCAATCCATATCGTCACCATCACCAGAGTTTACTACCGCTAGAAACCCATTACGGTCATAAAGCACACCATCCTCCAGTTCTGGAGCGGGAAAAAAGGCCCGCCGACAAATCGGACAAGTGCTTTTTTCAGGCGAAAGCCACTTTTTCAAACATTTGAAGCCAACTAAATGGTTGCAGAACGGTGGGCGGATTGGGAACTCGGGTTGGATGTCGTCGGTTGTGGTGGTACCGTAGGTTTGGAGGCATATACAACATTCGCGATCCTCTTTCAGAACACTATTGAGATTCTTGATCGGTAGCAGATTCTCAAGGAAATGGGACGCGCAGCAGGATTGGTCGGGTGCGAGGTGGGCCGTTGGGCACGACATTTCGATGTTTGTATGCTCCGAATCTGTAGCGCTGAAGTGGTTGTTCACCTTTGTGTCTGAGATCTTGGTACGACTGTTTGGCAGGCTGCTGATTTGAATGACGCTGGGAATGGCTGATATTTGAGCGCATTCGAGGCGAGGCACGCTCATAAAGCAATTCTTTGTGGGTCTTTTCACACTATTGGGATGACAATGGCTGATTCACGTGCACAAATAACATTGTGGGCGAATAAAGCCACAAACAATAGCTCTATTTTTTCCACAATAACGCCTTTATCATGCCCAGAGGCTTGAACTGTATTCTAGTAAAGGGAAGACACCAAAGTAAGCGAGGCCAGTAAATTAGCCTCGAAGCTGGGGTATAGATCTGTTTGATGGACAAGATTCAGTGAATAGTTCAAGGCGTCAATGAATAGACTAGCACTTAAAAACAGATTCGCTAATTAGGATCTCGCTCGCAGTCTCCCCCTTTTTATCGAAAATTCGTCCCCCTCGTCAACCATCTCTTACCACTCACGTCCATCGAGTCGCCATCGGACTCATTCCGTGAAAACTTTCTGTTTGGGCATGCGAGCAATAGAGTATGAAATCGATGTTAAAACGACTTCGCTACTATTGTCCCAAAGGAGCATCAATCCTATGGCTTCGTGACCAAATGTCAAGCTCGCTCGATCATAATAGCTCAACCGGAAAGTCAATGTAAATGCGCATTGTGTACGTTTATGGAAAATGTAAGGGAGGGTAATTCGACACGCTAGAAGCATCCGTCAAAATTCCGATGCATTATTGAATATTAGACAGATGGGATTTATGAAAGAGGTCTGATTACCTACAGGAGGTGCAGGGATCCCAGAGCCGTATCCGTGTCTTTGGAAGGGCTAGAAGCCGGGACACCGGTGGTTTTGGGAGCAGGAGAAGTTAAAAAGAAGCCGAAATTTTAGTACATGTTGTCATTGAACTGCGTTTTCCACGCTCCGAGTAGCTCAGAAAAGATAAGAATAATGATAATCATGAGTAGAAAGAGGGACAGAATGACGTATCAAAGAGTCGAGGAAATGTTGAACGTGGGTATTATACCGCTTGTAGTAGGCACATTAGTGGCTCTAGATAGCTCGGAAGCACGCTCCATAGCGTCCTGATCTAACAAGTCGGTGCTGTTGATAGGCTCACTGCCACGCCAATGTGACACGAGTCCAACCATTAAGAGCCCAGCATCGTGAACACCAGCGAAGTTACGAGCAGCGCGGATATGATATATAGCTTCTAGACGCTATGTTGGACGTCTGGTATACGTTAGACGATGTAGTATAACGCGTTGGAGGGTGTTGATGAGCGGGGAAGCTGACGAAGAATGGGGATGATGAGGTGAGTGAGGAGTTGTTATGTTGAGCGATGAGCTGACAGCGATGACGTAGAGCGGTAGGAAGCCCTTCTTAATGTGCAAAAGATAGAGCTGATGAGTATGCAATGATGTACCTATCGAAAATGTGAGTGTGCCCTGCCAACCCAGATCTCCACGTGACTGTGCTTGGCCGCTCGTGAAAATCCATTCTGACCAAGATCAATTGACTTATGTTGTAGAACTGTCTCTTTTTGATATGGGTTTGCATTACCCTAGTCGTGACAATTTGCTGTTCCCAACGAAGCACATACCCACCTTCTCACGTCGCACCACTCAACTTAGCCTGCCCATTTGTGTTCCCGTGCACCTCCTTGTTCTGTTCTTCCGCCTCCGCCTCCGGCTTCGCAGCCTTACTCGCATCGAACGATTGCTCGAAATCAGCAATGATATCATCGATATGTTCTGTGCCAACCGATATCCGAATTAGGTCTTCTGTCACACCACTGTCTGTTTTCTCCTGGTCGCTGAGCTGTTCGTGGGTAGTGCTCCAGGGGTGAATGGCTAGAGTTTTTGAGTCGCCCACACTGCTGCGTGTTAATTTTACTATATTGCAGTGAGGTAGGAGACATACTTTGCCAAATTCGAAATCAGCTTGAAGCCATCGACGACCTGGCTCCCAGCATCCTGACCACCCTTGACACCAAAGGAAAGCACGCCTCCAAACCCTCTAGGTAAGTACTTCTTCGCCAGCTTATGCGACTGATGGCTCTCAAGCCCAGGATAGCTGACCCAAGCCACATTCTCATGCTTCTCCAACCACTGCGCCAGGTTCAGCGCGTTATACGCATGGCGTTCACACCTCAGACTCAGCGTTTCAATTCCCAGCAAGAGCTGCTGCGCAGCAAACGGGTTCAGTGCTGAGCCAAGATCTCGCAGTATTTCGACACGCACGCGGATAGCGAATGTGATGGGGCCGAACGTATCCCAGAACTTGAGGCCGTGATAGCCTTCACTGGGGTCGTTGAATTGTGGGAAGCGTTTTGCGTTCTTGCCCCAATCGAATTTGCCGCTGTCGACGACGACGCCACCTATTGTCGTCCCATGTCCTCCGATCCACTTCGTAGCGGAATGCACAACGATATCTGCACCGTGATCAATGGGCCTGATAAAGTATCCTCCAGCTCCAAAGGTGTTATCGACTACCACCGGCACACCATGTTTATGAGCCACCTCCACAATTTTCTCGAAGTCTGGAACGTTGTATCTCGGATTCCCAATCGACTCCAAATACACGGCTTTCGTTTTGTCATCAATCAGCTTCTCAAACTCCTCCGCATCGTCGCCCTTCACGAACTTGGTCGCTATGCCAAAACGTGGCATAGCGACTTTGAGCTGATTGTATGTTCCCCCATAGAGGTTTGATGTTGACACAATGTTGTCTCCAGTGTGTGCAAGGGCGGCAAATACCATGAACTGGGCTGCTTGACCGGAAGCCGCAGCAACGGCAGCAACACCGCCTTCGAGCGCTGCAATACGCTTTTCGAAGACGTCGACAGTGGGGTTCATAATACGGGAGTAGATGTTGCCGAATTCCTTGAGGCCGAAGAGGCGGGCACCGTGAGCACTGTCATTGAAGACATAACTGGTTGTGGCATAGATGGGTACAGCGCGAGCATTTGTTGCTGGGTCTGGTCCTTGTCCGGCGTGCAATTGGAGAGTTTCGAATCTCTGCTGTGGTGGGCCTTCCGATCCCATTTTGGCTGCTGTGGATTAGAGAATGGGGAGCGGGAGGGGGAGGGTTTTTTTGGTAGCCCTGTTCAATGGGGAGACAGAAACAGAGGGAGGAAAGTAATTGTTTTGTTAGGAGAGAAATGATCACAACATAGGAGAAGGAGCTCTGTTTACGAGTACTCCTGTAACACCACCATCGCGAAATATGATGCCACCCAAAATCCCCGGGTGCTGCCGAGCACGTCATCCCCATTCTCTCGGCCATGTGTCATGGGCGCCCACTCAGGCCATTGCTGTGCCGAATGCGCAACAAGGTACTTCGGGTGTAAAGAGAACAGTCATCCTCACATTTTCATGTTGCAGAAGTCACGTAAATGACCGTTGTGCTAATGCACCTCGTTTCAATGTCTGGTGGTCCTAGCGATAAGAGCGTGCCAAGACCCTGCAGGGCCCATTTCTGGCTATATTCTACCCAAGATTCAGTGTACTAGGGCACGATCATGCGCTATACTTTTTTGAGCTTTTGAAAAATTGAGACAGATTTTTGGATGGAGATTCGGACAAGACCTTCGATTGCAATACACACTATTGCCCATAAGCCATCTCCATCATGGAGATAGTATTTGCCCATGGGACGTGACCAGCTCCATGCTTTAACGAGAAAATATTCGAGCAACTTTCTGGAATATCAATATGTCTCTGCCTGCGGCCTTTGCTTTTTGTAAAAAAAAAGAAAGTTATAAGCGTACGGTGAAGATCCTCAACAAGATTATCCCATGCACCGGCGCTTGGAGGGCTCGTTTGCTTGGCATTGGCGCTAAAACAGTTTCAACTTTTCTTATCGTCGCATTCTACTCCATGGCCATTGTATGCTCGTTCCAGCACCTGGGCATATGGAATCAATGGGTTTTACAAAGGCTACAACCGTATCTGCTTGGTGGAGTAGTAGATATAAATGGGATAAATGGACGTGTTTTGCTACATATTTGCGGGCCTGCGGGATTCAGCCCTAAACGAGCCATACGCCGGTGCATGGGATAGCGAATACAGATATTGCATCCGAATTGGGCGAATATATTGCAATATTAACATACCTTAAGCAGTCCATTACAGCCAACAACGATAATTGCACAAGAGGGGAGACGGTGGCAGTTAATATTTGGCCTTAGGACGCATCCCAGTATCCATCGAAAACCGAGGGTAGGAAACAGAAAGTGCAGCGTTGGGAATGTAATTCATCTGATAAGGGCAACACAATTTAGGGGCGGTCACGAGAATCTCACAAAGCAATTCTCGAGGTCCTAGCCATGATGGTCGCGGGCCCGTCGCCAATGTGAGTGTGTCCTTGGACGCGTCTGGGAAACCAGGAATAGCAGCAAACTGTGACCCCTTCTCCCATGAACGCCTGTCCAAGACTACAGCATTTACCAGTGCTCGGCGTGTCACAGAACACTGAACATTCAAGCACGGCCAAGTCATGGTGACATTTATCTAAAACTACCAGAAACCCAGCGCGTGAACAAAGATCCAGGAGCTTTGCACCCGCCAAGCATCCCTGGATCTTGGCATGGCGCTTAGCGTCATCCCAACCTTGCTTCCTCTCTGATTGCCAGGGCTCGTGGCACTGACAGCTCTCCAGCCATTCACCTTCACTTTCGTTTTCACTGCCAGCAGTCATTCCTTTGAAAGTAACATTCCTCGCCCTTCATCCGCAAGAAGAGGAACGAGAAGAATACAAGCCACGGCAGAATAACCTCCGCACAAACAGCATTAACCCTCAATTGCACGAAAGTCCAGTAACCTACTTGAAGCACGATATTTAAGAGAAAGACTCAGCAAAGATGTTAAATCTCAATACACCCTTTCGCGCAATCCAAGCGATCCTTGCTATCATCTCAATCGGTCTAAACAGCTACGGTACCTCCCTTCCCCCAATTCTCCCCTCTCCCACCAAACCGCTAAAACCCTCCAGTAACATCATGGTACCACGCGCACACTCACCCCTCCTCCGCCCCCTCCTCCACCCGTTTCCTAATCTTCACCGCCTGCTTCACCCTCCTCACCCTCCCCTACCTCTTCCTCAACCCGCCCCTCTCCCGCACTCACCACTCCAAACCCAGCGGAAGATACTTCAACAAATACGCCGTCCTCGGCCTCGATGCCCTGACATGCTTGTTCTGGTTCGCAGGATTCATCGCCCTCTCGACCTTCAAGCACCACCTCACCATCTGTGCCGGGCACGTCTGCTCCACCATGGTCGGCGGCGTAGTCGTCGGCGCACTAGCCTGGCTCGCTTTTCTTGCGACGACGGTGTTGGCGGCGTTGCATGTTGTGCGCACCAGGGGTGAGAAGGGGAGTGGCCAGAGTCATGAAGGTTGGGTTCGGGGTGGGGAGCAGCGGGCGACGGCGCAGGTGTGAGTGGAATGGGGAAAGAGAGAGAGGAAGGGAGAGGGACGGGCAGGGGAAGAGGGTGGTTATGGGATTGCGAGAGAAGATGTGTGGATTGGAGAAGTACGCGGAGATGATGAGCGATATACCCTTGAGCGAATTTTGTTCTCTGCGCATCCATCTCTAAGCTCTGCTAGGCAGATGTGCGGTTGGGAATAGTGGCGAGGTGGATAGCTGAACTGCCAGAGGGAGTTCCGAGGTTTGTCTAAAGCCTCGGTAGCTTGGTGATTTACGACGTAAGAAACAATGATAGAATACATTCAGTTGGCTTCATTTCCTTAGTGTAAAGAGCACTGTTATGACAATATGTGTTGAGAGAACAAGGAAGCTCTAAACATGTTCAGTCCGTAGATGGGACAGGATATCTTAGCAATCTCCACAATATGTCCCTGAACAATAATTTCGAAAGCCCCAAAAGTGTGCGAAACGATGGTCATAAGCCATGATTCACCAATGACCGCTCCAATAATAGCCAGAACCAACGAATTCAATAGAGTTCCTGGTCCACTGGCCTCTTCCCTTCCCTTGCCATCTTGATTTCGTCCTCTCCCAGCCTGTCCCACCAAAAATTTTCCTCCACCATCTCACTCTCGGTGACGTCGGTATCGCTGTAGCAATATATAGAGTCGAGGTCAGACGCTTTCGAGGAGGTGGATTGCCTCACACCACTACCGGGTCTGAAGAGGCGAGAGGGCTGCGATCCACTAGGTGTGCCACTGACGTTCGGGGGCCTGGCTATCGAAGACGAGCGAGAAGTACTCGCCTCTGAGGCAGCGCGTTGCATCAGTTGTTCTCGTAATCTCCCAATCACATGAGCCGTCTCCTTATCATCTTGCAGCTTAGACTTGTTCCGTTCACGAAGGATCGTCTGTTTCCTCGCTTCAAGCCATGCTCGCCTACCATCAACAATCTCATCGCGCCTTTCGCCGTGCCTGGAAAACGGCTGATCTTTGTCATGCTCTGGTTTCAAAGGGCCCCTTTTATTTAGAGCCTTAGGTTCTTTCCGATGGTGAATAGCGTACGGACCACTGTAGTTGGGACCTTTGCCGACGCCAAGGTCGGGATGGTACTCCAGTCGTCCAGACCTGATGAGCTCGTCCGCAGCTTCACGTCCTTCGGTTCCCGGGTTGTCATTATCTTGGTTTAGTCTCCGACCACTACCATCCGGAGCTCTCACAAGAGGAATGGGTTCCTCCTTGCAATGACTACCGCGGTCGTACAGCTTTGTTCGGGGCCCGCAGGGAGCGGACGATAGTATGTGCACGCCCCCATCTGCATCGCCGACCAGCAGATTAGTACCATCGGGCGAGAAGGCCCCACTTTGTATACCAGCCCCAAATTGGGCCACATTCCTGACAAGTACGTCTTGAGGGTGTCGTCTGATGTCCCAAGCTTTTACCTTACCATCAGATGATCCAGTATAAAAGAGTGTACCTCCAAGACCCCAAAGGCTCATCATCACACCAGTGTCAACCTCCTCGCCGTGGTCCCAGCCGACAATAGGGCGCCCATGTCGTAGGCGGTGTAGAGGCTGGTCTGGGCGTCGAAAGTCCCATACGAACGAGGTACCATCGGTACATCCAGCAGTGACAATATTTGAGTCTGATGGCGAGAAAGTGATATCTTGCATGTCCATAGCAGAACACTCATATTCCATGGTATAATGCTTACTCGTACGGACATCCCAGGTCCTCACCACGCTTTTAGTTGTCCACTTGTCAGTGACATTATTGCCAGGGGCGCCACCAGTGGCGAAGAAAGGCTGGGTGGGGTGCCACGCTGCTGCGTACACACTCTGAGAAGACGGCGACACTTTTATGGTTTTAAAAGCATTAGCGTCCCAGAGTAATAGTTGACCTTCTCCGAGACCGTCTTCGCCGTCGTCGCTCCATTGCTGAAAGCCGGCTAATAGCAAGTGACTCGTCTGAGGCGTTGGACCCCACCGCAAACACTCCGGGTAGATTTGTCGAAGAGGTCTCATTAGCGCACGCGAAGATGAGAATTGAGTGCGACAAAGAGAGTCATCCGAAGTCTGCGAGTAGTAGATATGGATAGAATCCTGAATGGACTTCGAGGCAGTAGCAAAGAGCCCTGCCCTCCGCGTGCAAACCTCAATACTCGTGACCCATGCATTGTGTTGGAGGGTGGCCAGGCACCGCTTCTGAGGAATGTCCCATATTTTGACAGTCCGGTCATGACTTGCCGTATACATCCGATTTCCTGATGGCGCGAACGCGATCGAAGTGACTGTTTGATAAACATTGGGATCGCATGCGTCATACACAGCTTGTGATGCATTCGGTCCAGTAGAGATTGTCTCAGGCTTGGGACGATCAACCCTATGATCTGGCAATTCCGTTAAGATGTTGGAGGTGAGCTCGCCCAGCAATAGATTACATGGTCGATTGTACTGCAGATCTTCAGCATTAGTATGTGCAGCGGCACCGACGGCGTACGTCGTAGAGTCGGGCGCCCAAGCAGCTGCGACGATGTCTCCAGAAGCTCCTTTCCAGTATCGCCAGGTCTCAATGGTTTCCGCGTTTCTCAGACGCAGCTCGTCGATATTTCTTCCACGGCCGCCCGAACCAAGCTCCCGATAACGGAGTAAGGAAGATATAGAGCGCTGGGGCCTATACGTCGGATCGACGACCTTGGTCTCAATTCTGACGAGCTTTGACCCGGTGACGTTGACATGTTTGACGAAATCTGGATCCTCCACAAGCCGTTCCTGATCTTCAGATGTAATACTGTACCGGACCTCCTTATTATACGGTCGAGGGGTTGCGGAGTCATTTGTAATGAAGACGGCGACTAAGCGCTCAAGGCCATGGTCGCCTGCTGTAGCCAAAGTCCGAGGCACTGGTGATACCTTTCGCTCCTCAGGTGTAACGAGGGAGCTTGGGTACACTGACTGTCCTTGAGGTAGCCCAGCATTCCCATACCGACTTGCCCAAGTTCTCAAAATTTTAAGCCCATCCCTCTGGCTGGTTCGCCAGTGGCGCTCATTTCTGCTAGATTCACTATCAAAGCTGAAACCTGTAGCTGATTGGCTCTCGTGAAGCTCATCTTCCATGACTATATCTTGATTCATAAATACTGAAGGCATCGCTTGCTGGTGCACAATAGCATCAACGTCAGCAACGTATTTTCGGAAAGCCTCAAGCTGTGAGGGTGTGGCTTTGCCAGAGGCAACGGCTTGGGTCAACTCCTTCAGTGCCTGATCAGAGTTGAGGCGTTTCGCTGACTCTTGTTTGAGCAGGTCTTGTGAGTGTGAGGGCGTAGGATCTAGGATGTTATTGCTCGGTCTGAAAGCAGAATTGTCACGAACGCTGTGTTTGTTAGTGACACCGCTTTTGCCCATTGCTTGTCGAGTCGTGCGATCGACCCGCGATTCTGCTTCAGTTAAAAAGACCGTGGAAATTGTGGGTGGTCTTTCTGGGGTATAGAATTTGTTTCCCCGTCTTCGGCGTTGGGCCGGGTATCGACCACGATCAAACCCTGCTGGAAATGGTTCATCCGAAACAAAGCTGGGGTCAAGTCGATTTGGATTCACTGGTAAGGTGTTTCCTGTGAACGGTGATTGCGTATTACTAGTACTCTGAAGTGAATGATGCCGTTGTGAATCATCAAGCCTAACAGCCTGCTTGGCCGATAATGTAGCTTTGGCTTGCATGTCTAACCTGTGCGAATCGAGTTCTGGAGCTGCAAACAGGCGGACCTTCGTCGGATGTTTATTACCAATTTCGTGATGTGTGCATCGGCGCTGGGATTTATCATTAGCTCATGTCAAGTTGTATCGTGAAGCGCAACTCACATGTCTTTCCCGGCAGTCATGGCAGGCCGCCCGCGGAAGGCTGATAGTTTCGTGGGGAACATTAAGAGGTCCGTTGGGAAGATTGGGAGGTTCATCAAAGAGCTCAAAATCACTTTCATGGGTCTGGTCTTCGAGAGTCTTGAGGTACCCGGGTAAGTCGGTAATCGTGTCTCCTTGTGACTCTTTGGCGACTTGAAGTCCGCTGGTACTAGCCTCTTGAACGCGATTGTCATTCGGCGTGATTTCCTGAATACTATTCGCATTGGATTGGCCGAGATCATTTGTTTGACTGCAGGGTGCCGTTCCAGAAGCCCCTGCTGATGCGATCGCTGGCAACGAGGACTCCTTGACCTTTTGTTCGAAAGTATTCTTCACCAAGCGCTTGAGTTGTTTCTTTTGATCGTGCGACAAGCTTCCCAAGACGTATGGCGTCAAATCCTGGTTCATAATATCAATGGCAGTCTGAAAGTTTCATTAGCTCCTTCCGCTGATCAACTTCATGAAAACTTTGATGGGACGCTCACCTTCCTGCCAATCGAAGTCAATTCATCGTCGGGTAGGATCCCATTGTGAGGCTTCGTTGCCTTCGCTATAGTAGGGTGTATGATCGTTTCGTATACCTTGATTTGTGCTGCGCTCACTACAGGAGCAGTGCTCGATTGTGACATTTTATCTATTACTGGAGTGATAGTTGTAGGGAAAAAGGACGGTGGTACTACCGGTGGCTGCCTAGGCATGCAGGAGGAGTCTTTTAGTATATTCGAGGCCCTCTCGTCTATGGGTGAGAATGTTATTTGCGCATGTTGGTTTGCTGCACTCAGATGTTCACGATTCTGTTGAACGGGAGTAGCGATGTTTTCAGAATGCATCACCTGCGGTAAAGGGGTCCCGGGCTCTTTTTGTGGAGCCGAAGCATCGCCAGAAATGCTCGAGCGTTTCCGCTTTTTCGACAATATATCAATTGCCCTGGCTCCAGGTAGTATGGTGCCATCTTTCACAGCTGTAATTGGTTGTACTTTGCTCTGAGGTGTCGGGCTCATCGGGCCTCCTCCAATGTATCGCCCTCCAACCTCAGACTTTCCTCTATCACGACCGGACCCCGACTGCTTCGTTGGCGTCCATTCATCCTTTCTGGGTCTCCCTGGTTTTCTCGGCGTCGTGACTCGAGCCTCTAGTTGTGTCTCTAGAGGATTGAGAATCTTGTAAGAATCGGCAATCGCTCGATTGGCACTGCTAGCAGCCTTCCGTGGAATGCGATCGGAAGCCAGCGTCGTCTCTTCAGGAGTGGTGGTTGGCGTATCGCGCCTCTGCTCCACGCTTCGAGATCTATTGTCATCCACATCAGAGTCGGGAAAATCCCACACTGTATCTTTCGCTCGTTGGTGGGCATTTGCTGACGAGGCCAGTCCAGGTTGTGGCCTAGAGCTTCCGACGCGCGGCAGAGAGGTGGATTTCGGCGATTGGTACGGTAAAAGTCGAGGTGTTAGAGGCCCCTCTATCTTCACGGGCCTTTCGCACTCGTTGGACGTGGACCTGGGTGTCTTATCTGCAAAGGGCGTCTCATTCGCTGCGGCGTTGTTGTTGTGAGTTGTGGGCTTTGTGAGATCCTTCCATGAATTCAATCGACTGCTTAGCAGCAGCCCAGCAGTCTCTGCCCGCGAGACAGCCAAGTCCAAAGTCTCTTGGATCTCTGGCCTTTTCAAACTATCACTTCCACCAATAGCCGACTGAGTCGTGGATTTTGCGCATGCCGATTGAACATCATCCGCGTCCACCATTTCATCATCTTCGGTGAGATCAATGATACTACTCGGTAGAAGGGTCTGTACAAATGCCATTGCCTAGGAGTTATGGGTTGGAACGTCGAGTTCGTGACGGGGTAAGTAATGGCGTAAGATTGATCCGTTGGAGGTGGTGGGAGTGAGTACGACGCGGGCAGAAGACAGATGATCGAGGGTATAACGAGCCATTGAGTAGTGAATCGCCCACAGAACAACTCACAGTGAAGTGAGGTGGTAGTGAGAATCTAAGAACGTGAATCGCGTCGTGAAGTAACGAGGAGGACTACCGAGGTTTACCCAGATCAGGGTTCGTCAGGTTCAACCCTATATTATACATCTCGAGGTCGAGCGAAGAAAGAAGGACCGGATAGTAGTAGTCACATAGTTAGGTCACTCTTTAAAGTAATCGTCCAGCTCGGGAGTGACGAGCAGAGGTTATTTGTTTATTAAGTGCGAACGTTTTGCGGACTATTTCTAAGCTAATATCGGTGGACTTTTCAATGACCCGAAGACAAGTCCACAAACTCCCAGCATGCCTGCACCTCCTATGGCGTAGGCTATATCTCGACCTGCCCACCAGTACAATGTACAGAACAATAGAGGGCCGCAAGATCTCCCTATTTGGCCTACACGCGAGATGTCAGTTTCATGAACGTTGCCTTCAGGGACATGACTTTACCCCAGCTCCTGTGGTTCCCTAGCTTTCCACCCCTTTCGCTTTCTGCGGCCTCGAAGCTACTCAGACTATTCAGTCCAGTCACGACAGTAGCGGTAGTGACCGCTAATAAAGTCGCAGCTGCCCAAAGCCCAGTTTCGGTCGTCAATCGGCCAAGCATGAAGAAGCTTGCCGCACAGGCTACAACCCCGAGCTGTACAACTCGAAGAGGGTGTAATCGCCGTGTGACTGATCCTTGCAATATCGATGCGATCAAGCCCATGTACCCGAGAAGCTTCCCTGATTGGGAAGATGAATATGCAAATAAGTCGTAAGTCATGAAAGGTAGAGAGAATTCCATGCCGCTAAAAAACAAGATGAATACAAAATGCGTGAAATTCAAAAGTGTATGCGAGTTCGCGCGTATGTGTCTCTGCTGCTCTTCTCCGGTCTTGACAACAGAGCCGTTCGTTGCAGGTCTGGTCCGTGAAGAAGGTAGAGTCTCCGGCAGGCAGAAGTATAGATAGGCGGTCTCGGTGACAATCAAGAACAGAGAGAAGCTTGCGGCCGTTGCGAAAGGGTTTGCAATGACCGTCTCAATGTTTGCCAGCGCAGCGCCAAGCGCAGGCCCGAAGGTAAAAGCGATGGAGAAGCAGACGCCGACCAATGCCATTGTGGCGCCTCGTTGTTTGTCGTCACTCACATCAGCTGCCATTGCTGTGGCTAATTGTACATTCCCCTCGCTCAAACCTCCAACCACCCGGCTGGCCAAGAAAGTCCGGAAGTCAATCGCTGCTACCCACAGAGCCACCGATGCAATGTTGCCTGCCATCGACCAAAGCAAGGCTGTCCTCCGTCCATATTTATCGGAAAGAGTGCCGATGATTGGTGAGGCAATTGCTTGAAGCAAAGAGAAGAGCGAGCCCAAGGCCCCTCCGAGGAGCACTATATCATAGCGGTCGCTGATGGGTCGGGAGAAGGATTGCTTGTAGGCATTGAGGCCGGCGAAGACCCGGTTGAGGAGGGATGAGGAATCGTTGGGGGCTTCGAGGTTGCGGTAGAATTCGAGGAGCTTGGGAAAGAGTGGAAGGATAAATGTAAAGGAGATCTAGATATGTTAGTAGTCTGGCCCAAGGAGTAATCTATTCACATACTAGGTCCAGGAGCAAGGAGATGAAGATGACACGCAATATCTGCTTGCGCTTGGCTGGGGATAGAGGTGTTGCAGACATGATTATAGGAAGTCGTCAGACGAGCTTTCTATCCAAGTGTGCGACCATCAAACGGCAGGCTTCATTATCACAGCCAGACGAAACAAGAAGAAAGGATGTCTTTGAAGTCAAAAGAAAAGCGAACATCAGTCGTGCCAATCAGACATATTATTGATTTGTCCGCGTCATACCTTAGGTGAACCCGAGGTCGACCTTTAGGGTCGCAGGTTGCCGAATTGGACAACCCCGCAAACCTCAAGGTCTAGGCTCCAAGGAGCAGTGTACAATTCTAAGGTAGAGATAACGCAGACAACCAGGCCACGGTAAGGTCCCTGTGATACTCACATCTAGTGCAAGTATTGTGATGTTGTGTACCTCTCTGCCTCAACACATGGTCTAATGGTCGCTTAGTCCTTCCATGTATCTATATCCACTAGAAAGGTGTACAACGTTTCTGCAGAGAATTATCGAGTTGTTTGACCGCACCTGGTCTGTCTAGAGTGCTCAGAAAGCCAAAATGCCAGGACACTTCTCCTTTGCCTTTGGCTTTGGCAGCTACTTCAACTTCAGCTTTTGCGTTGGACAGGCTGCAGAGAGCGCGGCTCCACTGACACACGTAAACCCATCAATCAAGGCGTCTTCAGATGTAATCCAAGGTCAACGTAAAGAGCTTCTTCCAGAGCAGGGAGATCAGAAGACCAAGGACTCCCACACTTTCATCAAGCTCAAGGACCTCCAAAATATCATCGATCCGGATACTCTTATTCCAATCACTCGAGCCAAGCCGCAGCGATCCGATGGCAAGAAGGTAATACATTTACCTCAATTGATAAGTCGTTTGCACTACTCCTTTCTTTATGCTACGGCTTCATGATACACATCATCGCAATGCAACGTACTTTACTTAGCATTGGCTGACAGAGTTCAGAAATCGAAATCGCAGCATGTCTCCGTCCTATCCGGCTTGTTAACACCACGGGCCGCTTGTCCTATCCCTACAATGTCTACCAACTGTGGAAATTCTATTGCTGAATGTCCTCTTTTCACCAAGCTCCCCATGGAAGTCAGAAACATGATCTATGGGTATCTCCTGGTGACACCAGAGATTATCAGCCACGCGCACGAACTCGTCGGCGGGGTGCAGACTGTGCTCGCAGAGAATCACCATCCTATTCCAGGCTTGGATGCAGCGATCTTGCGGACTTGCCGCTCGATTTACGAAGAGGCTCTCCCAATTCTCTATGGACGCAACACATTTCTCTTCCAACATCCTGATCAAATAAGGGCGTTTCAACGTGATGGTCTAAGTGAACGTCGTGCACACCCAAGTATTCCCCACAGTGTCCTTCATACCTATCTTAGCCGCTAACTGATCGACAGCCTTCAGTTTGAAGTCCTCGTCCCACGGCCGATTAACCCTACTCCGAAAGGTCTGTCTGGGCTTTCAGCGCGGTGGCCAATTCAACATAACCAGACGAGTTAATAGAGATAGCTGTTGGCGAGAATGGTCAAGAACCGTGTTCTCTGAAGACAAGTCGGACTATTCAGCGTTAAATTTTCCTGCGCTCCAAGATCTAGAACTGGATTTTTCGAAATGGGAATTGACAACTACCGACGAGTTATTGGTGACGAGAATACTGAACCTTGATTCGATTAATACATACTAACATCCTGCGCAGGTAAAGCCTTTTATCAGGGTTCTTGAGGACTCTCCTAGCATCAAACGGCTAGCAATTAGAGATGTCCCAAACCATCCCACGCGTCGAAAGTTCCAGGACGGTTTCAGGAGGCCAGGAGGAGTCTTCACAGTGCTGAAGTCGTGACCGGACGCTCGAACGGGACACCAAGATTGACGGCGAAATGCGACATATTCACAGTGACGGGGTTCTGCTACAAGGACAGGCCGCACTCAGCGTGGCAGAGTACTTGAATTTGTGGGTCACATTACAGCAAAGTTGCTTGCGTTTCGATTCATAGAAAAGAGACGCTGTTCAAGATTCAATCAATCGAATTGTAAACTTGCATAAAGTAGTCCCGTTTGTGAAGTCTTGAGGAAAAACATAGTGGCTTCTCAAACATGGATAGGTTCTGCTCTGACATTCGACTTGGTTCTGACTTTCCCGCTTGGTATCAATCTAAGTGGCAGTTGCGAGAGCTATAAAACCAGAAATTCGCAGCATAAAAGCCCTCTGAAGCAGAGAGTCATCCTCTTAATGCTTGAGATCAGTCGGAATTGCGCGTTCTTGGGCCCTTGACTAGGCTTTAATGGCCCAATTTCTGCTCAAATCGACGGTATTTCTTGCTTGAATCTATTGCATTGGTGTCCCAAGTACATTTCGTTATGACACCAAGCCTGCTATTCTCTCTTCTTCTCTGCATTTCCTGTTCATTTGTATGTTTCTGGTGGCTTGAAATGATTGGTCAATTGCTCTGACGTCATATTTCTTTTCGCCGGCTAACAATGACGATGCATCCGAAGCTCAGAGCTTCTGACGACATACGAGTAGGCAAAAAGTAAATACTCCGTCTCGTGCGCGACTCGAAGACCAAGAGAAATTGATTCATATCACATCAACACGATAAGAGAAAGCAGACACTGATTACAAACAGGACTTGACAACATGGGTCCATCAGTAGTATTTCAGCTCGCATGCTCATGCAACGTTCGTCTTTCAGAAGTCCCAATCCCAACAGCTTCCTAAAAAATCCCAGAACTACCCATGGGGCCGCCGTGGCACCGACAGTCTCGCAGCCACTCTCTGCTCCAAAACCCCGAACACAGGCTTCAAGATCGAAGACAAAGAATATGCCGAGATGTGGATGGGCGACTATCCAGTCCTACCAGCAAGAGTACTCAAGACAGGAGAAGAACTCCACAAAGCCGTCGACGACGACAAAGAAAACTTGCTGGGAGAAAACTGCATAAAGAAATTCGGCGGCGTGGTGCCTTTCCTACCGAAAATATTGTCAATAGCAAAAGCACTCCCTCTACAGATCCACCCAAACAAGGACCTAGCTGCGAAGTTGCACGCGAAGAACCCAGATCAGTTCACAGACGACAATCACAAGCCTGAGATTGCTATAGCATTAGGGCCATTTGAGGTATTTGCGGGATGGAAACCACAGACCGAGATCGACGGCCTCTTTGAAGCTCTTATCCATTACAAAAGTTCTTACCAAATAAGAACGCCAAGCTCGACAATGAAACGTTGAGGAGTGTGGTTCAAACGATCCTCCAGTCGAGCGATGAAAGCATCAAAGAATGCCAGCAAGGGCTCGCCAGGATCCCCAGAGAAAAATATGGCAAGCAGACATACATTCTGGACCTCCTACCACGACTACAAGAACAATACTCGATGGAAGATCCCGGCAACCTCGTTGCTTTGATGTGCGTCCGCCTCCTACCTCTTCCTCCCAAGCCGCACACCAACTAATCCCAACCCCGAAAAGCACCATGAACTTCTTAGATCTAAAAGCTGGCGACGCTATCTACGTCCCCGCCGACGCCCCCCACGCCTATCTCTCGGGCGACATCGTAGAATGTAGGTCTTCTCCACCCCGAAATCCCCTTGTCTGAACGTCCTCGAGGCCCAGTGTGTTTGAAGGTTCACAAACTCGTACAGAAATCCTCAAGTCCCATTAGTTGTACTGTAAAAGAGCAGTTGCTGATCAAACTTTCTCATTAGGCATGGCCCGCTCCAACAACGTCCTCAACACCGGTTTCTGCCCGCGCGCTGATCGTGACAATATCGAAATCTTCTCCACAGCTTTGACTTTCTCGCCCCACTCGCGCGACGAAGTGCTGCTTCCATCAAAACCCAGCTCGCGCGGCAAACATGGCAAAACGGTGGAATATGCGCCGCCGATGAGTGAGTTCAATATGCTGAAGACGGAACTTGAGGGTGGTGAGCGAGAAGTAGTGGAGAAGATTGCGGGACCAAGCATACTATTTAGTACGAGTGGGCAGGGAAAGATGAGCGCGGGAGGGGAAGATTTTGAGGTGAAAGAGGGGTATATTTTCTTTATTGGGCAGGGGGTTGAGGTGGAGTTGGTGGCGGAGAGGGGGTTGGTGATTTATCGAGCGTATGCTGAGTGAGGGAGTTGGCGTAGGATGAGGGTATAGAGAGATAGAATTGAGAAACGCCTTCTGGTAACGATGATTACGATGGACGAATAAGACATAATAAGTCTTCACGAGAATACAGATAAATCCTAGGTTCATAAATGTGAGAGACGGATGATACATAAGATCATAGAGGTTACACATTCCACTCAATCAGAGCGAAGTAGACGTAGATATAAAGGTAATAAGAATTGGGATTGGTAGGAATGATACTCGATATAAGATGTGATGATGCGTAATAACAGCATGCCATTGTGTCCATTACTACATAAATCTACGATGTTGTGTATTCTGTTGCGTGGAGAAAGTAGTTGAGATCTATCTACTTGGCCTGGACGAAAATGAATTTCACATTAGATGTGAGCCTGGTAGCTAGAGGGCCTTTCCGGACCATAGATTGATGTTGGATCTGTAAAGCTTTCGATCCAAGATAGGGATAGTGGTCCGATCCAGATAATATCTCTTCTAGTATTAACCGGCTAGATATTATGGACCGGACAAAACAAACAACTATGACATCACAATAGTGCATTGTGGCTTTTGCGACAGCTCGCCAGAGAGTGAGGTTACTTGTTTCTACAGGGATCTTCAATCGACCGATAGGTCCAATTCACAGAGGCCTTGTGCAGCCTCATGTGAAGGCACTGACCTCTTCAAGCCGACAGGCTGCGCGAGGGTGGGCTTGCAAAGCCAAACAACACCCGATTGTCCTAATAGCTAAGAGTGCATATCATTCTACCATGGAGGGTACAGGAGATGATGCAAGTCACGATGCTCCCCATCTGGCCAATCGGCTCAGTGAGAGCAGGAGTCCGTATGTGAGTCCTCGTCAAGTCGTAATTGAGGTTGATGATGCAGGGCATTGGACTAATGTATCGTCTGAATAGGTACGAGGACACATGAACAATCCAGTCGCCTGGCAGATGTGGGGACCAGAAGCATTAGGCTTGGCCAAGAAACACAATCGGTTACTGTTCTTGAGCATTGGCTATGCGGCCTGCCATTGGTGCCATGTTATGGAGCGCGAGTCCTTCGAATCTCCAAAGGTGGCTAAGCTGCTCAACGACTACTTCATACCTATCAAGATTGACCGCGAGGAGCGACCTGATGTGGACGCGATCTATATGAACTATGTGCAAGCTACCACAGGATCTGGTGGATGGCCACTTAATGTCTTCGTTACGCCAGACCTCGAGCCGGTATTTGGGGGAACTTATTGGCCTGGTCCAAACAATTCGATGACAGCAGTCGGCACAGCAGTGGCAGAGACTGTAGGATTCATGGAAATCTTGGAGAAGATGAAGACTGTATGGACAGAGCAGGAAAGCCGATGCCGAGAGAGCGCAAAAGAGATTACGAGGCAATTGAGAGAATTTGCTGAGGAAGGCGTGCATAGCCACGGCCACCAGATGGGTGGAAAGGGTGAAAGGGAAGGACTGGAGATCGAGCTGCTGGAAGAAGCCTATCAACATTATGCGAAGAGATATGATAAGACCAATGGTGGCTTCGCGAAGGCGCCAAAATTCCCTACTCCAGTCAACCTAAGCTTCCTACTAAGGCTCGGACAATGGCCGGAATCTGTGAGAGATGTCGTGGGCGAGCAGGAATGCACAAAAGCGGCGGCAATGGCTGTGAACACACTGCGGAACATGGCAAGAGGAGGCATTCGGGACCAGCTTGGGTACGGCTTCGCGAGATACTCTGTGACGAAGGACTGGAGTCTTCCACATTTCGAGAAGATGCTGTACGATCAAGGACAGCTTCTGGATGCCTACCTGGACGCCTTCTTGGTTACACGAGATCCCGAGATGCTAGGTTCTGTTTACGATATTGCAACTTACCTCACAAACCCACCTTTGGCTGCTCCAAATGGAGGGTTCTTCTCCGCTGAGGATGCAGACTCTTATTCATCTCATAGTGATACGGAGAAACGCGAAGGAGCCTTCTATGTTTGGTCTCTCAAAGAAATTTGTGAGGTCCTCGGAGAACAAAACGGAGTGATCTTTGCTCAATTCTTCGGTGTGAAAGCGGATGGAAATGTTGCAAGCCAAAATGACCCACATGATGAGTTCATCAACTTGAATGTCCTAAAGGTCGTCTCCACTCCCAGTGTCCTAGCCAAGAACTTAGGTATATCCGAAGCCTCATTTACTCAGATAATCAGGGACGGTCGGAGGAAGCTCCGCCAACATCGGGAACAGTACCGGCCTCCCCCAGCGCTTGATGACAAGATTATCGTGGCGTGGAATGGTCTCGCGGTCAGCGCACTATCTCGCGCTTCCTCAGTTCTTCAATCCACCGATCCCGAAAAGGCCTCCGAATGCCTTCGAGCCGCAATAAAAGGAGTGACGTTCATTAAAGCCGAGCTTTGGGATGCTGAATCTAGGACTCTCTATCGCGTCTACCGCGAGGGCCGCGGCGACACCGGCGGTCTCTGCGACGACTACGCCTTCCTAATACACGGCCTGATCGACCTTTACGAAGCAACCTTCGATGACGCATACCTTGAATTTGCAGATACGCTGCAAAAGCGCCAAATCGAGCTCTTCACCACCCCCGATTCTCCAGGCTTTTACACGACACCCTCGCCCCACCCGCCTGACCTTCTCATGCGATTGAAGAGCGGCATGGACAATGCCGAACCCTCGTCCAACAGTGTCAGTGCACGTAATCTCTACCGCCTGAGCAGCATGTTCGATGATGCTTCCTACTTCAAGCTAGCTGGGGCGACAATTCTCGCGTTCGAAGCGGAAGTTGAACAATTTCCGTTCACGTTTGCTGGGATGCTGAGCAGTGTGGTCATTGGGCGCCTAGGGGTTAAGGGCATTATTCTGACAGGCAACAGCGAGGAGACACTGAAGCAGTTGAGACAGCAAGTCGGGCCTAATAGAACCATCGTCGCTCTAGGAGGCGGAAAGGGGCAGTGGTTGAAGGGGCGCAATGAGCTTTTGAGGGGTATGGATGCGGAGAAGGACGGGGTTATGGTTTGTGAAGGTGGCGCTTGTAGGGAGGGTAAGGAGTTCCTGTGAACTGGTGGTGTGGCGTTGGGGGTGAGGATGCATGCGTTATGAATTATGAGGGATGTCTCGATGACCGATGGAAGATGGAATGGGCCGCTGACTTGCCCCGGGTGCGTGCATACTGTGCAGTATATTGTATGAGGTTTACAAAATATGATTATCAAAAGCCTCGCCTTCCATCCTCACAGCTCAACTTGAACAGCATTTCTACTATCCTCAATCCCAATTACCTTTGCCTCACTTTCGAAACGTGGGACCACGTAACCTCTACGCTCCCGTAAGCAGGCTTGGTGTCGAAATAAGTGGCGGTTAATCTTGGCTCTTGGATGGGCTTGAATACTCGCTTTGTTGCTTGATGCGAGGGTATTTCATGCTAGAGTCGATCACACTGGCGTGAGAAAATCGTCACTTATTCTGATTCTGAGCCTGGTAAGTTACGGTTTTGCTCCTCTCCAGCTCACTTGTATAATTTTGTAATAAGAGGGTCGCTCCAGCTCGTCGACTCGTGTTCCCTTCCACGCTCCATTGCGTTGTTTTTAGGCACGTTCTCAGCCCTACCTACACGGATTCGTCCTCGGTGATGCTCTGGTTGTCCCCTTATCTTGCAAGCTTAAGGTATCCCTTCCAGGCTTAGTTTTAGAATAAGTGGCAGTAATCAAAACTTCAGAGTCAGGGAATATTGTAAGGAGCGCGAATAAGGTTCAACCAAGCTCCAGATGTGTCATGATTAAATGGTTAACCGCTTTAGAAACAGCTCAACGGCCCAAGTTGCTATTCAAGTTGCGAGTACTTTGCATTGAAGCCCTTGGCACTGGCGTCGGAGATTGACATCTGTTTTGACACCAAGTCTGTGCTATGAAGCCTTTCAAAGGATGCAGACTATCCAATTGTTATCATGACACCTGAATGTCTACAGTTCATAGCTCATCATCATCAGTCTCCTCATCCTCATTACCAGCCTCCTGGTTCAAGGTCGATTTGTCCTCCTTTGCTGGCTCCTGCACCTGCTGCGCCTTTCCAAATGGCAGCTCCCTCTTCGGCGGCGGCTCGTCCAACTGCATACCCTCCCCGGGTCCAATCTCGTCCTCTATTGCCTTACTCCTATCCGGCAGCGCTGGGCCCCGCGGCGCAGAATCCAGATCATCATCACTCTCATCCTCCGTGACATCCTGATCTGAAGCTTCTGGCGTGTTGGCTTGCTCTGATCCATCGCTCTCTTCCTTCCGCTGCGTAGGTGGTTTGCGCTCGAAACCATCCTCCTCTGAGGATTCTTCGTCTGCTGGAGCAGCGTTGTTCGCTTTTCGCTTCCCAGCGCGTGAGGCGGCGGGTTTGCGTCCTTCCTCGGTGGTGCGAGCATTTTGGAGTTTTGTAACTTGCTTGGGGTCGACTTTGGCACCTGCAAGTAGGCGTTGCTGATCGCGGATCTTCAGCTTTTTGGTGTTCAGCAACTCTCTGAACTTCTCTAGCAGAGCGTCTTCGTGTTCTTTCTTGGCCAAGATCAAGTCCTCAAGCTGCTTGTTGAGCTTCTCCATGGTCTTGCTTTGCTCGTCATACTTCGCCGTCAGGTCTTGAACTTCGCTTTCCAGATCGTTGGATTGTTTTGCAGCTGTACCTGCCCAGCTTATGATATCTAGCTCTTGCTCAGCGTCTGCTTTGAGGACGATGTCGCCAAGCTTTTGCGTTATGCCAGAGATGTTGTGTCGAAGGGTGATGGCGAGCGATTCCCCAGCAATACTCGCTATCACTTCAAGCTTTTCAAGGTGGTCAGCTTCTGCCTTTGAGATTCGACGCTGAGTCAGCGCCGAGAGGAGTGTTGTCTCCCATTCGGAGTCTGTCAGCTTGTTTCTGTGATCTCGAAGCTTCGAAATGCGCTTTTGCTTTACTTGGGCAATCAGTCGTCAATCATCACTGAGGTAGGGAGACTTCTAAGCTCACTTTCGGCAATGTAAGGCGACTCTCCTTCTGTTGCCAGAAGCTTGAGATCTAGCGGAGAGGAGCCGTTGGAGGTCACATTGACGAGGACATAGTCCCCCACGCTGTCACTACGAGGGAGGCGCAGGACGTGTTCAGACGCCATATCTCATGGGATTTTGATGGAACTCGGAGGTGGAGGTGGAGGTGGAGGTGGAGGTGGCAATGTGCACATTTTTCATACATGCCTGCTGCTGAAATGAGGAGTTCTTACTCTACTTTGAGCTTGGGTGCCTAAAGTGAAGTCAAAGTCTTCCCGCAGACGCGGTTGTTGACGCGATGAATGCCAAGTCGCGCTGACTAAGGTAATGCTACCGGTCGCAATCAGGTCGATCCCTAACCCCCAGCCTCTTGACTTCAACGCCCACCACTTTCAAGCCCGATGCTCCTTGCTGCATCAGAGCTGTCATATCGTCGACAGTCTTCAAACAGATCCCGTCTGCAGCTCCTCGTTGTAAGTCCTGCCCTTGTCAAAGGGTCAGGGGTCGCTCCTTACTTTACGCGGTTCATCTGGAATTCCATGAAAACAGCCCAGCAAGCACCAATCATACCAATTGCAACACCATGAATCCACAATATTAGACAGCATAATTTACGACTTCCTTCCCCGGGACATCTATTGACAATACTGGACTGCTTAGCCATTAACACAGAACATCATGGAGCCACTTACCCTGAAACCACGACAGCCAATCGAAGACGCCATTGAGTGTTGGGACGACGACGACGATCTTGAAGGGATTGACGATCTCCAATTTCGAAATATATCTAGCACCACCATTGGCTCGAGCTCCCACCACCGTGACTCCATCTCATCGCGTATGTCCACACGCTCTGATCGGGATTCAGTTACTGGAGGTGACGAAGATTGGCAAGTCTTACTTCCGGCCGACGATGAGAAGTCACTGGCAGATGCTATCAACTCTGCAAAGACTGCGGGTATACCAATACCCAATAATGTGCCAGCTTCCGCTCTCCTCGGCGGTACCCTGAAGCGAATGGGCGGCAAACGGGTCAAGAAGCTACTGGGAGATGATTGGAGTGAAGACATTGAGTTGCCCAAAGCTCAAGATGGAGGCCTCACACTGAAGAAGATGGATGCAGAGGACTTTACCGGCTCTTTGAGGCAATTCAGTGCGGAGTTCCCAGCGTCGCCAAAGGCCTCCTATCCACCGCAGTCCAGCATGACTTTCGTGGAGCGAATGGAATCAGCTACGAAGCTAATGCCTAAAGCGCCTTCACTCGACAAGTTCCGGGATGATGATGACGACGATTTCTTCGGAGACGTTCCTACAATCAAAGTCGCAAAAAACCAATCCCCACAGAAGATGATGAACTTCATAGCACCACCAGAAAAGGGAAAGAAGGACCTGGAAAAGATTGAAGACGATATTGAGTTACCGGACGATGGGAAACCTCTAAGGCTCTCGATCAAGAGGGAAACACCCAAGACTCCGCTGCAAGATGACCTCGACATGGAATGGGCTGAGGGCAGCTTAGGTACCAGATTTGGTGGCACAAGGCGAGACGCTCGTTCAAATCCTAGCTCCTCAATCTCTGCATTCAGTCCTAGTGCCTCGAGTTGTCTGACTGGCGAGAGTGAAGATGAAGGGCTCGAAGGCCTTGTACTTCCCGATGGGCCTCTGACATCGAAGTTTGCGGAAGCAGAAAAGAAGCGACTTGAAAAGATATCATCAGAGCCCATCTTACAACGCCCTCAGAAGCCTTCCCAGCCCGTCAAGAAAGCACAGACTATCGAAGACGATTTCATCTCTGGTATAGAGATTGGCGACGGAGAAGTGTTCGACTCTGGCAAGCTCACCCTCAATCGCAATATCAAGCACAAAGCAACGAAATCTGTCAGCCCAGTAAGAAGGTCTGCAACAACGTTGACGTTCACGAACAAGCTTGATGCGGGTGCGAGCAAGATTCCCAGGCCGCAACCAAGTCGATCTGTCTTGGAGCCTGTCTCTGAAAGCGGTGGACCCATACCACACTACCGCAGGCCAGGGTCGAGGATGGGTGGTCACTCTGCCCAGTCATCACTATCAGCCATTCCGACCGCTGCCACTCCCTCGTCTTCCCATACAGCAGCCCCTTCCACCCCAAGCCGCCGACCACTCAACACGAAACCATCCCGCGATATGATGAAGTCCGAACCAACAACGACTTCTTCGCAGTACCTTAGAGCGAAGCGGTCCGCGCCAGTCATGCGGACTCAACCATCTCCAGCCCGTACTCAGCCCCCATATCAGAGACCTCCGTCTCGTGGAGGTGATTACGGCGGCCGTCAAGGTCTCCCTTCAAGACCCAAGACGCCTGTTGAACGTTCGGGTGCGGAGTCGAGCCTTGCCATTTCACGCAAGGCTCCCGTCCCATTTTTGCCCGCTGGAACGTCTCATTCACAGTCCCACCACATCAGCATCAAGTCATCCAGGAACTTCCGCCCCGGCTCTTCAGATTCAAACGAGAGCGCTCCTCTCAACCGTCCCTTATCTCGCCTCGCCAATCCCCATCACAGACCTACCACTCCGACCAGCCGCCGAGGTCACGCTCCCGAAGCTCTGGCTCGAGAAGCTGCATCTAAAAAGACACTTACTAAGCCAATCCGCCGTAGAGCCTTCGGCGATGGGAATGAGCTCGATGCTTTCGACGACCTTCCTACGTCCGCCTCTGTGGAGACCAAATTCACGAAACAACCCCTTCCCCGCGGTGCACCAAAATCCTTGCAAATGCGAAGCAAGCTTGGTCTGCAATCACATAATACTTCCACCACATCAGTCAATGAGCTGCCACCTCCAGCAACACCTTCCACGCCTCTCAGCCCTCTCAAGCAAGACAACACCCCTCGCTTTGCACGAGACACCAACGCTTCTCGTCTGGCTCGCGAGCAACGTATTGGATCTGTCGCTGCCACGCTGCAGGGAACTCCAAGCCTGCCCACACTTCGCGAGACTGGGGGACCCCTCTCATCCATCACCACCAATAGGAAAACCACTCAACATCAGGAACGAGCAAAACCTCTTGCAAGTGCTCGGTCAAAGCGCAATAAAGGACCAGCCAAGCAGCCCGGACTCGTAAAACCCTTCGGCAAGGGCGTGGCTTTCTACAGCCCAGAACAGCTCAAAGACATGAGATGGAATCCCATCACCGAAGCCTGGGAAGGCAACGAAAATGCATTAACCCCTTTCGACATACCGATCCCAGCACCCGCTGCTCCTGCAAGCCCTACGTCACCCAGCGGTGGCAAGCGAGAACCCGCACTCATTGCCAACGTTGGCGCTGGCAAGGGCGTCCAGGTTTCTGGTGGCATGGTCTTCGATCCCCAGCGTATGTGCTGGCTCAAGATGGCGCCACGACCTGGCATGCATCGTGGCGGCAGCGACTCCACGCCTATGTCTCCAGATACTATTGATGATGACGATGACCCCTTTGCTGGTTTCGATGACCTCGACGATGGTAAGAAGGAAGGCAAATCCACAGCTGGGGATGACATGCTTTCAGGCTCCACAGCCGTGAAGAGTACAGGCCTGGTCGAAGACGAATGGCTTGTTGGAGAGGAGTTTGATGTCGGGCCCGAGTTCGTAAAGAGACAACGCGCCGAGGAAGAGCGCTGGAGGACGAAGGTAGAAGGCTGGGTTGGGAAGGGTATTGTGCGAAACCAAGGGATAGGGCAGCAGGGGTGGAGATGGGCTATTCGTGAGATGGTTGATGGATTGTGAGCATTTATTCGAAAACAGAGACGGTTGTGACGAGGCTTGCATAGCATAGCATATTGTTACTTGAGCGAAGGTGTTTACCCGGTTATTTTCTTCTTCTATGAGAGATGATATGGGGAGGCTTCTGTCAGGGCCGCAAATGTACCTTTAGCGATGAGACATTAGCCTTCAGACCAGAAGCATTCCTCAAACAACAAGATACATCGCGCAAGATGCGGGCCTCGAAAAGTTTCCTTGCCACTGGCGCCACTATCAAATTTAAGACTCACGGGCAAAGTATGTACCAAACCGTAGTTTCGTAAAGCAGATAACGAGCCTCTTTCAGGCAGGCGTGAAGTAATGATATATCTAGCACTATGAAAGGTGGAGGTAGATGACCGAATTCAGGGCGGCATACAAGCTTTACGTCTGCCATTTGAGGGGGAATCGCCCTCTTCAGCTGTTGGCAAGGGTCGTGCATATACTCCGACGTCGTCGGGAATTGATATAATTTTGGCACTATGGGCTCAGGCGTACGCTCTTCAGAGATGCGTGAAACAAGATGGCAACCAGAGTTCATGTCACGCAAAGCGGTCGACTTGCAGAGGGTTCCCATCACGCGTGGAATTTTTTGAAATGTGAATACAATCGAATATGTACAATGAACGAAACGCCGACTCCCCCATTGCCGGACCCTGCTTGGTGCTATCGATTTCCTTCTGCTAGTGCCTGCCATCTATCTACATATGCGCATTGTGCTGTGGCTGGGGTGGCCCATACCCAACCTGGCTATGTGGCTCACCTCTACTCAGAATTAGCATAATCCTTCTTTCAAGTAGAGAGGGTTTTGGAATGACTTACGGTGCCATAAAATTTGTCTCCGGATTCCCTGTCGTGCCTGTCTCCTTAGCAGCCGAACACCTAGCCATAGTCGGCGAACTCCTCGATATCGCATCCGTAAAGAAGAAGTTCTTAATCGGATTCTCGAGTGGCTGCCCTGAAGGCTTGGAGCCCTTGTTCTGGTCCACCAGCTGCACTTTCGAGAGCTGTGGTATGCCTGTGCCTTCTACAACGTCGTAGCGGCGTAACGTGGGGCTGATCTCCTCCATGCGATCCCGTAGCGCTTCGATGTCATCATAAGGGAGGGGCGCGCCTAGGTATTCGGATGCGGCGCGCAGGATCTTCCAGTCGTCGCGCGCTGCGCCTGGCATTGAGGTAGCGGCGCGGGTTATTTGGACACGGCCTTCCGTGTTGACGTAGGTGCCGTGCTTTTCTGTGTATGCGGCGCCGGGAAGGATGACATCTGCAAGCTGAGCGCCCTTGTCGCCATGGTGGCCTTGATAGACTACAAACGCTCCCTTGGGAATATCAGATTCGGAAATCTCATCTGCGCCGAGGAGCCAGATGAATTTCGGGGTGGTGTTGGCGACTGTAGGGGAAGGAGTGATGAAACCGACGTCGTAGGCACCTGCTCGGGAAGCGGCGCGCTGGAGGACGTTGTAGCCTTGCCATTCGGGAGTCATGAAATTAGTGGCGTTCTTGTCGACGAAGGAGCCCACGGTTTCGAAGATGGCTTTTGCGTCTGGGTGTTCAACGGCAGAGGAGCCGACGATGATCATGGGGCGTTTGGCAGATTGGAGAGCTTTGCCCCATGGCCCGGAAAGGGCTTTCTTGAGATCTGCGACGGAGGTGCCGAGGTGGTCGAATTCGAAAGTGCTTTCGAAGGTTTCGCCAACGAGGCCAATCTCGAGGTCTGAGCGTAGCCATTGCTTGCGTATGCGGGCGTTGAGACCAGCTGCTTCATGGCGAGGATTGGTGCCAACGAGGAGGATAGCGTCAGCTTCCTCGACGCCATAGATTTTGCTGTTGAAGAGGTAAGAGGAGCGTAGGTCGATACCGTGGGCAGGGGGTTGGCTACCAAGAGGTTGGTCGAGGGCGAGATTGTCAGAGCTCAGTTTGTTGGCAAGATCTTTCATCGCCACGAGGGTTTCCGCTTCGACAAGGTGGCCAGCTATAGCTTTGAATTCGTTCTCTTTGGGTGCTAGCTTTTGGTAAGCGGTGCCAATCTCTGTCAAAGCTTGTTCCCATGATGATGGTATGAACTTGTTGTCTCGCCGTATTAGAGGCGTTGTCAATCTCTGTGTCTTCAGCCCGTCGCACGCAAATCTCGTCTTGTCGTTGATCCATTCCTCGTTGATATCGTCGTTGAGTCTAGGGATGATCCTCATGACTTCCATTCCTCTCGCATCAATCCTGATATTCGATCCCAGTGCATCTAGTACATCGACAGACTCGGAATGATCAAGCTCCCATGGTCGTGCTCGGAAGGCGTATGGCTTCGAGGTGAGAGCGCCGACGGGGCACAAATCGATGACATTGCCTGACATCTCCGTATCGAGAGCTGTTTCCAGATATGTACCGATTTGCATATCGTTCCCTCTTCCTGTAGATCCAAGCTCTGGTGCGCCTGCCACATCGTTTGCGAACCGTATGCATCTTGTGCAATGTATACATCTGTTCATCGAGGTCTTGATCAAAGGTCCAATATTCTTGTCCTCCACTGCGCGCTTGCCACCCATCTCATGGAACCTCCCACGATCAGCTCCATACCGCATCGACTGATCCTGCAAGTCGCACTCGCCTCCTTGATCACAGATAGGGCAATCCAGTGGATGGTTTGCTAGTAGGAATTCCATCACGCCTTCTCTTGCCTTGTGTGTAAGTGCCGAATCGGTCTTGACCACCATACCTGGCTGCACAGGCCAAGCGCATGATGCAACGGGCTTTGGAGCTCTTTCGACTTCCACCAGACACATACGACAATTCCCAGCGATCATCAGCTTCTCGTGGTAACAGTATCGGGGTATAACCACGCCAGCTTTCTCGCATGCTTGGATGAGGGCAGAGCCAGCTGTTATAGTCATCTTTATCAGTCTCTCATAGTAAACAAAGCGCTCGTAGACACGTACCTTCTATCGAAACCTGTTTGCCATCAATCGTAAGCTGCACCTCTGCCGGTCTCCTCGTTGTGGCGGAGAAGGTTCTTGCGCCAGCTTGCCATCTTGCCTGCCTTGCTAGCCGGGCCGCAGACCGCGACAGCCCGCTTCGTAGCATACTGGCTGTCTAGAAGGGTGACAAAAGAAATAGGTGTCGTTGAAAGACAATGGCCAAAAAGGTGGGCCCGAGGGGCTTAACAATAGTCAGTGATGATCGCTTTCGAGGTTCGGACCTAGAACTAGCGCCCGCGAATCATCAACGCTCTGATTGGTCAGCAAGCGCGCGATATGTTTGCTCTCTGTTTCTAGAGTACTTTACAAAGTAGTGCCGTCAAAAGCTCAAGGAATAGCCAATGGCTCGCATGTTAGAACGTCGAGAAGGGGAATCCACCCGCTTATGCGCTCTCAATGGAGGTAGAATAGAGGACCTGCAGCTCCACTTGGTCGTAGATTGCCTTTCCTTGTGTATATGGATCTTAGAGATAAGTTTGACTTACCAGAGCATGGTAGACATCACAATGCGAACATTTCGGTGCTTCAAACAGGAAATTGAACATAGATAGAGCTACCAGAGACTTCGTTGAGCAATACAGTTGGCTTTTAAGGGCACATATGAGTCTAGAGAGAGGTTCTACAATTTGACTTTGGGTAACATTGATCGCTTTTGATGGGGTAGCTGAGCGCAAATGGCGCTTCTGGAAGCCATTTTTGATGGAATGCGTACCTTATCAAGCCAGTAGTTTATGTTACCATTGAATGGAAGCTCAAATTCTGGCTACTATCTGACTACTCTATGCGAAAATCTGCACTTCAATCGCACACTCGCTCTTGCACCACGACATTTCAAATAAGCAGATGCAACTACAGCCACCCTTAGGCGTCGCTAAATCGCGCTCGTATTCGTGGATGGCATTCATGAGATCACAATGGAGACTATGAGCTTATGGTAGTGGGGTACATTACCCATAATTCAAAAGCCGTTTATAGGCCCAAGTCGTCGGAGTCCAGTGGTCTTGCGTCGAGCATCGGACATGACTGGCTCAGGGTCTTGCGAGGCTAGCTCTTCCGTGCTTGTGATCCCACTCGTAATGTACGCTTCGCCCGGTGTGGGGCTGACCAAAAGGTATGACATCTAGATATAAAAGAGGCTGATCGACCAATGCTGCAGCGTTCACCGCCACATTGGGTTTGCTCTCGACCGTTCACCTCATTGCAGAGCCCTTTTCGTATTTTTTGCGATTGCAATGACGAGGTTAATTGTATTCTTACTTCCACTGCACTGTCGCTTGTTCTTCCCAATCCTTCAAAATGGGATTCAGCTGTCAACGTCTCCGGTGCTCCCCTTGTACAGCCCTTACAACCCATCCAAATAGAGAACTTAAATCATACCAGCATCTCGTAAGTAAATGTCAACATCCCCAGGCGTCCATGGCTCAGTTCAGCATCAACAGCAACAATGAGCCGCACTTCATCTGCAAAACACATGGCAACCCAATGTACCTTAACTACACCTTAGGCTCAACGCTCTCACGCGCCAGCATCAGCACACTTCTCTTTCACGCTCGCCAAAAAGTCCCGACAAGAATTGACCAAGACCCACGAAACGGCAGGAGTCGAATACGAGAGACACTGCCTGGGCGTTTCTGGCAGTACAGAGCCGACCTGCTCATATATGCCAACGATCTGAACTCTCGACCGAGAGATCTGACGTGGAATGAATTGCTTCAAGCGATTGATTTGGTGGGGTATTGTGGGGTGGACAAGGGGATATATGTATGGAAACGGTGGCTGAGGTTTTCTTGCGTGATGTTAAAGTGGAGATCGTGAACGTCAAGCTGCATCGAGCGCCTGACGAGAGTGACCTGAGCGCACCACAGTGATAATGAAAAGATAGTAGACAAACTCTGCCGGATGTATCCTGAATGCATCAGAAAATGGGTTTGCTAATAGAAAGGGCTTCCTCAATAGAAAACTCTATCGAGCACCCTGGGGTAGCATTCTGGGGACGCAACAGTAGTCGTAGCAAGTAGAAATATATCTTCATAGAGATTCTTTGGATGTATCAACCAGGTCATCTTCTACATATCGAATATGTAGCAACCGTCGGTAAGGAACAAAACATCATCGGCATCTCAACCTCGTTTGCTCCAGCTACGGCGCCGTCAAAGCTTAGTCTAGGAGCATCTAGCAGAGGAAAAAGCGGTAGGCGGCCACTTTCTTCTACAATAAATTATGTCCTATTGAGTATAATGTGAGAAAGGGAATTTGGATCAAAGATTTATATTGCCGCGGTCGGTGCGCTAGAGGCGCTTGGCTAGGGTTGACCAATGGCATGGCTTCTAGATATCGAGGCAAAGTTAGAGAACTCTTTGTCTCGGTCCACTGGACCTCTGGCTCAGGCTCAGGTCCAAGATTTTCGATGATAGCTGCCTCGGATTTCACCGCAACTAAACTGAGCACAAGTTTGTGCTCGACTTGAGCGCTAGAGTAGGCTTCTAAGATAGCCACTAAGTACCTGTTCGGAGCTTATCTTGGGCCTTGATGGATCGAATCTGTGCCCTTGTGGAGGTCTATTGTTCTGATCCCTTGCTCTGGAGATCTCGGAAATGCCACTCATTCTGGCATCTTGCATAGACTCGAACAGCAATTCCGTTCATGTAGAGGGGAAATATTCATGTTTTCGACCCTCTACATCTAATTGTACAGCTGAACGGTACTTATGACGCCCGTAGGCATACCATAATATTTAGAAGTAAACGTTCACATGCAATCAGTCATGATGTCAAGGGCTTTTGATCCCACTCGGATTCCTACTCGGATCCGCGGGCCTCCAAGTGTCTTCCTGCTTGGTCCCCGGCGGCAGCCATGGGCTATCCGCATAGCTCCTCGCGCTCCCAGGCCCAGCAGAATCTATCTTCTTGTCAACCCCTAAGACATGACTGTTTGCGCTTCCAAAAACATTTACAAAGGTAGTTTTCAAGGCGCCGCTCCTTGGCGACTCCTCAATTATCGAATCTTTTGAACTGAATGGTAACAATGGCCTGGAAATCCTTGTATGCTCCAATTTAGCTCTACGATCCGCCTTTGCTGAATCGCTTGTGCGGTCGTAAAGGTAGAGGCCGAAGAATGTGAGGACGATACCGACAGCCTGTATCGAGGTAGTGCTGTTGCCAAACCAAACTATGGCGATGACAATGACGAAGACGCGTTTTATGAGCGACGCGACAGAGTATGTGACTGGAGAGACGAGGGAGAGGAGGATGAAGGCGAGCATGTTCTGGGCGAAGTGGAAGATGCCATTGAAAAAGAACTCCATGGGTAGATATAGGGAGGATGATGGAGCTGGCGATGGCGTGGTATGGGTGGTGAGGGAGAGAGGCGCGGAGTATAACGGGAGGGCGTCAGTCCAGAGCCAGATGGGGAAAGTCAGGGCAAAGGCCAAGCCGGAGCAGTAGCAGAGGAGGTCAAGCTTGTCAAGCTTCTTCTGAGTGGTAGTCGTGGTAGGCCCATCAGCTTCGGCTTGAGCAGCTGCATTAAAAAGCTTTTTTGAGAAGATGTTTTGCGTGACAAAGATCAAAGCACCTCCGAAGGCGCAGAGGACGCCGAAAAGATTGCCTGAGAATTCGACACTGCAGGCAAGAATGACGCCCAAGGTCAGGGGCACCAGCGAGAGGTAGGTTGCTGTAGGATATTTGATGTCGTAAATGAAGCGGTAGGCTAGAACTGTAAAGAGTGGGGAGAGACCCTTGATGGTGTGAACAAGAGATACTGGAATCTTTTCCGTTGCCGTAGAGGAGAGGATATGTCCACCAATCTGGAAGAGAGCGAGCGGGAGAGTTGTTGATATTACATCGCGACTGGGATATCGAATCCCATTCTTCAACGCAGGTATCCTAGTCTTAAGACTGGGGAAGAGTGTCGCCAGATATGCAAAGAACAGGCACCATCCAGAGACGAAGGCGAATTGTATGATGGTGAGGGTGATCGGTTTGGGAAAGGCGTTAAGGATAGATTTTGACGAAGTATTGGTCAAGGCGGAGCTCATGTACCAGACAAGGCATAGTACCTGGTATGCGATTAGCAACAATGAGCGTAGACGTAGACATAATTACCCACTATGATTTTGACAGATATAGGAGCTTTCAATGCCTCTGCGATCTCATGTGCATTCTCACTGACACTAGCCTTCCTGCTGCGAATGGTCTTGAATGCGTCGCTCAGGCTCCTCTGCCGGCCATGCTGCCTCGGCGGTACGAGATTGATGTGGCCATTCCCCCATTGTAGATGATTGTCTTTGCGCGGTTGCCACCTCTCGTTGTGTATGGGGCCATTGGCTTTTGCGGGACTGGGGCTCCTCGAGGTTGTAATTGCGCCTTCGTCAGTCTTGTCATACGTAGCAAGATACTCCCCAGATGCCGACCGGTCGAAGTCGGGGAATTTCTCTTTTGTGTTCGAGGAAGATGACCAGCGGCGCTCTGCACTAGCAGAGGGCATGGTCAATGTGGAGCTCATGCGTTGTTGCCGCAAGGACTTGAGCTATGCGGTCTGTGGTTCTTCATTCAGAATTCCATGTGTGGGTTCGATTGCTCATGAGATTTCGAATTGAAGAAGTCGATGGTCTTGCAGACCTCCCAAGCCCATTGTGGCTGGCCTATTGTCCAAGATAAGGACGTGGGGACAGGGGCCTTCTGGCTGCAGATGCAGGTGCCTGTATCGCAGTGAGTACTTATCCGAGCTATGCCGAGGCCTAGGCCAGTGCAAATGGTTGTGTGACCTGTCGTTACTCAAGCGCACAGGCCTACTTGCTGTCGAAGCGTATGTAGTATAACGACTCTCTTTAAGCCTCCGTCTTGAAAGAAGCCAAATCATCGAGTGATCTCTGATTGGTGCAGCGCGCTCCATTTTGATTACGTAAGTCGCAATTGGTCGGAATCTCGACTGCGAGAAAAAAAATCACACCATGGTTTTGCTCAAGTAAAGCATTTTATATTGGAATGTATGTAATCGGAAATAAACATCCTGTCGCATTAAATTAGGACTTCTGGCTGACACCAACGTGAGATCATGTTGATCAAGCACGGGGTCAACAGTAGCAGGCGAAAGCCTCCTTTGGTCAGCTTCTCCACGAGTTGGGAGGTGCTTGGGCCTTTTCAGATTGGGACCAGGGGTAAAGTAAGCGGTGCCCCAAGTCTGCCTCCCTAATAGATAAACAGAAGCAAGCTGGGGGGCAGATCCATTAGAGACGTTCGGGGGATTCCGCGCCCTGAAATATGACGCCAAAGCAGAGTATAAGAGTAGTCTTGGTGCCAATGGTCTTGTAACGTGGTCTTGTCAACAGTACGAGAGCCAGTCAAGTGATCCAAACGTAGCCGAAGCACTCCTAACGGTATCCTTTCGGAACATTGACTGGCCGTTCCTGCAATCAGTGTATGGCTGGGCTGCTCTCCAATACCAGGCATGGGCTCGTGGGTATATCAACATAGAGCCGGACTCAATCCAAAATGTAGTGCTCTATACTGACAGTGTCCTCGAATTCTGGGTAGACGACAAGCATTATTTTGGTGGCGATTTCTATTCATACCGCAGAGCACCGTTGGTGCTCCATCTCGAGCGAGGGAACCACAGGATAGATCTTCGACTTATCCGTGATGTTCGTGCAATGGGTGCCGTTGGCGATCCAGACACATCAATCCAATTGAAAGCCGAAGTATCTCATGACACTCTCAAAGTAGATGAGGAAAAGCTTCTCGTGTCAGATGTGGTCGATGGCTTCTTGGCCAGTCCTTTTGCCTCTGTGCCCGTTTGTAACAATTCAGGAGAATGGATCAACATATGGAGCGTGGTGTCCGTAATTGTACGTTCCGGGATCATCATTGCCGCTTTATATTCACTGATGGACTACGGAGGGAGCATACGCAGCTGCTATGCTCGAGGAGACCCCGTACAGGCTGGCACCCGGCCAATCGAGGTCCCTGGGTTTCCGTTTGTCTGAGAGAGCTCCAGTCACTAAATCAGTTGCTCTTGAAGTCACACATACCACAAGTGAATCTCCTGAAAGTCTCTTTAGGACTGCGGTATCCAGCAACTTCTCGGTTCGCAGCATTTACGAGCCTCATAAAGTCACCTTCCTCCATCCTGGTGGGATCGTCTCCTACGCCATCCTGAGAGCGCCTTCGAAGAAAGTAATCTCTGCGGTGGCCCCAGAGCGAAGATTGCCTGTACTCCTTAACCTCCATGGAGCCGGCTTGGAAGCGGATAGCTATCAGGTCCGTCATATGCTTGACTCTGTCCCTGATCTCCATGCTTGGGTTTTGTTTCCAACTGGAGGAACTCCGTGGAGTGCTGACGACTGGCGTAAATGTCCACTTTGTGATGTACTCAAGCTGAACGCTAATTGTACACTAGATACGTGGGGCTTTGCCGACGTGGAAGCTGCTGTAGCAATTGTTGGGAAATGGACCGAGAATGTACGCTGGGAAGGTCCTTCGGTGGATACTAACAGATGGCTCGTCAGCGGTCACTCCAATGGCGGTCGGTGTCCTACCGAATATTAAGAAACAGACACTGACGATGGCAGGTCAGGGAACATGGTACGCTCTTACCCATCGCCCTGACAAGATGCTTGGAGCTGCCCCAGTCTCGGCCTATTCATCAATCCAAGGTCAGTGAGCTCCTTTGTTTTTTACCATCTAGTAAGCAATCTGAATGAGCTTCCTTTTAGGTTATGTTCCATACCAGATGTGGGCAGAAGCCGATCCGAGAGTAATGTGTATGCTCCAAACTTCCTTACGAAGCTTTCGTCACGAGCTGCTTGTCGCCAATTTTGCAGGTGTTCCAGTACTGCAGCAACATGGTAGTGCAGACAGTAACGTGCCTGCCTTCCATTCTCGGCGCATGAACCAACTTGTGTCTCAATCAGCCAAGGACACTTCTCATGACTACTCCGAGCTGGAAGGCAGAGGCCACTGGTATGACGGTGTAATGACCTCTCTGCCACTGCGCAAGTTCTATGCCAACCTTCTGGGAGTTGGAGGGGAACCGAAACTGCCGCAGACATTCAGTATTGTGGTTTCCAACCCGGCCGACATGGGTCCACGCGGAGGTCTTGTGGTGGACCAAATGATTACTCCAGACCAGCTTGGGAAGATCGACATTGCCATGAACCCAACGACCGCAACTTGGGTCTTGAGAACCAGCAATATAAGGCGTTTCCATTTCTCATCGGCCGGCTACAACCCTTTGCCTCATGAGCTGATCATCGATGAAACCCAGCTGGAGTTACCGCTGGAGAAAGTAGAGAGTGGGTGCTGGCTTTTGCGCTCTCGCATTGGAATTTGGCAGGTTAGCATCATGAGTCCGGAGTGTTGAGAATGCAGGCTTACTTGCTCAGGTTTCTCGTGACCCGCAGTGGATGGCCGTGGAACGCCATGGTAGTCAAGTTGGACCGCTTGATTCGATTCTGCGGACTCGTGGACGGTTCTCAATTCGAACCCTCCCGTCTGAAGCGTCTCAAGCGTTCGATGTGGGGTTGCAGGTCTCCCGTAATCTATTCCAATACTTTGCTGCTGACTCGCAGATTGTCGGCTCTACTCCCGACGTAGCCTCGCTCCGCGGCAATGTTATAAGTGTAGCGGTGGGTGAAGATTTTCCGCCTCCAGTGCCCCTTTTTGATACCATAGCCTTCCTCAAGAATCACGGACTAGCACTTCGCAAGTCTAATGGCCAAAGGAGGGTATTTGGGATCGAAAAGGGTCTTGGGGCCATCTTTTTAAGGCCTTTGCCAAAGGAGAGAACTGAACTCGTCATTTGGGGCTACGATGATCCAGGACTCAGACAGGCGGCTCGCCTGGTACCGATGTTGACAGGTGTGGGGCAACCGGAGTTTATCATTGTCAACAAAAGTTGTGCTTGGGAGGGAGCGGCAGGAGTGCATGCTATGGGATCGTTTGACAGTTTCTGGAACGTGTCAGAAGCTTCCTTTGTTAGTTGATCAGATATACGAGAGCCTGGAGTACTTGGACTAGCAAGGCTCCGACAGTGAATCCTCCACGACCACATGATGTTTACAAAATAAGCCTGGGAACCGATTGTTCCCCAATATCAAATCATTCGGAAGAGTTCTTCTACTAGCGCCGGATTTTAGGCGTGTTGATATTGCCCCTTCCTCGTCTACAAAAACACGTCCCCCACCTCGAAACAACTTGCAACCTACACCTTCCTTCCAAAAACCTCCCACGCCTTCAGCAGGAGCATTTAGTTGAATTTTCTTGACGTAGTTGGTCATCAACACTCCTTCCCACTTGTTTTTATCTAGGAAGCCTCTAATCTACCTAGAGTATTTCGTCAACTTCCTCCCAGAGCTCCATCTTCTTGCTCTTGCAACCATCTACTCCATCACAATCGTTCGAGTTTTGGACAACCCAAGCACTCTTCAACGTAACGGTGTGCCATTACATTGCGTCTGAGGCTCTCTGATCTGTCACCGTCCAATCTACAAGCAATCAACACACCTCAGCATAATTTACATTGCAGCAACGGTGCAGTGACCGTGGAGACACCTTCATACAAGATGTCTTCCCAACCCTCCGATGGCTCACCTGCACGCGGCCGTGCCTCTGCTCAATTCTCCATCCTTGACGAGGAGAATCTGGGTGTCAAGCAGGAAACCTCGACGCTTCAAGCAAGCTCGGTCAGTCCAAGACACCTTCTCCAAGCAGCCAAAACGGACTGCTAACCCATCTTCCAGACCTCGAAGCAAGGTGCTCCAAAGCATACCCTGACGTTCACTGAAGGTCCAGCACCCTTGTCGACATCGAAGCTCGCGAACTTAAAGGCAGCCCCAGGCCCAGACAGTGGCTCCAAGGTAAGCCGTCCCACATCACTGTGTTGCTCTAGAATCTTTGCTAACCATAATAGAAGCTTAAATCTGAGCGCTCCGTCGCCACTCGTCAAGATGACATGCACCCAGGCTCCATGGTCTCCCTACTTGCCAAGCTCTCTGAGCAGCAGGTCCTGCTTGCAAAGCAGAAATCGGCACTCTCTGGTACCCCTGAGGCTAGCAAGCAGGTGAAGGACAGCTCTTCCAATAGCTCCACCCTCCTGACACCAGCCTCCGAGTCCTTTTCCAGCCCGACGGATGACGGTCACCAGAGAGCACACGTCGAATTAGCAGAGATGGCTCGCCTCAAGAGAGATTTGGACGATGCAAAAGAGCAGATTGCACGTCAGAAGCAGGAGCTTGACCAATCTCGCGTTGTCAAGCATACCTTTGATCAAGCCCTGGGACCACCTTCTGACGCTGCCCTCAGCCCTCCTTTTGGTCCAGCTGGTGCCTTCACCACATCTCACCGTCCTATGTCCACCCTTCAGGGACCCTGGCGTACCGAAGACGCTCGCTCTGATGGCTCTGACGTTATCGTTCCAATCAACAATGCTCCGAACGTATGGTCTGGGTCCTCTAGGCTGGGTTTCAACCTTGGTCCAAACTCCGCTTGGGGCCAGCAGAACTCTCGCACATGGGGTCAACGAGGTATGGATAACACAATGCCTCCGCCAATGATGTCTCAGCAGCCGCCGATGCAGCAACGCAACTACTCGGTGCCGATCTCGCCCGTGTCTGGTGGCAGCCGACGTGGCATGAATGACTTCGATCAATTCAGCCAGGGCCGAGGGTATGGCCAAAATAATCGTAACACGTCTGTCTTCCAGCCTGGTAGCGGGTGGAACGGCTACTCAACTGCTCCTGGCCCCATCGATGGCATGAACCTTGGCGGCATGAACCCTGGTTCTGCGTACCCGTCGCTGGGTTTTCCATCGGCTTACCAGCCACAACCCATTGGCACACCTCTGTCGCCAACTGCAGCTGAATTCAGAGCCGGTCAAGCATCCGGAAATCCATGGAACAATGCCACATCGGTAAGTCAAATTCAGATTGACTCACAGAGGGCAATGACATCCACTAATTCTTTCACAGCGTTCCGCTTCACCTGGACAGACCTACGTATCACCCATGGAGCCTCTCAACTACCGTCGTCTTCTTGACCGAAGCGTGACCTGCGACTGGAAATACATTGTCGACAAGATCATCTGCAACAATGACCAGCAAGCCTCGATCTTCTTGCAGCAAAAGCTCAAGGTTGGCACTGCTGAACAGAAATTTGAGATCATCGAGGCTATCGTTGCTCAGGCCTATCCTTTAATGGTCAACCGCTTCGGCAACTTCCTCGTTCAGCGTTGCTTTGAGCATGGAACCCCAGAACAGGTGGTCTCTATCGCGAATGCTATCCGCGGCAACACCTTGAGCCTCAGCATGGATGCATTTGGCTGTCACGTTGTTCAGAAGGCCTTTGATGCTGTGCCTGAAGACTACAAAGCCATCATGGTTCACGAGCTTCTGCGTCGTATCCCAGAGACCGTCATTCATCGCTATGCATGCCACGTCTGGCAGAAGCTGTTCGAGTTGCGTTGGAGTGACTCACCACCTCAAATCATGAAATTTGTCAATGAAGCTTTGTGTGGTATGTGGCATGAAGTTGCCTTGGGAGAGACTGGCAGTCTGGTTGTGCAGAACATCTTCGAGAACTGTCTGGAAGAAGACAAGGTACGCTGCTGACCGCATTCATTACACTTCACTATCTTTCACGCCTCTCTCATTTCATCGACCTCCCTTCTCGCTTGTACCCACGAATAATGATACTAATGATTGTCTTGCAAACAGCGTCCTTGCATCACCGAGGTCTTGAATAGCATCGACATCGTTGCTCACGGTCAATTCGGTAATTGGTGCATTCAGCACATCTGTGAGCACGGAGCACCAGCTGATCGAAGCCGCGCCATTGACCATGTCCTTCGCTATGCTACAGAGTATAGCATGGACCAGTTCGCCTCGAAGGTCGTCGAGAAGTGCCTCAAGATCGGTGGCGCTAACTTCCTAGAGCGCTACCTTGAGCGTGTATGTGAGGGACGTGCTGACCGTCCTCGTATTCCTTTGATCGACAGTAAGTTATTACTCAAAGTTCCAAGTACCAATACTAATTCCGCTACAAGTCGCGAGCGATCAGTATGGCAACTATCTCATCCAGTACATCCTCACGCATGCCAACCCCAACCACCGCGACATCGTCGCATCCCACATTCGGTACGTTGAATCAGGTATCTGTGTCGGTGAACATCAGCTAACAGTCCACAGCAAGCATATGGTCTCTCTTCGTGGCTCCAAGTTTGGCTCTCGTGTTGGAATGCTTTGCTGCAATCCTGCCTATGCAACTCATCCTGGTCCAGGAGTTGGCCTTCCACCCACTCGCTCCTTCACTACTCAGAGCAGCAACGTCCCTCGATTTGGTGGAGCTTATCGCTAGGACCTCACCTCATGCTCCCATCCCTCATTCTTGGGCACATCCCTGGCTGTCTCCCTTGCTCCAACACTCTTTGGGACCATCAAACGCCGTACTCACCGTGCACCGATTCTTTGGGACCTGACACATTCATTTTCGCCTTGGCCAACCACCTAGGCGGCGTATCGTTTCCTAGTTCACACACTACATTCGTTCTTAATTTACCACATTCTAGTCCACCATATTTCAGCCTACACAGGCAGGACTCTTTGACTTAGGTCACAAACAATGGCCCTCCGATCGCGGAGTCATTGGAAAGGTCAACACGGACACTACCTTTATGAAGGTGACAAAGGGTTATAATAATAGCACAACCCATGTGCGGACAACTTTCACTTCTTCAGCAGCTACTTATTTTTTGTATCTCGGTTACTGTATCGATGGTGCTTGTCTAAGCAGCAGGTTTATGATGGTGTCAAGAAATTCACGAGGAATCGGAGGCGGTTCGTTTTTTTCTTGTACTTTCATCAGGTCATGCATACAGTCAGAATCGTTCGGTAGTGTTACAATAGAAAGGTCGTCATTGACTCGTCCATTCATTACGCGTGACCCGCTCAGATACTGTGGCCTTTTCTGAGACGACTTCACTGTGCTTTTATCACGCATTGATAGTAGTCCCATTTGAATGTTCTCCGTCTCCGACATCATCCCTCTCCCACGGCTTTTTCCGCTTTGCAGTGGTCGCCTGGGTGGCCTGTCCTTCAAGCACTGTATCAGGCACTTCCTTGATCCCAGGTATGGGTTGACCATTGGTGATCAGCTCAACTATTTGGCTAAAGGAAGTGGGATAAGGAGCTGGTGGTTCAGAATTGTTTGTTGCGAGAGCCGGCTCAGATGGAACAGAGCTCATGCTACTATCACTAGGACCAGATGGAATGGATGCTTCGGCCACAGACGAGACACCATTGGGAAGGGCAGGAGAAGCAAGTTGAGAGCGCCAGGTCTTGTAGGCGTTGAAGTCTATTGAGATGTTGTTCTTCCTATTGTGAGACGCGTCAACTCCATCAATTGAAGTCTAGAAGTATTAGAGACGCGTACCTCGAGAAGTAGAAGCACCTTGCGCGTAGAGTCAACTGCTCTGCTTGGTCAGGAGATGGATCAGGACCTAGGATTGCGTGTAGGCCGTTTTGGAATTCGGAGTCGGAGTGCCACGGGTAGTGTTCAAGCTGCTGGAAGACTTCTTCATCATTATTGTCGCACATAGGAGACACACCAGCCTCTTGAATGGCCATTATCATTTTCAGTGACCTGCAACATCGTCCCACGCAGGTCTCGCGCAATTCGATGCTGAGACTTGGAGCACCGGTCCGAACTTTAGCCATAGACCCAAGATAATTTAGCGGTTGCAAAATCCTTGCGAAAGCTTGGCATGATAGATCCATGCCACACACATCTGATCCAAATATTCAAACTCTTTTATCTCAACGAATACTCTACTTATTTAGTTTACTATTGAATTCATAGAATCGGGATACTAAACTCTATAAAACTTCTATATATGTATTTCTAATACGGGCTATATTCATTAACTTAGAAATTTGCCGAGATTCTTTCGGTTTCGTAATCGAGCGTACGAATTCTCGTACCCCTTATACGTTAATTATTTCTTTAAACAATTCTTATATACTTACTAGCGTTATAGTTGTAATAATAATATCTCTACTTTGTACGTACAGAATATTCGATCAAGATTTATAATTACTACGTTGAATCTTTAGATCAAGTGTGTAGTATAGATCTATTATGCCAAGCTTTCGCGATGTTTTTGCAACCGCTAAATGTTTCTGTGTACAAGCGTCAACTTCACCTGGACTGCTGAACTCGAACACTACCTCATTATTCCTCAACAACGATTCTCAATCAAGCTTCATCCTCCTTCCTTGTCGAAAGCTGGCAAGCTCTCACAATATTCTGTTCAGTCCTCTCTCATCCCTTCGCGCTTTCAGCGCCCCACAAAACCATGGCTGAATATATTGGGTGAGGCTATGTGCTGAATTGATAATAATACGAGCTCAAGCTAACAAAGGTGGTACAGCTGCAAGATATCGCTGATATCAAAGAGGGATATTCGGTACTTTTCACAAACACAAACGCAAGCTATCGTTTGACACAGTTAACTGGTCGCCAGCTATGTCGGCACCCTTCACGAAATCAGCTCCGAAAACTCCACAGTCGCCCTCGAGCAAGTCAAGTCCTTCGGCACCGAGGGCCGAAGCCCTGGCAACGAAGTAGCGCCCCAAGACAACATCTACGAGTACATCGTATTCCGCGGTAGTGATGTCAAAGACTTGAGGATTGAGAAAGAGCCTGAAGAAAAACCGGCACCGCAGCCGCAGGTGCCTGATGATCCTGCTATACTTGGGGTGAGTAGTATCTGCTTGATTGTCAAACATTGCCCTGCTTCTAAAGCGAGGGTGTCTCATCTACGTGATGAAGAATTTCGGATGTAAATCATTTATTGTACCACCGAGAGCGCAAAACCGTGTGGAAACTTTCCGTTGCCTTCCTTCTGATATATATCTACCATCAATTTGTTACGATCGCGTTCGTTGTTGCGATATAGATCTTTGTACTGATGTGTGTTGAGCCACAGAATGCACGCCCAACCAGCACTCCATCCTCCGCCCACCAAGCGCCGAATCAACAATCACCGCAGCCATTCTCCCAGCTTCAGCAACAGAACCAACAAGGGCAGCAGCACCGTTTTCCTCAACAACCTCTTCCTGGACAAGGTCCTCCGGGGCAAGGACCTCCTGGGCAAGGTCCTCCACGCTTCCAGCAACACAACCACTTCCCTCAATACTACCCTCCACCTAATCAGCGCTTTGGTCCTCCAGGTGGGCCTCAAGGATTTCCACCCTATGGATATCCTCCTATGCCATATGGCTCCCCTCCACCTGGCTGGTATCCTCCACCAGGACAGGGGTTCCCATACCCAAATCCGGGCAATGTCTATGGACCTCCAGGGCAATTTGGACCCCCGGGTCAGCCGCCAATGCAGCAAGGTCCGCCATCTAAGCCAGATACTCTTGCTGAAGCACCACATACCACGTCACAGCCTGCCCCTCCTAACGATGATGTGATCGACAAGCCAGCTGCGACGGTCAAGCTCCCTAGCTCGTCAACCACCCCAGCTCCTCCTCCGGCAGCGCAAAATGGCCCACCACCGCTTGCAGAATCAAAGCCTAATGTCACTGAAGCGTTGGCACCACCAGCACCTGCTGCGGCTAAACAGGCTCCAGCTGCGTTCGCTTCAGCTGCGGCCAAAGCAGCATCCACTGCGCCAAAGAGTGGACGCATCATGCCTGCCATCCCTCTCGCCAGTCCTGCACCGAAGCCAATGGTGCCTGTCAACGGTGCCCCAAAGCCCAATGCTATCAGTGCAACGGCGGCTGCAACTGCCGCTTCAAATGCGCCTGTGCCGCGACCTGCACAAGCACAAACGAAGTCAATCGAAGATGCGAGCCGTGACGCACGTGCTGCAGTCCAAGCCGCTATGGCCAAGCTCCCCGCAGAACCGGGACAACAGAAAAAGCAGATGAATGGGGAGAGCTCTGCCTTTGACAATTTGACAAACAAAGTCAACGAGATGCGGACCAATGACAACATCCGCACATCAAGACAGCCTGGTACCGGTGGCTATGCTGCAGGACACCGTGGAGGACGGGGTAGTCACCGGAATTCAAGGCCTCGTGAGGAGCAACAGACGAAGAAGCTGGAAGTGCCAAAAACCGATTACGATTTCGCCGAGGCCAATGCCAAATTCAACAAGCAAGACTTGGTGAAGGAAGCCATCGCCTCGGGCGACCCTATCGGCAGCCCAGTCGAAGGGTCCAATGACGCCTCGACGGAGGACTCAATCAATGGAGCTCGTCGTGGGAGTGATCAAAGTGTGACCATCCCCGCTGCGGCCGGATACAGTAAATCGTCTTCATTCTTTGACAACATATCTAGCGAGGCAAAGGATCGTGATGATAAGAAGATTGGTGGTCGTGAGTTCAGGAGCGAGGAGCAGAAGAAGAATCTGGAGACATTCGGCCAGGGCAGTGTAGATAATGGATATCGCGGTGGCTACCGTGGCCGCGGTCGTGGACGTGGTGGTTTCCGTGGTGGAAGCCGGGGCAATGGTTTCGCTCCCAGGGGCGGCCGCGGCTCGTCTTCGCGTGGTCGTGGAACTGTTACAGCTGAAGGTTAGAGACTTGTGCACATGTCTCAAGGACGGATTCTTTTCAGCGCTCTATCTTTATCAGCATGCAAAGTTCCTTCAGCAAGGCGGACTACAAAATTCCCTCAGCAAAAACATAGCGATGGTTTCAACGGACGGTTTCCTCTCCTCTACGAAGCAAAGATACCGATATTATCTGGCGCGATGACCTGGATATCATGTATTACTATAAGTGTGACTAGGACTCTTTCAGCGTCACAAAAGCGCTGTGCAGCGTCATTGCTTAGACTTACTTAGCTGGCTTGCTCTGTTCATTTCTACAGTCTTTACCGAAAAGCATGATAAAGGAAACCCTGGCCATACATGGAGAGCTAATAAGATGCACACAGGGCCACTAGGTGCTTCTAAGAGTAGCGCAGCTGATACCTATTTGCTTCACAAATAGCTACGTTCACCAAGAAATTTTCCCCGAGCCTCGAGAATCCTTTTCTTAAAAAGTCGGATATGCTATGCACCTTTCTTGATTGGTAAAGATACTCTGCTGAAAACCTAGGTTTATTTCAAACAGTGGCAAAGACCAGGCTCGAGTATTCCAGGAACAGTCAACTTTATTGTTCATGTTCCTCGATGCTGCACATTTCTCTGCTTGAAGACTGGCTACCTTTCCAACAGGCGAAGTTGACGTGTCAAAAAACCACTTTCACAACGCATTAGTCACCCACTGTGAGTATTTTGCTGGTCCAAGTCCTCTTGTCAAGTGCTGTATTCACGCGAAGATTGGCAATATCATACGGTTTAGCCTTACTTCTGAGCGACAGGTACCCTTTCGGCAAACCGAACGCTCATCTGCTCTATTGAAAGCTACACCTCTACGCTTTTAGTCAACTTGCGAAGGTGGCCTGCTCTAAGGATTAGTCATTAGCCATCCAATCCCTTGAACCCCTGAGAACAATTTGGACTTAGTCTAGAGTTCAGCACGAACTTGCAACTTTTCTCCTCTTCTTGAGCGTTAGATCTGTAATTTTGGGCGCAGTGCGCTTCAAGTGGACTCAGTTGACCATGCTCATCTGTTCAATAGTATGCCGGATTTCTTGCTCATGATTCTCGGTTTTGCTTTTTTTGCTCAACAATTCCTCTTGAGCAGGCTTTCTTATACTTTTGTGCGACTTTTGTAGCATGGATCAACCTAGTCTTGCTCTTTTTGTTAACATTCTGGTCAGGATGTCGCTCCACTTGCAAAATTTCAGACATTATTGCACTTCAAGACGAATTGCGAATGGCTGCATTCGTGCGACATCTTTAGGATATGATTCGACTGGGGCATGAGTGCGAGCACGGTGATTAACGCATTCTGCTCTTTGCTGTCACTACTTCCGTTGTTTTTTGTGCTAACAGGCTCTTAGCTGGTGGAAATGAGCAATGATCGTGCTCGTCTACTCTATCGAAAGGAGCCTTTTTTGCGTGTGATAAGTAGCTTTTGAATGCTTCAAGACATTGTCAAAGGCGCTGTACCGAGAAGAGCGTTGAAGAAAGGAATATGTCCAGTATGAATATGAGTACGCGAAGTGCCCAATCCTGCTCTTGGCGGCGCTTATGTCTGTCGCTTTGGACTGAAATGGACTCTCAAATGGTAAGAATGAGTACAACTGACTCTCATCTGCGACGCGAAAAGACATTCTTGTTATGCCATTTTCTGGGACCTAAATGACCTTCTCCTCTGCGATCTCTTCTAGCCACTCGCATCGAGGCGACACCTTCAAACAACGTTCCTTAGCTGCGCAAAATTATGCCGTGGAAGGCTAGAAAGGTAGCAAGATCAGTGCGCTAGGAGCAACCTGTCACACGCACTCGTAGTAGTTGAAGTCGGGTACAAGGTACTTCCAATGGTCCATGAACAATGACTTTGTCAATACTTATGTAATCTGCGATGATCGTTGCTGGTTCAAAGCTCATGCCTCGCCTTTCTGCCAGACTCCAATCATTACCCCACTCTATGTGTGCGCGTTTCCAGGCTTGCAAACGAGTTTCGGGCCAGGTCTCGGCTCGGTAATGCGAGATATTGGCAGATTGGTCAATTGCAGCTCTATGCGCAAATTAGCATTCTCTGCTCTTTGACACGATTCACTTGAACAAACGCTGCTTCTGGCATTGGCATTATGGATAGGAACTTGCTCATATTGGATGCGTTCAGGTCCAACCTCCCGCATTCAAGACCTCATTTTGACACATATCCGGTAGCCTTAAAGGGTATTACTGGCCTTTCAATAGCCAACAAGAGCCGCTATATATCAATGAGTGGCTTCAGTCGTTGTTGTTTTCTCACGTAAATTGCTATTGATCGCTCTCATACCGCCAGCCCAGATCTCAAGTTCGACCCCATTGTCACCCATGCCACCCGCCCACGGCGCAAATACGAGCTTCATCCATCTTCTCCATCTCCTTGCATTCCATTCAGCTCCTCCCTCCCCAGTGCCAGCGCTACCATAGTCCCGTTCCTTGATTAGCGCAATACGGCAAGCGATCTGATTGGTCCATACCAACCCCAAAGACGGTGTCTTGAGGTTTGCACTCTGTGAAGATGATGGTGACGAGAATGGATGATCACCCCAACCAGTGAAGAAGCGCTGCTGATGATCTAGACTCAATACCGAGGGCGTTGGATCTGAGTTTGAATTCGCATTCGTAGCAGTTGACGCAGGTGACGACGAGAAAAGATGGTTCGGACCCGCTGCAGATGCTCGAGAAGCAGTGGATGTAGGCGCGAATCGATCAGCAACCTGATTCGCTACAACGATCGCGCAATTATGCTCCCTAGCCAACCCTCTTAGCAAAGCTCCAAGCTTTACGAGCTGCGCTGAGCGCGTGGCGAGCGCAGAGGGTGTGTTTCCGGGGCTACGCTCGGCGCGATAGTTGGCTGCTATGCTGTCGAGGATCACGAGGCCAACATTGTGTCGCGTAAGCGCGACGGGGAGTTGGTAGGTGAGGATATGGTCTTGAGATTCGAGGTCGGGAGTGTTGAGGGTGAGGATGCGATGGAGAGAAGGTGGCTTGGGATGAGATGAGAGTACTGGATGGGTGGTGAGCAGCTGAGAGAGACGCGTTGTGGGTAGGGGATGTTCAGTGGATATGTAAAGCGTTGGGCGGGAGAGGCCGTGTGGTGGAGGAAGTTGTGCGCTGAGCAGGAGGGTGAGGAGAAATTGGGTTTTTCCTACGCCGCTAGGAAACGTTCAGTATTTAATCTATTGAAGAAAAGAGAGGTCATACCTTTCTCCTGTTATCTCGGTAATGTAGCCTGCAGGTACCCCGCCGCCTAGAGCTGAGTCAAGTGCCGGATCAAGGGTGCTGATGGCGATCCATTGACTGGTGGCCTCTTTGCCTGTTTTTCTCAAAACTCCATAGCCAGCTTGTCTTTCTCCAAAATAGTCAAAGTTCGATGCATTATCGTTTGTCAGTCCTAACTGTCCCTGTAGTATTGCGATAACATGGGTGGCAAGCCTCCTAACATCAAGTAGAGGCAGCTGTGTCCGCTTCGCTACCTCCAACGTATCTAGCGTAAGAAGGTCTGTCGTTGTGATCAGATGCTTTTCTAGTGATGGTAATAAATGCGTATAGAGCTTCGTTGGGAAGTCTGGAATCGTATGGAGAAGGTCTGTCATGAAGAATTGAATATGTCAAATGTGGGGAAGTTGATAGCGGCGCGCTTGCTTTATCGCGATCCGCGAGCGGGCCGCGTCGGCAATAGCTTCCAAAAGAGGCTTCGAAGTCAACAATTCGCGTAAACACTGGAGAAGACTTCAAGTCCGGGGTCTCGCCAAACACTACAAAGAGCTCTTAAGTGCTTATCGATAGTGTAGAAGAGTTAGCACTAGTGTTCGTTGATTATGGCTGTCAAAAAGCCCTACCCTCGTTCCACTATCAAGCGAATTGTCAAAGCCCACTCAAACCGCAGTGTTAGCAAGAACGTCGATGTTCTTGTAAGTAATACTGAGACCCGCTCTTCAAGTTTCGTACATGGCGCTGACGTATGGAATTCCTAGGTCTTCCTCAATTATACACTTTTCGTGCAAGAGTGAGCTTATTCGCATTCTTTTGCATAAGTACAATATTGATGATTCGGCTGTGATTTTAGCTTGATACGCGAAGCAACATTGCATGCAAAGAAAAACAAGCTGCGAGGGATCTCAGCGGAGATCATCGAGAAAGTGACACAAGTGAGCCTGTTGATCTTCCACTGCGGTTTACGGACACTAACTTTCATTACAGAAGAGCCTAATGAAGTTCAAATGCTAGGGCTGGGTTGTACGAAGGTATGGGCGTCACGAGGAACCTTTGGGGAAGTTGAATGAGGATCTGTATGAACTTGATGACCATGAATCGCTGGGATTGTACTCCTAGATACTCAAGAGGTGCAATGAGAGGATGCTCTTCGAAGTTCGCGGTCAATTCCGTGCATAGCACCCAAAGGCTTGATGTTTGCAAAATATTGGTAGACAAGTTGGATGTTTCTACTTGTGAAAGCCTAGAATTGGATTTAAGAGACCACATTCTCGTAGAAGTTCTTGCTGAGACCAAATATGGGCCTGAAAAAGAAATCATGCCTGAGCATGTACTGTCGCGGAGGCGAGCTTGGCGCGCTAGCGACAGCCCTATGAGAGCTCCAAATGTTTCCTAGAGCGAGGGAAGTTCAAACTTGTGCATACCTTACCTTCAAGTCCCTGCACTTTTACCCATCTTCCTCATTCTACGATCTTCTTTACGCTAGTTACTGAGACGCTGAACCTGCAATATTTCTTAAAGAGACTCGATCTAAGCTATAAACTAGCCCGACCATCTCAATTCTCGTACCCATAGCCATACCTTACTCTCTACACCCGCACTTACGACAGCACAATGTCTACAATTCAAAATTCTCAGCCATCGGCTCATCCAGAGTCAAAGAGCGCTAAGAAGAAGAAAGCCAAGGCAGAAGCTGCGACTCCTACACCAGCTGCACCCTCAGAATCCGAAGCTGCTGGCGGCCGACGGGCTAGTGATGGTGCTACGAATGGTGCGGACGGATCTTACGAGAGCCCGTATCTCAAGGAATTGCACAAGTACGCTAGTAAATCGAAGCAACATCTTTAAGGTAAATTTGGCTGACCAGTCCTTCTCATCAGGAACATTCGCAACATCAAGAAAAAGCTGGTAGAGTGGCTCCCTCGATTATAAACAAGGCTTCGCTAACCTCGTTTGCATGTAGAATGCTACGCAGAAAGTTGATTCTATTGTTGCCGAAAACCCCGGAGTCTCACTCGACGAACTCCTTGCTTCTCGCAAGATCAATCAAGACCAAAAAGCCCAAGCCCAAAAGAAACCCTCACTACAAGCCTCCCTTACACAATTCGAAGAACAAGCTGCTCAGTACAAGCAGTTTGATGAGGACTACCAAAAGCGTATATTTGCAGAAAAGTCAGCTCTCGAATCATCACACAAGGAAGAACTACAGAAAGCCAAGGATGCTGCATTGGCCGAGGCAGTAGCGCAGGGCAAGACAGAGGCCAAAGAGAATCTTCTCGTGCTTAGCAAATTCTTACGAGCAGCCGCTGCAAAGCGTCAAGGCGGTGATGAGACCTCGGCAGAAAACCGCGCTTTCGAGGGAGCCCTACTTTTGGTGTATGGAGGAGAGGTCGCTGCGGTTGTGGCTATGGAAAGCCTGATCGCTGGAAGTGAGGACAAGGTACCGACTGTTGATGGCACTCCTTCCGGTTTCACCTGTGAGCGTCCTCTTAGACCCAACATGCTACACTTCAGACCACAGTAGATCAGTGTCTAACGATCAAACAGACAAGCAAGTCCGAGACCTTGCTTTCGAATACGCTCCCTATGCCGCAGAAGAAGCATGGGCAGAGGAAGTAGCTCAGGCTGAACCGGGACCACCTGCTGCGGAAGACTCATCATCAATACCGATCGGGACTGACCCAACCGTTTCTTATGCTGGTCTTACTGAGATCGACAACCCTGCAGAGCCTGCCACGAATGGGGTCTCCAGCCACATCGATACACCCAACGTGCCTGATGCATCGAACATTGATGCTGGGGCAGCTAACGCAGCCGCAGGGACGAACTGGGATGCCAAGCATTCGGTCACTGGCGAGGATTGGGTTGAGGTTACTCACGATCCGGCGGAGACAGATACTGGCAACACCGCTACTCCAGCGGCCATGACTAACAACACTCAGAGTTGGGCGGACCAGGTCGACCAAATGCCTCAGCCTGCCTATACTCAGCCTCCAGCCAAGGGTGGTGACGGTTTTCACGAAGTACAGCATCATCGTGGCGGACGTGGTCGCGGCGGCCAAGGCGAGCATCGTGGTGGCAATCGAGGTGCTCGTGGCTTTAGGGGCGAGCGTGGTGAGGGTGGAGGACGTGGTCGTGGGGCCAATCGAGGTGACCGAGGGGCAGGAGGTGGAGACGGCGAGCGTCGTGGGCGCGGACGTGGTGGAAACCGAGGAGGAAACCGCGGACGTGGTGCGGATGCAGTACAATAGGCAAGTCAGGATTGACCCCGCACTGTCTCGTGTCCTGCTCCTTTCTGTCCAGGCCTTAAAGGGTCTTTCAAGAGCGGGAAGAGCGTTGATTCTACTAGTCATGGCTGTCTACGCTTGGACGAAGCCCCATTATTTCGAGCGAGCATAGCGAAAATGGAGCATCGCGTAACTGCAAGGTCACTCTTAGTGCCAATATCTATCAAACTTGAGTCGTGCACAGAGCCATTCAACGCTCAATGGCCCCAGATAATGACGACTAGGTCGCTCACGGGTCGCTTGCTGGTACATCTTCTTTGCTTCGTCAGCTGCGGTTTAGCAAAAACAATTGTTCAACCGTCCGTATTACTGGCGCCTGGTTTTTGCAAGATGAGCCTTGATACCGACGAAATGGCCTTGCTAGTTCGCTCATGAGTGCGATAACCATGCAGCAAGATGAGTATTCTTCATGATGTCGATGCATTTCGCACTCAGGTGTAGTAGCAATGAGCATACGATCAGCTTAAACTTTGTTGGCTATGCCTTCATTCGAAGAGAACGGGCAAAATTCTTGTATGGAGCCTGAAACATCGGGATTTGAAACCTCAACAATTATGACTACGGCGCTCACCCAACACAACCTATTTTACTCTTGTTACTCAACAAAGGCTTCTACGCGGTTTCATTCGAGCGATACCTTTAATATTTCGTCGGTATCTGTCGCTTCTGGAGCTGAACAAATGCCGCTTCTATACATACTTTTTGCTTCATGGGATCTGATGGATGGTACCTTGCAGTAATCATGTTTGATGTGTCAGCCCTAAAGTGATTCGGCTGTCAGCCCGCAGGACCCACGAACCAGCGGGATCCGAACCCCTACTTCAGCGTAAACGGCAAGGACCCTGAAGATGTTTTGCTAATAGACTCGGGTAATTGGTGGTGCGTACAGGGGCGTCCACCAAGGCTTAAAGAGGCTGCCCAAATACCTTTCGAGCAAAGATTGTCTTAGACTTGATAACCACAGAAACGATGAGCGAATCAGTTTCCTGAGATAGGTACCGTAATACTCCAGGGGACAATCAGATTAGATAAAGTCAAACACCCCTCGTGAGCCTCGGTTGACGTGCAGATTTGTACTTTATTTTGCCAAGCATCGATCACCGCGCATGAACAGTCGCTCCCGTAGAGGTGCTCCACACAGGCCTTAGTCAATACTTTGAAAAGCTGTTAGGGAACAAGTGAGAAAGAGCCCGAATTCTTGTTTGAAATTGAGCGAGATCCGCGATTGCACTTTGGGTTGATGAGGACTCAGTGCGTGGAGCCGCGGCTGAATCTCGGGTATGCTAGATAGTAGCGCGTGACTATGACAAAAGTGGCCTAGCACTGATTGGCGAACGCCGGACCTCTGAGCCTCCATTTTCAACGTCAAGTCGTTCCAGCAAAAGTATTATCGCCGCTCGTTCACCATGCACCCGGTGAGAGGTGGGCAGCACTATCTTTCATACTCTCTTGTGAGTTCGTGAGTCTTGATGTCCTGAGATCTCCAACGGCTGGGGTGGCAAAATTGAGCCTCACGCCCTCAGCGGCCTGCCACAGATTGACTCGACCTCCACAAACGTCATAAAATCCCGAATCTATTCTCCATCCATAGCATCTGACTCCTATACTCGCCATAGAGCGTGCACCCACATCTTATTAACGCGATGGCTGCTGCGGCCATGTCCCCACCTGCCGAAGTAGGTGAGGTGAAGATGGAGCCAGATCAGGAACACACACATCCGGCTTTGACACCTCCAACGAGCGAGAATACCGATAAGAAGGATGAAGACTCTGACTCGGAGCTCTCTGAGCTAGAGCCAGAGATTGAAGAGCCAGGTGTTGAGCCAAAGATGGAGCCAAAGACAGAGAAGGTTGAGAAAGAGATTGTTCCAGACCACTACTATGAGGGTGGGAAGGTGCCTGTATTCAAGCCTGTGAGTGCATTTCCATCACCTTCGTGCCTTATCTGCTCCTGTATAGGATGGTGTTGAGACAAGGTCACTGACCTTTGTGCAGACGATGGACCAGTTTCGTAGCTTCCCAGATTTCATCAAGAAGATTGATAAGTATGGCATGAAGTCAGGAATTGTTAAGGTTATACCCCCAGCAGAATGGTAAGTGAAGAAGAAGAAGAAGCACGCGGACATAAAAGTATATCCGGATGCCGCTAATGGACAACATTAGGCGAAATTCGCTCCCCGCACTTGACGAGCAAGTCAAAACAATCAAAGTGAAGAATCCTATCACACAAGAGTTCCACGGCACCCATGGCACATATACACAGGCCAACATAGAGAAGCAGCGCTCCTACAATCTACCACAATGGAAGGACTTGACAGAGGAGAGCAGCCACCAACCGCCAGCAAAGCGAGGCGAGCGCCGACGCAATCAAGAGAAGAATTCAAAAGCTGCTTCGACGCGTGCAAGCGGTGGCGCAAAGAAGAAGGGTCCCGGTCGCCCTAGGGTTCGTCCACTTCCCGCCACGGTTCACAAGCACGATGAGGAGGGTGAAGAAGATACAGGGGAAAGTGGGCGAGCAACGCCTCTGACTCCAGTATCACCTCCACCAAAGCCTACAACATTGAAGAAAGAGCATGCCAGCCGCGACAATACCCCAAAGCCGAAGGGGCGTCAGCCAAAGTCCGATCAGGCAAAATCTGTATCGTCGAGAAGGCAGCACAACAAGCAAGATCAGGTCGGTGTTGTGGATGAAGAGGCTTTCAAAGATTTTGACTACCGCGTGCACAACCAGGAAGAATGGACCACCGAGCGAATTCAAGACCTCGAAACAGCTTACTGGAAGAGTTTGAATTTTAGCAATCCTATGTACGGAGCTGACATGCCCGGATCTCTATTCGATGACTCTACAAAAGAGTGGAACGTTGCCAAGCTTGAAAACTTGCTGGACGTCCTAGGCCAGAATGTACCTGGAGTCAACACGGCGTATTTGTACCTCGGGATGTGGAAGGCTTCTTTCGCTTGGCATTTAGAAGATGTCGATCTATACAGCATCAACTACATCCATTTCGGAGCTCCTAAGCAATGGTACAGTATCTCGCAGGCAGATGCGAGGCGCTTTGAGGCCGCTATGCGCAATGTCTGGCCCAATGATGCGAAGAATTGCGATCAATTCCTGCGCCACAAGACTTACTTGATTTCACCATCATTACTCCAATCCCAATACAATATCCACGTCAACCGCCTAGTCCACAATGAAGGCGAATTCGTTATCACTTTCCCATACGGATACCACTCCGGGTACAATCTTGGCTACAACTGCGCTGAGTCAGTGAACTTTGCTACCGAGTCGTGGTTGGACTACGGCAGAGTCGCTAGGAAATGCAACTGTGAAGCTGACAGCGTATGGGTTGATGTGCGTGAGATTGAGCGCAAGCTGAGGGGCGAGCCTACCCCTGAGTACTACTACGAGACCGACGATGATGAGGACGATGATGAGGACGAAGGATCTCACCTACCTACCCCACCAGCCAGCGACAAGGGTAAACCAAAACGCAGCCATAAGCGAAAGAGGGATCCCAATGAGAAGGATGTCAAGCCGAAGATTAAGAAGCTACGAATCAAGCTGAAGGCACCAGTATATGAGCCTTGTATCCTTTGTCCAAGCGACAACAAATACGAGAAGCTGCTCCCGACCGACAACGGCAAGCAAGCTCACGAACGTTGTGGCCTGTATACTCCTGAAACATGCGTTTCGCATGAAGATGGCGAAGACAAAGTCTGCGATATTGCTTTAATCGACAAGGCTCGTTTGGAGCTTAAATGCAACTACTGTCGGAACAAGAAAGGCGCAGTCTTTCAGTGCAGCCAAAAGAAGTGCACTCGTGCTTATCACGCGACATGTGCTGCTCCAGCTGGTGTACTCGTCGACGTTGGTCTAACTCCCGTATATGGAGAAGATGGAACCGAGTATACGAAGACTGGAATTGACTTCAGATGTCGCATCCACCGCGGCAGGAGAGGTAAGCATGTTGATGGCGCTGTTCTGGAAGAGACTCTTTTGATCAAGAAGACGGCTCTAAAGTTCCCAGTCGGAGAAATCGCACAATTCCAGTACCTCCAAGGCGACATCTTTGCTGGTGTGGTTTTAGGGAATCGCAAGAGCGAGCAGACTCTCCTCATCGACATTCTACCAAAAGGAGGCCAGGTCGAGGTCGAGTACAAGTGGCTGCTTGTCTTTGACCCTATCAACTCTCAACTACCGGTGCCTTCTGAGAATGCTAAACCACTGCCACCAGAGCTGGCTCGAAAGTCTCGCACAACCACTGAGGATCCGTCTATCAACGAAGGTCCAAAGCCCAACGACTTGTTCTGCGACTCTGACTCTTTCCGTTGGGAAGAATTCGATACTCGCAAGGCGTTCCGGAATCACGCCCAGGTCAAGATTGATCTCTCCAAGCCAGAAAGACTGTGGTTCTACCTTGGGAAAAATTCCACCGAAGCAAAGGCACAGTATACTGGCGACTTAAATAAACCAACGAACGATTCCAATGCCAATTTCATAGAGCGCGTACGACTTGATACGTTGAGAGCCGTCCCCCCACCCGTCCAACGAAAGCCTTACGTCAACCCATATGCTGCTTCCAATCAGCAAGTCATCAACGCTGCACACGGTGCGAGCTATTCTAATCAACAGCCAAGGCCGCAAACGAGCTATCAATCATCGACACCAGCGACAAGAGAGCGGCCATATAGTGGCAAGTACGCAATCACGGATCCAGTCCGACGCCAAAATGATCAGATTTACCCTGAGTTCCAATACAAGCCAAGGGTCATCGTGGACGCTCAATCATTGCGAAATCAACAGGAGTTCCAGAACAGCGCATCGGTGCAGTCTGGAAACCATAATCACGATATTTCAGCTCATCAATATTCCGCTTACCGAGCTCCGCAAGCTAGCATGGCGCCAATGGCACCTATGATGTCTGGGCTCCCGCAACGGCCGCAGCCATTCAAGGGCACACCGGAGTACAGGGTAAGACAGGAACTAGATAATCCTCGCAGAGGACATGCTGATGTCTTCCAGCGACCACCTTCGCACCAGCTACCGCAAACTCAGGGTCGGGGCCAAACAACGTATCCATCTCACCCTCAATCCCAACAGACTCGTCCTCCGCCACAGCCTCTGTCTTACGCCCGCCCTCAAGCTCCTGTGGCGAACATGATGGGCCCTGCTCCAAGGGCTACCACTCCTACTACAACCCACAATCCCCTCAGTAGGCCACCATCTCCGCAACGACGGCCGTCAGAATCAAGTCTTACGGTGGCGAGTCCCACACCAACAGCGCCCCAAGTGGAACTCAAAGGCGTATCCCATCTGCCAGTCTCTGAGAAGTATACGTATCTTCATGATGCCGAGAAAGCTCGCCCACAAGTTTACCAATCCCCGTACGCTCCTGGAGGTGGCTTTACGGAAGCTTGGATGCCATGCCCCGCTGCCGCCTTTAAGACCCGACCCAGAGGTCCCAGTATCAGCGAACAGTTCTTAATGAAGCGCACGCCAAGCGAGCAAGGCCAAGTCAACCGAACTATTAGCGAAGACCGGGCCAGGGCCCACCAGCACGCGCAGAAGATCCAGCAGCAAGCCCAGGAATTAGCCAGGCAACAAGTCAAACATGAGGCTCAGCGTCGATATAGCCAGACTCAAGATCATGCTCACAGCCGCAGCAACAGCCTTCACCAACAACATGGTTATACCTCGCAGCCGCAGCTTATCCCAATAGCAGCAATCCACCAACCGCAGCCTTCTTACCAACCACACTCGCCTCCACATTACCACAACCCTCATTCCAGTGCGAATTCCTACCAACAATACAATCACTACTCGCCTTCCTATGCTACCAATGCGCTCCATCACCAAGCCGCACCCTCACACCAGTATCAGTCCCTCCAGCAATACCAGCAACCACACCACCCATCATACCATCATAATACTCCAAGCTATCAATCTCAATACCAAAGCAACAACAGCCAGGGCTCTCCAGCCGGTCTACAATTCCAATCGCCGCAGGAGTTCCAGGTGCAGATGCAGCGCGAATCTCAGCGTTCGCCAGTCAACAGCTACGACAGCTTCTTCAAGGGTATGCAGAGCGCTGCAGGCACCCCCACAGCACAGCCTACCGCGGCTGGCTGGGGAAGCTACGGCAGCGAAGGTAATGGGCAAGGTAGTCCATTGAAGTACGAGATGAGTGGCTCCCAGGACGCGCTTCCAATGATGCGGGACCCTTCAAGCCAGCGCTATTAGGGGAATTGCGTTCTCGACATTGGATCAATTGCTACGGAAACGACCTTTATGATACCTAGCAATGAGGGTCATTGTATGTATGGTTCTTCACTTCTTGTACATTTTCATTTGGAGGGAAGGATTTGGAGGTTACATCGTGCGCTTCAGAGGACGAATTCAAAGCCAATTTTATGGCTTAATGCATGGGAAGCAAGGGCATTGGTGGCGATTGTACTCTGCGCCACTGTACATTACGGATGCGATTGTGCCATAGCACATATTTACCAGCAGAGTTCGATCTCGTAAATAGCAAAATCGTTCCCGAAAACCTCTATACATCCAGGTTTCAGGTTCTTTGTTGCTCTTTCTTCTCCTATCTTGCAGCCATCTCTACTCTTGCCTCGTGGATTCTGCAGTGTCCTCAGCGCTAGATAGCAGAAATGGTAGCGTTTTCTACTTGGTTTGAGCGATAAGTCAAATGAATTTGGTATCTCAAAGGGCGTACCAGTCACTTTTATTCGATTTTTCAACGCTAGAAAGTAGAAATTACGACCTTTCCTACTTATTCTAAGCGGCCGATGAACTATATCAAACTCAACATTATAAACAACGTGATGAAGTTCCGCTTATTGAGGACGTGTTGATGGTACTATTTCTTAGGTATAGAGCGATACGCAAGTATAATATCAAATGAGAGAGCAGAATTACTGACCACTTCTTGCTTAGCACAAGCTGATATCGACTAAAAGAAACTCAAGAGAGTAAGAAAACGAAAAGACTCGCATGCAAAAAGAGCTCAATCAATCGTCCAATTCCTTGGTCCTGCAGTGACAGATACGCGAGATGTCGAATTCAAAATAGGAGAATGGTAAAGCCTCCCTAGATTTCGTGCATAGAGTACCTCACGTGTTGATCATCCGAGATGGAGTTTCTTTCAGTTTCTTCAAACCGCATGGCTGCAGGGAAAAAACCCCGCAGGCTAGGCAGGCTAGCCCCTGCTCCCCTATTTAACTAATGATATGGGAATTTCGCGACACCCCACCAACTCCAAAATCCAAAAATTAGAATCCTGACTACCGCACCATAGATACGCGTCGTAAAGCTGCCAAAACTTCAAAAGCTATGACTTAATTATAGTTCTATAATATTTGTAAGTCTTATATAGTTAGAACCTATGGGTGTTGGGGTAGAGAGGGTTTCGTCGATTTCGCGCTGATTTTCTACGAAGGCTTGGCGTAGGTCGGCGAAGACTACGGGTTTACCGACCTACACCAAGCCTTCGTAGAAAATCAGCGAAACCCCCTCTACGGTTATATATGTATCTCTTAATTATCTAAGAGTTTTATAAATAGTAGAAATATAGTTAGATAATATCCTCTGGCAGCTTTACGACGCGTATTTATGATGCGGTATTCAGGATTCTGATTTTTGGATTTCGGATTTGGTGGGGTGTCGCGAAATTCCAAAAAGTTGATTTTTGGCATATCATTAGTTGAATAGGGGTAGTTCTAAGCGGCCTCGAGCCATCAACCCGCGGGGAACCTTCCTCTGACGTCTCGCGTGCTGCAGAGCCTCGGACGCGAACATTTGGCATGGCTTTGAGCTGCACCGCGAGCAGGCTTAGCCACCCTGGCTCCTGGACTCCTGGACTCCTGAAGCAATTGGATGACCGTTTTATGTATGATCTCCCGTTGACCACAGCAATTCATCGACCAAGCCGATAGCCTATCAACGACTATATCCTGAAGCCTGCCTGCCTTTCGTCCGGCTACCAACGGTCAGCGGTATCTCTCCTTCCTTTCGTGCAGACTAGCCGCCGTTGGAAGCACATGTTCTGCAGCAGACTCGAGTTGGAGTGCATCAGGCAAGGCGGGGATCACCTGGTGCAACCACTGCACAGCGCCAGCCTTTCTGGGCTGGGATCATGAGGTATGTAGCTGTACATTTGAATCCGAATGTTTCCTCCCTTCCGTAAGACCGTGATGAGAACGACCATATATATGGGACAATGCACTGCTGGCCTTCGCCCAATTCTTGAGTATTCCAACCGCTGTCCACAACACTCCTGCTATGTCAACTACTGCCTGTATGTCTCAGGTCTAATCCAATGCCTTCATACTATCTCCAAGACTGCCACTACTTCTACCGCAGCGCTTTGAAGCTCCTCTCCATACCAACCTTGATATTTCCAGCGCTCAGTCAACTAAATCTGATTCATCATGCCAGTACGAACCTTTACAATGCCTAAGTCTCTGAACGAGTCGATCGCCAACTCACAACCACCTGTTTCCGACGTCCGCCCCTCAGCCGAGAATACTAAGCAGTCGTACTCCGATGCTCAGAAGGAGCCTTTGGCGAACCATGGGTTGGAAAAGAAGCCGGGCATTACGTTCGCCGCTCAAGACAGTCTTGCAAAGCTGCCTATACCGGAGCTCGAGAATACCTTGAAGAAATATCAAGATGTTCTCAAGCCCTTACAGACTCGGCGGGAACATGAAGATACCATAGCGGCGGCGCAAGAGTTTTTGAAGGGAGAGGGCCAGGAGTTGCAAGCTAGACTTAAGAAGTATGCTACAGGCAAAACAAGCTACATCGAGCAGTTCTGTACGTCTTTATACATTTTTGAGAAGGTAAAATTTCGGGCAAAGGCAAGACCAAGGCTAACAAGCTGCTTCAGGGTACGATTCCTACTTGAACTTTGACAATCCGGTCGTTCTCAACCTCAATCCTTTCTTCCTTCTCGAAGATGATCCAACACCAGCTCGAAACAACCAGGTCACGCGAGCTGCGTCCCTAGTAGTCTCTGCCCTCTGTTTCGTGCGCGCTGTGCGGAAGGAGGAGCTTCCTCCAGACTCTCTTCGAGGCCAGCCATTGGACATGTACCAATACTCCAGGCTCTTTGGAACAGCTCGGGTTCCTACAGAGAGTGGGTGTCAGATCGCACAAGATAGCGGGGCAAAACACATCGTCGTGCTGTCCAAAGGACAATTCTACTGGTTTGACGTCTTGGACGACAGTGCCGATCTAATCATGTCGGAGAAAGACATGGCGATCAACTTACAGGTTTGCGTCGATGATGCCGAAGAGACGCCAATACATGAAGCCGCTAAAGGAGCCTTGGGCGTTTTGAGTACTGAAAATCGAAAGATCTGGTCAGGTTTGAGAGACGTCTTGACGCGGGATGAGGACTCGAACAATGCTGAGTGCTTAAGCATTGTCGACTCCGCGCTTTTCATTCTATGCTTGGACTACGTGGAGCCCGAGTCAAGCGCTGCACTCTGTGGTAATATGCTCTGCGGTACCAGTAACGTTGTCAAAGGTGTCCAAGTCGGCACTTGCACCAACCGCTGGTACGATAAGATGCAAATCATCGTCTGCAAGAACGGCAGCGCAGGCATCAATTTCGAACACACTGGTGTTGACGGTCACACCGTCCTTCGCTTCGCTAGCGACGTCTACACCGACACGATCCTCCGTTTTGCCAAAAGCATCAACGGCCAAGCCCCCAGTCTCTGGGCCACCGACAGCCCCGACCCTTCAAAGCGGGACCCCGAGTCCTTTGGCGATGTGAGCACCACCCCTCACAAACTCGAATGGGACATGCTCCCCGAACTCAGTACCGCCTTACGTTTTGCCGAAACGCGCCTCGCAGACCTAATCCAGCAGAACGAATTCCAAACGCTCGAGTTCGCCCACTACGGCAAAAACTTCATGACCTCCACGGGTTTCTCCCCTGACGCGTTCGTTCAAATGGCGTTTCAAGCCGCCTATTACGGTCTCTACGGCCGCGTGGAGAACACCTACGAACCAGCCATGACGAAAGTCTTCCTGCACGGCCGCACAGAAGCCATCCGCGTCGTATCCCAAGAAAGCGTTGAATTCGTCCGCACGTTCTGGGCCGAAAACCCAGCTTCCCAGAAAGTAGAAACCCTCCACAAAGCAACCAAAAAACACACTGCCCACACGAAAGAATGTGCCAAAGCCCTCGGCCAGGACCGCCACCTCTACGCCCTCTTTTGCGTCTGGCAGCGCGCGGTGGACGAAGAGGGCGCCGAGGCAGCTAGCAGCAATGGCATGTCTTCAAACGGGTACTCCTCGCCCGTCGACGCTGGCTCTAAAGCCGCATCACCCAACCGCAACTCCTCCCCCTCTGCAGAAGAAGAAAAAGTTTCCCCCTCCCCGGCCCCCAAGCCAGCAGGGACGCAGCAAATGCCCGCCATCTTCTCCGACTCAGGGTGGGAGAAGATAAACAACACCATCCTAAGCACATCCAATTGCGGCAACCCTGCCCTCCGCCAATTCGGTTTCGGACCTAGCTCTGGAGATGGGTTTGGCATTGGCTACATCATCAAAGACGACTCCATATCTATTTGTGCATCTAGCAAGCATCGCCAAACCAAGCGCTTCGTCGATGCGCTCGAAGCGTACTTTTTGGAGATCAGGAGATTACTGAGAGCGACGCAGCAGAAATCCAAATCGCCCAAAGCGAGTCGTGCGCGAGAAGTCGAAGAGAGGGAGGGGAATTCTCATGGCAAGAAGCAGGTTAAGGGGAGAGTGGTGGGGGGAGAGGAGGCAGCTGGGGAGGATGCGAAGGGCGAGGAAGATGATGATGATGGGTTGGGCGGTTGTGAGTGTCCCCTCTTCCACAATCTCAGATGTCTATCTATTTAGTTGGTGGGGAATGCTAATGGGGAATTGTAGATGGGTTCTTCGACGCAGGCATGCTCTTCGCCGCTATCAAAGCTAGCGAAGAGGAGAAGCAGGAGCGGCCTAGCGATAAGGCACTGAATGCTAGGAGGGCGGCGGTGGGGAAAAAATTGCCGTTGGGGGATTATTGAGTCGAGTCGTGCGGTCCTTGGACATAGCTTTACACTCTTGCAGAACATAATGTGCCACAAAGCACGCTTGTTTCATTAAAGAATTTTGGCAATACCAGCTCAACCCTGCCGTTTGATTACCTAGACCCGAATCACTTTACGTAAGCGTTGATGCTACCAATGTGGTGTCCAGAAGCGCGTGGATGGCATGGTCTAAAAGTTAGCTACAACAGAGCGTGAATGATTAGGTAGAAATCTCTAATCGAGCATGAGTGATATAGATGCTGGAGGTGAGGATAACATAGATATTCCCTACTTGAGTATAGATGATATTACTGCCAGAATTCAGAGTAGCACAGGTGGTCTACAAGACTCAAAATTATACAGTAAAAGCTACCATATCGCTAGGTAGAGAGCCAACTGAAGATGATTGCACGCTCTAATCCTCACCAATTGTCATGTATTAAATCTCATAATGCCCCCCAAAGTTGCTAGATCGCTATACTTCCGAGCACAGATTTTAGTCGTTCAGACGACGACCCCAAGCACGGAAGTCGCCAGTCGATGGGCTAAGGAGCGCGGAGGACGCTGCAAGTCGATAAGAACTGGGTATCGAAACTATTTCAAGCCAGCCTTTCCACTCTTGGTCTTGAGGTGTATCATGTCAGCTCCTCCAACGCCATTTTTATTCTCCCGCATTGCTGTGACGAAGTCTGGTCAAGGCACATTGTGGCTCTCCAATCCCCTAAATCATCCCCATTCGCAGTCTTAATCTCACTCTATTCTCCCTTCGCCTCTCTCATCAACGCGTCCAACTCCGCCTCCTCATCCTCCTCAATCTCCGTGTAAATCGTCACACCCCTTGTCCTATTATCATCCTCATCCGGATCATAAACCTCCTCCGTATCAGTATCATCGCAACTCTCCTCTCCAGTCTCCACTGCTAGCTTCCTATTCTCCAACCGCGCCATCGTCAAATCCTCCAATTTCAAACTCCATTGCCGAATTGTGGCGTCGATGCCTACGCTCACGATGATTTCCGGGAGGAGGGCGGGGAGGAGGAGGCCGGTTATTTCCTCGAAATGGCCAGAGTAGGTGCAGAAGAGTTTGCCGTTCTAATCAGGGTTCGTAAATAAGTACATGTATCGCAATTAGGTGCAGAGGGGTAGGCGTACCGCGGAGTCCCACACCTTGATGTCTTCGTCTCGACCAGCGGTGACGGTCCATCGGTCATTAACGACTACGCTGTCAACGTAATCGCCATGGACGAGAATAGTGTCTGCTTCCCAATTTCTCTCTCGGCTCAAGCATTTAACCCTCCCGTCTGCGGACCCGGTCCAGAGATCGTCGTTGTTGTCGAAACAGAGATTGAAGACGCTGGTTTCGTGCTTAACAATGGGTTTGTCGGTGTCGATTTCGGAGGCTGAGGCCAGATCGGTGCTCAGGTGCCATCGGCGGATTTCTCTGTCGCTGCTGGCGCTGAATATTACGATCGAAGTCTTCCCCTCTTCGTCTTTCGAGGGGGATTGGACGGGGTAGGTGGTTGGATCAACGGCTAGATGTAGTATCCCCCTCGTATGTCCGCCCCTCAAAGTATGCAGCCTTTCGCCTGTTTCGACATTCCAGATTATAACGCAGGCGTCCGCGGAGCCGGAGATGAGAACGTCCATTTGTTTGACTTGTATACATAGCACCGCCTTCACAAAATCATTGTGCCCGTTGTAGCGCCGACCTCGTTGCTGCGTTCTGGTGGGCTTGCTTTGGGTGGACCAGGACCAGATTGTTTTGTCCCAGCAGCCGGCGAAGAGGATTTTGGCGTTGAGGTTTATGGCGAGAGAGGTTAGGGGCGCTGTGGGGCCGCTGTAGACTTCGGATATTGTTCTCGTCTGGAGAGTAAAACGTGTGAGTAGTGGAGTAGGTGAATAGGGAGAGAGAAACGATCTAAGGGTTATAGATGGCTGTGGACATATGACGCTTAAATAGTGCGGTGCCCTCACCTACTTCGAGCACGACCCTCCTCGCTGTCCCAGTGCTCTGAGCCACGAACACTGCTGCTGGTTCTGCGGGATCTGCTATAACGGCCAGAATTTTGCCCTGTAGGCGAATTGGATTGCCATTCTCGTTCTTGGCTTTCTCTTTTCTACGTTTGGTTTCTTCAACAGAGTGGGAGGTTTGGAAGAAGTGGTCGGGGTCAGTCGAGCGAGACATCGCGTCATTGATGGCTGGAGCCCAATGATCGAGGTCCAGTTGGGCAAAGGAGGATTATTGATAGCTGAGGAGGTTGTCTGTTTGAGCCGTGGTGGTGCACTCCCGGTCTGCGCGCCTATGTAGAATAGGTGCGGGAGTGAGTGAGTGAGTGAGTGATTCATACACGGTCCCGCCTTTCGGCATGCCGGGGAGTCTCGGCCCTGGGACCACCCCAGGACCTGGCTCGGAGCTAGATCTAATGGGCTTAGCCCGGGCCCCCAGACCTAAGTCAGCTGTAATTCGTGCGCTACTCCGGTATACCGGGGTAGAATAATAGAACCGTAGAGCTTAGGCGTAACCCCCAGTAGTCAAAACGGAACCCCTTAGGACAAACCCCTAGGGTGCTGGTCCGGGTGTACAGCCCGGAACCAACGCGTCCGGCGCTAAATTTAAGATGTAAATAAACATCAAAATGTAAATAAATCCCCATATAATCCAGCTCCCGGTGTGTCTTAGTAGCCCCTACTCTAGGGACTACTGTAGTATTTATTCAGGCTGGCTCTCGTCGATTTTTGAGAGCTGGTATTGGTATAGTACAAAAGTGCACCCGCAGTAGGGTCCCAGAGGTTACCGGCTGTCGTACAAAAGGGCCTCTTCGCGGAAATGCTTTGGGCTCTGATGTGTCGTAGGCTACCGAAGTAAGCCTGTAGTGTAGTTTTATCCCTATTCCTTCTCCGCCACTTATGGCGGTCTCCGGACATCAGGTATAGTATGGGTGCGTGTTCAGATCTGGCGCGAACGCCGTGTTTTGGGTACGAATAGGCCTGAACCTGAATCCATGACGTTAGCTTGACCCGACAGTATTTGTTTGGGGTCAGAAGATAGCTAGTAATGGACCCTATTAGATAGGGAGGGTTTGGCCGATATAGAAGCGCGTCTTGGTGGCTGTTTTCAAAAAGTAGTTTTGAACGTGTGGTGTTGTTTTTTCGAATAGGTGCGGGACGCGGAAGCAATACATAAGTAAGGTAGGGGGCGGCATGCTTGTTAACTTCCTTCCTCTTTGAAGCATGCGACGAAAGGAATGACTAGATACTACTGCAATGCAAATGTAGTTATGATGAGGAATACAAACTAGGTACGCTTCGTTGGTATATATTCCTGCTGCTATACGGTTTGCTCCTGCCTCATCGTTGGCTGGCATCTACGATTCCCATTCAGGCTTCGGAAAGAACCCTCCTCACAACGCCATACGCTCTAGCCATGGTCGCTGCTTCTGGTTCTTCATGATGAAAGGTCTGCACGCACATACAGAGATGCATCATAGCTCTTTTCGCTTGCTACATCGTACAAATTATATAATTGCGTCTGCGACTGCGATATCTTACGACTAAGCACGATACTGGAGCATCGTACCTGAAGTCCGCCTCCTGCCCGTGTTGAGGCATTTGTTGCAGTTTGTCGATCCATTGCTACCTCTCCATGTACACCATGTTGTACCTGCCATCTATCATCAACGTCCCGTAGTCCGCCTGCTCGATCGCTCGCAATCACACCAGTAAACCTTTTCCCTTCGAAAAGGCCAAACGGCTCAAGAACGGAGAGTCAGCCATGCCTCTACCAGCACAGTTTCAGCTTGGCCTAGAGCTGACGAACATCGTCAATCCATTGAGTCAGGCTGTGTCCGCCCTTGGCTCACTAGCTCTTGTCGATGCCATCAAGAAAGCTGGATCAGATGCCATCACCGAGATGAAGTTGGCTTCCTTGATAGGCAGGCATCGAATTGACGAGGTCATTCGATGGCATTTCCGAGAAAAAGTTGCCAAAGCAGACCGGTCTGTGATATCGAGATACATGGACATTGTGCTGGAGTCGGGTTCTGGACCGACTGTCCAAGAGGCCTTGAAGAATCCGGCACTCTTCTCTATGGTCATCCAACTGTCTGCTCTGGGATTCGCACACGAGGACGAGTCATTGGCCAATGCTATAGTAGAAGCTATCGAAAGGATAGTCAAGGAGTCGGGTGCTGAAGTGGACATGATACCCGACTACGTCTCGTTGCTTGGAACCTTACGTGCGTGCAGCCAACAAACTGTTGCGTTCCAGTGGGCATCTTTATACGAAGCTGCAGAACAGAGAATAGAGCGCGCGCCAACTGACAACCAGGAATTTGAACGCAAAAGGAAGTCGAAAAGGCGCAAAGTCAACAGCAATCTAGTTGGAAACCCTCCAAGCGTGACAACTCGAAACTTACCTTTTCCTGTGCTTCAAGCTTTGATTATGTGGCTACAATCCCTTCAAACCTTCCCAGAACACAGACTTCTCCATCTCAGATGCGATAGCGGAATCAGTACTGCTATCGTCTGGTGCCATCATCTTCTCGGTTTGACAGTGAAAGTCGTCGTGCAAGGTGTAGAAATATGTTTTGGCAGTGGATCCGCCAATGTCCTCATAGAGGAGAGTGATTCCAAGCATGCAGGTGCAACTTTGATGGATCCTGCTAACGCCAACGAGCCTCTGTTTGATCTCGCCAATGATGAAAACAACCCAACATTGTCACATGAGCAGCGCGCAGAAGCATTCGGTTACGGTATGCGCATTATGAAGCGCGCAAGGCTGCCTGAATATAAGATTGAGTATTGTATCTATTGGACTATAGCACGCTGTCTCTCAATCACACAGACGCCGCTGAGTTCGAGCTCCATTCACGAGGATCATCGTGGTGGACCGTCCCCTGATGACGATCATACAAATGCTATAAGTTTCCACCGCTTCTTCCAGTCTCGATATCCCCCAGAAGATCGAATACTACGCGCTGCTCAATTCTTGTTTGCAATGGACAAAGTGGATATGAAGCTTGTCGAGTGCTACATGGATACACCTCTGAAAGAGACACACAACATGTCCCAGCTCGACCTGCCAGCTTTGGTAGCGGTGCTTCTGGCTTTTGCCCGCATTGATGAAGGCGATCTTGAAAAGTGCGTCAACATGCCGCTCTCGTTGTATGAACGTAAAGGACTGCTCGAGACCCAGCTTGGGGACTACAAGCTCATTTCTGATCATGGAGCAGAGGGGTACCCAGACCTTATAGTATCTTTCGCACTCCTATCGCGCTTGCTGCTCGGACACATGTACTCCGGGGACTATGTTAGCCCCGCTGTTTTGGTAAGCGCTTGGGGCTGGAGCATCTTCTTTGATGCCGTTGACGGGGTTGATCCCACAGATGTGTCCACTAATAGTATGCGGGTGGTATGCGGAGTCCCGTCCAGACGAGGCTTCAGAAGGACTCGCATCATAGACGGACCAACAGGACTGATTATGTCTGATGCTATTGGAGAAGCTTTGGCAAAGAGCCCGCAGGTCCTTTTTTTCCCAGGCGTCAGCACCGCGCAGAAAGGGCCCGTCATGGTTGGTCACCATTCGGACGCTTTTCAAGTCACGCAGACTTTCAACTGGAAATCCCTTGGTAAACACGATAAGACGCACAGGCTTGGCTTTCGCGAGATGCAGGAGATGTGCGTCAAAGCTGGCATCTTGGACCAATGTGACCACGATGATGACGTTAAGCAGTTCGAAACCTGGCTCGACAAGCGCACATATTACAACAATCTACTTGGGATGGATACTCGTACCCAGCGTGTTCGTCGTGCGGGAATACCCTATTACGAGCTCAGATGGCCTGCTGATGAGTATAGTCCAATTGACTCGTCCATCAAATCAGAAAGAGTCTTCGTTGGACAGTCAGTCATGTCTCTAGATGATACGAGAGAACCCGCTTTTGTTGCAGACGTCTATCGGTACAGAGGGAACAACATTTGGTCTTTCTACGTCATGGAGAACCCAGCCGCTCGATGGCTGCAGCTTAGCGATCTATGCGATTCTTCTGACGTAACGAGGTTTTCTATTGTTATGAGAGGCAGCGGAACTTGTTTAAGATGTGCCGCTTCCAATAAGGCTCTGAACAGCCTGGAAAATGCACTGGTTCTGCTCTAAAAAGCAAAGCTTGAGGCATATCACACACTGGTAATCGATGTGGGAGGAGAGCTACTTGTTGCGGCTTCCTAATTCATGCGAGAGACATAGTCTTTGTTTCAGCCGACTGGGAGTTTGGATCACTTGCACTTTCGTGGTCCTTGAGTTAGCATCTACCGTTCTCCCAATCGATTGAGCTAGCGGTCGCTTGACTGACCAGATCCGCCAGCTGGGACGCATCGTCTACCCAGGTTCTTGAGCTGAGAACCCATCCTTTCTTTGGGTACATGGCTAGGAATTCCTCATTCTCTCCGCCCCTTGAGCTCGAATTGGTCATCCATATTGGTGGGCAAGGTAACAAAGCTTAGCCATCCTAGATCTTTGAGCGGGCGATCCATGCTCTCTTCAAACCCTCAAGCCGGAAATTGCCCATATCACTAGCCCTTGACCTGGGAATTCTTCATCTTCTTGGGCGGCCGAGCTGGCAAAGCCTCCTCTTCCCCAGCTCTTGAGTTGACAGTGCCATCTCCGAAGGGATTCTTGAGCTTGGTTGTGCGGGCACTCTACTCTTCGATTCACCGTTTCCCCCTTGTCTCTTGCGATGTCATTCATGGGCGAAGTGAAGCGTATACTGCAGAGTGGTCACAAAAATATTTGGTTCCGGATCGACTTTCGGCGGAGGTGTGTATTCTACCCAAAGTCTTGGTATCGTGGAGAAGCTTCCAGTCTCTCCGCAATGCGCGCCATCTCGGCAGCCCACGGCCTCAGGATTCGCTGAAGGAATTAAAGTATCTCTTTTCTAGCATCCCAAAAATCCCTTGACCGAGTGACTCTACAGAATTTACGTGAGGTTTTTGGACTACGAATAATAAACATCTCCCACTAAATTGAGAACGAAGCGATTCAATAGCTCACTACTAACACCCCAAACTCGTAACACTGCCAAATCACAAACAGATAATCCACGACCTCGTACGAATCCACCCAATCTCAATCCATCATGCCTCAATTTTTGGCAGCATGTCTCTTCATATTCGTTACCGCATGCTTTGGAACGCTGGTATCAATGCTGGTCATGAGTCAAGTCTACGCGAGCGTCACAAATTGGTCAAAGATGTCACTCCCTCAAAGATTGATAGTCATCGGGTCCCCCTGCATCGGAGCTCTCTTCGGTCTTGTCGTAATCTTGACCAGCTCGCACAAGAGACGACAGCGAGCGGTCACTCCAGCAGTGACCCCTGCTCCAGCTCAAAACACTGCTGTCGGTAAGAATTGCAACATTCCTATGCATGGAGCGAAGCTGACTAGTCGATTACAGAACTGGGTCACAGACTTCCGCAAGACGAGGCCGACCTTGAGGCCCAGGTTTTGCAGGCTCAACCGAGAAAACTGGCTCAATTCGGCAGACCTGGCTCTTCCACGCCTCTTCCTTCATACACCGCGACTGATGATGAGAGCCCAACAGTCCCTCCACCAAGGTACTCGCGGCGCGCAAAATAGACGATATGAAGCGCCAACTATCACCATTTTGCTCTTCAACGAGATCGATTCAATCTCGAGTATCATATGTAAGGAAACATTCACAGCTCTATCACCGTCGACTTGGTCGTGGATTCTGGTGGGATTGGGTTAGATAGAAAATACCTTTATATTACATCACTCCTTTCACGTTCTTGTTCATCGAAACGGAATACCACATAACCTCGAGAATTTTGACGATCAGCACCTTTACAGCTCGCTCCCGCTAGGCTTCTGCATTTACTCAATTCAGAGCACTATACAGCACGACTTGATGTCCTTAAAGCCTAGTCCTGGCCACTTATCGCCCCAAGCCGCTATAGCTTTCTTCTGCTGTGCGGAGCTCAGAATCGAATGAGCTCCCCTATGCGCGAAAATGTTGGGACTTCAAACATTCGAAAGCACGCAGGCTTGATACCTGTATGCTCCACTATTTTTCTTGACCCCATGAATATAAATATATCTAATCTGCCCATATGCTCATGGTGTCGCACTCAAAGAACTGACTGGCCCATTGGCCAAATACCATCACTATTCCCCCCGCGTGGGTAAAGAATCAAAACGCAGTGGCATCTTGGCCATGGGCTCATTGAGTCCTTCGACAGTACCCTGGATGATTCGATGTACTCTTTCTTTCACGATGGTTTGCTCTTTTTGACATTCAAGTCAGTCATTCTTTGCGTATCCTGATCTTGGCAGCTATGCATCTCGCTCTTTCCTTCTGCTTCTTCGAGTGTGGTTTAATGTGTTTGCGCAATTTTGGAAGCGGCGATTATAAGGGATAGGGGTAATAAAGAGCCCTACCCTCGTTACCAAGGTGTGTATACTGCCATTCAATTCATTCGAGGGATCATCGCACCCGAGTTTAAATGGCGATGAGGCAGAAAGAGCCTAAGGCGTAATCAGCTGATATTGTATACCTATAGCACAAGCTACCATTTTCTAATTTCTGCGAGACTCATCAATTTCGAGGGTGAAACCATAGAGCGTGTCTGCTGGGCCATTGGCCTCGGTTTCATTGGCTTCTTCATGTGGAAAATCTGTCGCGAAGGTCATCTTCGTCGTTTTGATGTTCAGCTTTCTGCTGGCAGCGTGGTACCTTCATTCGCGCACGCAACAATGCTTAGTGTAATTCACTACATTTGCACTCATTTCGCACATCGCTATGGTTGTTCGGGCATATCAGAAGAAGGACGTGTGCACTTGAACGAAAATAGCAAGGCCTGTGACACATTAGTTCCATCGCTCGGATGTTAGAGTATCTCGAATCCTCCAAACATTATTTTTTCTCAATAGACAATTGAGGGATCTTTGTACATGAACATACTGAAGTTTTTGCTACTCGCTATTCCGTATAGATGTTATATCGTTGTGCATTGGCTAATTAGCTATAGCGCGGACTTTTAATACCTGTTGCCAGTATGGTCACATAGGGAAACATTGTCCTCACCTCGCTTTGCCTGAGGATCATATAGGGGCTCTATCATGGGCCGCCCACCGGCTGACCACGGTAAGCTACATGACTTTCGTGGGCTTTCTTATTTACAACGAAGCAGCTTAAGATCTTGAATCTCTGTGATTCCTTGTTGCTGTGGTCAAGATCATGCACGCTAATGTTGCATTCCTATAGCTCGTCGAACGCATAGCGAGTTTGGTGATGGTAAGGTAGTCGTTGGTCTTTGCGTCTTGCGTTTTCGGCTTTCCTCTCACCGCCTTTCTTCCCAGCTTCGACTTTAGCTTGGTTCTTGCCAGCTGAGTCCATCTGGTTGCGCATAAGCATAGGGATCTTGTCATGCTATAGCAAAAGGACGGAGTACGAAAGCTAGAACCTCACTGGCACGGTCCTTTCTAGATTTCTGGCTACGGAGGCTCTCATGGAAGATCATTCACCATTACCCATCTGAATGGAAAGCGTATCCGAGGCATATTTCACGGCGATCATTTGAAGCTATTCAAACCTAGGACAGGATACCTAGCAGACCCTGCTACAGCTGCCCTTCCAACTTTATAAACGATCAGGCGGTCTCGCCGTCTAGGTCGCAACTAAGATTTTAATAAAACAACCACCCCACTTTTTGGTTTATTCGGCAGAAATTCACTCACATCGCTATTACGTTATTACTACTGCGGTATAACTTCGCTTTGAAAGCATTTCCCAATCAGAACCCTTCTGAGCTCTCTATGTTAACACAGAGTTCACGGGCAGAATACTATCGAGCTCACAATCTACTGTTCTGCAGAGAACGATATTATCAACACCTTTGCTCAACTTGAAAAGACACTGAGACATTTGTAAGAAAAGGGTCCTGAGGACAAGATACTGTTCATGCACATGAAATTCGCCCTGTATTTCCGCCACCACAGGGAAACTGATAGGCGAGGCTTAGGGGTTGACGACTGGCAAACGCTCTAATTCAATCCACGAGCGTCGGTGACAATCTCAATGAGGATCAAAAGCGACTGCTTGACGAGTATACATCAGGACATCTTCGAAAGCGTCAACGCATCAGCACCAAAGATGCATCTGATGAGCTACCTTCATTGCATTCGAAATCCCTGGAACAGATACCCTATGACTGGAAACCCACGGTGGGGTGGGTCACCTGTCAGGCATCACAAGGGGCAATACCGAGGCGTTGAATGTCGCCTACGCTTGGGATATATTCGGTGACCCACTGGCGCCAAAGTTCAAGTCTTGTCGGGTTCTCGCTTTCAGCACCTGGTATATTCTGACGTTTCAGGAGCTAGTCAGCTGGAATGGTGGAGAAGTAACCATGTTACTCCTGTCGAGACGAAAGAATGCCCTTCAAGCAGGGACATCTACTTGCTTACTCACTAAGCCGTAGCGAGTCTACCGGGCAAAATCGAAGCGCTATTTCCTGTGCAGAGGTCCTACTGGCAGAAAGCCTTCTCGCAGTCAAGAACCGAGCTTTGCCCAGCCTCTTTTCATGCCTCACCTGCCATGTCTTCTCGCCCTTCTCGCGTGCCTCTCGATTTCGCCGGCTTCCAAGTACAGCGTTGCTATGCCCATAAACTCATTCGTTCATAAGCTTTCTTGACACCTCGCTTACTTCCAGAGAATTCAGCGGTCGAAGTGTAGAACGAGGTCTTCTATGGATTCGGTGTGGCTGCTGGTACCCTTGAGTGTAATTTGCTTTCTGCCTCCTTATGTTGCTATCTTCTCCATCAACCAAGTTAGACGAACGCCTTAACCTCATGGGACAGGAAGTCCAAAGGCGGTAAATAAATTTTTGCAATCATGGCACCTTACAGCTACCAGAAATCCTTATTCAGTGAATGCGCTGCAACTGAAGACATGGACTAAAGCAGGTAAAGTTTCGCGTGGAGGAGAGCGGTTCCACGTATGCTTTTCGTAAAGCGCCAATAGGTGGTTGTTACTTTTCGCCGCGACAGCCTGAAACTCGCAAAGTGTATCAATTTCAACAGAACTGGCGTCATAGTGTTGAGGTGGGAGGAAGAAAGACAGTCATTGATGTAGACCTACGGCTTGATCCAGACCTGAAGCCTGGCGATAGAGTCAATGCCGTGGTAGAGATCCTCCTCAACGGCTAGCGCTGCCCTCATCCTTGGCTCAATTACCTGATGAAGAACCTTGGAGTAAATTTAAAGATACTAACGCACGTGGAGTCAATATTGAGTATCATATAGCTTCTGGATGGCGTTGTCAAGATGCCCAATACAGCAGCAATTTACTGTTGAAAGCAGAGTACAAACCCATACAAAGCTCCTGGATGGCCTGGCCTTTGCTTTTGACCTCCAAGAAATCGGGCGTAGAACCTACAGGTACAGGAATGATTATGGAGAAAGGCATCAAGACGATATGGTGGGCGAACAATACGGAGGAACCAGCGACCCACTCTGAGACCACCTACGTCGAGACTTTAATCATGATGTTCACGCAACAGGCGAAGGTCCTTGAGATCCTGCAATGTGTTAATAATACAGCAACTCCTTACTTTTTCGGCTCGCAGAACGTGCTTTCCCCCTCCACAAATGGCACCAACGCGCGACTCTTAAATTGCAGCTTCTCAACTTCAACTGGCAACCTCGACAACATCTCGAGTCCGTATACGCAGCTTTTGAAAAAACTTCTCTGCAGACTTCCCAGAGTACATCATGAGTCAAGTCCCACCTTTTCCACCTGAAGGGGGAGCCTACAAAGCAAATGTATACGTGAAGGCGATCCTCTTTTGCTTAACGGATGGAGTGAGGACGAAGTCGAACAAGCAGCAGATAGGATCAGAGAAACTGTACGCACTATTTGCAGTGTTTCAAAGACAGCAATCACAGCACTCCCAGCGGGCTCTAAAACGCAGCATAAAACTCCACCAAATGCTTTGAACAAGACTAGGGGCAGCTTCAAAATCGTTGTTCCATAGTAACGACACTGCTGCCTACCAATAGACCACCACGGAAAATTTTGCGCTAAACAGCCACAACTCAAAAATTAATCGAATTCGCGGACTCATCGGCACTGGTATGAGTCTTCGCAGGGCTGAAACTTCCTCCATATCTTCTCAGCTTCCATCAAGTTTGCTTCAATCACCTCACTCCATATCTCTCATCCCAACCCAGACAACCTTCCACAACCACAACAACCACAACAACCTCACGAACTCACCATCCACGATGCTTTCGACCCTCGAAACGATCCTCATCCTTCAGTTCGCCGTCGTCGGCCTCATCTGCGCCCTCGCCTTCGCCTACAGAGTTGGCGACTTCGTGTCAACTCTTCGTCGTGGCCAGGAGGCCAAACATTCCGGAATTCGTAAGTCATTTGTGACTAGTCTCACCATTAATGTGGCTGACCAATAACCAGGCCCAGGCTTCCATGTGTCCTCTGCCCCTGTCCCTACCACCGCTACCGCCGACCACAGGCCCACGGTTGAAGCGGGCGATTTGGAAGCTGCGAGGCCTGCTCGCAGCACGAAGAGGCCGGTTTGGTGGACGGACGATTACTTCGACATGTTGATACGTTGACCATGGGGGTGTATAGCTTGAGGAGTATATGGTCATCTAGACTAAAAATGATGGATAGTATATACCATATACATCATTCATCAACATATATTAACTCAATACTCAACCCTGAGTTTCCGTTCTTGTGCAAACATGGCTTTTGATTGCGTAGTCACAGTTTCCTTAAGGCGCTTGAACGCAATTGCTGTTATTGAGGCGTCGGCAAGCTGCGGAAGTGTGATATGGCTGTTGTGTGGCAAAAGTGGATATTTGGCTTACTTGGGCTTGAGGACCACGCTAGCCTAATTGGACTTCACTTCTTCCGCGGCCAACGGCGAATCCATATGAAGTCTGAGCCTGAATTGGTATCCTTTTGATGGCTGTGATCGCATTGAGTATTGAGAGTACAATACGGGCTTCTTTGAGGCGTGTAGGGCAGCAGGGGGTGATTGATGGGATGGGAGGGCTCTCTCGGGTTCTCAAAGCCTCTGTTGTAAGTTTGCTGAAAGTACCTCGAGGCCTGCTCGCGCTGAATAGGAAGCGGGGTCAGATCCTGAGCTGGGAGAAGGAAGGATCGGTCTGGAAACCCTAACAATGCAGGGAGCTGGATTGTTTGAGCTTGAGGGTACTGAGACGTAGCGCCGGATCAGGAGCCAACGTGAGCAATCACCATGTTCATCAGTGCAACCTATAGGCAGAACCGGCTGCGGATTATTGTGTCCACGTCGAGGATTGGCGGTTCGCGGCAAGGTTATAATTCAGATTACGAACCCAGCATTTGCACGGCACATTAACAGATGGACCTGGGCTGCTTAATGGCCTTGATGATCTCGGGTCTTAGCTATGATGTTGTCGGGCCATCGAAAATCTCCGAGGTCCAGCCAAACATCAAAACCAATGGCGGTCTTGGCAAATGCTACCGCCCCAAGAGCTCTGAGCTAATGCGCCTTTCCATGCAGAAACGAACACATTGGAGAAACATTGCTAGCGATATGCCTCTCATTGGCTGTGAGGATCACTTGCCTCCTTCATCCTTCATGTAAGGGCGAGAGGCATTCTTTCCGGCTCAGCCCCGAAGTGGTCCTGGGTTATGCAAGAAATTCGTCGCACTCGGTGCTATAGTGTCTTTTGGACTCCAAGTCGCTCGCACCATTGATACAGTAATATAAAAATCTTGCATATTCGTTCTTTAGAATAGCAAAGGAATCTACGGACAAAGATCAGTGATGTACGAGTACCCATCAGACCAAGCCGATGTTGCCGCAAGGAACCTTGGCAGTAACTAGTTGAATGAACGAGGCTGAAAAGATATATTGCTCTGCTTCGTTTTGCCTGCCGGGAGTATTCTTGTCGTCCTATTAATCATCCGTTTAGAGTCTCAGGTGCCTGCGTGCTTAATAGCTGGCTTATATTGCACCTCCGGCACTATGTCCCTCATTCGCATCTCCGGACCTACTCGGTTCGTACAACGCTTGGTCTGTGACTCCCAGACCTCTATCTCAGGATGTATTTCCCTCCTTTTTTGCCCTATAAAATTTTCAAGCGGATTGAGTACGGAGAAATTGACATTCCGATTAGTCCTGCCATAATATCCCCACCAGCTACTACACTTGGCACACAAACTTATAACGCCAATGCACTTGGTCAATAAGTAATCAAATCAGACACTTACACCGGGCGGTGCTATAACCGCGTCACGCAGTATCTATCGCTATCACCAGATGGCACCGAAGCTGTAGTAGGGACGAGTACAGAGAAGCTGACATCACCTTTATTCCCTGGCATGACATCGCCGCCAGCGATTACAATTGGCACACAAACTAATGTCGCCAATTCCCTAGGTCAATGTATCGTTGATTCCACATGTTGATACCTGGACGTGTTATTACAGCACCAGGGACAAGGCTATCGCTTGCGTCGGATGACTCTGATATTGTGATTGGAACAAGTACGGAAGGGCTGGGTGGATATATTTCAGGTGGACTAGGAGCGAATGGGACTGGCGTGCAGCCTTTTACCGGGATGCAGAAAGCACACACAGGAGGCTGTGGACTAGCGGCAGCTTGGGTATAGTACTGGTTGGAATGTTGATTTGAATTTGAGGGCGAACGGGCACGGGATTTTTAGATTGATCGAAATTACATGAGTTCGATCATAGAGATAGCAGATTATCTCGGCTGTTGGCGGAATTCAAAACGTAGTATTTCGATTCTATCGCGCTGTCGTTTTTCACCCAAGAGGAAATTTGGCCCAGATTTAAGCTCAGCTAAGCATGTGTGGATGCGAATTGAAAAATGGATCCGCAGGGAGGCGACTTATAAACCTCGCGTGATTTCTCAAATATGACAGTACTCTTATCGGTAAAGGAAAGCGCAATGCTCGTCATATGAACCTATCGGAGTCTAACATGTATCGGCATAGAAATGACCCCGGGCGTTGACTATCAATTTTGATTGCCTTGAATATTGACACACCTTCAGCTTACGCAACTGGGCCGGGGCAGCTCCATGAAGGCATATTGTACTGGGCAAGCAAATGGTGGGACTGGCGCACTGAACCTTCTTCGCTTTTGCCAAAAGATAGTGCGCCTTGGCTCGACGTGACGGATCGTTGCGGTAGCAAAATCTCGAATCACCCATCTGTCCTCTGCATGTCAAATTTTCCGACTTCCAAAGACCCTCTATCCGATACCATCATCGACTTGCAATTCAGACCACAACAACAAAATAGCTCGGCGTAGACTCGAAATTACAACTTTATCTGTCATGCCTTTACAGCCCCCGCGGCTCTCATACTCCAGCGGCGACTTTCAACAACAAGGACTCCCATATACTTACCACGAAACCGAAGAGCCCGAACCGATTTTCCCCGCCGTATTCATGCTATTCTTCGCCTGTGGTATCTTGTACCTCCTTTTTCGGTGTATGACGCATCTAGTTGACGACAACATGCGTGAGATGGAACGTCAAAGACTATTGTGGCTCGAGGAAGGAAGGGGCGAGGTGGCCAGATTCTTACACATGTATAGAGGCATCGAGGATGACCAGCATGAACATGTATGACGCGGACGCGACACCGACAGTATCTGGACGCCAATACGCTCAGAAAGGCGGCCATTTTCACGGCCGCGTCCGACTAAATGCAAGCCAAAACTTGCCCAACTCGGAGAATCACGCACGCACACTTGAAAAGCATAGGAAGAGAAACCCCCATATCACGGTCAACTTGATCCCATACCGACACCTTGCTTGAACCATCTGTCCAATTGTCAGCGGATACTGTGATTTCAATTCGTGCAAGGAACATACATACTCTCCCATTCTGAATGTCTACCAAGGGCATAAATGTGAGAAACTGAGCAGAGAACACTCGAACATTGTAAGAATAGGAGCGAAGGAGCGAAGGAGCGAAGGATTGAGGCATTCGCATTTCTTTCTTGTCGGATTGATGTATCATTAGTCGGTATCGTGCCTCAACCCAATGGCAGAAGCAGAATTCCAAAGAAGCCAAAGTACAAGATCATTGGCCCAGTAGAAGCCATGTTGATACCCTTGTAAGCCTCAATTCATAGAATGCTGGGTCCGGAGCGGCCGGACCTCCAAGTGATGCGAAAAGTGTAAAGCAGCTACCACACGACACTGAAAACACAATGAGTGACTTTAGATTGTTCTAGGTCACACAAATCTCTTCAACATTTTTCCATCCCCAAAAAATCCTTCCTCGTCTATTCCCAGTTTTTCTAGTTTGCTTCAACGGTCATATCAAATCCGTTCTCAATTTAAGGCGGTAGAGATGTGTATCAAAGGCTTCCACCACCTGGCTCACCGACGTTGGTACTTTGACGATCCTCACTCAACATCAGCGACACCCTCGAAATGGCCGGCTAAATTTGCTGAGTGGGTCATCGGAGTTGTGGTTCTGTCCCTCTTAATTACATTCTTCTACTTCGTGTACGTTCACCTTACGAACCGTCTCCGAGCCATGTCAGAGTCGCGAGCCGAGGGTCGAGCCCACCTGCCACGATGGACTAGTGAAATTGACAACAAGCTCAGTAAGCACTGCATATGCCCATGGTCAGGTGTCGTCTACTGATGTAAACCCACTTAGCATCGCTTGCGCTTGGCGAGAAGGACGATAGGACGATGAGACCGACAGCAACTGGCGCTTCGATCCAGGAGAGCGTGCCAGTGTCTCGATGTGTGAGTCCGCATCGAATGTGCTGAATGAGAACTCGTCTTGGAGGAGTTGGAGGAGTTGGAGGAGTTGGAGGAGTTGGAGGAGTTGGAGGAGTTGGAGGATGTGAATAGAAACCCTGTGCAGCTGGATACCTTTTTCGATAAAAATGAGATGGAGTGTATCTCAGGCACGCTTGGAGATGATCTAGTCGCCAATAATTGGAGACTTGAGCTGGGCTATTGCCCGGTGATGCTCTCAGGTTCAGAGAATGGTAGCTTATTCAACAGGCATACGGTATATGTGTGTCACTTATACCCTGAATGTATGAAAAATCTATACCGCTGTCAGAAATTTGAGCCTGAATTCGCATTAGTCACGCTGCGATGTGCATCCTTATGTTTTCATTCGTTTGTGCTTGAGCAAAAAGTGGCACTCATACGTTGCGTTAGCGTATACGCTACTCATCCTTCATGGGTAATAGGTAATCACCCGTTCTACTAATGACGTGAGCCTGAACAAGTCTTCTTCACGCTTCAGGACTCTGTGACCCTTCCTCGCCTCTTTCAAACTGGAGCCTGAATATTGGACCTTATTCAGGGGCACGAATCAACGAAAGCCTTGTTCACGCTCCGAGGTCACGAGAGTTCTGTACTATCATTCGAAACTGTAGTCTAAACGTGCGTTCTTCAAGCTTCAAGGGCACAGAACATATGTACCATCATCGTGAGATCGAGCCCGACTCTGCGAATTTCACACTTTAGTATGCGGTAACGTACATTCTATGCATCCAGGCAAGAGCAGAAGTTAGCAATTACTTTGTGACAGTAGAGCATAGAGGCCACAATCGAGAGATCTCATTCTGACGCTCAGAATACATACAGCCGTTGATAACCAGTGGCACTGGTCATTCGTCACCCTATTTAGGTAGACCTAGCACCAGGTTGTATCCATTTAGTGAAGTCGTACAAAAAGCCCCCCTCATGTTAGCTTGCATCTATTGCCGCTTCACCATGGGAATCTAGTACCAGTTCACTCCCATACGCATCGCTGGGCTCACCCCTACCTTCTACCTTTACATCCTCAGATCAAATTCCCCGAAAATGGCGCTAACTCTGATCACCGGTAACAACTTCCCAGCCCAGTGCTCTTCTACCGCCCTCCCCTCCGCCGCCGCAGCTACAGCAATTGCATGCCTCCAGGATATCGTCCTACGTACCCTCAAAGACGCATCACTGAACATAAGCGGCAGCCACCCTCCAGCGCAGTTCTGTCCATACTACCTCTATGCTTGCGACTGGGTCCCTCAGATAAACTTCTTGGTCGAGTATAATGCTCTACAAATCAGCAGCGCCTGTTCATGCTTCGCGAGCATGAGCTACAGAGTCGTAGCGCAGCGGTCTCTGCCATTCAGGTTGCGGACGATACTGCCGAAGTTTTGACATCAACGGAGGCTTTTACAACGGTGACGTTGGGTCCTAATACCAGAACAATGACAGTGGAGGCTGCAACCGAGACCGTTGTTATATCAGCGTCGACTCTCGAGACAGTGACAGTGACACCAAGCACACCGCTTGTACCTACGATACGGCCGATTGGTGACTCTACATCACTTCTGCCGACTGCGAGGGCAACTCCTCAGAGGGATCCAAGTCCATCAAGTTGGGCGAGGGATCACTCAAATGTTCTGCTACCGGTATTCACGCTCATCCCAGTATGGCTAGTGGTAGGCACGGTGTGGTTTCTTTGTAAGCCCATAGACATCGGAACGGGGGAGATTTCATGCGCTAACGAATCTTAGGGACTCGGCATTTGCAAAAGCAGCGCGCTCGCCAAATAGCAGCACTTGGACCAGAGAAGACGCGATATATTTGATCTTTTTGCCTGCGAGAATGATGAGTGGCAACACAAACTGCGCAAAAACCGGTAGCAATGATACAGAATAGCAATGATACGGAATAGCATGCGAATGAGTCGTAAGGGTGTTTCTCGGACTATGTGCTTGCTCTTTCGAACTGAGATCCGACTCTTTTATCTCAAGCTCTGGCTGCTCTGATATCATCTCTGGCTTCAATGCACCGAGGATAGGACTGCAGAGTACATGGTCGAGCGTCGACGTTGCAAGCAACTACAGGGTAGCCTGCAAGAGGGGGTTATTCTTGGTCGATGCTGGTGTAAGCAATTTACGTGTTCAACTGGTCAAAGCATTGTGATGACCAGTTGAACATGCAGCGACATCCGGCCACGGTCACATGTATCTTCCAGATACTACTGACATCTCACTCGTGACTTTGATTCCACGATAGCATAAAAACATGGAAGACTTTTGGTTCATGCCCAATGCGCGTGGCTATTTCCATCACGATAATCATTCGTAGGGCTGAAAGCTAGCCACACTCGGCCTAGCACATGGTGCCTGTCTGACATTGGCGAGAACGGTTTACACTCTGCAGTACCGCTTCAACCTCCTCCCACTTCCACATCACTGTCCGACTTGACTCTCTCCTCAGTATCCTAGCTCCTCCATTTCCCTTCATTCCTTGCGGAACCACAAGCTGCCCCTGGTTAGCTTTCGGTCAACATGAATCCAGAGTAGTAGGTTCACAGGTCACAAGGTCGAATCCTTTGCTATTACTGACACCTTCGATGTAGAGCCCATCTTGAATATCCACCAGTACCAACAGCAGAGCCTAGAAATACCAATAGTGGCTTCTATGTCCCATCTGCCGAGCATGTTTGGCGCTCTTGCTGACCACCGCCTCCCACAGATACGACTACCTTTTCAAGCTTCTCCTCATCGGTGACTCGGGAGTAGGAAAATCTTGTTTGCTGTTGCGGTTCGCAGATGATACATATACCGAGAGCTATATCTCGACTATCGGTGTTGACTTCGTAAGGCCGCCACCTCCGTTGCCGGCACCAGGAATGCGAAACACCACGCTAACATTTTCACAAAGAAAATCCGAACAATCGAGCTGGATGGCAAGACGGTGAAGCTTCAGATCGTATGCCAGGCACATTTTCCGCGCCAATATTCCAATCGCTAACATTCATACCAGTGGGACACAGCGGGCCAAGAACGATTCCGAACCATCACTTCCTCATACTACCGTGGCGCTCACGGCATCTGCGTCGTCTACGATGTGACCGATATGGACTCCTTTAACAACGTCAAGCAGTGGCTTCAAGAGATCGATCGCTATGCCACAGAGGGTGTGAACAAGCTCCTTGTGGGCAACAAGAGCGATATGTCGGACAAGAAGGTTGTGGATTATACCGTTGCAAAGGTTCGTCACAAAACCTCGGAGTGAGCTCAGAAAGTCTGTAAGGTACATGTGCTTATGCATGTTATGTGACAGGAATTCGCGGACAGCCTTGGCATTCCCTTTCTAGAAACCTCAGCCAAGAACGCCTCCAACGTCGAGCAAGCCTTCCTCACCATGGCGCGCCAAATCAAGGAGAGAATGGGGACAACAACGGTCAACAATAAGCCCACAGTACAGGTTGGACAAGGTCAAGGCGTGCAATCGGGCTCTGCAGGTGGATGTTGCTAAAGGATTGATTGGAGGGGATGTGGGACGAGAGAGAAATTGCATCAGGAAGAGAAGACCGAATCCGGGAAGTGACGAACGTACACAGTGTATGTCTGCCTGCAATCATGGATAGCTTTGCGAGCGTTAGAAGGTCCTGGCTATGCGAATCTGGTAGGCTTGGAAGAAGCAGGACATTGATATTTCTAATGGCCGTGGCATAGAGATTGCTTGCTGTTTCAACCAGGTGTGGCATGTTTCATAGGTGTTTGTACTCAGCAATCAAGACGCTTCGAAGAACTTTGTGTCCTTGCGTTATGCTACTCTTACCATGTGCTAGCGGCTATTCTAGGACACACGAGCGCCCAGCATTACCGACCTTATGTATAGAAAGCTAGCAATCCAGTCTAGCCTTTTCCTGATGAGTGTAACAGGAAATATTCCCAGTTTGCTAACCGAAGCTACTGAGAAAGGGCGAGATCTTGAGAGCAGGAACAATAGCGCAATATCCCCATCTTGAGTCTGGATGTTGACAAGATGTCATGGAACTGTGATAGTCGAGGACTTTTATGAGAGCGTTTTCCGAACCAAGTCGTCAATTGGTCATTGTCACGGCCTCATCTACCAAAAATGCAGCCTCTATAGCCCACGAGAGCGTTCCACGCATGCACAACCATGCTCCCACCCCACTCTCACAACCAACAAATCACGCATACCCATGAGCCTTCAACCACTCCAACACCAACTCCTCATCTCGCTCCTTATAGCTCGCATTCGCCTTCACACTATCACTAACCTGCACCAACCCCCTATCATACCCCTTCGTATCCCTTCCCTCAAAGAACGCCTTCACATCCCTCTCAACCTCATGACTCGCAAACTTCGAAAGCGTCGTCTTCAGATACCGATCCATCACCACCGGGTTACCGGACAGCTTCTTGCTGACAGGTTCCCAGTGCTCTTTGATATAGGCCCAGAAGGCGTTGCGGGCTGTGGAGTTTGTGGCGAGGGAGACGGAGCCGGTGTGGACGTCTTGGATGGCTACTTTGTCCGAGAACTGGAAGTTCAGGAAGTCGTTTACGAGCTCTGTTGATTGGACTTTGCCGAGAGCGATGAGACAATTTTCTTTGCCGTCGATGGAGGTTGTGTTTAGGTATTCTTTTTGTACGGCTTCGTAGGCGGGCTTGCCGCCTCCGCGGACTATAATTTGGAAGATTGCGGATCGTAGGCTGTTGTTGATGGCATTGGTGTCTCCTTTTTGGTACGCTTCGAAACGGCGCTTTGCTTCCGCGATAGTCCTGCAATCTAATGTTATCACGAATCCCGCTCACCGATTTAAGTCCATTTACTTCTCATGTCCTGCATTGCCAGCGACGGAGATCAACAGTGCGCGCAGTTGCCCTTTAAGATAAACCTCGTTCGGGCTAAATTCCCACCCAATCTCTTCAACTGCTGGCCCTACCAATTGCAATGTGAATTTCTTTAGCCCAGCCGCAACCACTGTGTTGTCCGCAAAGATTGATCGAATGTTACCCAGGGAAGTCAAAATTTGCGCCCACACGCTGAGTTTTGTTAGAAAAGGTTTCCCAATAATTAGTGCGTATACCTTTTGTTTGTCTCATCTTTGAATTTCTCAATGAAGACCAAAAAGCCGGCGGTCGTGGCTTGCCCAGCGACAGCTAATGCTGCTGCATCTGCAACCAGCCCAATCTTGTCCTCAGCACTGAGTTTGTTTCGTTCCGCGCCGAGCTTCTCGAGCCTGGCTGGGGGATAGTTGGTCCTATAGTAGCCAAGGTGGTCGCTATTCAATTTGTAGAATGTCTCGTCAACGTCGCGTAGCGTTTCTTCCTTGGCTGTCAAAGCCGTGGTAGCTGCTCTGGTGGCCTTGGGATCAGTCTTGAGGCCTAGAGGTATCCACCACAATGTTTCATCGTCCTTCGCTTTCACGTCACCCGTTGACAAGAAGCGCGATTGTCTGACCCCGATCTGTCCGGGCTCCTCGGCTACCGTCAAAACGGGGAAGCCAATCTTTAGAATCCATGAGTCCATGAAAGATTTAACGTTCTTGCCAGATGCTTTGCTCAGCGCTGCCCAAAGGTCGTTGGTAGTCGCATTGCCGTAAGCGTGATTCTTCAGATAGGTACTGACTCCGTTAAGGAACGTCTCGGTACCCAAATGGCCGCCCAGCATCCTAATTACGGAGCAGCCTTTGAGATATGAGATCGCATCGAAGATCTGTAACAGGAGAATGAGTCTCAGCCAGATGCCGATCTGGTATATCCGGCACTTACCTGCTCAACTTCCAAGGCGTCCTTGACCGGCACTTCGATTGGATGAGATGCTCGCAAAGCGTCCAGGTTCTGAGCAGTCTGAACGCCTTCGACTACAAACTGACTCCAAACCTCATAGTCAGGGTGGAAATGGTCGATTGCGAGCCAGCCGACCCAAGTTGCAAAGCCTTCATTTAGCCACAGCTCATTCCACCAATCCATGGTAACAAGGTTTCCGAACCATTGATGGGCAAGCTCTGGAAGGCATTTAGTCAACAATATATCCCTCTCGAAGAGCCCCACTTACCATGTGCTACTACGTATGCCACGCGGTTCTTGTACTTAGCATCAGATGTTTCCTCATCGAAGAGTACAGCTGTAGTTCGATAGGTGATCAGACCCCAATTCTCCATAGCACCATGAGAGAACTCATGCACAGCCAACAGATCAACTTTGGGTAGCGGGTAGTCAATCTTGAAGATCTCGGAAAAATAGTCCACGACTTGGTGACAATTCTCCAATGCAAATTTTCCTTGCTCTTTGAGACCCCTCGTAGTGTAGACTCGGACTGGAAGAGCTTTGCCATTGTACCTTCGCTTCGTAAACTCCTCTACGTATTCGAAGTCTCCAAAAGCCCAAGCCAGAAGGTAGGTGCTCATTACCGGTGTTCGTTCGAATACTACAACTTTTCGGCCATGCTTCCCTTTCTTGACCTCCTTTTCGGGCATATTGCTCAACGCTACTTGATCCTCTGGGATCTCAATACTCACATCGAAGGTTGCTTTCAGGTTCGGTTCGTCCAAACATGGGAATGCCTTGCGTGCATCGCTGGACTCGAATTGGGTGGAAAACATCACATGGCTATCACCATCTTTTGGCACTGACTCTGCTGGTTTGACCTTCGGTGTATACTTTGATCTATAGAAGCCTGCCATGCTGTTGTTCATTGTACCCTTGTACAAAAGCTCAAGAACCGCTTTTGAAGATGGCTGTACCTCCTCAGAGAACTTCAGGATGACACGCTGGGACTTCCCATCGAATGAAATGCTGGATGCTTGGGGTCCACCAACGATTTGAGCAAACGAGACATCGAGTTGGTGGGCGTTAAGGACGATCTCTTTGACTGCTGTCTTGATGTTGACTTCGATCTTGACGCTTCCGTGGAAGCTGAAAGCATCACCCAGTTCAAGGTTGAAGAGCTCGATGTCATAATTGATCGGCTTGACGCTACGATTTATTAGCCAGAAGGGCGTAGAAGTACACGACATAGCTTACGTATCGGGCAGGACATCTCGGTCAGCCATGGTGCTGAAGGATTTTCTTGACAAATGAGGCTTGACTGCTCCCGAAAAGCGACCTAGTACAGAGTGGAGGACTGGTAGAGGGGATATTCTAGTATCACTGGAACGGGTCTTTTCTCTTTGCAATTTTCGAGGTTGATCTAGCAGTTGGACTCGGACACAGTGATACCCCGCACGTGAGCAATGCAGCCGCGCATTGGACTTGAAGGCTGAGTACGGGCGTCGGTTGGCTCCTTCCTTCAGCGGCCGATTACAGAATGGCAGCATACAAGTTTCGTCGGGACGTAGTCTGTTCTAGTGAATGGTAATTGATAGGCTAAGTAAACGTAGTGGCGGATTTGCCTTGGCAGATATGTATGCCATTCTTCTGGAGAAACAATGTGCCTCTGTAGAAACTTTCGAACCCTTGTTCAATTCCTGCCTTCTCTTGAAAATCTCCGAGCCAAATACCTGCTAAATGCCATCAAACGATCCTCGTGACCAGTGACGCATTCAATGCCTAGCCGTGGGTAACTTGAATGCCTGCCGCGACCGTGAAGCTGATTGCCTCCATCACAACCGCACATAGACATCTAGACACGGTAGCCTCCACTCTCTTGCACCCAGCCAACTCCTCATCCATCCAAGCCCAACGCCGGTCCATTCTGGCCTAATCGTCGTCCTCTGCTTCATCTCTTCAATCGCTGCACCTGCGAGCGCAGTAGCGGTTTCGTTGATCACTGAGACCAGGAAGGACCCATCCCCTGCATATCCACCTTCAATTGTTGAGGACCAATTTGCTGCTTGTGGCAGAGGATTTGGGATCAGGGTCGTGTGTCTTGCTGTGAACCAGTCCCCTTTTAGATCCACATAGCATCTGTCTGACCAGTGGCAGGAGGAGACAAAGAGGATTAGGAGAAGGGCGCTGCAATAGATGCAGGGCCTGTTGAGGGCGAAAGTTGAGAACAGGAAGAGAACAACAAGACTTTGGATTTGTTAGTTTGATGCTTGACGACGAAAGACGAGTAAGACTTACAGCGGAGGTGCGTTGAGAGGCAAAAATATCAGGGGTAAGAAACTACGAAGGCAAAACATCGAACTTATTTTCATTTCTCTTCTGATCCTAAAGAATAACATTGATTTAATAGTCTGGTGTTTCGAGGCTGTTCGCCGATATTCCGAAGTTTAGCCGAAATCCTAGGTTGCTACTTGGCAGCCTTGGCACAACGTGCACACTCATGCAAAGGGCAGAATTGCTATGTAATTTTTCACAGTATGATCACTTTTACACGACATCGATGCTTGCGCACACGTCTCTGCGAGCTCTCGGACTTACATTCTTGACCATTGAGAGGTCAGACTTACAGATTGGCTTATTGCTGCCCTTTGATGATGCCTTCTGCACATGAATTCGTGAAAAGCTCTAAATCAAGATCTAAAGAAACATGCCAGAGTAATTGATATCAATGCCTTCTCTATCATCATTTTTTCATGATCCCGCGTCTAGCTCCTAGACATACCTTGCCGGATGCCACAAGGCGCTCGCTGAATGTTATTCACTTCTCTCCATTATTGACCTTCACTGCCTTCTCCCCCCATTTTCCTCTTTCTTTTCTCAAGCCATGGTACAACTGTCTTAGTTCTCCTCCTTGATCGGACGATCTTTGCTACAGCTCTACTCTCCTACAATTCATCCTCGTCTCATGCATATACCATCGAAACTTGTCACCTTGACCTGGAGAACTATCGATATTTCGACAGTAGCATGACCAAAAACTTCCAATCTCGGTCCCCGTAAAGTCTTCTTTAACCCCTCAGATTGCTCTCAAATATTCACTTTTCCTGGATTCACACCTTCAGTATTATTACTTTAACTGGTGGTATTCCCTTGAGATCACATCGTCACATCTAATCAAGTCTTGACCTCACCTCGGGTTGCTACCCTTAGTATCTTGACTTTTCCTTGGTGTTATTCCCCTCAGTATCACTTGAAGCTCATTGTACAACATCTACTGAATCTATCTACTCTATCAAGATGTCTGCCGATGAGCGAAAGTTCCCGGCCCAAAATATCAACTCAAATGCTGGCTCGCATTCAAGCCCAGACTCTGGACTCTTTGTTGACCAAGATTCGCATCTGCCCAAGGATTCAGCTAAGGTTCCAATTTACGGCGCCGAGCTAAGTAGCGACGAAGATGGAGACGATGATGAGATCTTATACGACAAGGACGGTGCCGATGAAGAATTCAAGGACAAGCTAGAAGAAGAACGCAACGGTTTGCGGAAGAACTACGACACCTACAACGAGAGACCTCCGAATCTCCCCGCATACCATGAATCATTTGCAAAGGTGGAGAAAGCCTGTGAGGAACTATTTGCTGGTGCGGAGGCGATTCTGAAGGCCTCGGACTACACGGATGAATATACTCAGACGCTTCTGCAAGACATTGCAGAGAAACAGGCAGTCCAGTACCCCGAAGCCAAGAAGGTTGGAATCGTTGGAGATGGTGGTGTCGGTAAGTACTTACCCAGAACCAAACAATATTTCAGTCGCTGAAGTCCAAATAGGCAAATCATCATTGATCAATGCATTATTGAACACACCTTATCTAGCTCCTCGGGTATGTTGCAATCCCGGTACTGTTACTCCAGTTGTTCTTAACAAATAACAGGGTGGAGGCGGACAAGCGTGTACTTGCGTGATCACAGAATATATGCAAGCGCCCCAAACTCAATTACAACCGTTTCAAGCAACCATTGAGATCCTCGGTCCTGAAGAGTTGGAAAGCATGCTAGCAGGACACCTTGAGGCTTACTACAAGTACTTTTGTGTCCCTTCCGAGGGTCTTGAAGGAGATGCTTTACAGCTCGCAGTACTAGAAGCATCAACAGCTCGGGATGTTCTACGAGCGCTTTTCGTACATCGCACGCCTTTTCGGACTAAGACAGCAGCACAGGCTTTCCTTGCCACTGCGAGTTCTGCAAAGGACAAAAACATGCTGAAGATGTTCACGACGTGGATGCAAGAATCGATAGCTCTCTGCAACAGCGAAAACAGCCTTATCACTGTTTCAGGCAACACCTGTGAGGATATCGTCGGCCGACTTGATGTCTTCGTCACAAATCGATCAAGCGTGGATGATGAAGAAGAAGATGAAGAAGACGAAGAGGAGTCTTGCTTTTCTTTATGGCCAATAGTCAAGGTCGTGAAAGTTGGGCTACAATCAGCGTTACTGGCCAGAGGGTTAATAATCGTTGACGTAAGTTACATCTCCAGAGTTCATCATCTCTGTTGGCTTCACCTTCTGAGTCGCAAGACTACTTACACGAGCATCCTCCTCTCTGGACATGTGACAAAGCCCATCCTCGATTCTCAAGCTGTGTTACTGACTTTAGAATATTACAGGTACCGGTGAGCTCGGCTAAGCCTCAATATTAAAATGCTAGTCATATTGACTTATCGTTGACAGGGACTCTCTGACGTCGACCAATCGCGAACCAAGATGACAAGTCGTTACATTCGTGAATGCCTTTTCTATGTCATAGTCGCGCCAATAGCCCGAATATTGACCAACAGAGATGTGCACTTCAGGCTCATGCAACTTTTCAGGCGCCCAGGAATACAGAAAATGCTGATCGTGACCAAAATTGACGTGGGTTTGGAAAATTCCCCATTGCCGTCTACTGAACGCTAAAAACACAGGACATGCCACTCGATACAAGACCTCGGACAGTAGGGGTCACTTCACTTGCCGTCGATAATTTTCGGAGACTTTTCAAGGCTTTAAATCTCGCATCTGATAGCGAAAGCCGTCTCGATAAGTCTATGCAAACGATGAAGGGAAGAAAGAAGAAAGAGGCCAATATACTCTTGCCGAAATTAACGTAAGTATCATTCATGAAATGGAAGTCTTCTTGCTGAATTTCCACAGGCTGAAGAGAAGGCTTTACGAGTCTCTGTATGCATTCCCAAGAGCAGTCCAGGATTAAGAGTCGTCATCGAAGTATAATCTGACCTCAGCTACAGAGTCCTCCAAAGCCTTGTCCGAATGCAAAATCAGAAAGTCCGCAGAGACTTGCGCAGCAAATATTTGGCAATAACTCAGGAGGCTCGACGCCTTCAAATTGCGTGTGTATCAAGCACACATTACGATCAACACGTGGAGGCGGACCACAAAAACCCAAGGCTCTCCATTGACCTGACTGGCATCCCGAATCTCCGCGATCAATTATCAACGCTACCTGCACAAGGCAGGCTGAAAGCCCTAGAGCATCAGTGGAAGGGGAACTTGAAAAGCCTTCTCGACTCGCTTAATGGCTGGAGTCATCAGTCTGCACTCCACCGACATGGAGAGCTCAAGAAGATTGTTGCAAAGCCATGCCAGGTACTTGCCAACTTTGTTCGTTAAGCAGTACGTGTTTGCTGACTTAGGACGACACAGAAGCTAGACAACCCTCTTGCGGCATATATCGAGGAACTCAAAGGGCTCCTGGAGTCTCGTATCTTGAGACCACTGGGTTTGTTGATCACGTCGTATCAGTGCTCTTGCATGCTGAAATTACTCTAGAAAGGCACCAAAACGAATGGAAAATACATGGGTTGAAGGCCTCGGCCAATTGGGGAAACGTTAGTACTTTCTATCAGCCACAAATTATAGTAAAGCGACTGACCATATTATAAGATGGCTTCTGGTTCCTTCAATGCTTGGTGCAAGAAGTACGGCGCGCACCAAACCAAAAAATACGAATATCGAAATTGGAACACCGAGCTTCTGGAGCCGATTGCCAAGGATATCCATGAGGTCTGGCAAGCCTTCGACAACAACCTTGCTGGCCGTAGGGACGTCTGTTTGAACAACCTCTGTGGGCTGGTAGACGGTATTGAAACGGATCTAAAAGGTATGTTACCGCTTCCCGGCCTTTCGTCTTGAGATCATAAGTCGTTGATTTTCATCTCAGAAGTAAAAGGGATTTCTGGTTCGGCCATGCTTCCCTTCCTAGAATCTCTGGCCACGAGGAAGGAGCATTTGCGAAGGCTTCTGAGTCATTTCTCCGAACGAGTGGAGTCTATTAGCAGGTTGCGTCGACCGAAATGTCTCTTTCGATGCGAGCTAATAGATGATAGACTTGCAAAGGTCGATGCAACCATGGAAGAAGACGATGGATTTCTAATGCAAAGCATGAATCCGCTTTATGAGAAGTTGATCAGAGTCACAGGCATGCAGCTCCCGTGGGCATCGCTAATGGCACAGCCACTGACGGAATGTAGGGTCGATCGGCGGAAGTATGGTCAAGCGACGGAAGCAAATTATTAGAGAGGCGATGGAAAAAGGAGAACCCTTCTCCAAAATTTGCTCAGGCATCAAAGAATCCATCGAACAGAGTCTTGACGAGCAGCGGCCAATACTGCTCAAGACCGCGAAGTCGATCTTTGACAAGATACTCAAAGACTTTGATCTCATGTTCGTGGTGGAGGAGCTACCAGATCCCAGGCGAAATGTTCTGCGCCGCCAGGTGCAGCAATTCGTGCTTTCTGCCAATGAGAAATACCATGGTACCATCGTTAATGAATTTGCGAAGGCAACGATGGGTACGACTTGAGTTTCTGGGTCAAGCTGCTGGTACGACATGGCTCATACAGCGTGAGCATGATTCTACATTCTTCATATTTCTTATCAATCACATCATTTGGACATCTTGACACTGGAGAGGACAAATATTCTGGTGCTTTCTAGCATTACATGCTTCCAACGGCTTGCTGCAGAGAAGTCCTCAGCTGCCTTGAGATTGCATTATTGTTCTCTTCGACATGATTTAGATAGATTGAAAACTATGAATACAATTTACTATTACCAATTCTAATGGCTCAAGACCTCAATGAGCTCTCTCGAAATGCCGACACATCCAATGGCTCGTCATCAACCAAGTGAGGAAATTACGGGCTAAGATTCCTGAAATGTGTGTCAGATTGGTCGGCGCCGTGCGTAGAAATTCGTTTTTAAAAAGGTACAAAAGCTAGCTGCTCGTGCACATGGGTGTGAACACGGTATTTGTTGTGTTCATGGCAAAGGACAGATTTACCTATGAACGATCTGGATCGCGCGCGAGAAGGCTTTTATTGTGTTCTTAGAAAGTGCCAAGCTACCTTCGAAAGATCTTGAGTGTCCATAAGGCTGTATCTGCTGTGGTCCTGGAAATGGCCAAGCTACTCTCTTGGTTGCACGTTTCGTGTGCTGACTTTTTTGAATTTGCAAGCCATGTTGGGCAACTTGTCATATAGCTGGCACATCTGTGGCCCTGGCCTATTTATTTTTGCACGCCATCTTGGCTATGTTACTCTCCATCTAGTATTTATCTCGCGCTAGCTTCAGCCCATTTAAACAGGTTCTAGGGTAACTTATCCTCCAATTGGCATATCAATAACCGCGAGGTAAACCAGTCTCAAGCGCGCAAGAGGGAACGATAAGGCTTGAAGCAACAATACCAGCCGCCAAAGAGGTCATTCGAGCGGACGGCGAAGGATCCCAGAAGTCGCCCCGAACGAGAAATACCATGCGAGAATTACTCTCATACACACCAAGTCATTTTCTCAACCAGGAGATCAGCTTCTGACAAGCAATGGGTTTCTAAACGGCGTATGAGGAAAGGAAAGCCCGCGGACCCGCACGTCATCGTGTTTCTGCTCTTGGACGGGCCACTATTTCAAGCTCACCAAATACAAATCTTTTTGCAGAGGGAGAGGCAACCCTTTCGTACAAAAGAGCGGACGGAATTCTTGTAGGCTTCTTTACACTCACATAAAATTCACGGGACCTTAATTGTCGAACTCGCGATCTATAACCATTGGCACACTTATTCAGCAAGGGAAGCCGTGGAAGCAATTATACGAAGAAGGTGGTAGTAATGAGATTCTCTTCACGTAAGCATAGCCAGCGCTTTATTTCTGCTGCTGTTGCAAAGGGGGCTGCAGCGACCCGGATTCGGATAGGATGCCAATTGGAAAGTTTCTGCCAATGCGAAAGTGTCCAATGAATCACAGATAGCAGAGATACTTATAGCTGTTGGAATTGATGATCTCGAAGTCCGCTAGAAATCACCACTCAGTGCGAAAATTTCACGCCGTTTAGTTCTGCTGGGACCAATGACTTTCGAGTCACTGAATCGAATATCCGAGGGGCCCCCTCGACAGGAGGAAGCTTGATGGTTGTCTCAAAGTACGTGGGCAGGGCAAGATGCTCAAGAATGTGATCACAAAGTCTGTATTCTTGGGAGGAGCGATTGCCAAGTTCCTAGCTATAGGATTGGGAGGATCTATTTCCATCGATCTCCCTCAACCAACCACATGGCGCTTTTCACACGAGTGGGAATCGACGCCCAAGAGCAAATCCTTCTGGCTAGATTGCTCCTTAGCCAAGCCACGAAAAGTGTTCTTGCAAGTGCTGTACTTGGCTCCGGCCGATGTTTCTGGTGTTGATATTATCTTTGTAGGATTTACTCATGGGAGGCGTTGGTATTGGTAGATAGGCAGAACAATGGGCGGAAGGAAGAAGGACGATTCTGCTGTTGTTTGCTGCCAAATATACACGATGGGAGGACAATCCTCCTGAATTGCTGGTTTCGATCTGAATTCAGGACGAAGGACTGTCATTATCGGCCGCTCTAGCTATGCACTCCACACTGTCCTGTTATCGACACAAATCTAGCGAATCTAAACGATTATGCCAAAAGGAATCAACGATGTATATAGACTCTCTTTCAAACCCTTTAGATATGACATAGCTCTTCCTCAATACGGCGTGGACAGGGTTTTTTTCATGGCCCTGGAGATTGGCATGGACTAGACTCTTAGCGTTAGCTTAAGTGTCGATAATCGAGTGTTTCTGGCAAGATCTTAGCGCTGTTAGCGTTGATGTCCTAGAAGTCAGACCTCATTCCGAACATGAAGCGCATGAAATCACTTGAACACCAACTATAAGCCCGCGGAGTAAGTACCGTTATTCTCATCAAGGTGAATCCGTGAAAGGAAGTCGTAGTCGAGGATTCGGAAAGATTCTATCATACCTTACCTTGATATCATCTCGAATCTTAAACCTGATTGGGTTTGGCGGCGGGAGCCAACTGTGAATGCACTAAGGCAAGGTAATACTTTACAGTAGTGAGCTGGGTGTTGCTCCACTCGGAGTTTTTTTTCAAATATTGATCTGAACATCTCAACACCGTTTCTACCCTCAATACCATGTCATCGCACGCCAGCGCTGACCCCGCTTCTAACCTGCCAAGTCTCTTTGCAAGCTTACGTGCACAGCAATCACCTCAACCTCAATCTTCGTCGGCCTTCATCGACATGAAGCACAACGCGACCTCAGCTCCTAGTCGAATGCCATCCTCTGCTCAAGCTCCCTCAGCACAAATGTCTAACCCTCTACTCAACCTGCTCAAGTTCGGCACAAATGTGTCCAATCCATACTCCACTCCGCAGCAGCCAGCAGCAACCCCAGCAAGACCAGATTATGGCAGTCCGAACACTCATAGCGTCCATGGGCGCGGTATCTCAGCTTCAGATCTCGTTGCATCTTTCGGGAGCTCTAAATCTGCAGCACCAACGCCGCGCGAGAAAGCGCCAGTGTCTGCGTCTACAAATCATCAAGATGCACTACTTAGGCTACTGAACCAGACCTCTGCGCGAACAGATGGTGCACAGCAAAAGCTCTCGGGAAGTACAGAAACAAACTCAAATACAATCTCAGAAGATCTTGCATCGATGTCATTGGATGGTCAGCATCCTTCAACTGCAGATGCCAAGGGCAGCGTTTCTGGGCGTAACGAGTCACCAATCCGCTTCTTCGGCAGCAACAAGCACTCAACACCAACGCCCTTCGAGCCGCAGGTATCACCCAGGCCTGAGAGCATGCAGAACTGTGGGATGTTCACATATGTCAATCCTTTCGAGCAGCTTGCTGCCTCCTCTCCACGCAACACCAAAGCCAGGATTTCACCACACGGAGATCTTTCCAAGCGCAAGATCAAGTCACCCTCTCCAGCAGCCGCACATGCCTCATCACGAAGGAAGCTGACACCATCGGGTGGCGAGGTACTGCAGAGTATCGAATCTCCAGCGCCTGGACGTCTTGATGACGGAAGATCTCAGGTAGAGGTCTTGATGGGCATTGGCGCGCCTACTCGAGACGCTGAGACTGTTGCTGAAGCATTGAATGAAGTTGGCGATAGGGTTGACCGACAGGTCGAGAGCGCCCTAGCTGAAGCCGAAGAGAAGGCAGGTGAAAAAGAATCAACACCATACATCAAGCGCGAAGACGGAAACGAAAAAGCGTTCGCCAACATCGAAGAGCACGCTCACCACCTAGCTGCCGATGTGAAGAAAGAGCTTGACAAACCAGAGAATCAAGGAGTGTTGGAAGACACCATGCCACAGCTGGTGGCTGAAGCAGTCAAGGAGGTGATTGACGAAGCTGCGCAGGGAGATCGTACTGGTGAACGGGAGAGGGCCGGCGATGAGACTATAGCAAAAAAGGACACCGATCGCGCGATTATACCGGTCTACCAATTTCCAATGCGTCCTTTCGTTTCCATCGACCTTATCCAGAAGGAGCCTGCCGATCTCCCCATTCGTGAAGACTCTGTTGTCAACATTGCACGCTTCAAGAAGGAGTTCGACCAAGCAGATCGAACTTTAGCGACGGCCACAAATGAATTCATAGTGTATGGCATGCCAAAAAATGGTGGCATACGAATCATCCAGCAAGACAATGGTACCTCCAGCCTCATCTTTGGGAAAACTCAGGACCGCATCTTCAACGTTGCCATATCTACCGGGAGGTCAGGAAGCTCATTAGTCGGCACTCAAACCCTTCTCGGTACCGGCGTCAGTGGCACAGTGTACTGGACCACAATACTCAAGCCAGGAGAGGAGTTGAGCCAAGACGATATGGAGCAGCACGGTTTGATCATTCCGCCAATACCATCACAATCAGATCCAACTTCCGGTGGTCAGCTAAAGACTCGAGCGAAGAAGAGCAACCGAAATCCCGAGTTCTTTGCAATCGGCCGCGGCAAGTTCATTCACATCATCTTCTCGTCGCACGCGCGAAGCTCAGACTTAGTGACGAAGGAAGGGCTCATGGATACCGAGAAGTACTACACTGACCGTAACCTGAAGATCACCACTGGCAAAGCCGGCAAGGATTTCGCCTTCAGCGAGGATGATAGCATGATAGCCTCTCTTGACAAGGCTGGTCAGCTTCGACTTTGGGACATCAGAGATTTGATCGACGAATCCAACGCTGCTGCATCATTGCTCACGCCTATGGAGGTCAAGGACCCAATTTTGACTTTCAGCACAGCCCACTCGAAAGAGAAGTCCTGGCCCACATCTGTACTGTTCGCAGATAAATTACGCCCCTATATTAAAGGCACGGCTCTTCGGTATATCATCGTTGGTATGAAGCAGAATCATACACTCCAGCTTTGGGATCTATGTCTCGGGAAGGCCGTTCAAGAGTTAAGCTTCCCTCATGGGAGCGAGACCGACGCAATCTGTAGTATCACGTATCATCCAGCGTCTGGCATCATCGCCGTTGGTCACCCAACTCGCAACTCCATATACTTCATACATCTGTCAGCACCGAAGTACAATCTACCAAGCATGGCGCAAGCCAAGTTTGTGCAACGACTGGCCAACAAAGACTCGACCCTACCCAAGGCTGAAGCTACTGCCATCATGAGCGGCATGAGAGAGTACTCATTCGCCGATAAGGGTCAGCTACGAAGCGTCGAATTGGTTCCGTCATCAGGCGAGCCTACAAGAACTGCGGAGGATGAGGAAGATCCAATGCTGTTTGAGTTGTATGTGTTACATTCGAAAGGTGTCACGTGCTTAGGCATCAAGAAAGAAGACCTGGGCTGGTCAATGGAGAGCAGAGTGGTTCATCCAGTGGACGCCGAGAAAGACGGCCATATCATCATCAAAGATCTTCGCGAGCCATCGGTAGCCCCAACAAGCGAGCCGTCAACGGTATCCATGAATGGTGACGCGAGCGTTCCGGCTACCCCTGCCAAAGCGAAGAAGGCTTTCAAGGAGACGACAAAAGCAGACCGTACAATCTCAGACGCTGGACAGACCGCGCCAAATACTGCTGAAAAGATAGACAAGAAGAAGAGCAAGCGGAATGGAGCTAGCGAGTCTGTCTTACGTCCCACAACCACAACAACTTCTCCTGAATCGTATGCCACTGCTGCCCAGCGTGCAACCACGCCAACCCCACAGCCTGCACCAAGTGCGAGCAAGGACAGTGCTCGGCCTAGCATAGCAAAGCAGGCTTCTCGGGAGACCCCAGAGGCAGCTGCTGCTTCTACCCAGGACCGTCCAGCCCACCCATTAGCAAACGGAGACTCGGTCAACATCGGCATATCAGGTGACTTTCTGGATAAGGAGCTCAAGAAGATCGAGGTTGGGGTATCTAACGAATTCAACAAAGTTCTTGGACGGGAGCTTGACGCCCTCTACCGGCGATTCGCTGAAGACAAACGGGTTCAAGACGCAGCAGGAGCAGCTAAACAAGATGCAATGCTTCGTCTTGTTTCAAGTACGTTAAGCGAGAATGTAGAGAAGTCGCTATCTCGAATCATCCAGAAGAACATCCATGACTCTGTTGTTCCGTCCATTACAAATACTACGTCGGCCACCGTCAACAACGTACTGTCAAACGTGGTCGTCAAGCAAGTCAATGACATCATTCCTATTGTCATGAAGCAGTCGCTGCCAGAAGCCATCAACCGCACTATGCAGACTCCCAATATCATGCGCTCTGTATCGGACCAGATTACGAAGCAGATGACCGGTCATATCGAGGAAGAATTTGCTACTGCCCTGCATAATAGCATAGTGCCCACTTTTACCAATCTTGCTACGAACGTTGCCCAGAAGGTTAGCGGAGAGACTGAGCGCCGTGTCCGGGAGCAGTTGCAGCAAGCAGACTTTCAACGTCGCGAGGACAGCATCAAGATCGATCAGCTCGCGAATCTCGTCCGGGGGCTGTCTGAAACCGTGCACACGATGGCTGCTGCTCAGTCAGACTTCCAGGTCGAAATACTCAAGCTGCAACAGAAGGCGAGCGAGGAGGGTCAAGCTCTGGCTCGTCGACATTCGCCAACTCCAAGCGAATCTGCTTCGATGCATATGACGCCTGAGCAAGAAGAGCTTGAAGCAATGGCTACGTCAATGCAAGAAGGGCGCTTCGAGGAGGCTACTATTGTGGTTTGTACTGAATTTCCCAAGCAATGGCACCAACATACTAATTGTCACCAGTGGCTTCAATCCAACCAGCAAGTCGCACTCTTCGACAATCTCTTCGTCCGGTGCAATCCAAGCTACCTCCGAAATGCCTCGCCTTTGGTCGTTCTGTCGGTTGGAGCAGCCGTCACGGCTGCGCTCGGAACCCATGTCATGGAGCGCTTGGCTTGGCTTGAGACTGTATTCCATTCGATCAATCCTGATGTAAGTACCTGCCTTGTCCAACAATTTTCGACAGTCAGCTAGCTAATGAGCATCCAGAACCCGGAGATCAGCGAAGTTGCTGGGAGAATCCTGGAGGTGCTGAACCAGCGCCTCGAAGGGGAGTACATGCGCATTGCGGAGGAAGATCCTCAGAGCCCAGCTTTACGCAAGATCCCTGCGCTTGCGCGACACGCGCGAGAACTCAGAGCTCATTGTCGATGAGAATCGTAGCGATGAATCGGGAAGAATCTTATTGGTTGCTGAGCACCAGCTTGACGTCGAAGGTATGCTTTGTACCGACCCTCACAAACTACGTGTCTATTCACTAATAGAAAAGCTAGCTCTACGACGCTCTTGTGGTTTCAATGATCGATGAAAACGTGGTTCAGTCAGATATGTGTGGCGATGTATCATCGGGATTCCTAAAACGCATCGTGAATACTCTCCATGCTTCTTGATCATAGCGACAACATTGGATCGCTTACTTGTACATCGTTGACGAAGCCTCACGGCCTATGTCTTCAACGCCTTTTTTCGAAATAGATACTTCACGGCAAATAGTCGATACCCCCTGCAACGACGGAGCTATATTCGCGGGATGGATTGATGCACGCATGAGGGCGACAAAAATCATTGATAGGCGTTTTTTTCACTAAGCATAGCGAACCAAATGATTTGGACCAATTCGCTCTGTATGTAAAACCCACCACAGGCAGAAAACCGGCGTTCGTTTGACAAGTGATCCGTCATGCATTCCATTGTGACCCTAAAACTATGTACACATCGAACACACAACCTCAAGCCTTCTCCTTCGTCTCATCTATCGCCTTCCCTTCCGGCTCCCGTATACTCGACAGGTTATGACTGAAGATCTGTCTCCTCCGCATATGCACCGGTATCTCACCCTCTGGAGACCCAGGGATCTTTTTCTCAAGTTTCTACCAAGGACTCGTAATTAGTATCTCCCTCAGTGTGCCAGATGACCGTGGTAGCTTACCAGCTTATCGAATACGCATGCATTGAGTAACTGTTCTGGTCGACGACAGTGCCATAGTTGCTGGTTGTTGTTGTCGAGACATTGCCAGTGTTTGCGGAATTCTTCGACGCAGGACTTGTTTATGTCGTCCAACCTACCCAGTCCCAAATTAGCAAAGGCCAATCCAAGCTGCCCTCTTCCCCATCCCCATTCTCCACCATATTCCCTCCTCGTTCCGTTTGCCACAAGCGTCCACCTTCCTCCCCTTCTCCCCCTCTCAACTTCCCCTTCCAGCAAAACCGAACAGGAGACGCTTACACACTAGCAGCACACCTAGTAATCTTCCTCCCTTCCTTCATACAATCAATCTCCCCCTTCCCATGCGCTTCCGTCTTGCACTTCATATAATCATCATTAAACGCCCCACATCTCGCGCCGATAAAGAATGACGCTGAAAGCAGAGGGGCTGAGGAGGAGCCTATCTCCGGGACTTTGGGAATGGAGTCAGGGAGGGGAGTGGTGTCGAGGAGGACGGCTTGATTAAACCTGTTGGCGGTGGGTTAGAGAATTGCAGGTGCGAAATTAATTATGTGGATACTCACCGGGGCTGTCGAGTTGACATGTTTGTGGTGGTGGAGCTCAATGGCTATGGGTTTGGATGGGTGGATGGAGAGCTTGATGTGAGCTGTGGTGGTGGGCTGCTGTGATTGGTGGGCGGGAGACGCGGATATTTGGTGTGCAGGTGAGAACGCACTCAATTCGCGCTGGCTTCAACGCCAGTTTACGAGGCGTTCTCACTGGTTATTTTTGGCACTTAAATTACGATACCAAACTAATAGTATTGGTCGGTAATATTTAGATCGATTCACGAATTTTCGTTTTGCAAAAGAAGCTATCGCAACTTCCCTGTTAAAGTTGCACCTGCCAAGCCTAGCTTCACCCCACCTATATGGAGCTCCACCTTAGATAGATTCTGCATCATTCATACATATCACTCATAGACCATAGAGTGCTCCCACATTCCCTTTCTTCTGTCCTTATTCCAAGTCCACCATGATCGTAACGCGTAAATCACCTGTCAAGGTTTCACTCCGACAACCAGCCTATGTGCCCAGCTCAAGCCCTTACAAGGCTCAATCGCAGTCTCAGTCTCAGTCCCAGCGACCACACCTTTTTACGACGCAAAATCCTGGTTTTGGGAGCCGCCATGTCCACGACAAAGCTCCTTTCAGCCTGTGGGACTACGAGTCTTCAACGTTTCGGGAGCCCCTTGCTCGTGAGCTAGATTGGATGTTTGCTACATATCGAGCGAGAGCTATCCACGTCAATTTACCCGATATAATCATCAGAACGGACCAACCTCCAACAGAAATACCTCTCACCATAGGCGGTGCCCTTGTTCGTTTCGTTCCAGAAGACATGGTCCTACCCAATATACCTGTCGGCTCTTTGAGACCATATCCAAACAGTCAGAGAGGTGACTTACTCTCTTCGCCACTGCCATTGTACTCAATACCAAGACACCAGGAGTGCCACGAAATCATCAAGTTACTCGAGTTAGAGGTTGACATCCGAGCTATTCATTTCCTGCCGCCCCAAATCATCGTCGAGTTGGACATGACAAGTGGAAAGAAATATGACAGGCATTCACTTCCATCGAGAGCCGGTGGAATATCGATTCAGTACCATGAAGCCAATGAGAGCTTTTGGAAAGGTTTGTCACAGATGGGATATGAGAGGCTCATCACCCCAACAGACACTGTTGTTGACGACTCAGACTATCTTTTCAGCAACCCTCACAATATTTCGCCTGGAGTCTGCCTGGCTTCATCTTTTGTGATGGAGGGAGGTTTACCTACCTCGAGGTGGTTCAGTACATCGGCTGGCCTCTTATTGCAAAAGGGAAATAAAAGATGTGTAAGCATTGCAAATCATGGATTTCCTGACTCATCGGAAGTGTATCACCCATGGCCAACGGGTCGCGGAATCGGCCAGATCACAGATCGCTTTCCAGCATGGGACTTGGCCTTCGCTCAGTTGGACCCTTCCATATCCTTCTCAAACGACCAGTACTTTGCAGCCCCCAAACCTTCGCGATTGATATGTGTGGAAGAAATAAAGGCTGGGGATTGGTTTGAAGTGGATGGTTACTCTACGGGAAGATTGGACATGTGCGCTCGTGGAAGATCCTACGTCAGACCGAATGTGCCAGAGGGCGTTCAATCCATTCCTATCCCATATCGTGACTGGATGGTCGAAACTGCGTACTCACTTTTCGGAACGATTGGGGCTTCGATCAAAGAAGGCATATGTGGTGCACCAGTGGTAGACCAGGTGGGGCGAGTCGCGGGAATGTTCAGCTTGGTGGATCAGTCAGGCATGTGGGCACATACGGCAGGACTGGATTTCTTCAGCAACTCTGGCTGGAGTCTGGTATAAGCCAATATTCAACGGCATATACGAGTTCGGCTTTCGCGAGGGTCGTCAGCAGCCTGCATGATGTATTTCTAAGGAGGAGAGAAGGAGCGACTCCGATGTGGCATGGCATTAGAATTTCTAAATACGACACCCCTCAATGTATTCAATCTTGATATGTGCCTCAGAGTATCGATGGGCGAGTCACAACCCTTGCACGCCCAGAAAAATCGCAACGTCTTCTTTAATTTCAGTAATGTCTCCAAATAAAGCTGTTCTGGTGATAAATTATGATAGACTAGTGGGGCATGTCAAGGAATTGAAGCAATGAGAGGAATATTCGCCTCTTGCCTTGATGCGTTTGTTTTCAGGGTGGCGTGCTTACCCTCTTCCTTCGGGGCGAACAAAGGACTTCGCTGGGCTTTAGATTGGACTAACTATACCTCTCATCAAGTAGACTCCAAGACCATTTCTTCGCAATAGTATGAGAGATGCTTGTTGAGACATTAAGCCCAGAGAGCCGAGTGTTTGTGCACGCACCTAGAGGGCGGCGAGGGGCAGGCTAGCCGAATACGGCACGCCTTACCGAAAGCGGTCATTCACCTGCACACAGACTACGCGCTTACCCCTATTTCAGTAATGATGGGCCAAATTTTTTTTTTTTTTTTTTTTGCGCACCCTACCAAATCCTAAATCCCAAAATCACTTATTTAGACTACCGCGTCATAACCACCTATCGTAAAGCTGTCAAAATTCTAAGAGATATTATTTAACTATACTTCTATCATAGTCTCAATTCTTAGATAATTAAGATTTATATTCAATAGGGTATATATAGTTTTCGTAGATTTCGTGCGAAGCCTTGGCGTAGGTCGGTATATCCCGAAATATTACCGACCTACGCCAAGCCTCCGTACAAAATCAGCGCGAAATCAGTAATTCCTTATATACCCTTATAACCATAGATCCCAATTATCTAAGAATTAAGACTGTAATAGAAGTATAGTTAAATAATATCTCTTAGAATTTTGACAGCTTTACGATAGGTGGTTATGACGCGGTAGTCTAAATAAGTGATTTTTGGATTTAGGATTTGGTAGGGTGCGCAAAAAAAAAAAAAAAAAAAAAATTGGCCTATCATTACTGAAATAGGGGTAATAACGGTCGAGGATGCGAAAACAATGGGAACTTTTTGAGAAACCTCTCGACACTCCTACTTATTGTCTGCGCAAAGGTCCTGTCGGTGTTGACTTGACTTGTGGATTGTCACACTGCTTGTCAAATAAAGCTGAAGTACATATGCGCGCTACGTGTTGATATCTGCATTAACACCTGTCTGACGCGCCTCGTCCTAAAAGCCTCCTCTGCCATTCTTGAATATACCTGCCTAGTGTCTCTCTAAGAATTTCCCGTGCGCTCTGAGTATCTTCGCCCATGTCTTCCATCTTTGGCAATACCTCAGGGGGCTCCTCGTTCTTTGGCCAGAATAATCAGCAGCAACAGACCAACCCGTTCGGATCTACCAATAATGAGAGCAAGCCTAGCTTTTTCGGATCGCTGAATACAAACACTGCGACATCCCAGCCGCAGACTGGAGGCGGCCTGTTTGGTACAACAAGCCAGCCCCAGCAGACTGGCGGGGGCATATTCGGTAGCCAGCAGCAACAGCCGCAGCAGAGCGGAGGTCTCTTTGCTAGTACGAATCAGCAGACTCAGCAGAATGGAGGGAACATCTTCGGTAACCTGGCCTCGACTACGACCCAGCAGAATCCGCAGGGTGGAGGTGGACCGTTTGGTACTCAGCAACAGAGCACACAACAAGGAGGCGGGCTCTTTGGTAATCTGGGAGGGTCTACAAATCAACAGCCACAGCAACAAGGTGGAGGGGGGCTTTTCGGCAACTTAGGAAATACTACAAATCAGCCACTGCAACAGCAGAATCAGCAGCAAAACCAGCAACAGCAAGGAGGCGGCTTGTTTGGCATCTTAGGGCAGAGCGTGCAGCAGCCGCAGCAGAATCAACAACAGGGAAATGTGCTCGGACAGACGCAACGACTGTTCCAGCAATCTGAGCTTGTTCCCTGTATGTTTGCCTCTTTCCTTTTGATCACTTTGCCTAAGCTAACGCAGAAACTCTTCCAGCGCGAAGATCAGTACTAGACCAAATTCAACTCGCCTACACAAAATGGGATCCCCAAACTCCCGGCTCCTTATTCAATACCTACCTCTACAACACCGTTCCCGTAGACCAAGCACCCTTCTACGGCCCCGGGCCTCAAGATGACGAAGCGAAATGGGAAGAAGCGCTCACCAAGAAACCGCGTCCAGGCTCAATTCCGGTTCTGGTTAGAGGCTTTCTGGAAATCGGACGCAGGATGGATATGCAGGCAAAAGCTCTAAACACTTTGCAGGGACGATTGCATGAGATTAACAATGGCTTGAATACTCTGCTGCAGAAACACGATTTGCAAATCTCTATCCGCGCTGCGGAGTGCAGGAGGAAGCATCTTAGAATTAGCCAGCAGTGTTTGAGTCTAGCGGCTAAGACACAGGTATTGAGGAATCGGGGATATGCGATGGACAGCGCTGAAGAGGAACTAAGGAAGAAACTCATGGTGCTTGAGAGGAGTGTCTTTGATCCTGCGCTCAACGGGCGCGCAGAGGAGATATGGGCTCGGATGGTCAGTGTCAGGGAAAGAGGACGGCAGCTGCAGAGGGAGTTTGAGAAGGCAGGGAGGAGTGTGGTGCAGGGAAAGGAGCAGGTTGTTGACGAGGAAGTTATGAGGAGAGTGAAGAAGGTGAGCCGTTCGTACAGGATTTATTCATTGAGAGATACTGACGGTGAAACAGATACTGGAGGATTATAGCTCGCAGCTTACGCAACTAACGAAGGAGTTGGAGCAATTGCAGAAAGATTGGGCGGAATGGCAGCAGTCAAGACCGAGCAGCGGGAGATAGCAATCGATAAGTTATGGATTTTGGGAGATAGATAGCGGTCAGGCCTGGATACAAAATTTGTATAGCTCGTTCTAGCGGTAATCGAGCGTCTTCCACCCAGAGCTGAGTGCCTTCGTGTCCCTCTGGTACAGCAATAATGTGCCCAACGCCTCTGATATGCCATGCCATGCTTCAACCCTTTTGTACATCCCGTAATGCCCCATTCAGCGCCTCATACGAGTCTCTTCACGTAGTCGATAACAAAAGGAGCTATACCACAGCAGCTCGTCAGTAACGAACTCCATCGTCATAGGAACTAGAGCTGTCCCAAAAGAACAATTGCGAGCATACGTACACAAATACAGTAGTACTATCCCAGCACCAACTTGTTGCATCGTTCTCGTCGCTTCATCTTCTGCCTCCTGTAATGCGTGGTCAGCCGCTTGTAGCTAGTATCCGCGGTATTCGCGATCTTTTTCAGGGGTGAAAGACGGTGCTTGTGGAGTGGGCGTACCTTGACTTCGATCTTGCTGGGCGGTGCTTGTGCTGTGAAGGGTGTCAGTGAGGTTCCACTGTGGGGCAGTAAGGTACGTACGTCCTCCGAACATTGTCGCGGCTTTATGACGGGGACTGTGAGGGTGTTTGGGGGATAATCTATGAAAGCAACTCGATCGAGAGACTTTGATATAGGGCTGAAAGTTCTTGGCGCTGGAGATTAGATGAAACCTGTAACGAGACCAAGCAGCGAGCGACTTCGCCTCCTGAGTCTAGTCACTTGTTGTGTATATGTTGCTTGACAGTCTTTCATGTTCATGTTCAATTCGTATGATTTCTAAATTGATTTTGTACAATTTACTACCACGATAGCTGGTGGACCAAACTCATAAAAAAGAAGCGCCGTCGAGCCAGAAAGAAAGCAATATGTAATCTGTGCATGATGCCTCCTCCTCCTCTTGACTGTCATCGGTACGATAGAGATCTTTGGGATCCAATGAGGAAGGTAAGCTGTTAAGCTCCCCAGTTTACGAGCTTCCTATAAGCCCCTCCAAGCTGTCGGCTACTGCGACTGAATTTGAGAACAGCAACCGACCAAGATGAAAATGACTACATCCTGGACAGATTACCTGCTTTGTCAACTCACGTCTGACAAGAAACTCTCGACTCTTGAGTGTCTGCCCCCTGAGATCCTGGATCCGATACTCGAAGAGGTGAGTCCGCAAACGATGAATATCCAGGTACGATATAGTAACTATGCAAGCTTCATTCCCATTCCATTAGCGGTGTCAGTTGTTTTGCTCGCGCTTCTCGTACATGTCGGGCGCTAGTTAGTCCATATTTTTTTCAGCCGTTGCGGGTCCACTTCGAAACCGTTGATGTGGAGTACGGCTTAGGACGTGACACTGCACTTCTTTCCTATATCGACGATTTCAAAACTGTAAAAATACATGGTCTCTCGTATGCAAAGGGAAAGGAACATCCTTGCATCGACTACGTCTTGAAGACAGAAGACCCCATCGAGTGCATCGAATTTTTGGAGGACTCTACACACAACGAGTCCCGTATGCCTTCCGCACTAGATGTCTTCAACAGATGCTGCCCGATGCTATCGAAATTGGTCATCAATCTTGGCCAGTTCCACGGTTACAGCCCAGGTTGGGACCGCGAATATCGCGAAGCAATTGCATCGAGACGCATGCTCCCTATCAGGCAGATCCCAATCTCTACATTCATCGGTAGAGTCATTATCAGTAAATTGGCTGATTTCAGGAACCTTCGTCGCCTCACTGTCCACTTTATGCTCGATTATGAGCAGATCACTCTCATGCACCCCAGCCAGGGCCTTCAAGCTGCGCGAGAGATCTATCAGGAAATTGAGAAGTGTAAGCAGGGTGTACGGCTTGAACAATTAGATGTGATCTTCAATACGTCGTCGAGCAACATCTATGGCTGTCTGTATGGGTATCATACCGAGGGCAAAGTCGGAGTCATGATGACATGCCGTTGTGTTGAATCTGAAGAGCGCGAGACGAAGGAGGCTCTCCTTTTAATCTGCAATGACCGACAATGTGGGAAGATGATCGAGCGCCGCAAAAAGGCAGAGAAAATCTATGGGTGCCGTGCGTGGCAACATAAACTTGGACCTTACACGTGGAAGAGATTGCAGGGGAGGAAGGGGAGGTCAAAGCGTTTTGTGGTTGATTTGGTTACTCAAGTCGCTCTATTGCCTGCGATGTTCAAGACTAATGAGATGAAGCGTGCTGGAAAACGTGGGATTTTCTATGCATGACTTGAATCAATCTGGACCACACCAGCTTGGTAATTTATGGCCTGCTGTGCTTACACATGCATGGCTTAGAAGATGGGCTGGATGGCCAAACTAGGGGTTCTTCCGATGCTGCATGCTAATGGAGTACTGGAACATATCCCGGTGGCTGTGCTCACTTACATAGATGGCTATGATAGTCCGTCTCGTGTAACCATGGCTGATCCCTGCGCATATGTTTCACAACTAAACAAAGAGACACGGCCGCAAGATTTCGGACAATGAGTCATCCGTATGCCTTGGGGTACCTTTCTTCAAGAATGCAACTTCTTCTCTTCAAGTCCATCAACAAGATGTCCTCTTCCAGCCCCAAGACTATCATCGGAAATTTGGAAAAAGCCCAGGAGGGCGAGAGATTACAAACTCCAAAATTACCAGAATACGAGAATGACATCGAGTACGATATTGATACAAGCATCCTTGCAGGTAATTCCACCTTCTCTTCTACAAGACACTTGCAGCATGAAAATCAGTCGAAGCTGACACTCGTTACGACAGCTCTCCCTGAGAAGCCCGGCCGGATCGAAGTCACAACGCCTGGTGCGACACCATGGGCACGGATCTTCAAACTCCAAGCTTTCATGCCTCAGACCGAGGAGCCAAAGGTATACTTCCTGAAAATATCTGAAGGCCAACTTGGTCGTGGAATGGTGGAGGCCGAGTTCGAATCGACATTAGCATTGAGAGCGGTCAGTCAAGCAAACGTTGCTACTCCGATAGCTTTTGGTACTCTAGCAACAGATCCGGAAAGCCACTTCTACCTAGCCACGTTCCACTGTATGGAAGACAGGTTTCGGGATATGCAGGAACTTATTGAAGTCGTTGCTCGGATCCACGGAGAGTCAGCTTTACAGAAAGAAAAATTCGGCTTCAACCTGCCGACCTACGTAGGACCTTTACCAGTCAATAACTCCTAGTGTGATACGTGGGAGGCATTCTTTACTCGTATGATGCGAGATACGATCCGAGATGAGATAGCTGTACACGGAGAAAGCGACGAAATGAGCGGGCTAAAGGAAGAACTTTGTACGAAAGTGATACCCAGACTTTTACGACCATTGGAAACGGAAGGTCGGAAGATCGAGTCATGTCTCGTGCACGGGAATCTGTCACATCGGAACCTTGCCATTCACTCCCATTTCCTAAAGCCGATGTTTTTCGATCCGTGCGCTCTGTATGCGCACAACGAATGTTGGTAGCTTGACCTACTACTTATCCCTGTTCATTGCAAGAAGCTGATTGACAATCTTACTAGATGAACTTGGCTTCTGGCGTGCTCCAAGATGCGAAATCGACACTGGGCACATCCATGCGTATCACGACATTATCAAGATATCTGGGCCGGTGGACGATCGTGATGATCGTAATGCTCTCTACGCTTTGTAGGTACTCGCATCCTAACATTTGCTCCGGTGACTGACCTATAGAAGACGAGTGGACTTGCTTGAATCGGCCCTCTCTTCTCGGAGCACCCGAATGAGACGAGTGTAAGTGAAAGCTCCCTTTCGGTCTATTTAAGACTCGCTGATTCGATGGTTTTGGGTTAGGGCCATGCAAGAAATGAGAAGGCTCATCGACAAATTTTCTGACGGTTTAGAGGGATTCCGCGAGCCAGCACCTACACCAGATTAGTCACTGACGTAGCCATACGTGCATTATTGGTCTATAGAATTCCTTATGGGTTCGTTTGGTCACATTCAACAGCTAGGATATGCACTCCTCGAAGAGGCCGAGCGTTTTTAACCTTGCCGTTTGGCTCTTTGGTATATTAGCCTTGTTTTTTGTGTCTGAAGTGGGTCCCGCGTGTTTTGGTCATTGGGACGATAACGTACAGACGGTTTTACCACCTAATGCCGAGTGTAAATCGCGAGATACGCGTTATAGCACGGCTTAAATTTCTTGGTAACGACAGATATCTAGTAATTTCTCCGGATGCTGCTGGCCTATCTAAATTCTGGCCACGAATACACCAAGAGAAGGTAAGGGTCTTTACAACCACATACAGGCAAGTCTGCCTCGGCAGCATCGATTTAAAAACCACAGAGCAAAGTATTGTGTCCTCATGGACCATCGTATATGATCGTGCCACTTATTCTCATCCTTCTTAGACTATCTGGGGAACCAAATGACATAGAGACCTTGGGACAAACAAGTTTGAAGGAAAAGTCTATCTAATAGACTTCAATCGAGCGTATGCCGAACGTTTATTACCTGTTGGATTGCATACTTAATCTATTACCTTAGTACATCTTATTCAAGGCCTCTCCATCAATGAATTCTGGCCGGTCCTAGATAGCAGAGTGAAGTTAATGGCAAGGCTGCAAGCATAATCACCAGGCGCGCGCGGAGACTTAGAATTAGCGCTTCCCGCTAAGCTTCCGCTAACCTCAAAGAACACCCAATTCTCTTATGATCATAGAAGTTCACACCACCGCACAAAGGTATTCCAACAGAGCTACACCAGCTCTTTACTTTGAGAAATCATCTCTCGGCTCAATTCCTATTGTGCGAAAATCTACCACTACGAGTGTTGAGTCAGAGCAACTTCAACCATGTCTTCACCCTCACTCTCAGATCACTCCCTCCCACCCTCACCCTTATCACCTGAACCAGAAGCCGGCCATGACCCAGGCAACCTAAGTGAGAGGAAGGAAGACTTCCACGGCCCACCTGTAGCTCCCATCAGCAACCCAACAGCAGATATGGACGACCTTTCAGACAACGACTCCATCCTTTCAGATGTAGACGAAGCCCAATTCGAAGACTTTGACCCCAACCAAATTGCCATCGAAGAGCGTCCCATTGCCGTTGATGAAGACACTGTAAAGCTGCTCGGTCGACACAAGCGGAAGCGCGATGCCGAGGTTGATGGTGAGGGTCTTAAGAAGAAGAAAAAGGAGGGAAAGCGTGAGAAGACGAAGAAGGTGCGAAAGAGGAAGGGTAGTGATGATGATGATTTCAGTGGTGGGCAGGAGTTGGAAGGGAAGAGGATCCGGAAGAAGAAGGCTCTCACTGAGGATGGGGAGAAAGTGAGGAAGGAGAAGCCTAGGGCAAAGAAAGCGGCGACGCCGGAGAACGACGAGGAGTTGGATCCAGAAGAGCGTAAGTGTACTATTTCAACTGTTGCTGTGTGTTGAACATATGCTAATATACACATGCAGGACGCCGCCGCGCCCTCGACAGAGCCATGGACGCCGCACTCAAAAACCCCACCAAGCGTCGCCGCCGCGCTGGCGAAATTGACCTCAACAGCATGGCCGACGAAGAAATTGCCAATCTCCGCATTCGCATGGCCGAAGCCGCCGAACTCGACGTCGCCGCACGCTCCTCCAACCCCCCCAAACCCGCCATGCACAAACTCAAGCTCCTCCCCGAAGTAACGGCTCTTCTCAACCGCAACAGCCGAGATGTCGAATCCGCCATCGTAGACCCCGAAACAAATCTCCTCGAAAGCGTCCGCTTCTTCCTCGAACCCCTCTCCGATGGCTCCTTACCAGCCTACAACATCCAACGCGAATTATTCGCCGCGCTTGCGAAACTCCCAATCGACAAAGACTCCCTCACCGCCTCCAAAGTCGGCCACGTAGTCCTCTTCTACACTAAATCCCAAAAACCCGAACTCGCCATCAAACGCGCCGCCGAGCGCCTCCTCGGCGAATGGACGCGCCCAATCCTTAAGCGCTCTGACGACTACCGCAAACGAGCCCTCCCATCTGCCGAATACGATCCCCTATCCCGTCCTAAAGCTAGCCAAGGCTTGTCAGCGGCGGAAGCCGCAGCGGTGGCGAGGGAGAGGGCGTTGGCGCCGCAGAAGCTGGCTAATAGGGCGAGAGTGGAGGTCGATCGGAAGACGTATACTATTGTGCCAAGGAGTGGGCAGGTGGCCGGGGGGATGTTTGCGAGGCCGTTGGGGGCGAGCGGCGAGGATGCTTTCAGGAGGATGAAGGCGAGGCAGGCGGCGGCGGCTGGGAAGGGTCCGAGAAGGGGATGATGGTGATCCGAGAGGGATGGATTGCTGAGGGTCTGATTGGGTGTCTTTTAGAGACGAGGTTAGGTGGATTACTTGCGATGCTGTTATGCGGCGGAGCGAGAATGCATGGAAGTCGTGAGTGGGGGTTCGCATGGGAATGTATCATCAATGTTGTTTCTCGAGGCCCGAAGGACTGTGAGAGAGGTTAGCTTGCATTATGAGAATAACAATGAAATCTTGATGGTTACCTAGCTGACCACTTTACTCACTCGGTGACCTACCTAGTTCAAGTCGGAGAACCTGTTTGCAAGGCTATCGGTCTGTTCGCATCTTCAAAGGCAGAGGCTTGAGAAATGCAGCGCGAAGTTCGTCGTATTTGACGACGCGGAAGATATCGAAAATAATGCAGCGGCTTGAAATCTGAGCTACCATACATTATCATCATAAATGCTCCATGCAACGCTCTGGCTACCAGTGAACCCACCATGCAAAAGCGCTTATCAAATTGTATAACGCCATGCACCAGCACGCAATACTAACCAATCGAAATACCCAATCTCTCCAGCAACCTCAACCCCTAGGCCGGTTCAGAAACCCCTGCGCCTCTGGATCAGGCGCGCTATCATCTTCACCAAACAAATCTTCAGCCTCTCTGCAGTATCGAACGCCCTCACCCCTGCTCCGCTCGCTGCCCCAGCACACCACAACCGCATCCACCACCCCCGCCACAACACCATCGATAGCACCCAGCACACCCCATCCAATAGCCGCCGCAATCAACCCCACGACATAGGCGTATATACTGCCTTTGACAGTAGGAGTTGTGGCGCCTTGAGCTGTAGAGAGCGTAAGAGAGCGCGCGGTGCTAACCCAGCCGCCGAAGCCGAGGGACAGGGCTGTGATGAGGCGGGTAGCACGGAGGAGGAGGAGGGAGAGGGTGTAAGAGTGGAGGGGGGTTTGGGAGGGTAGGTTGCGCGTACGGAAGGGTGTGGAGTCTGGGTCTTTGGGGGTGATGAAGGCGAGGCGAGCCAAGGCACGCGAGGAGGTGACGAGAGGTTGGGAGTGGATGGCGCTATAGGTGAGGGTGAGCGGGTTTGTGAGCGTGGCGATTGTGGAGGGGATGACTGTGTAGGAGCATATTCCTGCTACTGCAAGGACGCGGCGGGGAAGGATGAGGAAGGGGAGTCGGATTAGGAGGGCGAGCAGGGTGAAGAGGCAGATTGTGCCGAAGAGGGTGGTTGAGGAGTGGGAAACGGCGGCGTTGATTACTTGGCGGGATGTTGGGGCTGGGACGGAGAGGCGGTGGAAGTACCATTGGGATACTGTTGCGGCGGTGGTGGCGCGTTGGACACCGGAGAGGACGCCGAGGGACCAAAGGTAGACAAGCACGAAGAACATGCCGAGCAGCCAGGTGCTCGTGTCGATTATATAAAGGTTTTTAGCGTTGGAAAGGTGGCCGCCAAGGAAGACGCGGGTGAACATAGCCATCCAGAGCCAGGTCCATATTATCACGCTGATCAGGGATGCGAAGCCTACGATCAGGAGTCCTGGATTCGCTGCGAGGATTCTGCAGGCAAATTCGAGGATTGATACAGCCTTGCCAAGGGAGAATCGACCTTTGTAGACGCTGAAGCTCCAGAGCATGGCAAGCACCCCGGGTATGAATGAGAACCAGCGCATGGCTTTGTCTTGAATGCTTGCTCCGTGGTACTTCCCCTGGTAGCTTGAGATGAGCGGGTATAGGAAGAACGAGAAGAGGGTTATCGGCACCGCTCCAAGTAGCAGATACACCAAAGGCCGAACATAAGATCGCAGGAGTGCAAGCCATACCAGTGATACGATTACTGCAACCACAGTGTCGACAGCTAGGAGATGATACGACGCGTGCAGTGTGGTGTAGACAGTATCGCCCAGAGGGTGTTTGAGGGAAGGCGCTGCTGTATGAAGCCAGACAAGAAGAAAGCTGGAGAACAAAGCCGCCAAGCAAATGAGGTATAATGATCCCCAAAATGCATCATGTCGTGGAGATTCTGCTGCAGGTACAGCCACTGTCGGTGGAGCTGATGAAGAGTCCGATTCTGACGGTGCAGGCCTATTGTAGGCGTCATCAGGGGTTGTCTCTTGCGGCATGAACGGCGCCGCTATGTCAAACCGAGGTGCTGGCATCTTGCGAAATTGCTGTATCGAGGGCGGGTCATCGTCCGGCGGTATTTCAATAGCCAAGTCATCTGGAGGATCGTCCCCGTTCGTACTGTCTTGAGTGGTACTCTCAAGGCCCACATCCACCATCTTGCCTTTACTGCTTGCTTTACTTTCTACTCTCGTGAGCTGGTCCGTGTCTTCCGAGTCCTTTTTCGTCGCACCAGCACCCCTACCTCGTCCTCGTGACCTGTCGCCCATCCACGAGCTTTTGATACCTCGACCTTTTCCGAAGCCCCGATCGTCTGTTTCTCGGCCATCGCCGCCTTCCTCTAGCGATCCTCTGCTACCGTCATCGTCCGCCTCGGAAGATTCCTCGAGGCGACTTCCACCAAACTGTCTTCTTGATCTTTGCAAAGCGTAGAAGTCAGCTACTTCTCGCTCATGTTCTTCCTCATCGTCTTCGTCCCGGAACTGATCCGTGGCACTGTAAAAGAGCGGAGCATTTGGCGCGTTACGTGAAGCGAAGGGAAACTGGGCGAACTGTGATGCGCTGGCTTGATAGGGATTGCCTGGGGTGGCTCTCTGGAGGTAAGATCTCGAGGATGGAAACCGCGATGAGCCTTGCTCTCGCCGCTGTGCTCTTGATAAGGGATTCCGAGGTGGCTCTTCGGGTTGTGCAAAACCTATCCTCGACTGTGACTGAGCCAGGAACCTGCTAGCATCTGTAGTATCTTTGTCAGACTGATGAACTATGGTCAAGAACAAAGTCAGCAAGAAGCTTGGAGGTACTCACATTCGGAGAACATTTTTCGAAGGGTCTATCCTCCTCAACAGCAAAACTTCTGCCTCGGGAGAGGCTGTATGACGAAGCTCCTTCCACGCCAATAAGCCAACTTGAGTCACGGCTGTCAACTCTTCCTATGCCCGAGTCCGCTTTCGCTCTTGATCACCCGGTCTCGTTTGGAGGGGCTGAACTGATCATGCTATGCTCTGAATGAGTGCGAATTTGGTAGTATATCACGCGTATTCATAAGTGTTGTCTCTGTCTCGTGCTTCAGGGCTGCCTTGACGTCGGTCACTGATGCAGCCAAACAGCGGTTATCAATCAGCGCGCTAGCCGGGTACACCCGTTTTTGCCTTTATGCATGCCAAGTACTCACGATTTCCTGTTATTCACACATAAAGAAGTGTTTGTTGAGTGACAGCACCACAATGGGATCAAGATCGGCCGTCTCTTTAGCCGTTACTGATTCGAGGAGCAGTTCATCGAGCGTACGATCTTGGAAACATTGCAAAAAAATTCTATGACAAGCGTACAAGTATTTCAAACCCTACCTCAAGCTGGACCAGATCCTCCAGTTAGCTCGCAATCACCTCAACAATGTCCCAACCATGGGACTACATAGCCAAACTCGTCTGCATCGGCGACTCCGGCACCGGCAAATCCTCCCTTACAATCCGCCTCTGTGAAGGTCGTTTCAGCCCTCATCACGACGTCACAATAGGCGTCGAATTCGGTTCTCGAATAGTACCAGTTGGCCCTCCAGCAAACGCCTCCCTTGATCCCTCGACCTCAAGCACATCCGGCCTCCCCTCCTCAGCCTCGCCACAGCAGCAGAAGAAAATGAAACTCTCCCTCTGGGACACAGCCGGCCAAGAAACCTACAAATCCATAACCCGCTCCTACTTTCGGGGCGCCAGCGGCGCACTCCTCGTCTTCGATATCACGCGAAGAAGCACATTCGAGAATGCGACAGATTGGCTACACGACCTCCGCCAGATCGCAGAGGAGGGAATCGAGGTTCTGTTGGTGGGGAATAAATCCGACCTAGCATCCCGCAGCGTAGGTATCGCTGGCGAAAACAAGCGCGCGGTCACGCCCCAAGAAGCGGAAGAATGGTGCCGGCGCAACGGCGTTATGCGGTATGTGGAGACGAGCGCGAAGAGTGGGGAGGGAGTTGAGAAGGCGTTTTTGGAGGTTGCGGAGAGGAGTAAGTAATCGTTTTTAAGCTTGATCTTCGTTATTTGTGTGCCATGTTTGCGTTACCATATACCTTTGAGGAGTGGTCATCTCCTTGATGTATTGAACGACTCGTTTCCAGCCCTGGAAGTGTAGTACTGACGCTGATATCATTTAGTCTATGAGAATGTGGAGAGGGGGCGTTATGATTTGAATGATAGGCGGAGTGGTGTCAGAGGGCCGGGAGCTGGGGCGGCGGGATCCAAAGCGACGGTGAAGGTGAATAATAGTAATGCGGCCAGAGGGGGTAGAGGCTGGAGTGGGGGCTGTTGTTGATGGAGGGGATGGCGTATGATAGGCTTCAGGGTATTGAAAGTGCATATGGTTGCATTGCGAGAGGCGTTTGGAATAGAGCATGACCGAATGATGGGATTGGCACATATGCAATGAGTGTGAATGGTGTAAATGGCATGGATACGGGGTTTGGAGCAGGGATCAGTGTCAAGGCAGACTCTAAAGTCATGTAAAGTGGCGTAGATATGGGCTTTGGAACATTGAAAGTGGTCTGGAGATGAGGTCTTGAGGAGTGGAGAACGGCACCCACATTTCTCGTAAGAATTGAAAAAGACATAAACATAAGTCAAGCAGTCAATGATTTATGAGAATACCATCGAAACTTGAGTGTTCTGGCATTGCTTTCTATGCGATTCGAGAGTCACGACCGCCAAAAATCCTCAAAAGCAACGAATAATGGAACATCAAAGGCCATCCACAACCAGCCATTTTGATCATACATTTCAAATGAGACCGCTCTCGCTTCATCGCCAGGTCGCTTTCGCATCCTGGCTCTGCCACCGAAGCAATTACTAACAATAGAGTCTCAATCAGTGATCCTCCATTTGTTGAACCACCTCAAATGCCGCCATTGCTTGTTATCTCCTTGCATACCAAACACCACCGCTCTGAAGAGCACGAACAGACCAATCACAATGACATACAATACCCCGTAGATTGCCCATTCCAGCCTCTTGTCCTTCCTTGCCAAAGGCCTCGTGATCCAGTCCAGCATGAAACCCATGGTGATAATCGCAAAATAGAGTGCCGGGTAGTAGTGATGCACATATGTGACTCTAGCCATAGCTACGAAAGGCAGATAATGTAGGAACCAGCCAACGACCGGGTAGATGCCGCTGTAATGGATCTCATCAATCTCAGACGGCTTGAGCTCCTCGTACCCTCGTTGCCAGCGGATCAGATACCATGCGAGCATGCCGAAGAAGGCGAAGAGAGAGGCTGTGCTGGCCCAGTAGACGATTGGATTTCCCAGTAGGAAGTACTTGGTGATGTTGTCATCCCAGCCGCACATACGCAGGCCCACGTTTAGGATAGGCCATTGCCAGAATTGGGAGGCGAGGTCGTCTTGCTTATCAGGATCGGGGACAAGGGCGTTATTGGAGGTCATCATGGCGACGTTGAGATGGATGAAGTCGCGCCAGAATGGAGACTTGTAGCTTCCTGGGTCGCCAGCAGGAACTAGAAAAGTAGTCAGTACGGCCTCTCAATGCTTCTGAGTTGGAGAACCCACGTCTTTCGTTCCAATGTGACTCGACGTTCCAATGTGTATACACATCTCGAGGCTTGTTGTCCTTCACGCATGTTACTTCGATCTGCTTGAAACCCCACTGAGGAAGGTTGACATTTCCAGCACGCAGATAGCAGCCCAGAGAGGTGTGCTTCAGCCTGAATGAAGTCGTCAATGTTCTGATCTTGGACCAATCATTTGATGCTGCGTCGTCAAAAACCTCGACAGTCCAGTGGTCTTTCTCGTCACCAATCGTAGTGTTGCCATATGATGAGACTTCGTTATCGCCTTTGGTCACAGGAGCTGAGACAGCATGCGAATGAAGGTTGCGGCCGGTCTGAGAGTGTATCAAACGAATGACATCCCCATTCCCAACGTATGTAATGGGTTGTTCCACGTCGTACAAGGGCTGGCTCCTGTTGGGGTAGAAGAACCAATCGTTGTTGGCGTCTTTGTGGTGGTAGCAAGTGACTTGTTGTTGCTGGGATCCTTCCGGGTACGTTTGAACGTGGGAATGCAGTAATCCACCACCATAACCCATGTTCTTCAGCGTAGCCCTCGATCCCATTGCAATTTCCAATGGGCTATCCTTGCCGACCTCGGTACCTTTCAAATTTGCCTGGAACAGAGAGCTCATTTGCGCATCGCCTGGACCACTGTTCTCCAAAACAAGGAAATGGACCCAGAAGGAGAACATATAGACAAGCAATGGGACAACAATGAGGCCACCGACTCTGGCTGCGACGTGTGAGGCAAGCTCGACCTGTGCAAGTTGTTAGCTGAGTGATGTCGCATATATGTGCTGTCAGTCACCTTTGGCATTTTCAGTTCTCCAAATTTGTTCCAAAGATCTTCAATCGTGTATAACCCAACAAGAGCCGTGCCAAACATCCCTACCCATTTGACACTGCACACGCACCCAATACTGATCCCAGTCAAGAACAGCCATAAGAACCACTCAAGAGAAAAGCTTTGGTGCCTCAACCGGTGAAACCTTGCCCAACAAAGTACAGTCGTGAACGTGAAGCAGAGCAGCATAGAGTCCAGTAGGATGAATCTCGAGATCGTAGCATACGAGTTCTCGCAGAGTACCATGAGAGTTATCAGCCAAACCGTCGCCCTCCTGAAATTGAGCTCTTTTGCCGTGAAGTAGGCAAGAGGGACGCATACAGCGCCGAAAGCGGAGTTGAAGAGGCGCATGAAGGTATAGTTGAGTTCTTCCGGGTATTTCTCGCCTGACTTGAATTCGAAGGAGCCGTTGTAGCCAGCCAGAAGCCCTGAAAGGCCGACGAGCATTTTGCCAAGAGGAGGATGTACATCGAAGTAAAACTCTCTTTTAAGGTAGTGGGAGCCGAATTTGCCAAAACTATGAAGGTGGGCACTGTTAGTATATAGCTTCAGGCTGGGGGTTTCGAGACCTTGTAGCCATCGATTAAGACTTACTGGGCCTCGTCCCAGGTGACAATATCCGACAGGCCGATCTTGTACATTCGGGTGAAGAAGGCGAAAATGGTGAAGACTAGAGGAGCTATGATGAATTCGTACTCGTCCACTATAGATATAATTGAGGATTGGGAGCTTGGCTGGAAAAAGAGTTGTAAGCAAAGGCTTCAATGACATACAAGAGCCCAGGATACCTTTTGTGACTTCTGATCATCAACTTCGTTTTGCGCTGGTACAACGCTGCCATTGCTTCCACCAGGCACGTTTCTTCTCCGTAGCTCCGATCCATCTTGTGCTGCCCCTGAGGCCTGGCTTGCCTTGTTCCCTGCCATCGCGCAGTTTCAAGACCAAATGCTCTTACTGGTGTTCCCGTTTCGTATGGAAGGCGAAAACCTGATTGCAAGTCCAGGCTTAGGTGGTCGAAATGGTAAAAATTTGAAGCAAGGGGAAATGGCCAGCTGAAGCTGGAAAAGGAGTGTAGAGAATGTGTTGGATTAAAAGCACTATATAATCATAACGCTGGGAAGCAGCAGGTCGTGGAAGATAGCGATTCCTTCGATAAGGCTCTTTAGCCTCTCTGCCTTCAATTCGAAGGATTTCGCTGCAGCGTTGATAAAATGTGTTCTATCTCAGAACCCTTACGAGGCACGGCTGGGCATGGAGGCGCTAATGAAAAATGATTCGCCGACCCGCCGCGTCGAGAGAGCTTGGCATCTTACGGCCGGCAATAAGGCAAGATAGTACAAAATCAAGCCACTAACATTTTTTTTTCTGTTTTGCTTCCGCTTGCGTGAACTCAGGCGGCTGAGTCCTTAAAGAGCGCCGGGGAGTGTACCTTAGAGCTGGTTATCTAGGTCCCAGGGCGACTGCCTAGAATCTACTTGTCCCATACCCAGCTCCAGGGCTCTCCTAGGGGCTCCTCGACCCGTACAGCTGTCCGACCTTGGAGCCTGTCGGAGCTGGGGGTGAACCCTTCTACTGGAGGGCAAAATCTCAAACATGTTTGGCGTTGTCCTGTCTTGCCTTGTCGTCCGCCGTACATCGGGACGCGAGCGCTCACTAAAGTAATCCGTACTACTATCGGTGTAGTTTTAAATAGCTAACATCGTACCGGCAAATCTTGGCGCTGAAACAACATTCTTGACCCCAACGTAATCTGCTTATAAAACTTCATGAAGCTCTCTTAAAAGTGAACTTTATACACAAAAATAATAGAATGTTATACTCAGTATTATTTTGTCGCTCAAAAATCTTGATCAGGTCACTCGCTGCGTGGTAGTTGTGGCTCTCCTAGATATCGATACTAGCTATTTAAAACTATCCCGATAGTAACATCGTGAAATCTACTTCTCCCTAAAAAGGGGAGCTTTGCAAGCTCGACAGTGTTAACGCTGATACTTGTTCAGATAGGCTGTGTAGTATCTGTGTCTTCAAACGGATCAGATTGGTCCGCTCCTTGAGCATGCGCGCCGCAGGTTTAGCCAAGCGCGTCAGGCGAGGCTGGAGAGCGTGGGCGGCGTCCCTCTGGCCTGCTGTTCTATCATTATTGCTGGTTCTGTACTTAGGATGGGTCTATCTCATTACAATGATCTTCAGCCCATAGCAAAATGAGCTTTGCGTCCTACTTCTTCTTCCATGAATCATCCGCAGTGAACTTTCAGGATGAGCTTCGGAGCCAGCGCCAGCGACTTGATCATATGCATACAGCTGGCTCATAAAATTTGGCGTGGCTGTCGAGATACCCACGATAACTTCGGAGCTTTTTCCACGGAGGTGGAAGGCCTCCAGCTGGTGCTGAAGGAGGTACGAGAGACTGTTAACGATCGCGAGCCTCGTCAGAGCAAGAAGAATGACCCGAAGATGCTGCTCGAAGGCTGTAGTAACGTCCTCAATGAGCTGTAAACCTTGTTGCAGAGATGTAAGAGCCTTGGAACACAGAGCAAGAAAACTTGGGATAGACCACCATGGGGCAAAGAGCAGATCGAGAGCATTCGTCAACGGGTCATATCGAACACATAACTTCTGACCTCGTTCGACGTTGGTCTTCTTGGGTATTCGCCTTATAAGAAGCCGATTACGAGTTCAGATGACCAAGACCTAATGCAGATCCGGCGTTGCTCGTATCGAGAGACTCTTGCAGCAATTAGTTTCAGAATACCAATCTGGACTACGTGAGAGCTCGGCCATATCCGTCAACAGCATCAAGTCTGCGGAAGATGGAGACGAGGAAATCTGGCATCAGATTGGGTGAGAACTAGACGACGTTGGTATTTCAACGAATGCTAATCCTGAACGTCGTGACTACATCACAGATTGGATCAAAACGACATTGAGAGATGGTAGATTTCACGAGGGCGAGGCCGTCTCAAGCTCAGGCAAAGTGAGAGACCCGACGCTTGACAATGTGAACCTTGGAGAGGAGAGATTTCGACTGAAAGATGGAAAGCCTAACACCACCCAAATTACCGGAACCAACTTTAAGCCGTATATATAACTGCAGAGGAAAGCAGAATACGGCCTGGGGATAGAAAAATGTACAGTAAACGTCCGGTACGTTATGTTTGTGCCCACGCGTCGTGTAACAAAGTCTACAAAGACACTGTCATTACCTGGTTCGAGCTTCTCGCCCACGCGTGGGCCTACCATTGCACGCGTCCGATATTGGCGCTGGCCGAAGATTTGGTTGGTATGGTCAGAGATGAGGATGACAAAATCCTGACCGAAAAAGTTCCAAATAGCCTCCCATCATTGCACTTTGACTATCGACATGAGCTGGCTTACGTCCTTAACATCCTACATGGGGCGTTACGAAAAAGCTCGATAGACCTGGTCATTCCCCAATTGATGTATGAATTATATTATTCACGAAAAATTCTGTTTGCCGATGCCGTTCAGAGTCGGGAGATCCAGAAGCGAATGGATAGGCAGCATTGATCACTAAATATAAGATGCGTGCTCGTTCGGTCTTTTCAAGAAGCATCTACTCGATCATTTTTTACCTCGGGATGAGCAGCTGTACGTCTCCTCATGGGTACCAGACCATTTCATCCGGTTGTGCAAAGCGAAATCCTTGGCCCTTGTTTGGAAGTTTGATAGGTGCAACAGATGAGATTGGTGCTAAAGTCATGCATTATCCGCCGATTTTCCAAGCCTAAGGGCGCACGCAGCTGCTGACCACCCGCTTGAGCTTATCGGTCGATCGCTTGGATGGTACCCTGTCTTCAGTGGACAACGAATCGAGTCACTGGTTGTGTCTTCTACAATTATGGCTCGAAATGAGTTCCCCGATGACGGTCTTATATCAGACTCAGGCCCAGTAAAGGCGCTTCAAGACTTCCAACAAAGTGAACACAATTATGGGCAGGGTCAGCTACCAGAAGGCGACCCGGGGACTGGAAGTGAAGCTCAATCTCTGCCCTTGAGTACTTTGGCGCCTCCTCCTGCAAAGATGTCGAGTTGGATACAAGGTGCAGGACATGCACACCCGCAACATCCCCTTGGAGTGTTCGATGCTCCAGAGAACGTCCGAAGCCACCAAATCAAACCTTACGAATTGCTGCAGCCTTTTCCTAGCAGCGATGTAGAACTTTCTCGATCCCGGCACAGTCACGACAGAGGAAAAAATCAAGGACCCTACCCATGGATGTGCAGGCATCCGAGCTGTACATCACCTGCCTACCCTGGCCCTACTGTGTTCAGCCTCCTCTCTCATCTACGCAATGTCCATGATGTAAAGTAGATGATGTGTCTTTTAACAGATACCTACCGAGTTAGAGTGGGTAAATGGTCGGAAGTTCATAAATGGCTACTTACTTGAAGAGGTTTCTTCGAACATATGATTGGGAGGTTACTTTTAAGAGAGAACCTTGGAATCGCACAAGTGTTGAAAATCTTTTGTAAGGAGCGTGCTGCAGCATCAATTAGCTTCACTGAATAGAAATCCATAATACTGCATAACACTCTAGCTGATGCCAGCCACTCGTCAGCATAAAACACGCGAGCGCAATCAATCCATTGACCATAAGGTAGACAAGACGCCATGTAGAGTGGTTTCGACCGCCGCATGCGCTCGAAAAATGGATAAAGCAATTATTGTCTAATCAGCATTCTTCCTTAGTAACACCCAGGCATGCTCCCACATCGTAGCTCAACAGCACTTGCCCGACTTCGTTTCTGTGTCCGCCGACTTGCTGATCTCAAGCACCTTACGCTCGCCACTACCGATGGGATTCTGACCCGAGTCCCCGTTGTCGAGGGCTTTTTGTGAGACGATACGGTAAATTTCTTGAAGCAATCAGCACGTCACTTGGCTTTCATAGATTGTTGCAGCATACCTGTGAGAATGTTCTGGAAAGCAAGCTCAACGTTGCTCGCGTCCAACGCCGAGGTCTCGATAAATGACAGGTTGTTGTCGCCTGGTGAAGTCAGCCCATCGCACCTTTCTATTGCATCCAAATACACCTACTGGCAAACTGCTTCGCCTCTTCCGTCGGTACCGCCCTCAAATGCCTCAAATCGCTCTTATTTCCCACCAGCATAATCACAATATTCGCATCGGCATGATCCCTCAGCTCTTTCAACCACCGCTGCACATTCTCGTACGTCTGATGCTTGCTGATATCATACACCAACAAAGCCCCCACAGCGCCCCTATAGTATGCGGAGGTGATAGCACGGTAGCGTTCTTGCCCTGCTGTATCCCAGATCTGGGCTTTGATGGTCTTGGCGTCGACTTGGATGGAGCGGGTTGCGAACTCGACGCCGATGGTGGATTTGCTGTCAAGATTGAATTCGTTGCGGGTGAATCGTGAGAGTAGGTTGGATTTTCCGACGCCGGAATCTCCTATAAGTACCACTAGGAAGGAGAGTGATTAGTATAAATATTTGGGGCGCGGGAAATGGAGGAGTGCTACCTTTGAAGAGGAACTAGTTGCCAGCAAGGTCAGCATGCGCATAAGATGCCAGTAGGAGCTGCTACTTACATCATACTCATCGTTCGCCATGTTGAAGAATTGGGGCTGTTAATGATGTGAGGAAGGGATGCTGCTCGACGTAGCAGCCAGGCAGTGCCAGTAAGCCTCAGTGAGTGGCTGTACAGAGGGCAGTGGTTCGAATGAAGCTTCCAGATCAAGATAGAGCTATACTTGAAGTACGGAGGAAGTGCTGGATGGATTGATGTATTCTCCTTGATGCCTAGAAGACTGGCCTTGCTGATGCACTCCCGACTGCATGCGGTTTTCACTAAGCGCGGGGCGCTAAACTTTCGGCCAATCAATCTTCCTTGTATCGATCTGGCACAAAAACGGGAAAGAGTGGCATGAGTGGCCTGCCATTGAACTTTCACGATCGAGTATTAGGAATTGGTCGAAGGAAATTATCATGGTGTCCAATCGATTCATTATGTGAATACGCCACTTCGATTGCGAGCTCGACATCAAAATGCCATCCTAAGTTCCCCTTTCCATGGTCATCCCCAGAGTGCTACAGACAATTCGTCTCTGCGAAGGTCTTTTGATACTCGAAATTTGTTGATATTGTTTTTAAGGAAATAAATGCGAGGTTATACCGCCTTTGTTTACCGTCGACTACGCAATCTCGAGACCTGTACTACCACACACCTTACGCAATGGTATTGCCACGACGCACAGTTCGGGGTTAACGGACTTGATGCTCGGTACTCACGTTTGTATGGGGATTACATACATATCTAAGTACTACCGCATCAGCCATATTGCATACCACCTTTTGAACCGCATATCTGCAAATTTTCAACCCTTACCTCCATCCTTTCTAAACATCACCCTTTACGTCGCTGTCGCCCCCCCCCCCCAAGCTACCCCTCTCTTACCTCGTTGTCGCCGGCCCCGCCCAAACTACCCCTCTCTTACCTCGCTGTCGCCAGCTCGCCAGCCCGCCATGACTTGGGGCCCACATGCAGACCTTGACCCTTCTATCCTCCCTACTGTTTAAAAAGCTATCGACAAGATTCCACTCGAACACCTTAAGCCCCCCACCGACAAGGAGACGTTCGACACCCCGAGCAAGCATCGGCCTTCAGCCAGGGGTTTACCATAGTCGTCGGTTCATGTGGCATAGGGCGGAATAATGGGGTGGAAGAGTGACAGCGACGTGTGGGAGGCATAAATGGGGTGGATAAGCGACAGCTATATATATAACAACGATATACTGCGCTGCCGTTCAAAGCGGTGACGGTAATATGGCTGATGCGGTAGTACTTAGATTTGTATGTAATCCCCATACAAATCTAAGGACCCCGCCATCTACGGCTGTATCCGAACTGTGCGTTGCATCCCCATGGTGTGCGCCCCCAGGGACTTCCCGCTCACCTGGCTCACCTACTATCGGTGTATTTTCAAATAATGATCTTCGTACACGCAAATTTTAGCTTGGAACAGCAGTTTGGACGTAGCCTAACCAGCTTATAACTCTCCAACAAGCTATATTGAGAAGGAGCTTTCTATGAGATAGTGATAGCATATCATAAGAACTCAAACTTTGTTACTTAAGACTTGTAAATCGGGGCTTTCGTTGCAGGTTAGTAATGGCTCCTCCAGATCTCTGCGAAGATCATAATTCAAAATGAACTCGATAGTAGCATCTTTTATCTGAGCTGCTATCCTTATGAACATCATTAGCACATCGAGAGTAATTTCCACTGGATGATCCGTCTGTGTCGCAGAGAAAATAGATACCTACCAGTCGCGTGATCATTCGGATGCAATCCTGCAAAGTTGCAAACCTCATATGATACAACTGCTTGTGTAGACCGATGCACGGAGCTGAAACCACTGAGCAAAAGTCCTGCATCTTGCGAGGATCAACGGTACCCGCCATATGGCCATCACTTGGTATTTTTGGATTGGATTCAGACGGATTCATCGCAAATTCTAACACCATTGGGGCCTGTTACTACTAGTTTGAGGAGTATTCAACTCTTGAATTGACCTCAGGAGTCGCCGTGGGGGTTCTCACATCCAATCAGTGCCTATCGATACATAACCGACATTAATACTCGACGACACAGGAATGGCCTCGTTTCCGATTTATCTTATACACCCACAGGAGCCTCCACACACATGATCACCAGGGTCTCGCTGCCAGTCTCGTTAGAATATCCGAAAAGCTTAACATTCAGGTTTAATCTTGCATCCTTCCTTGAGCCTCCACGTACATGCGACAGAATGACGTCGATAGGATCGGCTGAAGCATGAGCCACATGGAATTGGCAAATCCAACAAATAACAGTATCACACGAAACACCATGCTACTGAGCCCCACAGTCAATGACATGATGGGAAACAGGTCTGGGCATGATGTAGGGTTTACTCCGCGATCACCAATCCTGGCATCTTACGTTTGATTGCGATGATACAATGTTTGTCATCGTTGAGACCAATTTCCCTGATGGTACCCAGTAATACAGGATATGTCTTGCGCTCGTACGGCCGTTATCCGAATCGGTCGGTATTGGGCGCTCGTTTTCAAACAGGTTGTTCTATTCCGTGATCAAGGGGATAAATGGTGAGGAACTTTCTACGTGGTAAAAGTATCGCGCCAAAGACCACGCGGATATAGAGGCTTACGAGGTTCTTTTGAACGTATGCATTATGGTATTGTTGTGGGGTGGAGGCTTGTGCATTGCTAAAGCTTCTCCCGTATCATCAGGCATCAGGGAACTTTACATCCATGAACTTGATGAAACCATTTTATTAGCATTTGTGGTATACAAGAACAAATGGGGCGCTCGGCCAAGGATCTGATTGTATGCAGGAAGGGAGTACCCAGCTAGAATCAGATCGAAGATCGGCAACGAGGCCGATAGGGTGAATAGCATATTCTCTATAAGAAATTCTGTCCGCACAATTGAGGTTTTGCTTTAGCGCAACGGTCGTTGAAATCATAGGTTGATGGAGAAGTCTCAAACCGAGGAAAGATCCGCAGCCGTATAACTCACCGCTTTTGCCTTTGTTGGCTGGTCTCGTATTTTTGAGGCATTTATCACGCCTACGCGACCGTCAGAACAATCGTCCAGGCCTTTGGTATCTCTCATGTTTGGATTTATAATTACACCGAGGCACAAAGAAGTCAGCTGAGGTAAGCCAAAATATAACGACTGACCGTGGAGGAAGCTACTCAAATGGATCTAAGCAGAGTACGAAAGGGTTTGGCCAAGCCAGGTTAAGGGGTATACCCCGTGACTGACAAGGATTATATGCGGGCGGTACTTGTGATCACGATTAATTCCTCTACATTCTTATGTACACCATAGGAAGCTTGACTAGCCGGCTGCGATTCTGGTCTCTCGTTGGTCGCAATGTTCGTTTGCCCCACGAACCTCATACAAGCGCGCTAATCGCGCGACCAAAAGTACCAAAAAAAAAACATGGGTAGAGAGTTTGAATAATACCCGTTGCGACCTCTCAGGTGCTTCCCTTCGATCCCTTGTCATGCAATTGGCAGGTCACCCCACCAAGCCGAGGATCCGAAGCTGAGGCTGCACATGCGCAGCCAGACATTTTGTCACGATCGAGGTGGTGGTCACGAAGATGCAGGATTCGTCCATACCCAGCCACGCACGACACTGGAAGATGTGTAACTCTTCAAATGAGTTTCAAGACACTTTGCGACCCAATGGTTACTATGCCTATCTTTCTTCATACGTATGAAGGAGCCTTTGGGCTGCCGCCCATCCATGACGATATAGTCTAGCACTTCCCCATCCTCGAACCTGCATGTATCGTTCTCCACCTCATGCATTCACGAAAGCAAGCGTCGTTAGTACTTTCAACTCAGAGTTCCCCCCCTTCTCATCATCTTCATCATCGACGGCGGTGATTTTATCATCATGAGACGTGTTTCTGTTGTCTCCAGCGTCCTTATCATTTCCCTGGCTGCTTCCTTGCCCTTACAACGCTCACATACCAAAAGAGAATCCTCATTGTCAAGTTGGAATCCACTACGGCCCCTGTTAGACACAGCAGGAGTTTTATTCCGGGAGGAAAAGAGAAACACATACAACTGTACAGACTTAGCAGCAGCGTTCGATAAGAATTGCTGGATTGACTTGAACCTGACGACATATCTCTTCAATTGGAACGCTACCACCCGTGTCTGCAGTGAAGTACAGAGTGCTGAGGACAATGATGGCTCGAATTGCTGCAAGCCTCTGGAACCATGGACAACTTGCTATCTTCGCCTAGCACATGGCGCTGCAGGGAAGGATTGTTCACGTATCAACCCGCAAACGTGTACTTACTCAAGTACATTGGACCCGTATATGGATCCAAGTATCAAGCCAGAAGTCCAATATATAATAAAGAACATCTATTGTGAGTCAAAAGCCTCAAACGCCTAACAGATCTTTGACTAATGTCGCCTTTAGCCGTCAACGACTTCTTTACAACTTACTACACTGCCCTCGGGAGCGCTCAATCGGACGCCCAAACCGTTATTCAGGGTCTCATTAATGAAATGGATCCCATCAAGCCGACGTCATTCGATCTCCTAACACTCTTGACTGCACTTTCAGTAGGTCTAGCGTTCTTGGGAGCACCGAGTATTGCAGTCTCAGTACTGGGGCTTTCGGTCATGACAAGGTCTGCTGCTCAAGTCCTCAGCATCAGCTTGCAACAAGCCCCATCCACCGCAAAAGCTCTCTGGCCAACAGGGACCCAATCATCACAATCGATCCAAATCGGCAACGTCGAAGCCGAGCTCAGCAATAGCACAAACCAGCTCGCAAACATGATCGACAACGCGCTCGAACTACTCATGAGCGACGTCCCCACCTTTATCAAATTCTGTGAAAGCGGCGATTGGTCAAGCTCGAAATCACTCTCCCTACCCAGCAAAGTCGAAGGTCTAGACTACGCTCTCCGAACCTACATGACCTCCGAAGTCATGAGACAAAACGGCTGGGTCGCAATTCCGATGATAGGACCCTACGAGACCGTGGAGGATGTAACAAATGTCAACGGCGGTTTCGGTTGCACTATGGGCAATAATAGCGTCTGCACCAATGAGTTTGGGTTGGGTTGGTACTGGAGTCAAACTACCGGACACGTTTACGCTTTCCACCAAGACAATCCTCATGATCAAGCCATTACCCCTTATCAGATCTTGCAGGATACTGTGAATCAGAACTGGGCGATCCTCGACGTGCTGTTCGATGGTAGCTATAATTGCACACTTAGAGGCAAACTCGAAACCTCGGTCGTCAACATCAACTGGGATGGTACGCTGAATATCGCTTGCCTATCTCAGTTGCCGCAACAGCTTACTTGTGGGATGCCGTGTCCTATTGACCTTGTGAATGGAGTCTGTCCGTTTGCACATATCCCCAATTGTGGTTCTTGAGTATCATTTCGGTTTTTATAGCTTGAGGTGTATAAATATTGTTTGAGTCACTACGTTGGGGACGGCATTGTTTGGCATTGTATCTGGTGTTGAGCATTGGCGTTTTAACCTCTGCTGGGAAAGAAGAAAAATGCTGTTGACAGCTGAGCTGTACTCTGCGTGTGTTGCAACCAACATATCCACCCATCGAAAGTATCCCTATCTAGAAGATAGAGCACGAGGGCCAGGAATGATGTATGCATCTTTCTTGGCATAATATATACCGATAAAATAGGAATCAAACCATATGGCATCAAAACAACTGTGTGCCCGACCTCTCCCTAGCAAAACGAGGATTGATCACGAACGATGTCCATATTTCTAATTCCCAGAATCAGGAGTACCAGTACACCGCCCATCACCCCTACCATAACCTCAGACCACCCACGCCCCCAAACTTCGAATCCTCCCCCCTCCAGCCTGACCACTGGCCCCCAACCCGGGCCCCCCCCCAAAATCCACCACAACCAAACTCCCAATGCACATAAAAAGATCATTTCACGTGCGAAACCGAGATCTGCTCCAGGTTCTAATCGTATCTAAGCGGCCTATGCGCGCATCGGAAGAATAAATCATGTATAATCAATGTTTCAAGTCGGTGCCTCTCAGCCGCATCATGCGAGGCATCAGGTTTAGATTTGGCACATCCTTGTACATTATGCGCACTTCGTATGCGGGAGAGATTACGGCAGATGAGGAAGATTTGGGAGGGTCGGTTGGGGAAATGGATTCCTCGTGGTCCACGAGGAGAGTATATGGGGAGGTGAGGGGACGGATCGCGATCTCTGGGGTTTGATACTGTAGGATTTGGGCCTAGAGGTTAGATTTTGGAAGTTGTTGAGCTGCGCGTGATTTGAGGTTTGGATTGGAGAATCTGGCGTATGTCTCTCGAGCTGCGCATGGCGATTTTCGAGGATGACTCAAAATCGTCGAGAGAGATCAGACTCATTGTTATAGCGTCACTCAGATTTACCCCTGGAGCGTTCCTCCTTGCATGGAGATCCTCATCACCAGCAGTATCAAAAGCGAATTCCCGACCCTTTCGTCGTGCGCCTTTCCATCGCCTTACTCAAGAAGTTCTTGCTCTCCTTTCAAGCTCCTCCGTCTATTGTCTATTCCGTTTGAACTACCGTTATAAGATTTCGCCTGCTCTCGGGCTTCGATCATTGCCCTGCCAGGTAGACATTTCCCTCTAGCACTCACTTTCTTCCATTATGAATTCGTCCGCGCTCCTCCATCTTCTCTACATTCTCTTCGCCGTCCCGCCGCATACTCTCATCGTCCCTAATCTTCTCCCTCACCTCCATTAACGCCTTCCCCAGAAGATTCTGTCCCCATAAAACTCGATTCTCCTCTGCAGTTGCTTCATCGAACCCAACACCCCACGTCCTATCATTCTTCCCGTATTTGACCTTTTGCCATTCCTTATGTTCGGCTGTACTCGGCTTGATCCCTCTCGCCAAGTACTTTTGCTCTGGCGGACATTCTAGTTTCAGTATACTCTTCGCGACATCCGGTCTGCTGAAGACTAGTGCTTTGCAGTACATCATATACTGCTCTGCGCTGGTGAAAATAACGCCAGGATGCTTTTGTGGGGACGTGAAGGAGCAGGGGTACATCTGGCAGAGGAAGGCGTAGGGATGGGAGGTTGGTGTGTAGAAGTAGATTGTGGAGGTATCGTTCCGGTCGCTGGGGTTCGGTGGAGGCGATGATGGGGCTGTGGACCGCCCTTTGGGGTGTTTGGTGTTGCGAGGCATTGCGATTTGACGTGCATGGCTAGCTGGGAAGATTTGCGTCGCTGAGAAAGCTGATATAGACAGAATTGTAGAAATGAGAGATGGCGTGCGAAAAGCATGGAAAGCTTGTAGGAAGAATTTATGGGGTTGTGAAAATGAGCTTGGCAGATGACTCAGAGGCTTTGGACGAACCATGTTACTATGATACGCTTCTTTCTGGGCAATGAACTTTGTTTTTGATGCTTTCGCAAAGGGACAATGACGATAGTAAAGATTAAGGAAGTATTTTGAGACCATTGAGGAACCGAGATATGCAGGAAAAATACCGTTCCTACCTTAATCAGGAGGGTACTAATCGAGCATCGCGCAAATGATGAGATGGAATTGAAAAGCATTCTTGATCGCATAAAGGAATTGGAAGTAACATAGAGACAACGGACTTCTTCTGTGGTAATGGAAATTGCGAGTCTGTGTCTGTTTGGTCTTGCAAAAACCATCTCCGTGCATCTGTACAAGGTCGAATATAAACAGTAAGGCTACAGCACACCCATCCCTCTTTGCCTTTTCATCGACCAGCTTTGTGCCACAATACTTCCATTTCTAATGGAAACGTTGGTACCTGATGTTGATGCTTTCAGTAACATAGAATACACCGCGCGTTTGGGATTCTGCCGATTATTCGTCGTCGTCGCTGGGGATCCCTCCCTTCCTTGGCTTGCTCTGCACCATTCCCTTGCCTTTGTAACCTTCTGATGATACACCGCTGATAGGTTCGGTCTTTTGCTTCTGTAAATTAAAAACGATCAGTATATAGTACCAAGAGGAATGCGGCTCTTGCTGCCTGAGGCATTAAGACATCCACGTGGTTATGACGCACCCTCAGATATTCGTTGGTCATTTCTTGGTATTGCGCATTCATGGTCTTTGGCGCTGGTCTTGCTTGTGTTCGGATGGCCCAGAAGATAACGCAGGAAATTCCAACACCAAGCATGGTGTATCGGAATACCATCCAATTCTCGCCGGGAGGAGGTAGGGATCGAGGGCCGTGGGGGCCGAATGCGATCCAGTATGCTGCAGAGAGATGTTAGGTCAGCTCTCGTACATGCTGGGGAGTAAAAGAAAGAGCTACATCGAGTGCTGTAGACAATTGTGACGTAAAGAGTTCGCGAGACGTGTGAAGGTATAATATGCTCTCAATAAGCTCTAATGGAATCACATACCCGCTTTCCTCTCCTGCAAAGTCAAGTCATGCCAGTCATTCTTCATGCGATCTCTCAATGCCATCCATATATCAGCTTGCTCCTGAGGAGGCATTCCCTCCCACCGCTTCTCGATCTGTGCAAGAGTGGGGTTGGATATGGCATGGGCGGCTATTGAACGCGACTGTTGATTTCTTGCATCGGCTGTGCATAATGGAAGAGGTGCTTTGGAGTTTCGAAGAGCTGTACGGATTGAAGGACCTCGGAATGACGAGGAGCTGGGGGCAGCTCGAGGAATTGATCGAAGCATTGCGAAGGGTGAGTCAATGGATAGCGGAGTAGAGTAGCGAGCTGTGATGCTCTAGAGGATAATCAATGAGCTCCTCGCAGCTGTTGCAGCTCAAATGTTCTTGATCCGCATGAGTGAAGATCGTAGTTGGTTTTGGAGGATCTTCGGACAATCGTGGTACATTACTTTGACAAGCGCTAGTGGCCTTGGCATTTTTCTTCGCTCAAACCTCGTCTTCCGCTACTCCTCAAGCAAGCTCCATTGCCTTCACGTCTTACTCCACTCCCACCCTCACCGTCCTTTCCCATCACTCATAATGCTGAAGAGGTAGGAGAGATCACTATTCCATCCCTTCCGATCTCCAATGGCACAAGCTGACCTAGGCGACTCCGGTACAGCGGCCTCGCTCGATCTCTTCGAGCGTCTACCTTTGCAAGGCCCACGACAGCTCGACGCGCCCTCCAACCCATAAAGAAAAACTTTTCTCCAGCACTTGGAGCTCGGTTCGCGAGTGACGTGCGGGATGGCAAGATACATCAAGTCATCGGAGCTGTTGTGGACGGTACGGCGAAATCCCTCACACGGAGAACGATGGGCGTCTGGATGCGTTTTACATGAACCGAGCTGATACGTTATTCCTTTGATTAGTGAAATTCGACAGCGATACCCTGCCACCTATTCTCAATGCTTTGGAGACCGAAAATGGTGGGCAAAAGCTGGTCCTCGAAGTCGCCGTACGCTAGCTTTACTTCGCAAAACATCCGGGCGCCGAAGCTAACCTGGGCAATAGCAACATCTGGGTGAAAATGTCGTCCGAACAATTGCTATGGATGGTAAGCCTCCAAGCAATATGGGCAAAGCTTTAAGGGAGTATATTTACATGCAATCTTGTAGGTACCGAGGGTCTCGTACGAGGGCGTAAAGCTACAGACACTGGCTCCCCGATCATGATTCCCGTTGGACCTGGAACGCTTGGTCGTATCATGAATGTCACTGGAGAACCCATTGACGAGCGTGGCCCAATCAAGCACACCCAGAAGATGCCCATCCACGCCGACGCTCCTGAATTCGTCGAGCAGTCAACATCCGCTGAGGTGCTTATCACTGGTATCAAGGTTGTCGATCTACTTGCTCCCTACGCTCGTGGTGGAAAGATTGGCCTCTTTGGAGGTGCTGGTGTCGGCAAGACCGTGTTCATTCAGGAGCTGATTGTACGCCAAGACTTCCTAGATAGTAATGGGCAGGGCTAACAACTGCCTCAGAACAACATCGCCAAGGGCCATGGTGGTTTCTCCGTCTTTACTGGTGTCGGCGAGCGTACTCGTGAGGGTAACGACTTGTACCACGAAATGCAGGAAACCCAGGTCATCAATCTCGACGGCGAATCCAAGGTCGCCCTGGTATTCGGTCAAATGAACGAGCCTCCAGGAGCTCGTGCCCGTGTCGCTCTTACTGGTCTGACAGTCGCTGAGTACTTCCGTGACGAGGAGGGTCAGGACGGTTAGCTAGTCTCCCACATCGATCGAAGCCCTTTTGCTGATAGTCACAGTGCTCCTCTTCATCGACAACATCTTCCGTTTCACTCAAGCTGGTTCCGAAGTGTCTGCTCTTCTGGGTCGTATCCCATCCGCCGTCGGTTACCAACCCACTCTCGCCGTCGACATGGGTCTCATGCAAGAGCGTATTACAACCACGCAGAAAGGATCAATTACCTCCGTGCAAGCCGTCTACGTGCCCGCCGATGACTTGACTGATCCCGCCCCTGCCACCACCTTCGCCCATTTGGATGCCACCACTGTCTTGTCCCGTGGTATCTCTGAATTGGGTATCTACCCAGCCGTCGACCCTCTCGATTCCAAGTCCCGTATGTTGGACCCTCGAGTCGTTGGCCAGGACCACTACGACACCGCTTCGCGCGTGCAGCAGATGCTGCAAGAGTACAAGTCGCTACAAGATATCATTGCCATTCTGGGTATGGACGAATTGTCGGAAGCTGACAAGCTGACCGTCGAGCGTGCCCGAAAGCTCCAGAGATTTTTGAGCCAGCCTTTCACCGTTGCACAGGTCTTCACAGGTATCGAGGGCAAGCTGGTGGACTTGAAGGATACTATTCGAAGCTTCAAGGCTATCATGAACGGCGAGGGTGATGATCTGCCAGAAGGTATGTGAATCAAGAAACCTCAACTATCCTAGGAACATTCTTGCTGATAGTGTCTACAGGTGCTTTCTACATGGTTGGTGACATCGATTCCGCACGTCAAAAGGGCGAGAAGATCCTCGCAGACCTGGAGAAGAACTAGATGTAAGTGAGGGATAGAAGTTGTGGTATAGCCTTGTACATTTACCAATTCAGCGATTCTCCGGTTGCGGCAATAAGAACTTCTCAATTCACTTTAGCTGCGTCCAGCTGACACCTTCTGTACTCGAGATAAAATACCAAGGCGCCTTGTTCAACTATCGGATGATATGCGTTCACAATACCCCCTTTTTGCGTCTTTTTCATGCTATGCTCACCAAACTTCCATCACCTACATGTCCCGACTGCCCATCCCATATCTCAAATGTACACGCTAGATACCTGCCACCACCAATGAGCACATCCCAAAGCCCCTGCATAGCACTCTCCACAATGCCAAAAGTCAGATGCTGCGGATGCTTGCTCTGTGCGATTCTGCTCTTACATCAGCCTATTGCATAAACCCATCAGGTAAAACACGTCACTCACATATACGCCCCTCCAACAACCCCCCGCGCAGGATTAATATACAACGGCTCCGCCTCCGGCGGCAACGGTCCATCCCCCACAGTCGGATCCTCAATCATCTTGCTCATTGTCTCATAAGTCGCCACTATAGCTAGTTTGACCGCGTCTTGTGTGATTAGGTTTGCGCTGAGTCGGATGAAGAGGGTTGTGGAGGTGTCGGGGACGTCGTAGCGGAGGGGGGTTGTGTTTGGAGATCTCTTTTGCCTGGATAGTGTTGTTAGGGAGGGAAATAATTGAGGGATTGGTGGAGAGGTACTTGGAGGTTGACTTCGTGGATGCTGTGGCGGGAGAGACGGCGAGGGTCTTATTGGATAGGGATTGTAGTTCCCATTTTGCGAGATAGTTGACGATGTAGGGTGTTGTTGGGGGATTGGAGGGGGGCTTGTTTGCTACTGCTAGGGTAAGGATCGTGAGGAGTGGGAGCAGGGGGGCGAAGAGGGGGTGGGTGGGGAGATGCATGGTGGTCGAGTAAAAGAGGTATTGGAAAGCCACGTTTGGGAAAAAGGCGTGGGAGAGACGTGGGGATGCCGACTCTAATAATTAATTTGGCGCTGGTGGCCGTTTCAAGACTAGGTCATAGAAGGCCAGGCATGAAACATTGTTTTCCGACCAGCATCGGCCAATGATTATGGGAAGTCCACCAGGAACAGGCATGGCTCTGGCCTCTGCTCATGGCGTGCCGTGATCCTCATGCGATCTTCCAGACGAAGCACATGTTTGATGTCAGTGCGATGGCTCAGAGCAATCGTTTGGACAGTCATTCTTAGATTCTTCTAGCTTGGAGCTAGACCAGAAAAAACCCTTTCGTATAAAGTACTATCGCTTACTAAATCGGGATCCTACAAGCTTTTGAAACGTTCTGATCCGCTCGGGTAGAGTAAAAAAGATCCTGTCTAGTCATTATCGCAAGAAGCTGCGCCTGTCGCTGGTTGGTACCGAGCGCGTGGGTGAATCGACGAGGCGTTCGGTATCCGACAGCTAGTAACCATGAAAATCTGAAGACAGATTATTTTCTGTCATTCTCAAAACGTTTGCATACAAACGTGCTTCTTTGTTATGTAATCACTGAGAGCAAGTGTGAATGATGACTGTCATGCTTCCTCGATCACATGTTTTAGGCCGTTCGAGCAAAGGACGAGAGCTGAGTGTGTGTTATTCGACTGCTGGTCGCGTATTCGCGCGCCTTGCCGCTTGTCAAAGTATGAAAATACACATGAACAAGGATCCGGAAGTTCGCTACACAGGGTTGACTCTGTAGAAGCAGTAATTAGAATCTTTCGAGTACATGGAGTGGATTCCAATGAAAGCAGGTGTCTAAACCCGAATGAGGCAGCCTCGCTAAGAGCCATCGAAGAGAAGGGCCCGCAGGCCCAAGGAGAGCAAGGCTAGAGTGGTATGTTCCAGGGTGGGGGACGAGGTGAGGTTGATTTGAGACGTTCAATCTTAGAATTAGCGCCTCAAAATTGGCCCAAATAGGTCAAGTGCCTCATCGTTGTGTTGTGATGACCACTTTTAGGGCGCCAAGATGGGTGGCGAGTATCAAATTCTTATCGCCAATATCAAGTCCTTATCGCTGAGAAGGAGCTGGGTACATATTCGGTCATGTTGTGCCTCCAGATCCCGTTCCAGTAATCGGGAGCATGCCAATATGCTACTGCGAAATAAAGGCCCTATAATCATTGGCCTCCTTCAACCAAACGCCATCACTTGGTAACACAACCTTCAAATAACATCTAGGCATATCTTGACCCATCATCTCCGCCGAGGCATAATGATATGCAACGCCCTTGCACGCATCCACTCCCTCTAAAGCCGCACACTGATCACTATGATCATAGAGTGTATTCGCCAAAGTCCCATTAGCTACGAGATCGTCTTCGTCAACCGCATATTCTAGCCCGCAAACGATCGTGAATGAGGGATGAAGGCCACCGGAGCCGGAGTTGGAAATAGTGTAGGAGGTGCCGTTGTAGGCGGGGCAATTTGAGTAGCTTGCTGAGGGAGGAGGGTGGGCTTGTAGTGCGGGGAGTAGGGGGTGTTGACGTAATGTTGGACGGAGGATGTGCTTTGAGCTGCGGCAGGTGTTGCTGAGGGGCTGTTTAGAAAGTCTAGTGATTTTACTCTCATCAAGTGATACTAGTAGTGGCAATCAAATATCAGGGACAGTAACAGTGGAGGTGTATCGTCGATGAAGATGTCGACTTCTTCTGATGCAAGGCCCCCTCATACACCACCTCCAATGGCGAAACTAATCACAACGATTGCAGCGAGATCCAGGAGAAAAATTATCAGAGAACGTAGCCCGAGTATGTCCCTTCGCTTGGCTATGGGTGAAGAGACTTGGCCGCGGGTTTGAACTTTAGGGCTGAAGCTCTGGGATAGGTCATTTTCCCCCCCCTCAATTAGAGAGTGCTCTTTTCCTTCTGTGGAGGTACGTTGGGGCTGTTTGGAGTATGCCTGATAATGGATGGCCTCGGGAGCTTGCGATTCGACTTCGGGGCCCCTGGCCATTGACAAGCCTTCATTCGTTTGTAGCGCTTTTGATTCAAGATTGGCATGTTCAGATCTAACATACGCTGAGAGCTGGCCGATTGTTACCCAAGTCTTTCAGGCCGTGGGAGAATTCATGTCTGAAGTGCTTGGGCGAACAATAAAATTCTTCCGACATTTCGAGGAAGGGGGAATAACCGCCTTTCATGTATTCGACAAGATGTTCAACATGCAATACAGACTCAAGATAGCGACCCCTCTTCTACAGCCACCTCCGTGCGTCGACAGCTGTTATTGTTGTGATTGGTTATCAACCTAACGGTCCTGAGCTAATGTGTATTGGGGGCGGGCTTTCAGTGCGTTCTCGCAATCGAGCTCAATTACCAGGTCACAGTATGAGTACGAAGTAGATGTACATAAATATCAAAATATCGCAACTTTCTACTCTTTCGATAGAGACCGGAACGGAGACAACGACAGTAGGACGGATAACTAGATAGGCGGAGCAGAGTAGATGAAGGTGCGAACGTGCTGAGCTAAATTATAGAAAATTTGAAGCGCAATGATAGAGTGCTGCAGGTTTCTGGAACATGGTCAGTCTCTCTAGTTAGTGTTTAGAGAAATGCAATAGAACATGTTTTGAAAACTCTTGTAGAAGCCCAGAGTTGCACGGTAGGTGAAAATGAGGATGTTAGCGTCTGGATAGAGTTTCCCTTTCAAGCTTGATAGGATTCACCTAGCATTTTCCGTTACCAATATCCTCCTTCGTTGATTCTCTTAAGTATTCGATTAGGACTCGATATTGTCTGAAGAGCGATTATGGTCAAAAGTATTGTTTGCACGCCATCTCATGGATGGCGCCCCTCTATATCCGAGAAACAGACTCGACTTTTTCCAACCACGCTTGTATGTCCGCTTGTATGTCCGTACTAACATCACATGCCGAATGTAGAGTTGCACTCTCATGTCGTATCCATCATTACAGTCATCGTACCAGTATTCCTTCTCAGTCTGACCCTAGCAAAGTCCATGCCTTGGGGTCCCCAGAGAGTTGCTATTCAACCTTCCGATCGTCCTCCCATCGCCTGACCCTCTCCTCTCTTCATTACGTCCAAACTCCTCGGGAAGTATGTCTGTAGACCAAGCTTACTTCTCAAGAAAGCACCCGTCTTCTCCAACCTCTTGACGTCCCGCGCGACCTGCCAGGGTGGATCCTCTCGGCTCCCGGGCGCCAGTCGCAAGCGCACAACATCAAGCATGCACTCATCGAGTCGTGCATAGAAGTCTGCGCGGCTACTAGCATCCGCGTCATTGTTCCAGCCCTCGTCACCGCCGTGGGAGTTGAGGTTGCCGCCCAGCTTGATGATGAGCTCGAATGCGAGAGGTGGGCCGCCGGGGAGGTTGGCTAGGTCTTCGATGGAGGGGATGAGTTGAGCTAGGGTAGTTGCGAATGTGGCTGTGGGGAGGTGAGAGGAAAGGGAATCTTGGAGGCGGTGGAGGTCGTGGTTTAGGACGGTCATTTTGCGGTCGAGCTGGTAGTTGAGGGTTTGCGCGGAGGTGGGATCACTGTTCATTGCTTGTGCGATCGATGGCGGGACATCTGCAGAGGGAATGGAATGTCAGTAGGGCTTCGTGGGAGATCAATTGAGCGCAACGTACCTGCTCTGAGCCCGCGCTTATCAATCCAAGCATGCATGTCTGCGCGCTCGTCCTCCAATTGCTGGAGCTGGTAGTTTGTATCCTCGAGCTTCATCTTGAGGTCTTCGATCTGTTCTTGAAATGGTCTGATGGCATCATTGAAGGCCTTGGTCAATGGATCGGGAGTGGGCTCCATGCCTGCGGTGATAGGACGATGCGATGGTTCACCGGTTGTTATAGGACCTCGTGGTGTCGCATTATATCCTTGGTCGCCAGCAGTGGATGGTCGGTAAGATTGAAGCTTGTCTTGTGAATTGAAACCGCTGGAGTATTGAGTGTCCTTGAAGGGAGGACTCTGATGGGTATCAACGTTGTTTGCGACGTTGTTGGCGAAGGGTCTGGAAGGCATTGGTAGATCTTGCTCGCCTTTGGATGATCGGTCGCGAGACAGACGACGGAGCCAGGACATGATATAAACAAAAGTGAGGAATGGCGCCCAAGGAGCTCAGTCCCTTCTCTTATGCTAATTGAGCCTCCCGTGAGGTTGGGGAATTGATGGAGGCTGGAAAGCAAACAGAGGGCTGGGGGTCCCCCGGGGGGCATTGACTCGTATTTGCTAACGGCTACCGAGATCGACATTAGTGCACGGACCACAGGGATAAGCCCGCTGCTAAAATCTACAAGCGCAACTCGAACTCTCTTTGAGCATCATGGAAAAAAGTAAAGAGTTGCTACGCGTTTTTTGAAGCCACCCCACATAGTTCACTATTGCGCCGTCGCATAGAATAATTCCGGTCGTCGGGGAACTCAAGGACATTTAAATTCCTACAATCTCTGGCACCATTCCCATCGACCGAGCAAAAGACGAAACACAAGGCCGCAATGGCCCCAGCAGTGGTAGAGACCGTTGCGAGCTCTGCTGCTAAAGACTTCAAGAAGGAGTCGGCAGCTGCTAGGCTGCTCGGATCTGGTGGGCAATATACCGGAAACTGTAGGGTATCCCTACTAAAATTCTACAGGCTCCGCTGGTATTGCCGAGCTCGCCATTTTCCACCCCGTCGACACCATCGCAAAGCGATTGATGAGCAATCAAGGAAAGGTCACATCAGCTGCGAGACTGAACGAAGTCATATTCAGAGACACAGCCCACGCCCCAGTATTCAAAAAATTCACATCCCTCTTCCCAGGCTTAGGCTATGCTGCAGGCTACAAGGTACCCTTCATTTCCCCAAGAAAAGCCCAGACCGTTGCTAACAACGTCTCCAGATCCTACAAAGAATATACAAATACGGCGGCCAACCCTTCGCCCGCGACTACCTCGCCCTCCACCACGGCGAGCAATTCGACCGTGCCTTTGGAAAAGGCAACGGAAAAGCCATCATGCACGCAACCGCCGGCTCGCTCATCGGCATTGGCGAAATCGTCCTCCTACCCCTCGACGTCCTAAAGATTAAACGACAAACAAACCCAGAAGCCTTCCGAGGCCGCGGTGTATTTCGGATAGTCGCAGACGAAGGCATGGGTCTATACCGCGGCGCAGGCTGGACTGCTGCTCGAAATGCTCCTGGATCATTCGCACTTTTTGGTGGATCGGCTGCTGCGAAGCAGTATCTTTTCAAGTTGGAGGATTATAACAAGGCTAGCTGGTTTGAGAATTTCATCGCGTCGATCGCTGGGGCTACGGCGTCCCTTGTTGTGTCGGCGCCGTTGGATGTTGTCAAGACGAGGATCCAGAATCGGAATTTCGATAACCCAGAGAGCGGCTTGAAGATAATCGCGAGGATGACGAAAGAGGAGGGATTCACAAGTTTCTTCAAAGGCCTGACGCCGAAGCTGTTGATGACGGGGCCGAAGTTGGTTTTCAGTTTCTGGCTTGCGCAGACGTTGATACCGGCTTTCAACAAGATCGTATAGGGAGCTGCGATACTCTGGACATAGTCTCGCGATTTCAGACATACTATGAATGTCCTTGTACATAGTCTCATTCGCTTCGATGTCCATAACCTAGACTTGAGGGTCACAACATTCCACTCATATAATCATAAACCTGAAAGACTTTCACAAATTCCTCAGCTTCACTAAAGAGCTTACTTACTCGGTTACATTCAGATGAGAAACAATCCTTTCAATCCTATTTTGTGCTCCTAGCCGCAAGGCTACATCTACTACCGTTGTATGCGACGCCTGAGGGCCAGCCACTAAGTTAGGGCAGGAGTCGGCGAGAACGAGTGAGTTGACTAGGTCAGACGTTCATGCATGGCCGGGTGTGCACCAGTTGATCAAGGGGATAGGAGGTAGACCCTGGAAGCTGAGTGGATATGAAGGCATGGGAGGATGGGACCAATCGACAATGGATTGCTAATGATGTGCGATGAGGGCTGAAAAAACGGATTCTTTTCGATTTTCGATATGATTTTGGAATTCATTCTTGGGCTTGAATGTATGACCTTGGAGAGGATGGCTTTTGTATGCAGTACAATCTGTTTAGACATAGGTGTGTTCTCCCACACATCCGATCGTCCGTCGGAGAATATGCATTGATTCCTGCGATTGGGCTTCAAAAGATAGAGACTATTACAATGGAACAATCCTCAATCTGTCACAATTTCAGAATCTCAAGTATCGACGTTCCTCAAAATAGACTTGGCATGACTTTTCATGGCCTTTCCACGGTAGTAGACTGCGTCTCTCTTCGATTCTGCATTCGAAGTCTTTGCGTACGACTGCGGAAAAGAATGGCTTTTTCGTCTGTACTTACAATTGACTTATAGAAAACTAGCTCATTGGCATAATTGTCCTATTAAAGCCATTTTCTCTTGCGCAATCCTCCTGGGCTTCTGAGCATCATCTCCTCACCAACTCCACTCATCAATCACCTTCCCCGCGGCCACAAAAAGCCGCGGTGCTTCCCGCGTACCCTCTCCATCAACAAACCTAAGACATTGTGCCAGACAAGGAGGTCTTTCCCCCAGTGTAGACCTTGAATCAATCTGCGCTATTTCAACCCCTCGATCAGTGTCGAACAACTGCACTGTATTACGATCAGTCCCCGCAGCGATCAAGCTTCTCCACACATCAAAGCCTACAGCCAGGCCACTGAGGTCCTTGTTTCGATAAGAAGGGACGGTGAGCCAAGGACGCGTTGGCCCACCAATTACCGGGACTTTGCGGGGTAGGAAGCGCATATCGTAGAGGCAGAATTGGTTTTCCAAGCCCGCAACAGCTATTCGGTGGTCGGTGATACGTCTGACGTGCGTAATGGACGATGGGTGTTGCACTCTTGAGCTCGTCCCTTCGAGGCCTTTTGTGCGCGCATCCCAGAGCTTCACCTTGCCGTTTCGATGTCCGTTGAGTATGACGTTCATGTCCAGCCAGTCTACGGCCAGTACCTCAGGATGTCTGTAGAGGATTTGAAGTCAGCATCTCTGATCTGAAAACCCAGTCGTGGTATGAGACTATTTTGCCTGTATAGAAGGCACACAGACACTTTTATGTATTAATCGCAAAGCATGTAGGGGTGAATTATTCCAGTGGACACATACCCTTCAGTAGTCCAAGATCCGAACTTTTGCATGCTCTCGAATGAGTATGTACCTTGACTGTGACCAACCAGTATGGTACCTTCAGAAGTACCGAGTGCGAAATCATTAGACGTCAGATGTGGACGTGCTGAGGAAGCCCAGAACGTATTTCCATATGGAGATCTCATGCTCACGGAAATATCAGTAGTAGTCATGCTCCAATTTGCACGAGTTCTATCCGTCTGGATGGCTTGTATTGCTTCTGGCGATTTGAGTCTAGTAAGATGGATACGTGCAGCCTGACTTCCGCCCATGGCAGTGGTCATCAGTATTCGTGATGGCGAGAGAGCTAGCGAAGTTATCTGGGAGTCGCAGACAATTTGTGGCATAGTCCTATATGTAAATGGGTCGCGAAGATTTATCGGAAGTATAATGCTAGCAGCAAATCAGCGATGGATTCCCTGAGTGGCTCACAAGGACGTTGGCACTTCTCAAGCAAGCTGTGAGCAGCACTTTACTTGTTCTGCGTAACAGATGCTTGAGATGCTTATCACATTAGCTCGAGACGGGAGTCATGCTGCCTCGACATGAAGGGTCAATTGTTTCATCTGGCTTGAAGGGCATCTCATTTCCTCATATCTGGCCGATAATGGGTTCGGAATATGACTTACACGACAAAGTGCCGATCAGCTAAGGAACTGGCACACACAAGACATCCAGTGGCGTCGTCTCTCACAAAGTACGTAACTGGATGGCGAGTATTGAAAGATTCTTTCCTCAATCCCGCCGCCCAGGTGGCCGTCATACTCATCTCGTTGTTTTTATAGCCAACGATCTCGCTGTGCACATCTCCGAGTCAGTGTATTTTCTTAGGACATCGGAGTAAGTAGTAAGACTTGTCTTCGGAGTGCTTTTGGGGTAAAAGCCTAAGGAAAGACTCCGAAAAGTGCCTTACCGTAGCAACGCCACTCTACCACCAAGTGGATATTGGAGGATTGGAGAATTTTGTATCCGTGTTTGGCGATGACGCTGTATGTATTCGATTTCTTCTGCCTGGAGCAACTTGCTCTGTGCTTCTTTTCTGACGGCATCCTTGGAATACTTTGAGTCTTGAGGAGTTACGTGATTTGGTAGTATCTTGAAATATTTCTTCTTGGCCTCATCATAGTAGAAGCCAGGGAGGTCTCTAGGCGCCATGATGATAGAGGGAGACTGGACCCTGACGAATCGACAAGCTCATCATACTCTGTTAACAATGTTGGTCCATGGCTAAGGATGTTTGACATGCTGGAGGTCTGAAAGTTTCCGGTCCTCAAATAACAAGTTGGCCTCAATATTGATATGACTTGGAATGGGAGGGACGACTGGTTGATTATCTATGGAGAGAGCGGCCTACCTTATTCATGCTTGCTCGGCTAATCCCTGGCCAACCTTTGAGACTGAAGTGTTGATGCCAACGATATGTCCAGGATTGTGTGATCTGGACCTGCAAGGTGGCGTTCATGGGAAGCAGTCGTACTGTAAAGAGAAGATTACGGTGCATTGTTGAGAGTCCTCATCCCAATAATATTTTACGGTATCTATTGTAATAATCTTTAGTACACCCAAGATTGATTCGAGAAGCTGTTAGTAATGCTTCGATAGCTCAACAACCAATGGTTTGAAACCGCTCGTTCTCGTGAAGTAGAGTCGAGTTGTTCCTGAATCTCCTCTAAGGTTGCTCCAGATTGTTAGAATGAATGGTCGTTGAGAAAGTGAAGAATATAATCTCTTGGCAATGATCGACGCCTTGCCTTACAAAGCAGTCCGTTGGCAGCCTAACGCTAGAACTACCTTAGCAACAAAATTCTCCTTACTTTATGCTACTAGTGTAAGTACACTTCGGGTACTAGACCCTGAGGCCCGGCCCTAAGCCGGCCCTAGAAAGTGTACCTAAAGCCCCTAGACGATCCTATCATGCGCCCAACTCGTCCTTTGCAGCGCAACAACAAAATCCTCCAATGTCCTCTGCTCCGTCGTCCCCCCAAACGGACTCTTAAAATGCGTCAAGCGATCGAACCAGGGCGAGTCCGCGAGCAGGTAATGTACGCCAGCCATCACACAAAACACGCCAATTGAAAACACCCAGACGCGCACCACAGTCACTGGGTCCGTTGCCAATACTTTAAAATTCTCGAAGACACCGAAAAGACAAAAGGTCGTTGCGAGGATGCTGACTAGAAAGATAGCCATATAAAGCTGCCACGAAGCTCGTGATGACCAGAAAGGACGCCCACCGGTACGGGTGATGAGAATGAGCCAAGTCTCTGTGAGGGCAATTTCCAGGAAGATTATTGAATCTCGCCGTCCTTCCTTCTCGATGATACCACCGTGTGAATCCACCGGTATTGTTGTCAGGCATATCCAGCTACCAATGGCCAAGGTGATGCCTATCGGAAGAGCAGTACCCCATAGGACAGGTAGATTCCACTTGACGGGAGTCCGCGAGTAAGGCGCTTTGTCGTAGGCGATCGCCAATGTTGCGATGTCTGCGAAGATTGCGATGAAAACCACGAGCTGAACGTTTAAAGTCTGATCCAGAATAGCGATCCACAGGCCGAGAAACAATTCCAGGTGCAATGACAAAGCGATCCGGTACACGACATAAGCATACATACGATGAAAGATTTGATGAGATGTCTTGATAGCGTCGATTATGGCAGACAAGCCGGGTGCAAGGAAGACGATGTCTGCTGCAGAACGGGCTGCATCCGACGAGCCTTCAACCGCAATACCAGTGTCGGCTCGTTTCAAGGAGGGAGCATCATTGACGCCATCTCCAGTCATGGCAACCAGGTAGCCTCGCTTCTGCAGAATGTCGACGACGTTGTACTTATGCTGGGGAAAGACTTCAGCAAATCCATCTGCGGCCTCCACGAAGTCGAAGATCTTAGAACCAGGCATATCTCCACCACCACCAAGTCCGAGTCTCTCTGAGTTGTACACGTTTTCGCCAAGGCCCAGTTGTCGGGACGTTTCTTTGGCAATACCAACAGCATCACCAGTCAACATTTTGATCTTCAGGCCTAAAGCCATTGCTTCTTTGATTGTCTTCGCAGTATCATGGCGGGGCGGGTCAGAGCAAGGCATTATTCCCAACAGCTCCCAAGGACCTCCCGCACGCTTGCGAGCGACACCAAGGGAGCGGAAGCCTCGACGTGCAAATTCAGCCACCATCTCGTTGTAGTCTCTCGCAACATCTTCCGGTATTTCATTCGCTTGCTGGACCATCTTGATGATGGTAGGCGGTGCTCCCTTGACACAAACGATACGTTCTCCTCTAGGTGACTCGACAATGGCAGTGACTTTTTTCGAGACGGGATCAAACGGCGTGAACTGAATGACTTTGAAAGTTGTAAGCATCTCTTTAGTGGCTGGGTACCGCTTCAGTGCTTTGAGGAATGCCTTGTCAATTGCGTCCAGACCCCTTTTCTTCCGGCATGCAGCGAGACAAGCAACAAGCATGAGCTCGGGTGCCCCAATCCCTTGGCATGTGTAAGGATCCCCAAGCGATAACTTGTTTTTCGTGAGGGTACCAGTCCTAATGCAATTGTCAGTTTCCTTTTGCAGCCCAGGATCTTCACTATCTTCCGAGAACCACTTCTCGAGAAAAGAACATTTGTTGGACAGAAGAAGTAAGAAAGGATACGCCAATTAGGGGACATACTTATCAGTGCACAAAATTCCAACCCCAGCCAAACTCTCAATAGCCGACAACTTCTGAACGATCGCTTGCTTCTTAGCCAAGAACATTGCACCAACAGCCATGGTGGTGGTGACAACAGCTGGCAGACCCACGGGCACACCAATGATCGTTATCGCAAGAGTGTAAGTCAAGATTGAGCGAATACCCTTCGTACGATAGAACGATGCTACCCAGACGACGATCAAAGTGAGCACCACTAAGGCGAGGAGTGCGATTCCGATATCACTGAGCACCTTCGTGAAATGGCCTTTACCAGACGATGCGGCGTTGACGAGTGCGGCAGATCGCCCAACGTAGGTACTGTCTCCAATGGCTGTGACAACCATGAGGGCCTCGCCTCGTTTGATCGTGGAAGACTGGTAGACATTGTCTCCAGTGTGCTTGTCAACGGCAAGCGATTCGCCCGTGATGGCTGATTGGTCAATCTGCATGTATGCTCTCGGCGTGACAAGATGGCCATCCGCTGGCACAATGACTCCCTAGAAGCAGATAAGTAACGACTAATGGTAATGCAGCAATGGCAACGTACTTCATCAAGCTGTACAATATCACCAGGCACGAGCTCAGAGCTATTTACTACTTTTTGCTGACCATCACGGATGACACTGCTTTTGAGTGCCAGACCTTTCTTCAGTTCCTACATCTCGTTCGTTAGTTCTCATACTCTCGGAAACCAGAATATTCCTCCAACTCACATTAACGATATTCCCCGCGGAATAATCCTGCGCGAACCCCACACAAGCATTCAGCAGCAGAAGTCCAATGATAACACCAAGATCAACCCAATCTTTCAAGCCGGCAGCCAAGATACAAGCAGCCTGTTGCACCCACCATTAGCTAACTGCCAGCCTCCTCGCCGATCCGATCAATTTAAGTGAATCAACAGGTAAGTGAAAGGTCACGAACACACCTCCATAACAAATTGAATCGGTCCCACAAAAAACATAGCAAACTGCTTCCACCTTCGTTCCCTATGCTCCTTCAACTGGTTCCATCCAAAAGCCTTCCTCCTAACCAGCACTTCCCTCTCCTCCAGCCCCCTTCTCCGATTCGTCTGCAACAACTCTTCGCCCACATGCTCCGGCTCCCCAATCCCCTCTTCCCCCTTCACCTCCTCAGTAGCCACATCATCCTCTTTGCCATCTTCCATTTCGAGTTCAGCGAGGAGGGTGTCGAGTTGCGCGGCGGCATCGGTGTTGTCTTCACTGCCTTCGCTGATCACGTCCACGGACGCCCTCGTGGGCAGTCCCTTGCTATCGAAAGTATACGAGAATTGTTCTGTGAGTCGACTGCCGAGGGGATCACTCAGCGTCCGTGGCATACCATGAATAATGGGACTACCGTGATTGACGGTAGGTGGGAGGTTTTCGTTTGAGCGAAGCGGAGAAGGGCGAGGGTTCAGGACATTTTCATTTGAGCGGTTCGAAAGCGGAGGCCTGGGCTCGGTGAAGGTTGTACTCTCGGACATTGTGTGGTATGGGACGGGATCGGAGGCAATGGGATTGAGTGGGATGAGAGTATAGTTCTGGATTAAGAGATGCGTTTCTGAAATAGCGACGATGCTGTTGACAATACTTTGTTGAGAATGCTGTCAGGATGCATGCAATGTGAGTGTGTGGAAGAAGAGAAATCAGGAGTTGGGAGGGCAGGGCTAAAATTGGACTTGTGGATTGCGTGCTCAGGCTGTAATGGGTTTCACTTTTGAGGGAGAAGGAGCTATGGAGGGAAGGCACGACTCCATGCTGAGGACCGCGGTTGCTTGCCAGGGTGAGAAGATATGGACTTGTATCACGTCGCATTCTGGCCGTAGTCATTGAAATTTGATTTTCGCATGCAACTGATCTCCTCGTCTACATTACAAGTTTAAGAGGAGTATCTGCTGTGTGGCTCTTCTCGAACGAAGAACTACCTGCAAGCTCCTGGCGGAATTCGCACGCATCATTAGTAGCACACATTGCAACCACACGCCCCTCGCTTTTTAAACAGAGCCGTCGCTATGAGTAGAATGGATGGCACCTGCCTGCCTCGTCCAGCGTACTGAATGAGACCATTGTCGAGGTTTGCATTGCTGCCACCCATTCCCCTGCAACGCGGTCGTCGTGAAAAAAGAAACAGGCTATTGTGAGTATCCAGCGAAGAGGCTGAGATGAGCCTCTAAATACTGAATTTGTACTATGGTGATGATGATTGAGCGAAAAAGCTCCACTGAGCTTCCCTATGCTGAATCTGTGTCATAGTGTACAATAGTACCGTTTGAACGCCGCCGTGGGTATGCCGCTAGTCGATCGTAGAACGCCTTAGCCCTATGCCGTAATGTGAAACAAATCTAGAAGCTGTCGTGATCGTAATAGCATGATTCACGAAGCACCTGGAGGCGGTGGCTGTGTAGGCGTGGTACCAGGCATAATGAAACCTGGTGGGAACGAGAAGCCAGCAGGCATTCCCGGGAATTGGAAACCGAAGTTAGGAACAGCTGGAGGCACGTTGACAGTGTTGGCATCACGATTGTCGCGCTCGGGCTGACGGTAGCGCTGCTGGGGTGGAGGACCTGAGTTGCCTGGGCCGTCGCGAGTCGAGCGTGGGCCTTGCTGGCCGCCTTTGTCGGTTGCCATACGTCTGCTGATTGCTATCGAGAGCGTCAGTAACAACGGAAAGGAGGGTACATTCGAGAAGAGCTTTACCTTTGGACGATACACCAGCGCCAATCTCAATGTCTGGCTCTTCAACAATCATGCCTCCTACGAGGTCCTTGCCGCCCGTGCCACCGTACTCTGCAGTCAACATCCACTTTTGATCTGCATCCGTCAGGCGATCAATAGGGATAACGCTGATACCAGTCTGGTAGTCGCTGCAGTCACGGGGTCCGAAGCCTACACCCCATCGAGTCTGGGTAATTGATTAGTCATTGGAAGGTTTGGGGGCAGACGCATTGTTTGGAGGCAATCAAAGACGCCATGGAACTTACTCGAAGTTGCATATCAGCAGATTTGTATCGCTCCATTCCTTCTTTAGCGACCATAGCCTCCTTGCGAGTAAGCATCTTGACGAAGGCATGACGCTTGTCTACGTTGACTATGCAGGTTTGCACTAGGCCGAATTGAGCGAAGATTCCGCGCAGAACATCATCCGAGGAACTTTGGAACATGTCAGAGATGATTATGGGACTACTTAGAGAGTTGACTTACGTTACTCCACCAACAAAGAGAGTTCGACTGAGGACTATCTGTAGCATCAGTACAGGTGCTATTTGCAGGCATGAGGGTGCGGGCAAACTTACCTTTGATGTTATTGGGCAGTAGTGAGCTATCATACTCAATGTGCTTTGGACCTGGGGGAGGCAATGCTTGCTGCTCTTGACGATGAGGACTATCACTCCTACGATATCGATTGTCCGGGCTTCGCTGACGATAGTCATTTCTACCTCCTCCTCCTCCACGTCCTGAGCCTCCGCGGCCACGACCATCACGGCCATAATCTCCATAGACAGGGCTGTCACGACGACGAGGACTACCATCACGACGTCTACCATACCCTCCAGGAGAGCGGGACCTAGAACGGTGGTCTCTATTGCGGCCTGAGGGGGAGCGCATACTGTACGGGTTATCGTACCCATTACGGTCACGTGACGGATCATCCCTCCCATAACCTCCGAAGCCAGCAGGCTGAGCCGCACCACCAGCTCCACCTGCTTGCATGAGAACGGCTAATAGGGGAGCCCACTGATCTTGGGGAACACCTTGGGCTTGAAGCATTTGAAGAAGCTGTACTTGCTGCTGAAGAGCTGCAGGTGTAGTACCTTGAGCTTGCTGCATCAGGGGGGTTTGCATATTTGCGTGCGCCATCTTCTGCCCCCCAAAGTTGGGTACACTACTCATCATGCCAGCAAATGGGTTTGCTCCATTGGCTACTCCGGGTATGTTTACAGCCTGTCCAGGCAGTACAGATGAAGCGGAATTTACGGACGAAGGTATATTCTGCATGAATGCATTCTGAAAATTTGGTACATTGCTAGGATTAGTCTGCGCTGGCATCCCAGTCGCTGTGGTGTTGGTCTTAGCCATATCTGCAAGAGCCTTCAGAATCCTCGATGTATCCGCAGGAGCGTTCGAGTTTCCATTGGAGTCGTTCAGCGAGATGAAGTCCTTAGGCGGGGTCGCAATGGGGGTCGTTGATCGAGGATCTACAGAAAGAGCATCGTATCAGAAATGCTCTTACGGTTTGTTTTTCTCATCTCGATAACAACAGGCGATTGGAGAGCTTTACCTTTCGGAACGGGACCCGTTAACTTTTGCTTGAAACCTGACAACATTGCAATTGGGAAAGTATTGCCACGCTCCCAAATATCAATGAGCTTCAAGACTCTAGCCTAATGCAGAGAAAAATACGTGAGTTAGTGATTACAAAAACATACTGGAGAGGGGTTTTTCTTTGCTTTATATAGGCAAATCGAGCTAGACGCCAGGGTGTTGACACCTAGACGGCCAGCCATCTGATCTAAAGCTTCGACTGAGTTTTCTAGGAAGCGTACCTTCTGTTCTTCAGGGGCACTAGTGATAGTATCGTTCATGAAAGAAGGCAAGAGCTCTGTGACACGGTTGACACCAGCAGCAAAGGTGCCATCTGCAGCAGATGGTCCAAATGCCTGGCTAGCCTTGCGTGCCTGCTCTACCCATGCTCTTGTTACAGAGTCTACGACATAAAGAACGCCTAGCTTGTGTGTGGCAGGAACCTTCTTGAAGTGTGTGTAGATACGCTGAATAAGGACGGTTTCGGACTGTGGAGCATCGAGGTGAGTCAGCACTGGTTGCATGATTTGGTAAATTGAAATGGATATCAGTTCGACATACTTGAATGTTTGCGTTGCAAAGAGCGGTGATGCTTGTGATCTTGCTTGCTGTGACTCCAGGTGGCTTGAGAGATAGCATAGACTGAAGGATGGCGTCGAGCTCTCCTACGCTAGAAGACGACATAATAGCTAGATGTGCCTTGATACAGCTTACTCCGGCCTACTCGGCTTCAACCAGGGATGCCTTGAGAGATTGAGGAGATTACGGTCGCAGTGTCACTATGTTGCTCTGAGAGTCTTGACTTGATGTATTACTATCAGGTATGTAGAAAGGAAAAGTTTTGATAAGAGTGTGTGACAGCTTTGATAAAGTAGGGTATTGTGATCAGTTCCGTAGGTGATGAGAAGGAGTCGCTGAGGTGAGAAGCTTCGAATGTCGCGACGTCGAAGCCTGGAATCTCAACACGAGATCAAACCACGACTGCAAGTGCCTGCAGCACCTTTTAAAAAGTGAGGTAGACTTCTTTTAGACCTAATAGAACGAGATAGACAAGATACCGTTGTACCTACAAAGGTGCCGATGAGAGGTGTTGTTGTCCGGTGATGTGGAGGATAGGAGGAGGTTCTAAGGCGGGCGGCAGATTATAAGAAAAAAATTGCTTGGCGCGCTAATAAAAATCCGGCATGGGCGAATCCTGAGTGGATGTTGTGAAGCTGGCTAAATGGTAACAGTTTAGGAACTAACAAAGGGTTGGTATCAGTATCAAAAATAGTGCACCTACCAGAGTCATCATCGAAGAGCTCACCAAGAAATCTCGGCAAGCATCGGCTTGAGAGTAAGCTTTTAGCGTGTGGCCAATTTATCAAACCTTACGTATCATGCTTTGGGCCGAGAATTTGGAGCTTTCATCCAAGCTACATACCATTGAATTGACTTTTGACCGAAACACCAGACATGGCTACAGCTCTGCGTTTCAGCAATGCTGTCCTTCGTCCAGCTCTGTCCTCCGTCCGATCGCCAGCAAGCTCAATTGCGTTCAACGGCTTACGATGCTATTCCTCAGCTAAGTCTAAGGTATACATACTGTGTCGGTAGCTCTCAGCACTCTAGCTGATCATGTTCTATAGTCACTAAAAGACACCTTCGCCGACAACCTCCCTGGTGAGATTGAGAAGATCAAGAAATTGAGGAAGGGATACGGCTCAAAGGTCGTTGGTGAGGTCACTCTTGACCAAGTCTACGGTGGAGCTCGCGGCATCAAGTCACTCGTGTGGGAAGGTTCCGTTCTCGACGCAGAAGAAGGCATTCGATTCAGAGGAAAGACAATCCCGGAATGCCAAAAGCTGCTGCCCAAAGCTCCCGGTGGAGGGGAGCCATTGCCAGAAGGTTCGGAGGCATCATTCCAGCACCGAACATTGTACTGATCACAACTTAGGTCTCTTCTGGTTGCTCCTTACTGGTGAAGTCCCCAGCGAGCAGCAAGTCCGCGACCTCTCAGCAGAATGGGCCGCCCGTTCAGACGTACCCAAGTTCATCGAAGAGCTCATCGACCGCTGCCCCAGCGACCTACACCCGATGGCCCAATTCTCTCTTGCCGTCACAGCTCTCGAGCATGAGTCGGCATTCGCCAAAGCCTATGCCAAGGGCATGCCAAAGTCCGAGTACTGGGCCCACACCTTCGAGGACTCAATGGACTTGATTGCCAAATTGCCTACTATTGCTGCGAGGATCTACAAGAACGTCTACAAGGATGGCAAAGTGCCAGCGGTACAAAAGGACAAGGACTATGCCTACAACTTTGCCAACCAGCTCGGCTTCGCTGAGAACCACGACTTTGTGGAGCTGATGCGATTGTACCTTACCATCCACACGGACCACGAGGGCGGCAACGTCTCTGCCCATACCACCCACTTGGTGGGCAGCGCTCTCAGCTCGCCCATGCTCTCACTCGCCGCCGGTCTTAACGGTCTAGCCGGCCCACTACACGGCTTGTGCGTATCCAGACATATATGTGAATCAACTGAAGTATTGCTAACAATTTGTTAGAGCTAATCAAGAAGTCCTTAATTGGCTACAAAAAATGAAGAAAACCATAGGCAGCGACCTCAGCGACAAAGCCATCACGGACTACCTCTGGTCAACCCTCAAATCCGGCCAAGTCGTCCCTGGCTACGGCCACGCCGTCCTACGAAAAACTGATCCCCGCTACGTTTCCCAGCGCGAATTTGCCCTGCGTCACTTGCCCGACGACCCCATGTTCAAGCTTGTGAGCCAGGTTTACAAGATCGCCCCTGGTGTCCTGACTGAGCATGGCAAGACGAAGAACCCCTACCCCAACGTTGATGCCCACTCAGGCGTGTTGCTGCAGTACTATGGCCTGACCGAGGCAAGCTTTTACACGGTTCTCTTTGGGGTTTCAAGAGCTATTGGCGTTCTCCCTCAAATCATCATTGACCGTGCGGTCGGTGCTCCCATTGAACGACCTAAATCTTTCAGTACGGAAGCTTGGGCCAAGCTTGTCGGAGCCACGCTGTAAGTAGATGAGCTTTGGCATGCGCGATGGGTAAGATAACTCGGCTACGAGCGTTGCAAAAAAGATTGGAAGAATGGAAGACGTTTCAAATGAGCGAGTGTATTGCCTAGGTATATTGAGCGATTACTGTTACCAAGAGCGTGTACCATTTGAACTCCTCTCCCCAAAAAATGTGCTACTAAACAAATAGTCTAAGGAGGTTCTTTGATAGTGCTTTATATGAAAATCTGTACGCTTGCTTGTAACCTTTCATTGGTGACATGAGAACCGTCAATGCTACAAAGGACCCACCGATTATTTTGTAGAATCGATATGGGAGCTCCGAAATGTGTAAGGCTTTCGGTGACCGAGCGTAGAATAACCGCAAACACTAAAGTACTGAACTTTTAGGAGGGACTAGCGCGCTTGGGGCGCTCAACGCAGTCTTGGCGCTGGAGACCCTTGCTAGCCTGATCAACCTCCCATTTAAACATTCTTTGAACCATCCGTGTCTGCTCGGCGACTTCTTTACCAGTTTTCTTTGCTGGAGCACATGTTGAGGCCTTGACCCTGACGTCTTCGAGATTGGTAATTGAAGCCATACTACGCATATCAATACACTGGAAGTCCAAAATATAAGGACAGCGTTGCTGACAAGCTCCCACGCCCTGCGAGCTTAAAGATAGCTGCTCCAGGCTTCTCTTCCCTTTGGCAACGAAGCCCCACTACTCCCTTGGTCAGGGCCCTTTGATACCCCCAGCAGTAGAAGATGGCACAAGCTCCTGTAACAGGCTCCCCAGCGAACCCTAGGCTGGAGAAGAAGCCGATCAAGTTCAGCAACCTGCTATGTGAGAGTCCCATGTTCTATCCCTGCAATGAGATAGCAGCTGACGGAGCTTGCCCACAGTGGGAGCCTCACTGAACATGTTTGAGTACGTCAATTTCCAATACGATAACATTGGATTCCAGCTGACCTTAAAACGCCCAGGGTGACAACGCTCGGCCAGCCCCTAGAAGTCGTCAAGACGACAATGGCAGCAAATCGAGGCGACAGCTTCGCTGGCGCCCTCACACGAGTATGGGGCCGAGGAGGCGTACTAGGATGTGAGCCCGACCCAACCATACCAGACACAAGACCCTACTGATACCCCCTTTCCCAGATTACCAAGGCCTCATCCCCTGGGCCTGGATCGAAGCCTCTACCAAAGGTGCTGTTCTGCTCTTCGTCGCCTCAGAAGCTGAATACTACGCCAAAGTAGCGGGCGCCTCGGACTTCGGCGCTGGCATCCTTGGCGGCATGGGCGGTGGTGTGGCTCAAGCGTACGCTACCATGGGGTTTTGTACCTGTATGAAGACGGTCGAAATCACAAAACACAAGATCGCCGCTAAGGGGGTGAAACCACCGGGTACATTCGAGACCTTCATGGATATCTACCGCAAGGAGGGGATAAGAGGGATCAACAAGGGTGTCAACGCAGTGGCTATACGGCAGACGACAAATTGGGGCTCGAGATTCGGGTTATCGCGATTAGCAGAAAGCGGCATCCGTAATGTCACAGGCAAAGAAGAAGGGCAGAAACTCGGCTCGTTGGAAAAGATTCTAGCGAGTGGATTGGGCGGTGGACTGAGTGCGTGGAACCAGCCTATTGAGGTTATTAGAGTCGAGATGCAGAGTAAGGCCGAGGATCCGAACCGGCCGAAGAATTTGACGGTTGGGAAGACGCTGAGGTATATTTATGGGAATAATGGGTTGAAGGGGTTGTATAGGGGGGTGACGCCGAGGATTGGACTTGGGGTGTGGCAGACGATCTGTATGGTGGCGCTCGGTGATATGTGAGTTCTTCTGAAAGTGCTGGTTTGGGCAGATTCGGCTAATTGGTTTCGTGATAGGGCTAAGGAGTGGGTTGAAGCGTTGACCGGCGAGAAGGTGACGGCCAAGCATTGATATGCTCGCGTCCACAATCCTCAAAAACCAGCCTCCTTCTTGATTCAGCAGTATCAGGTTGCTATGTGCGCAAGCAGCCACCGGCGTCTACATTGTTAGCAAATAGAGGGTCACGGGTCGCTTCTTAGCTGCTTTCAGGGGAAGTATATGAACAGCATGCAGTATTATGGAGCATCAATTGAATCAAAACACTTCAGCTATACACATTCAGCCTTCTCTACCTAGAACGTATGCATTGCTCCAAATGCGCATCTGAGCCACCCAAAACAAGTGCACTGATCCTCTCAGCCGAGCCCCCTTACGCCAATGCCATGCGTATACAAAACCCCCCAACACCCAACCTTATATCCGTCCCATAAATACATAACATCATCACCCATATATTGCATGAGATGACTCCACTCACATAACCCCAGCAGCAGTACTCTTCTCCCTGTACTCCTGAAAACTCCCCAGCCCCCCCGACCCCTCACCATCATCACTTCCACCCCCATCATCATCTTCCTTCTTCCCCTTGTTATTTTTCGCTTCCCATTCCTCCTCTTCCGTAGCAATCAGTGATTGGAACCGATGCTGTTGGCCTCGCGCGAGATAGATGGGCGCTGTCTTCCGCTGCGCGACGGCTTCGGTTATCAGGACGTATTTGATGCTTGAGCCTGGTAGAGAGAGGGTCGTTAGTGTGTAACAGCGAGGGAGGGGTGAGGGGAAAATCAGATGTACCAGGGGCCTCAAACATCGTCTCCGTGAGCAAGCGCTCACATACTGTCCGTAAACCTCGCGCGCCGGTGCCCATGTCTAGAGCGCTTTTCGCTACTTCTCTGAGCGCTCCTCGTGTGAAGCGGAGCTCTACGCCGCTGAGTTGGAATAGTTGCTCGTACTGTCTTATCAGGCTGTTTCTTGGTTCTGTGAGTACGCGGACTAAGGCTTTTTCGTCTAATGCGGACAGTGCTGCTGAGACAGGTATACGGCCGACGAGTTCAGGAATCAAGCCGTAGTTTTGTAGATCTGTGGGTTCAACCAGGTCGAGAGGGTTGTATTCGGTGAGGGGAGCTTGGTCGGGCGATTGTGTAGAGAAAAAGGGGAGATGTTTCTCGAACATCTTGCTTTCTTCTGAGCCAGTCTTAACGGAGATTGTGGTATCACGATTCCCTGCTGATGTCCCTGAAGCATTTGAGGAAGAGCGAATCGGCGACCCGAAGCCAATTGAGCCTCTGGCAATGCGATTCATGACTGTTTTTTGCAAGCCGACGAATGCTCCGGCGCAGATGAAGAGTATATTGTCCGTCCTGACATTGTAGGTTTCGGATTTGGCGGGCCCGCTGCTTGTATTGCTTGAACCTGAGCCGGAAGATGGACCACCCATCATGCCGCCTGAGAGCGGACTGTTGGTTGGGTAGCCACTTGTCGGTGAACCAGGGCCCCGCGCTGACTTCTCTTGCTTCGCTTGTATTTGCAACGTCGTGCCTTCGATGATCTTGAGAAGAGCTTGCTGCACGCCCTCCCCGCTGACGTCCTTGCCATGGCTCACTTTCGCCGCACTAATCTTATCGATCTCGTCGAGGCAAATGATCCCTCGTTCTGCAGCCGCGACATCGTAATTCGCGGCAGCTAGGAGGCGCTGAACGCAGATCTCGGCGTCTTCGCCGATGTAGCCGGCTTGCGTGAAGGGCGTACAGTCGGACATGCTGAAGGGAACGGCGAGAACTCGCGCCAGCGTTTTTGCCATGAGGGTTTTGCCTACGCCTGAGGGGCCGAGCAGGAGGATGTTGGCTTTTTCGAGAGTGAGAGGGGAGGGGTCGTGGATCGGAGGGGCTCCTAGGCTTGAGGGGGGTGGATGGAGAGGGATCGCTTGCTGGTGGCCTGGGTATTCGTCTGAACAGTAGCAATTAGCTTGATTTACGCAACCCAAGAGGTGCCTCCATACCCTCCAATGGGTGACTCTCCGCCATCTCTCTCCGCAGCTGCTGCTGTAACAACTCTTGCTCCTCATCTTCCCGCCGGTGCGACTCCTGTATCCTCTGATAATGGTTGTAAACCGCCACACTCAGGACTTTCTTCGCTCTCTCTTGGCCAACAACAAAATTGTCAAGATGCTGCTTGAGAACCTTCGGGGTCATTGATGGCACCCCAAGCACCGATGCATCTCCCAGAGGCCCTGACGTTCTTCCTCCAGGCTCATAGCTACCTGTAAAAGGTTGTCCTGTAAAGTCCGAGCGGCGAAATTGGGAGGACGAGCGCGGTGCTACTGTGATGGCGAAGGAGCGGTAGATGGCGGAGAGGTTCAGGTATGACAGTCTGGCTTGAGGTCGAGGAGGCCCGCAAGCCACTGGGAGAAAGGTCGTCGACATGTTTAATACAGGACGTTCGGACTTAGGGTCGAGGGGTGGGTCTGCGTTGGAGTCGCACTATCATTCTGCATGTCTCAGGTCCCCGTGTAGTGAGGAGACTCTCGTTAAGGCTTCTCTTTCGGTGTACTTGTCAGGTTTTCACATCACCAATCACTATACTAGTTGTAAGTGAGTCGCAGCAGGCCTCGGAGAGTCCATATCGAGCGGGAGCCTCACTAGCGTCTTCCGACGGTCAATTAATTCCCGATCATTAAATATATAGAGAATAGTCTTCATTGTGGCCTTTCAAGCTCAGGTTGCAAGATATCTTCATCAATTCAATGCATGCTGTGATAACATTCAGACCTCCTTCCATCCTCGCGTTTCACCAAACGTACTCTTCCCTGTCACCATCTGCTTTGACTCCTCATCTCATTCGGACTCACAACCTCTTCTTCCCTTTGTCTTTTCATTCCAACCCCCCTTCCCTATCACTGACTTCGAATCTCAGAAGCACGGATCTTCTGCTACGACGACCATAATACCTAGCATAACGACACAACCATGTCCAGTCACAGCTGTCCTTCATCCACCAAATCTTCACCTTCTTCACCCCTTTACTCGTTTATGTCTTCTAATACGCTGATATACATATAGTGCGTGGAATGGGCTCTAAGCGCGTTCTCGTCGTGGACGACCCCTAGGTTTCTACTTTTCGACTCGTGACGATTTCGCCTTCGAGACATTACGCTTAGGCTTTTGAGTCTGAGGATTTTTCCGGCCTCTCTCCGCCTTTCTAAAGGAAACACCCCTATTTAATTAATGATAAGCCTTTTTTCAATTTTTGGAATTTTTGGGCACCCCACCAAATCCAAAATCCAAAAATCACCTATTCAGACTACCACATGAGCATCCTAGTCTCGTCAGACCCCAGGATGCTTTTTATCTCTGAATGTTGGGTGGTACGGTTCTGCGCTGCATCTGCTGCTGCGGGCATTTTGACATCGGCTTTGTCTGGATGCTTTCTATCTTCTGGGGCTTGTTCGCCAGTAGTGGCTGTGTTGAATTTGATCACAGCGATCTTGGAGGCAGTCTTCTCGAGCTCATCCGCCACTGCGTTCCTCATCGGAGATATGTAGGACTGATAGTCTAATGGGCTTTCGAAGCCTTCTGGTACATCATTTGCGTGTGGTATTTTGTCTGGGTATAAGACCAACCCGGTGCGCCCCCAGGTCATAGTAAGATCCGGGTATTGTCTTCTCCATCGCATCAGTTCGCTCCTAGAGAGCATCGTCCCCAGAATGCTTGGTGAACTGGTGAACCTGGTAGATTAGCAACCGTATTCGAACTCTGTCATGTATTCTGCGCGGATCTCAGGGTCAGCGTCATTACTTCATCGTGGGTTTCAAGTTATGGTATATGTTCGGCAAGCTGCTGTTGACCACAGCTCCCGCCAGATGGGAAAGAATGACTGAAAAAATACATAGGATATAGTGGTGAGCCTAACGAGGCACTGCCTGGACAATAACGATGCTCTAGCCATGCTTTGGCAGCCTCCATATCTCTCCGTTTGGGTTGGCTTATCAACCCCGCCGGCTCAAGATGCCTAAAAGAGCTGGCCGGGTTGCTCCAACGGTATTGTGGCTTCAGAGTAACATCGCTGTCTTCACCTTTATAATATGGTAAGAATGGCTCAAGGCTGGGCTTGGGCATGGACCCATGCTGGGCGAAAATCTTAACAAGGTCTTTTGTCTTTTAGCAACAGGGCTTTCCTTGACACTGGCGGCTGGTTGCTTTTTGTTCGAATGGATGGAAGGAGTAGCCCCCCAGTCCATCTCCTCATTTGCAAGGTTGTGTTTGGTGTTGTTCTTTTTCTCCACACGACCAGGTGGTGAGTCATTCGTAGGGAGGACCACCCATTTTGCTATTAGCAGCTTGTCAGAGAGCGGGGCTGATTGAAGGAGCAGCTTGTAAGTCAAGCTTCTGTATTTGTTGAAGAACGTGTTCGAGGAATCATGTTGTGATAGTTGTTAGCAGCCCAGACAGGCCTGCTATGCCAACATTTTGATGCTAATGCAATGACCGCCCCAGAAAGTGTTAAATTAGGGCAATTCGTTGGGCAGGGTCAACGAAAACCATTCACCGTATTGTAATATAGGCCATGACTAGATCCAGCTCTATTGTATCCCCTAGGTACACTAGTAGAAGAAGAAGTGCGCCTTCCATTACACTAACTATGTTATAAAGGCGAAAAATCCCCAGCACTGGCAAGCCACAAAGGTTTGAACACACCCCTCCATACTGAAAGCCGTTCATGGGCCAACAATTCCTACGCGATGACCTCGAAGAAAGATTGAATTAGAATTCGCAAGCTATCCACTTCCGCCTCAATGTCTATGATCGACATCATGGCTCATAATCGTTACAAACGCCACGCAAGACATAAAAAACAGCATCCAAACCAATTACGCAGGCTTTCTACGCTCAAGGAAGCTCGTTGAATGAGTTTGCTACACGGCCAAGCAAAGTAGCGACCGCCGAATTGCTTCCAACAAAGCCCCGCACCTTGCGCTTTCGCCTCACCCGTTGGGCAGCAGGCATGACTTGTCCACCATATCTTCTCCCGTGGTAAGCCTTTTTACTCACCGTCAATTTATCCCGCTTGTATGGTACCTCTGGCTCAGACTCAGACTCAGACATGCTGGTGAGGCCCCAGTCCATGAGAGCTATCACGAATGAATTATTGAAAAAACCAATTTGTTCGTCGGCTTAATGTCGCGGTGCACAATGCCAGCTGCGTGAAGGCATTCCAGTCCACTGAGCAGCTGGAACATGATGGTCTTGGCATCCTGGCAGCTGATTTGTCCATTGTCCTAAGCACGTCGCCTAGACTACCATATGCAGCAGATGGCATGATGAGAGCGAACCTATCGTCGTACTCGTAGACCTCCTTTACTCGAAGCAAATAATCCTAAACATTTGACGAGTTTTATTCGGTCGGGTAACGTCTGAGAAATAACGGCTTCGCTCGCAGTATATTTTTCAGGCTCGTCGCCGTACCTAATGATCTTGACTGCAAGAGGCTGGTCCGACTTTAAATCGCTATAACGGTACACCTGTCCGCAACCTCCTTCGCCAATATAGCGGCCACGAGTAAAATCGCCAAGCGAGGCTGATTTCTGGGCTTGAATTTCGCCAGACAAGCCTTTCAGAGGGCCGAAGGATGGTGTTTGCATTCCAATACCGCTATCTTTGGCAAAGGTCGCCGGGTATTTCGTCTGGTCGACGATGAGAGTCTTTACCGGCACGAGGTCGAACAGGACATCATGCAGCTGTAGACGAGAGGGCTGAAGAATCTCTGATTCCCTCCCTCAACCACTCTATCTCCTTTCAGAATCATGCCTTCGAAACAATACATAACAACCCTGGGCTCATCCGGATACAGATGGATCTCCATCGTTTTGGCAGCAACAAATTACGATATGTAAGCCACGCTCATTGCTCTCGGCCAAGAGGTCTCTAAATTCCAAGAGCGTATGTAGTGTCTCTCAAGGAACGAATCTTTTGCCAATGGAGCTGGAGCGGTTTGTGGCCGTTCCTTGAAGCTTGGCCACTCCCAGAGGGGTGTTGATTACCGTGCGGATATGCCACACTACTGGTCCATTCGTATTCATGAGGGTATGGCTGTTGAACCCGAAGATCATGCTGCATGCGAAAATGTCATCGACTGGGAAGAGCCCAGATTCTGTAGCTTGGTGGCATCTACCTTGGGAATGATAACACATTTGAACCGGAGGAATTCGATTTCCAATCGGACCCCATCTGTCAGCTCTGTTGTTGTCTCTGGGTCAATGCCTCCTAGTCAAGTGATATTGTACGACCAAGGACATGAATTTAACGTCATCAGTCTCTAGATTGATCTGGAAGAAGTCGGTGAGCTAGGATGCCGTCAAGATGGGGGTTGGCATTTACGACGTGAATGGTGCCCTGGAGTGGTACGTGGTGTGTATGTGTATACGTAAACGTATCTATTCGCATATAGAAATGCAGACTGATGTAAGTTGTTCTACTTATGAGACTTTCCAAGAAGGTTGTAAGACTCTGGTATATGAAGAAAGGATAATGGTGAGGATAAAGATTGGAGGATCTGAGAGGCTATATACTGGTGAAAGGGCGACACAGCCGAAGAATTGATGAATATCTCGACCTGAACGTCGAGGATGAAGGATACAAATAACACGAAACCCCACATGTGATGAAGTATTGAGTATGAGCTATACAAAATTCCACGGACAACAAAAGACCCCACAGTTTGATGTATCATTTTACGAAGAATTTTGCACCATCAAGATCTCTATTGCTTGTTTCAATGAATGCTTTTGATTCTACTGAACGGAGAATATCATACACAATGATTCTTTTGGCATTCTGGTTGCGAAGGCTTATATGGATAACACGAGAGTGGCAAAGTACATCAAGCGATAACCCAAGTCAAGATCAAATTGGCGATCAATGCCTGGACATATCTCTCGGTGGCAACTTGTTTGCCCCAACGATCGAGTCATAAAAGAACATCCTTCTGCGGAATCCGGAGTTTAATGCTTATGAAATAGCTTATCTTCTGAGCACCTTCCTGTGAAGGCACTGTGACGATCTGCTCGCCTACCACTTTGCATAAACGCCTGCACCTAGGCTGATGAGCTGGGCCCTTGCAAATATGAGGCGAGAAAATTGGGGCGCGTGATGTTTCGGCTTTGACGACGCTATGAATCTTCCCCGCAAAATCACGACTGCACTAAGAATCTCAGCCTTGTATCAAGTCCATTGTGACTATGTTTCCAGGGTAATGGATCGGAATTCGGGGACTTGTATTAGATCCTGACTTCGTGACTCACAGTAAATCTCAACATTGTATTGGTTATGGACGTTTGTGCCATATCTAGACTTCGCTATTGATATTAACCCAATACTTGCACTGTATAGGAAGACTTGTATTAGTTCCAGGATTTATTGCTGCTATTCAACCACGGACCTTCATCCATTGTCGAGACATGTATTCTCCATCTTCACGAATCTAAAATTCTCCCTGCTCCCCGCCACTCCCATTTCTTACTCTACATGAGCACTAAAGCCTTGCTTTTTCTGAACAGTATTTCACGTGCCGCATTTTTTTTCAATCAATCTTCCAAATTGCAGTCATACACATATATACACATAGAATAACCTTCTTTGAAGCTTTCTTGGCCTTCCATCTCAGACTTGGAGAGCAGGCAAGGGTTTGCCACCCTGTCGGCACCCCTGAAGTAAGAGCCTCAAGCTAAAGTGCGCTGTGAACGCAGCGCAGGCTTAGAGAACAGGCTATGCTGAGTATCGTATACACCAAAGAGGCCGATACCTACTCCCTAGCGAAGGTACACCTCTTCACTGATGGGTTCAAGCCCAATGAAATGTGCTACATATCTCAGCATGAGTGGGACAGACTTTGGTCCGCTGGCTTTACAACAAGGCTCTTAACTTCAAGATTCCTTTCACTGATGACACGCTTCAGGAAGCAGACTACATTGGTCTATCCATGAAGATGTATGCTTTCGCCGAAAGATCTGAGATCGCTGATCTCAAATACGATCTCATCGACGCGATCTTCACCTGGGGCAAAACGAAGCCTTTACATGAAATCCTCTCATGTACAATGATAGTCTGGATGTCTTAGTACACGCATCCCGGATATGGATTTTGGGTATCGTCGCTACCATACTTTCTGAATCATCATCAAGTCCAGTTTTGTCGAAACTTCGGACAACGTCCCACTTGCATAGTCCATTGAGGGAGGGATGACCTCTCCCTGGGGCCGTATCGGCAAGGAACTTACCCGCCTGACAAGCTATGCGGTATGGGCACATACCCAAGATACGCACTATCGAAACAGATTCCCGTCACGTTCTCGACTTCAAAGAGGGGTCCACCAACACCAAGGCCGCAAAGCTAACGTAAGGTGTCGATGTAAGCTATTCTCACTGGATACTAGCCCGTGATAGCTCTTCCTCTGTCCTAATGCACGCAGTCTGCGGTTTAGTCGCCGATCCCAGCAGAAGTCTCAAGCACGAGGCCAAAAATCTGCTAGCAAGCCTTCTCAGCTAAAGCCAAACTCGGAGGCCGATGAACAGGACAATTGAGACTGAGAAGTGGTGTAATTGGACAACGGAGCATTTGAAGAGTGGCGGCGAAAGCGGCGGTCTTGCAAGCCTGGCAGACAGCGAAGCGACATCGAAGACTTCGGTGATAGAGGAAGAATCACTAGAGAACCCTTATGCAGACGGAATATCCAATTCGAGGAAGCGTGATTAGCAAAATAAAATAGCTTTTAGCGTCTCTCTGAGGAAATAATTCATGATTTAATTGACAATCAGATGTATAATCTTTCGGATTTGAAGACGAATTTTCGCCTGTACCCTAAGCGTAGAATACAGTATGACAACCATACTTTGAGAGAGCATGATATAGTCATGATATAGAGACAAATGATCGTAAGGTATGAGATCGCCAAATCAGGCCAGCGCGTGGATAGTCTTGCAAAAAACGTTTGCATCGATTTCCACAGAAACGCAAATCACTGGGACCCCATTGCCAAGCAAAACAAGCACGGGAGTATGCATCTTACAGCAATAGGTCAGAAACTCTTCCCAGGACCAAGATCCGAGATTTTGCTTGAATTCTGTGGTATCAAAAATTATCTGCATCACGTCCCTTGGGGCGAGGACGAGCATAACGAGGGAGCAGCGGTGGCGGATGTTGCATCAGATGGAGTAGACCACATACTGTGGGTACAAATAGGGGAAACGAAGATACATTGAATCAGTACTGGGCACTCTTCTAGTTTGCAGATTACCTTGTTTGAATTTGCTGGAAGATTTGTTAGCTTTCTAGAAACCCGTTGTTTGGCGCTTTGTGCGTACAAAACGAGTCTAGTTGCTTCAGATGTTGCGTGCGTGTGTACTTGTTCAATCTGTTAGATTCATGGCGAATATATGAGCCCTCCGTCACCACAATTACTGACCATTCCGCTTTCATCATCTTCTTCTCTCCGCTTTCTCTTCATTTAGAAAGCCACTATCGTGGCATTCTGTTCAGCGTACGCTACAAGCCACCCCAGTAGGAAACAAGCATTGCAAACATTCGCCATGACTAGCTCTACAGCCTCAACGCAAGCTCCTATACCACTCTGGGACTTCTTCGGTGATGCCTTCTTTGATGGACAATTCAGTAGCGTCGTCGAAGAGGATGAAGACAATGACTTTGTCGTAGTTCTAGTGCCAGAATACGGAGCTGCATTTTAGGCTACCACATTGGAACACGCACACAAGATTGCCTGCTGCAAGCCCATAGACTCTGGATTGGCTGAAGTATCCCATCAATCGTCGACCCAATTCCAGGCATGCCGCTCCGTTAGCGGCCGGGATAACGCTGACAAACAGGACGGCATGATCCAATCCGTCCAATATCCGACTCGGCGTACGAACCATGTGATAGTATTGCAGAGATCATGCTCGTACGTCTTCGGCAGCAATACATCCGACGACATATACCTTCCCTCCGATACCATTGAAGACAAGCACTTTGACATTCGTATAATTCGAGCTGGAAAGGTCTGGATCCAGTTTCACAATGGCATTACCATACTTGGAGGCGAAGCTTGCCTGACTGAAAGGAGAAAAGAGTCGAAGAGTTGGGACGTCATGTATGTTGGTGGTATCAAATTTAGCTGCGTTATCGTTCATAGGGAAGAAGAGGAGGAGGAGGACGACGACGACGACGACAACGACGACGAAGAAAAGGGGAAAGAGGAAGAGGAGGAGGAAGAAGCAGCACAAGTTCAACCGCAAACACGCTTCATCATACATCGGTCTCGCGACGCCACCGTTATGGCAGAGATTCCAGAGAACAGTGCTGTCCCCGAAGAAGAGGTGCTCCCAGAAAACATTTATCTCGTTTCGATCCATCGGAGATGAAGGTGATCCCCCACTCCTGACAGAGTCCTGAAGACGAGGCAGACGACAAGGCCGACATTGCCGCGATCCTTGTCCCTGAATCGATTCGCGCAGCAGAGGCTGTGGCGATGGAGCTCAACGAACATGTTGCCTTCTTGACTCAAACAGTCTCTGGATCATGTGAGCTAGTCCTGGTATCCAGCGAGTCAGTCAGAGAGTGACGGCATTCGCTGTCTCACCCACTCACTCATGCGTGAATCATGCTGCACTATTCGAAGGAATGCAAAGGCGACCAAATAAGTCTGGACTTTGGAGACGTCGAGATTGCGCATTGCATGATCTAAGTGGGTGATCGCGTTGGAGATAATATCCGGATCCATACCCACAAAGGCGCGATACTTGTTGACGATAAATTACTGTATATGGGGCAGAAGATGAGAATGTTGGTTGGGCTTGTAATTGGAGTACAGGGTGTCAGATTCAGATGCATGGTCTTTCCTGGTAGTGATGAGGCCAGGAGCAAGGGACTGGAGAAAGAGAAGGCGGAGGAGGCGGAGAAGATAATGGAGGAATGGAGGTTGAGGACGATGATGATAGCGATGAAGAAGATTATGAAGGCCCTGAGGCCGAAAAAGATGAGGGTGATGAGGGTGATGACGACGAGGGCGACGTAGACGAGGATGACGACGAGGAGCAAGCAATAGGTGACGCAGGGGAGGCAATTGTTCAGGATGATACGGATGTCGACAGCTAAGGAAAGCCTCGAGATGTTGCGGCGGGCCTATGATCGAAAGCTTTCCGCTCCTCATGGCATTCGTACATAGCTCCACCACTCGCCTTTGTTGTCAGACTTGAAGGCAGATACCATAGGTGAGCACAGCATCAAACCAGATAGAGTAGTCCCAACGAACACAACGTCAATTCTGCCAGTGCAATTTTTTCTTGGTCAACGGCAGCGCTGTGAATCATTTACACCGCATCTTGCACTCTTCTCGATGGAACCAAGAATTTCCAGACACAATCCGTGACAATGTCGGTCTTTTGAGCGCAAGGCCACACCTGAGTCGGCCACCCTACTATAACTTTAAAACCGTCCGTGTTGATATTACGATTCTGCGTACAAAGTTGTAGCAACTGCTAATTACTACACCATTCAAGACCTTGGTTCGTACTACCATGATTCGCAAATTATAGTAACTTGATCGTTTACCCCCTGAGAGATCTCTAGAGTCAGACCCCGGAGTGAGAAAACCAAGAATTCCCGGGTACTTAGCCCTACAGGGTGGCCGACTCAGGGGTGTGGCCGACTCGGGGGTGAATCCGTCAATGGGAGAATTTGCTCATCGTCCACGAAGTATTGTCTCAAGAGACTGTTGGAGCTTAAAGTACTGCTAGATCTCGTGTGATAGCAGAGGGATTGATTCGCCAAGTTATGCAAATCTAGATTGGGGAGAGCCCAGGGATGCACGATGACGCCAGCGGGGAAGGGTTTCTGTTGGCCGCTGAACGCCTTACCCCACCATCTGAACGCCAATTTTTTTCCGGGTCGACCAAGGCTATCCCAGCCATAGCTTCCCTTCCTGACCGTCAATTGCACCGAACAGAACGACAGGGACGAAAGCGTGCCCCAATTGAATGCTCAAGAGGGTCCGTAAGGGGTTTGGAAAAATGACATCGGCCTTGAATCAACAGTCTGATAATTCGGTGTTGGGGAAGACAGGTGGAAATAAGATACCCGCAGACGGAACTGGTAGGATGAATTTTGAGGACTGAGGTCTGCCCAATTGACATATTTTAGGCATCGTCCAGCTCGACCCATGGCTCGAACCCTTCAGTGATGCCCTCCGTAGCAGGTATAGCCATGCCCAGAAATGGATCAAGACAATCAATGAAACAGAGGGAGGCCTGGAAAAGTTCAGCAGAGGGACCGAGAAGTTCGGCTTTGTGGTCTACGAGAATGGAGATGTGACATATCGAGAATGGGCTCCAAACGCTTTGAGGGCATATCTTATCGGCGATTTTAGTATGGATCATCCTAGCCTTCTAGGAAGCGTGTGAATGCTGACCGGACCCGCTCCTAAGATGACTGGAACAGGGATGCTACGCCAATGACTCGAAGGGATTTCGGAAGATGGGAGGTCACGCTGCCTGCAGAAGACGGACGGCTGGGGATACCACACAACACCAAAGTCAAGGTCGGCTGCACCAAGCAACATCCTTTCTGACAGCCATTGACGGGCGGATAGATATCCTTAGTCATTCCTACCTCACATGAACGACTCGAACGAGTACCAGCATGGATTACTCGGGTCACCCAAGACCTCAATTTCTCTCCAGTCTACGATGGCGTATTCTGGCATCCCCCCAAGCAGGAGCAATATGTCTTCAAGCATTCTCGACCTCTTAAGCCGCAGAGTGCTCGCATATATGAAGCACATGTGGGCATTTCGTCCCCCGAGCTACGAATTACCACCTACAAAGAATTTACCCGCAATCTGCTTCCGCGCATACAGCAGCTTGGCTACAATGTCATACAACTAATGGCTATCATGGAGCATGCATACTACGCAAGTTTTGGTTACCAGATCAATAGCTTCTTCGCGGCAAGCAGTCGCTTTGGCACGCCAGAAGAACTGAAAGAGCTTATCGATACCGCTCATGGCATGGGCATTACGGTGCTACTGGATATGGTGCATAGCCATGCCTCTAAGAACACTGAGGACGGCCTCAATCAATTTGACGGCACGGATCATCTATACTTCCATGAAGGCAGCAAGGGTACGCATGACGCATGGGACAGCAGACTCTTCAACTACGGTAACCATGAGGTCTTGAGATTTCTACTGTCGAATTTACGTTTCTGGATGGACGAGTATAAGTTCGATGGGTTTCGGTTCGACGGCATTACGAGTATGCTTTATACCCATCATGGTATTGGATCGTGAGTCTGTGAACGATTGCCTAGTATCCACGCTGACACAAGTAGGGGATTTTCGGGGGGCTATCACGAATACTTTGGACCTAATGTTGATGAAGACGGAGTTTTATATCTCATGCTGGCCAACGAGATGCTACACAACATATACCCCAACTGCATAACGATCGCGGAAGATGTTTCTGGAATGCCAGGGTTATGTGTTGCCCTGTCGCTTGGAGGTATAGGGTTCGACTACCGACTTGCCATGGCCATACCAGATCTGTACATCAAGTGGTTGAAGGAGAAGGAAGACATCGAATGGGATATGGGTGCTCTGTGTCACACCCTCGTCAATCGGAGACATGGCGAAAAAACGATTGCATACGCTGAGAGCCATGACCAAGCGTATGACGAATATCTAAGCAAACGTGGCTTCTGCTGATAATAACCCACAGGCTCGTTGGGGACAAGTCACTGCTGATGTGGCTATGTGACAAGGAATTATACACTAACATGTCGAAGTTGACCGAATATACGCCCGTCATCGAGCGTGGACTGAGTTTGCACAAGATGATCAGGCTTATAACACATGGGCTTGGAGGGGAAGGGTACCTCAACTTTGAGGGGAACGAATTCGGTCACCCAGAATGGCTTGACTTCCCACGAGAAGGAAACAATAACAGCTACTGGTATGCTCGAAGACAATTCAACCTTCCAGACGACAACCTTCTACGATACAAATTCCTCTATGACTTTGACAGCAAGATGCAATGGACCGAGGAGAAATACGGCTGGCTGCATTCGGACCAGGCGTATGTCAGCTTGGAAAATGAGTCTGACAAGGTCATCGTATTCGAACGGGCCGGACTCCTTTGGATCTTCAACTTTCATCCTACCAAGAGTTTCACCGACTATCGAGTTGGCATACATCACGCTGGGACTTATCAAATCGTAGTGGACACGGACGATCCTGCCTTCGGAGGATTTGGCAGAAATGTCAAGGGTACCCGGTTCTTTACGACGCCTTTTGAGTGGAATGGACGGAAGAACTTCGTTCAAGCATATCTGCCTACAAGGACAGCAATTGTGAGTCAAGCTGCGTCGCACCCTATTTGAGAGATTTTGTGCTGACAGTAGCCTACCCTATTTAGGTGCTTGCCCTTGAGTCAACGCTGTAAGAAGAGGGATGGGAGGAATGGCGATATTTCTGATTCTTAAGGCCATTTGTATACCTTAGTAGAGCGATCTTGCATTGGTACGGAGTACCGGCGTCCGCTCCACTACGCCGAACCTTCTTGGCGCGGGCGTCGGCGAATTATGAACCCCCACATGGGCTTAGTCTTTACTTTTCAACAACTTCCTCGTCATTATAAATTCCTCTCTACACCAAATGCAAATCACACATATTTCTCGATAAACCCACACAGGAATACCATCATGTCCGAGACACTTGTTGGTATCAATGGCTTCGGCCGTATTGGAAGAATTGTCTTCCGCAATGCGTGCGTGCCCCACCATCGACTCTTGCTTGAGTCCGCAGCTACGGAAGAGCTATCGCTAATGTCTCAACAACAGTGTCGAGCACGGCGACGTGAAGGTCGTTGCTGTCAATGATCCCTTTATTGAGCCTCACTATGCCGTAAGCTTTTCCGCTGCTCTCCGCCTCACGCAGGGACCTCGAGCTCAAGACATGGGCTAAAATCTTTGCTTCTTCAAACAGGCCTACATGCTCAAGTATGATTCCCAACACGGCCAATTCAAAGGCACTATCGAAGTCAAGGGCTCAGACCTCATTGTCAACGGCCAGACCGTCAAATTTTACACGGAGAAAGACCCCGCCAACATCCCATGGAAAGATACTGGTGCATACTATATTGTCGAGTCAACCGGCGTCTTCACCACCACGGAGAAGGCCAAGGCCCACTTGAAGGGCGGTGCTAAGAAGGTCGTCATCTCAGCACCCTCAGCAGATGCCGCCATGTTTGTCATGGGCGTCAACGAGAAGAGCTACAAGTCCGACATTGAGATTATCTCCAACGCCTCCTGCACAACCAACTGCCTGGCTCCCCTGGCCAAGGTCATGCACGATAAGTACACCATTATTGAGGGTCTCATGACCACCATCCACTCCTACACCGCTACTCAGAAGACTGTTGACGGGCCATCTTCCAAGGACTGGAGAGGTGGACGTACCGCTGCTCAGAACATCATTCCCAGCAGCACTGGTGCAGCTAAGGCTGTTGGCAAGGTCATCCCAGGCTTGAACGGCAAGCTTACCGGCATGTCAATGCGTGTGCCTACATCCAACGTCTCAGTCGTTGATTTGACCTGCCGTCTTGAGAAGTCTGCTACGTATGAGGATATCAAGGCGACAATGAAGGAGGCCTCCAACGGAGAGCTGAAAGGTACTTTCAAGTTCATTGAGATTTTGTGTTCCTAGCTGACACATGACAGGCATCATGGCCTACTCCGAGGATGCTCTTGTCTCCACTGACTTGAACGGAGACAACCACTCCTGCATCTTTGATGCGACCGCCGGTATCTCTCTCAACGAGCACTTCGTCAAGCTCGTTGCATGGTACGACAACGAGTGGGGCTACTCCCGTCGTGTGCTGGATCTCTTGGGTATGTGCCAACTTTTTCAGAGGCAGTTCCTGCATTCGCTGACCGACTTTCTTAGCCTACATTTCTAAGGTCGACCACGGATCGAAGTAGGAATCAGGATGGAGTTCAAAAGTGCAAAGTCATCTATAGAGCTCGCAGATTATGATGATTCTTTGGCTCAACGGACTGATGAATTGGAGGGTCTTTGAATGCTTAGTGGCGCGAATGTCAATGCATGCGTTGCTTAGGCCAGATATATGAAAATGAACATACGATTTTGCCCACAAAGCTTTTACGCGATTTCTTCGCTTCAATGGTTTAAGGAGAAGACCAACCTACTATGTGGGACTCTTGTGAAGGAAAATCCATGGCATGAGCTCCGGTATTGTGTTCTCGAGGCTTGCATTGTCCTTTGCTTGGCAAGAATCTGCGGATAGGGCTGAGTATAGAATAGCTTCAAGATTTGGCCGGATTCGCTCTAGTAGGGTCGCTTTACCGCTGTTTATCCATGCTCTCTAGACTCTTTAAATCTAGTCATTGCGTGTGCTTTTGCTCATATAACTTCTTGTTGGCTGGGCTGTTGTCTCTGCTATTAATCAGAAGAATGTAAGTCTAGTTCTTGTCATGAACGCCCACTCTGTATTTGCGTCTGCTAAATTTTAAATCCTCCAGGACAGAATAATCATAGCAATATGCCGCTTTGTTGGCAGACGAGTTTGAAGTTAGATTACCTCTTTGATTTCCTGCTATCAAGAAAAAACCTCTACAAAGTTTGAGCTTATGTAATGCAACCTGCCGGAAGCTAAGTATCAAGTGCTAACTTTGGTCTTTTATATAAGGGACCGGGTCTGTTAGATTACATATAAACAGCACACTGCGGACATTCGTTTCACATTCGTCAAGCGCGTCAGAGTATAAGAATACCATCACGCCCTATCCCTCCTTCCAAAACCAACCAATGAGACATCACCAGCATGGAGCCAACCGTCAACGACGCCAAGATGCTTGATGTCCGGGAGACAGAGAGCTACTTAAGAGGTCCTCGCAGTACAGTCGAGCCAGATGAGAGACCTTCACATGAAACTTTCTTCCGAGCGCGCACGCCTCGCTCAGTGAACCGAGTGCTCAGCCCTGATTATCGAGGACATACAACCCCAAATAGCGAAACCGACTCACTCAATCCATCGAAGAAGCGACGTCGAGATGGGTCTCGAGAGAATTCGGTCCTGGCTACCAGTGTGGCCAATATGCTCAGCATCGAAGCGCCCAGCGATGGGATGGACGACAGAGCGGAGTTCGACTTTTTAGACGAGACTGATGAAGACCGCATACCTCCAGCACCATATCTTTCGTCGCTGCCTACAGGACTCTGTTACGATGTGAGAATGCGGTATCATTGTGAGCTAGATCCGCCGAAGTTGAGGCTTGACTACCATCCTGAAGACCCTAGAAGGATTTTTAAGATCTATAGGGAGCTGTGCATTGCTGGTCTCGTAAAAAACCACTTGCTTAATGTGGGACCAGTGATACCGAACCCGCTTGTCAGTCTGAAAGTTCGAGATGTTACGGAGGCGGAAGTGTGCTTGGTGCACGACAAAAAGCACTGGGACTTCATGAAGAGCACGCCAAGTATGTCTACTATCCCGTTACAACTAAAAGCCTAAGCTCACTATTCGCGCAGGTCTGACCTCCGAAGACCTCGTCATCCTGGAGAAAGAATTTGACTCCATTTACTTCAATCAGATGACCTTCTCGTGTGCTCTTTTGTCAGCAGGCGGTGCGATAGAAACTTGCAAAGCTGTTGCGGCTGGGGAGGTCAAGAACGCTATTGCTGTAATCCGGCCTCCTGGACACCACGCTGAATGCAATCGCCCTATGGGATTTTGCATATTCGATAATGTTAGCATTGCCGCGAAGGTGTGCCAGTTGGAATATTCGGATACTTGTCGGAAGGTTTTGATTCTTGATTGGTATATTCTGACCTTCCCTCACTGAAGCTTTTTGCTAACATATAATGCCGTAAAAGGGATGTGCACCATGGTAGGTGTCTCAATATACTGCCTTAAGGCGACTATGCGGCTCACACATTCAGGCAATGGAGTTCAGCAAGCTTTTTACCAGGATCCAAATGTGCTATACATCTCTCTTCACGTACACGAAAATGGGATGTTCTACCCATCAGGGCCCTACGGTGACCATGTTCACTGCGGTGCTGAAGCTGGGCTTGGAAAGTACGTGGACATGAAAGCACGAGCGAGGGACACAGCTGATGCTTGCAGGAACATTAACATTCCTTGGCCCACAAAAGGCATGGGAGACGCTGACTACTTGCTTGCCTTCCAGCAAGTGGTGATGCCAGTCGCATACGAATTCGATCCTGACCTCGTCATTAGTAAGGCTAGCCAAGACAAAATCGGTGTATTTGCTAACGCCAATCAGTCGCTGCAGGATTCGACGCTGCTGATGGTGACCAACTCGGCGGTTGCTTCGTCACGCCAGCTTGTTATGCTCATATGACCCACATGCTCATGGGACTGGCAAAGGGAAAGCTCGTTGTCTGTCTTGAGGTACGCGTTTGCGTCGCGTCCCCTGATGACCTGGCATTACTGCTAATGTTTTGAAAGGGCGGATACAATCTTGATTCAATTTCGAAATCAGCTGTGGCGGTCACCAGAACCCTGGTTGGGGAAATTCCGGATCGTATGCCAAATATGGTAGCAACAGAAACTGGCATAGAGACTGTGCAGATGGTTGCCATGTATCAGTCACGTTTTTGGCCCTCTATTTACCCGAAAGATGCGGGACAAGGTTTTACGTTCGCCCCGTTCGCTTCTTTTCTGCACTAATTATCACCATGGCAGATCCTTCAGTCAGAGACGGTACTGGTGAGAGCATGCGCAGTATGCTACGCTGTCTACTACATAGAGTGCAACAATGCTGAATTCGAATAGATGTGGTGGAGAAGTACAAAGCCACCCAGATGAAAGAAGATCACGGTATGAAAAGCGTCGGAATATTTCGAGATAGCATGAAGTCTTTCAAGGATCAGGTAATGATAACGTAAGACTCCTGCACCGCGATAAGGACCAATGAGTGACAAGTGCACAGCGAGAACTTCGAGGATGCCGCGAAACTGGTCGTCATCTTTCATGACCCGTGAGTCAATTTATCCTTATCGGCCATGTCCGCGAGCTGATACCTATCGCAGCTCCGAGATGTTTGGGAACAATCCCGATCCTATATCAAAAAAGCTGGATTTGAATCAGTCTTGGCTTGTATGTTACAAACTCCATTCAGCAATGACTTTGCTGACGGATGGAAGGCTGATGGCATAAAGCATTACGTCGATTGGGCAGCTAAGGAAGGCTTTGGAATCATGGATGTCAATATACCCAAATTCATCACTGCATTCGACGGTGACGGCGACTACTCGAACGAGGATAAAGCTGGGCGAAGCAAGGCTATGAACGAGCTCGCTGTCTACCTCTGGGAAAATTACATTGAGTAGGTCTTATCCTGAGGAAGCAGCCAAGCTACCATCGCTAATGTCCATCTAGTTGCAATGAAGGCGAGGAGATCTACTTCCTCGGTGTTGGGACCGCCTACTCGGCCATCATCCATCTTTTGCAGAGCCGCGGTAAGTCGGATCATGTTTTCGTATTTCTCCGCCCGAGCTGGGATTGGGAGGCTGAGAAATGCATGCTGCTCAGAAATTGACTTCATCCAACGCGTCTTCGGCATGGTCAACTTCATCTCTGAGGGTCCGCTAGTCCCAGTCTCGGACCAAGGCGCCATGTGGACGCTCACCAAGTACCAAACGCTTTCTAAGTGGTATAGATCGGTCAGTACCCCTCCGCCACTCCCTACTCTACAAACCTGGAGTCTAATCATCCGACGCAGCTCTCCATGAATTTGGTCTCGAATGAACATCTCGTCTGGAAAATCGAAGGCGGTAAAAAGCCATCGAAGCGTTTTGGTAATTTGGTTCGCTCGCCGAAGATGTACTTGAACAACATGTTGGTTCATCATAAGGAGCAGGTGCAGGAGTTCATCTTAGGGAGGAGTGAGGCGCTGGCGAGAGGCAAGCGAACAGTGCAGGCGGCGCAAGAGGAATAGAGGACTGGATTTGGAAGACATCGTGAGAATGGATGCTGTAATACATTGGGACGTGTGCAGGGTCTTCCGCATCTCCGTTTGGCTACATGTTCTGGAGCTGCACGAGCGAAGGGCGTTTGGACTTTGGATTCTTTTCGACGGTGGAAGGAGACCTCTTAATGAGTCGTTCCGGAGGCATTGTTGCTGCAGTCGAGGATAGATGTGACTGATTGATTCAGACAGCCTAGGGAGCCTAGCCTAATACAAGCGACCAATACTATGCACATCGCGTGTGAAACCGTCTCCAAGAGTAGAAGTCGAGATTCGTGATGACTAAGCTAGCATCGAGCTAGCAAGACTCATATTTAAAGGAAACTTACAAGTTTCCCCTTTCCTCTACACAGCAATCATGATACACCCCAACACCCCCAGCCTTCAAGGGCTGGCAATGCTATTGCAAATGGTGCTCGTGAGAACATCTTATGATGTTTCTCAACCCATATATAGCCCCAGCGCTGGGGTGTTCGCAGGTTGATCCCCCTGAGCTGTTTTGCGGAGGAGTGTAGGAGAAGCTGCACGAGACCGCGCCAAATATCAAATCGATATAAAGACTACTGAAGAGGTGTGTGCTACCTTGGCGCTGAGTCGAATCATGCTCATGGATATGCAGAGAAGAAGAAAAGATTGCGCATTTCATATCAAAATATAAGAACAGGAAAAAAGCCACAAACCCAAAAAAATCCCATCACGAAAACGTTTAGATCCGTCTACCAAAATGCATATGAACGATTCAGCCAACGAGATCCTCCTCCACATCTTCCAATTTTCCAACGACATTCCCTCCCTCCTAGCCCTTGCCTCGACCTGCAAGCACTTTCACTCCATCCTCGCCCGAGCCTACCTGCCCACCCTCTACCAAGCCGCCGAAGCGCAATACGGCCCTCTCTCTGACGCCATCCGCGTCGTCACCCACAACGAAAGCCAAATCGCGCATCTCCCGCGCCCAGCTCCACCACAATCGCTTGCTCTGCTCAAGCAAATAATCGAGATCGGAAAACCGGCGAATCAATGGGCTGTCGTATACCCAAGCCAGAAATGGAAAGGCGGAGACAGCGCCTCGAGGCGCCTGCTATCCAATGAAGAAAAATACAGATTGCGACGAGGATGCTATCGCATCTGGCTCTACACCCTCGCCTTCCACAACCCCACCCACTCACGCACCTCACGCCTCACGCCACAAATCATCCGGACACGCGCTCTCCTTCTCCGCCCCTGGCCCTCTCAGCAACTAGCAGAAATGCTCGATCTCCATGCCATATTCCGCCAGGTACTGCACTCGCAGATCTGCCCTTCCAACGGCACCGTACTACGGCGTCACAAGCAGCGCTATCCCGATGATACAATCCCTTTTGTCATTACAACTGGTTTCGTGAGGGCGCGAGATGAGTGCGGGGGTATGCAGCAGGGGTATGTCTACCACACCCCCCAGATTTCGAGGAACAAACACCAGCGGAGCGCGGTTGTGGAGGGATGGGGCGATGAGATCAGTCAGTACTATGTTGTGGAGGATATGCTGAAGTTGAATCCGGGGCAGTTGATGTATCTTCTTGCCGGTGTGAACGGGCAGATTGGGTCTCATCATGCGAGCTTTGGGGCTGGCCATGACGGGTTGGTTGGGGCGAAAGGACTGGTGGAGCAGTTTGCGGCTGGGTTGGGCGAGTGGTTTGAAAATAATGGGGAGACGCTGAAGGAGACAATTGGACGAGTGGTGGAGGATAGAGGGGAGGATTTTGGTGCGCTGATTGGAGTTGTGGAGGAAAGATGAGCCGGGTTACTAGATGTGATGAATAATATTGGGGTGGGAGGAGTGAGGGTCATTATCTTCCATCGGGCACATTTGAGGGGATTAAATCTTTGTACGTAGGTATCCACTATCTTCTTTCTCGCAGCTCTGCCTTTAAATATGCGTACACTTCTATTGCATCTCCACTGCCATCGCTCAAGTCACGCTGGAAAACATATCACGCCCGTACTTTCCCCCTCTATTGTGACACTGTTTGTTCAGAACCATCCTCCGAACCCCTGCCCTCGCACCATCTGGGGGTAAGAAACCCTCGGCGTCTGACACACAGGACACACAACTGCAAGTCCCCACACAGTCGACCGTTCAATCTCCCTAATATCGACATCGCAGTACTGGCAACGAGCAGTTAGTACGCTAGCTACCATATGGTAGGCCACTGGCATTGCGACTGGTGGGGCGGGAAACTGCCAGGTAAAAGGTTGGGCAAAGGATTGGGCAGCGAGGGCGAAGGGAGTGGTGTGCGTGTATGTTGGGTAAGGCTGGTAGCCGTATTGAAGGAGGAAGCCCTGTTGGGGCATGAAGCCTTGTTGGGGGACGAACGCTTGTTGAGGAGCATAATGAGCGGTAGTATACCCTGATGGTGCGTTGAATGAAATCGCGGGATAGGCATAAATGGCTGCATTCCATTGGCCTCTTCCTTGACGTGAAGGTATTGGTCGCGGTCTGTTACCACGATGTGGTACTTCTTCGTCGAATGTCTCGTTGTCGGAGGCGACCGGAGCGGGAGTAGCTTCCTGTTCTTCCTTCGCCTTTCTTGTGGCTTTCTTCTCTGCTTTTGTGAGCTTTTTTGGGGCTAGTAGAGGGCTGGCTTGTCGTTTTTCCCGCTTGGCTCGAGATGCTGCGAGCTTTTTGCGGACCATTATCGCGGAGTCGCGGACCGGGGGTTGGTTGGTCAGTTCAGGTTTCTTACCCTGGGCTTTCTTCTGTCGACGACGACGGATGGGGGGTTTTGAGGGGATTGGATAGGTTAGGTGCCGGTAGTCTGCGTGCTGGGTTTGGGCTTGGTAGGGTGGGAGGGTGGCGTCTGCGGCTGGTGAGAGGCTAACATTGGCATTGTTGGGCGGTTGAGAGGACGCTCGGAGGGTGCCATTCGGTGTAGTGGTGCGATTGTGATGTGCTCGTTGAGATGGACAAGGTGTCTGTCTAGAAAGGGTATAAGTGGTCCCAAACCACTGCAATGAACAGGAACAGCTGGACTCACGGCAAAGAAGCCTCGAGAGGGCCTAGGATATCGTCTTCAGAAGGTTCACGCTTGATCCTTGGATACTCGTCCGAAAGCTCACGCTTGAATCTTGGATTTGCGAGGCCAATGGCATTGGTCCCCGTGGTAGCGTATCTTGGAGGTGATGATGATGGCAATCCTATAGGTGTAAGTCTTCGTTGCTGTTACGAGATGTGGTAGCTTACCGGGATCGGAGTCGTAGCCATGCATCACTTCGAGCTGCTTGAGTCGAGCTAGGCGAGCTTCCTCGGCGGACTGAGCCCAGGAGTCACGCTGGTGCTGGGCTGTTGCCTCATTTTGAGAGGACTCCATGTTAGATTACCACAGGTTGTAGCTGGTGGATGGGTGTTTGGCATGGAGTTGCGGTGCAATGAAGGCATCGAAATCTGGGCGCTTGTTTTTACCGACGCTAATCCTGAATCTGTTACACAAGTCACTCGATGAAGGGATGCCACAATATATGTGGCTGTGAGCCTTAAGATTACTGCACTTTTTGCTCAAAGCACTTTCTATGGACGGATTTATGGAGCTTGGTACGTAGCATTGGACGCATTTGAAGGGGAGGTAGTCAACATATTGTTGATACCGAGTGGCTTTGTGAGTCCACCACTTCACATCAGAATTCATCAGTAATGCGGCTGTAGACACAGCAAGAAGACGCAATGGCCAAGAGCTTGGCCTCTCGTACATGTAGAAGACACTCAAACAGCATACATGCTCGCAACTGAGAAGTACGGAGTCAATTGCCATCTTGATGGCGACCATAAGCCTGGATATGTGGTTACACGGGTCTCCGTACTCGGGTAAAAGCCTGATAGGTGATATAACACGAGCAGTGGTTGCCCTGATGTCTTGCGAAGACAGAAGGTCAAGCTCAACAAATGCCAGTGAATAAAGTTCTCCTGGCATTATGAACGCTGCCATGGACGTCTTCACTCAGGAATGCATGATTTCTTTGACCACTCTGGCTCCAAGCGTTTCGTTGGTCCTGTGACCCAACTCTCAACGATCTGTCCGAAACTCTGGCCTAAGAAGGTAAACCACTGGAGCCTGGTGTACGATCAGTCTGTCCATCTTCCTTTTAACTCTTGTGCAAAAGAGGAACTTGTAAAGTTTCAGGCGCGTTCATGCCTGGTCGTGAGAAGTTCGCTTTGTCAGCAACGTGGCTCTGCAGTGGCACAGTTGCCTCAGTCCCTCAGATGTGCCAAGCTCCGCTAAGCCCCTTCGGGTTAGCTTCCGCTCGCTAAGCCCCTTCGGGTTAGCGCCTTCTACTTACTACGGAACCTCTAGGTAGTACGTCTAAGCGTAAAATCCGAATATTACGTCTAGTTCGCCTTATTTTAATTATCGATTATTAAAATACCTATATTATTCTACTTTTAGATTAATACCGTAATCTTAATAATAAAATCTAAATTTATTATATATTAATATAGCCGCGTATAGAAATATTATAATTAATAATTATTTTAATATTAATAGAATTTAAATTATAAACGACTATTTATAGACTTTCTTATTATTATTTATAAAATTATAATACCGACGTAATAAAAATCTTATTAAAAGTATTTATTAATTAATTAATTATCGTTATTTATTAAGTATTAAAAAGTATATATTTATTATTAGAGATTAAAGATTATTCTTTACCTAACCCCTTTAATAAAATATAACGCGTTTAAACCCTAAAATTTTATAAAGATTACGTTTTTATTATCCCCGTTATTATTTATTACCCCGTTTTCTCCTTTTTCTCTTTCCGTCGGTTTATCTTAATTTATATCGAGGCCGCGTCGGTAAAACGAAAAGTGGGTCGATCGTAGCTTAGGGCGCTCGACGGGCGCCCCGGGAGCCTTAAACGCGACACCTATCTACCGACTCGACAGGCGCCCGAGGTATACAGCCAAGGGGCCTAGGGCCACTCGGGCGTATACCGAGCAAGCCTAAAACCGCCACTAACGGGCACTAAATTAGGGGTGCGCCACTAACTTTGGACCCCCGTCTATGGCCCCTATTCATGGCCATGGCCCTATTCTATTCATGGCTATGGCCCCATTCCATTCATGGCCATGGCGTATTCTATGGTCCTGTCGCTGTCGCTACCCCCTAACTGTTACTGTCGCACCCATAAACCCCTGACGTATGCCCTGGCGTATGGCCTGCGCATCACCCCCGCGAGGATTTCGCCTGAATCGATCGATTCCGGGGATCAAAACTTACTGGCGTTAGGGGTGGTTCCGGGGGGTCGCTACCGTCGATAAGGGCGATTACAGAACATTAAAATTTTAGGTGGTAAATCATATGATTTTCTAAGGCCAGGGCCCCTGAAGCTCCGGGCTTAAATTACGCTCGTTAGGAGCCCGACGCGTATCTTATAGCGGCCTCGGGCGCTCGAGGCCGTTCGGGCGCCCCGAGCCTACCTCGGGCGCCCGAGGCAGCTTACCTAATGGCCCCGAGCCGCTAGAGCCGGTTTTCGATTTACCGACGCGATTATTTTTACGTCCGTTTTAGATTTTATTTTAATATTTAATATATTCTTATTATTAAGGATTATATTATTAATTTTAATATAATTATAAAGTTTCGTTAGTTTAAACTCCTTTCTATATTAAGGGCCCTTTTAAATTATATAATAATATAAATTATATAAAATCTCTCTACGATAGTAATTATTTAAATAAAATAAATTCTTTATATTAAAAATTAAAGATCGTAGTTAAATTATTTATATTAAACGCTCGTTCTTTTATTTAAAAGAGTTTATTAAATTCGTTATTAAAGCTCCGTAAACTTTATCTCCTATATTAAATTCTATATTTCGTTATTTTATTCAAGTATTTATTATAATAAAAAGACGATTAAGACTATTATTTATTATTAAATAGACTTTAATATAACGGAAATAATAATTAAAATAAAACTATATATTTATAGATCCGGGATCTTTATTATACTCGTTATTAATCGAGTAATCGGGATAACTTAAGCGCTAGACGTTATACCTAAAAAGAATACTCGTTATATCTTTATAAATAACTTTATTAATACCGAGTAAAATAATATATAATTAATCCGCTATATAAATAACCCCCCCGAGTATTTCGGGGTCTCCGATCGGGATATTATAATCTTTATTTATATTATACTTTACTAGTTTATAAAAGTCTTTTTTAAATATTAACCTCTCGTCCTTTATTAAATAAAGGATAATTTCTTCGGCGTAAATAAAATAATACTTATAAATCTAGTTACGGGTCTCTTTTAGAAGTATTTCGAATATTATTATAATACGGTAATAATCCGATAGGTTTTAAATATAAGGTAAATTAATTAATATATATATTATATTATAATAAGTATTAGGAAGAGAGGGTATTAACGATTTAAATAATAATTTTAATATTATAGATTAATAATTAAAAGGGGATTAATAATTAAAAGGGGATTAATAATTAAAAGGGGATTAATAATTAAAAGGGGATTAATAATTAAAAGGGGATTAATAATTAAAAAGAGATTAAAGATTAAAAGAGATTATCTAAAATTTTATTAAAATTAAACTTTAGTCTAGGAAATAATTTTAAAAGTTTAAAAGTTTTAGGCGGGGGGCTAGCCTTCTAATATTAAATCTTTAAGGATAATTAATAATAAATATATTTTAGGGTCGAGCCTAAAGTTATTTAAACTTAAGAGTTTAATTATTTAAAATTAAAGCTTTAATTATTTAATATTAAGGTTTCGGATTTACTATTATTATAATCGTAGTTTTATTGTTATTATATATAAGCTTTTATTATTATTATTATTTAAAAATCTAGAATATTAATATTAATATACTCGTAGTTATAGAAGATAGAGTTAATATATTTATAGTTTTAAACTCTAATAGTAAATTCGAAATTTTAGTTTTATTATAATTATTCGTAGATTTAATATTATTATCTATATCGGTAAGTCCGGAAACCCCGATTTTTGTATATTTTATACTAAAATTATATAAAATACTAGAAATGCGTATCTATTTATATCCCGTATTCTAAATATATTATATAATTAAAATATAGTTATATAGTTAATTTTAGTATATTTAGTACCTAAAATATACTTATATAGCTAATTCTAGTATAATTAATACTTAACGGGCAAATAATAATAAATGGATAATCCTTAATATTATTCTATAGTACTTTAAATATACTATTTATACTTTAGGTAATAATAGTATTATTATTATAATTATTACCGTTAGCGCCTTTAATATCGTTATCGTATTTAGATCTTTATATATATATTAATTAATTAATATATATTCTACTTTATCTACTCGTTATATTATAGGGGAGTTATAAATATCCTAAAATTCGTTTATTAAGAAACCGTTATTATTTATTCTCGTAAATTAACTTATATTTAGATCTAACCTAGATCTAGCCTAAATATAGGTTAAATCTAGATTAGATCTAGGCCGCTATTATCTTTAGTTATAAAAATAGTTTATTATATATATAATTTATCTCTTATTTATCGTTTAGGTTATTAACCTAGGTAGTTTATATTAGAATAACGTACCTCTCCTTCCTCGTAGTCTCGAGTATTATATTCTATATACGCGTATCGTCTACTATATAATCTTAACCTTATTCTTTTTATTATATCGTTTTCTTTTTCTTTTTCTTAAGCTTTAACCTTTTTTAGAAGCCTTTATATATAATAGAGAGTTTAAATATATATAATATAGGCTCGGTAGGATCCTTATTAATATTAAAGGAACTAATTTATTTATTAGGTTTAATATCTTTAAATTTTTATACGATAAAAACCGGTAGTTATTATTTAATATATAGTATTAATATATATTTATAATAAGTATAATATTATAATACTATACTATTTCGCGATTTATAAGGCTCTCTACGCTACGTATATTATTACCCCGGTTTTCTACCGATTTACTAAACGAAGTTACTTAAGTATCCGCCTAGATAGTTATATTAGTATTCGAGGATTAATAATAGATTATATAAAGGCTCTACCTCCTTTTATACCTTATTAAATATTATTTAATAAATTAGAGTTTTTATTAATACCTCGTCCACTAGTTTAGCTTTATTAGAATAAGAGAAATATTTACTCTTATAAAGATAGATAACTCGTTTTTCTAAGATCTACTAATACTCTTTTCTTTCGTATTATCTCTTTTTATAATATTTATCTCGTCCTTTTATATATTATATTATCGAGGAGCCGGCGAATTTATAGTAGTCTTATTAGTAATTAAGAGATAATTAAATATAATACGAAAGCCTTTATAACCGATTAAATTATCGATTTTATCTTTCTATCTATAGACGAAATCGTTTATATTATCTACCGGTATTTTTTCTTTTCCTATTTCTTAATTAATCCTACCCGATAGGGCCTCTATTATTATACTTTATTATATAAATATTTATTCCTTTTACGTCTCCCCTATTTAAGTTTATAACTTTATATTACTTTATATTAATATTAAAAGATATAAAGAAAAGGGTCGAGTTTAATTTATTTTTAATATATTCGCCTTCGAATTTAATCCGTATCTACTTCCTTATTTTATATTCTTTAATAGTATAATGAATTATAATATAAACTATAATTATTATAATTCCCGTTAAGGGCCTAAATATATATTTAATATTATTACGAGTTCCTAGTTAACCTAGGTCCGATTAAAAGAATAATAAGATTATAACTTTTACTACTAGATCTTTAAGGAAGCGGTAAAGTAATTTAAATTTATCGATAATTAATATTAAATCTTAATAAGGAAATATTAAGACTTATATCGTTATTATAATTATATATTTATCTTCTATTCTTTATTTTAATAGTAATTATCTCTTTAATACTTCGTTTTATTATAAAAAAGATATAATATACTACTACGACCTATCGAACCCTTATTATTATTAAGGCGCGGTAATTACCGATATAATCGAGTAATTAATTTCGATTAATATATCTTTAGTTTAAACTCGGTAGATTAATACCTTTTAAGCCTCCGTCGGATTTAAAATCTTTTTTATTACCCTATCCTTTAACCCGAGGGCTTTACTATATTTATCGGTAATATTTCGTTAAAGCTTTTAGATTAAAGCGCTAACTTCGTTTTTTTTATTAAAGTTTATTTATAGACTATATCCCGAGTCCTTATATCCTATAATAAGGGTTATTAATATTACTTATTTTATATATTAAAGAACGGCCTCGTAGCTTTAAATATATAACGCCGATTTAATATAACGTCCTACGCCCGCCTATAGTAATAACGACTCGTTTTTTAACTATAACGCGTCGTAATTATAATAATATTTCGTTAAAGATTTATATAACGCGTTACTAGAAGACCTTATATCTCCTAGTTTATATATATAAAAGTTAGGGTAGGATAAGAATAAAGATATATAACGGCCGATAAATAATAAGGATTATAGAAAGGTTAGTTATATTATTAACTCCTATATGAAATATATATATATATATATAGCGTAGCCCTACTTGATCCGTTTAACCGAGATACGTTATCCGTTTTCCGTCGCTTCGGGGTAGGAAGCCTAATATTATTATTATCGGCCTCGGTATCGACTTCTTTACCTCCGTATATACTTTCTTCGTCCTTATTAATAATTAATATTAATTAATATATACTAGAAGGACTTATAATTAACGCGTTCTTAATATATATTATTACTCGTATATCGGAATAGGTAAATTATTTATAGCCGAGATTTACTTTAAGAGTATTAATATAGTTTATTATTAAAATTAATCTTTAGCCTTATCGAAGGAGTTATTACTATAAATTCTTTAATTAATTAAGGCCGTATTACGATATATAGGAGGTATAATTTAGTTTAATTTTACCGTTTAGTATACTACTACGTCGTATATATATAGATTTAAATATTATTCGGTAATATAGAGTATACTAACTAGTCGAGATATAGAATAGGTTTATTTTAATATATAGGAAAAAGGGTAGAATTATATACGCGATAATAATAAATAAATACGTATTAGATTAGCCCTAATCTAGATCTAGGTTAGGTTTAGGTTAAATCTAGCCTAGATCTAGGCTAGGGTTAATCCGAATATCGAATTCGGGTTATATAATATTATAAATTATAAGAGCGTAAAGGCGTTATAAATATAATTAGAAACGGCGGCCGTTTATTAAAACGAGTTTAATAGAGAGTAGATCGAGATAGATCTTATAAAAGATAAATTATAATATCTCTATTTATAAACTAAATACTTTTATTTCTACTAGCGAAATATATACCGAAGGAGCGCTAAATAATAAGGGTTAATTTAGGAGTTTACTCCTTTTCTTATTTAATTCTATAAAAATAGTATTTTAAGAATTTTTATTTAATAAATCTCCTACCTAGTTTAAACCCTTTAATTCTCTTTCTATTAATTATTATCGATCGAGTTTATACCTTAATTATAATCTATCTCTATACTATACCCGTTACTCTCGTTATTATTATTAACCGCTATACGGTTATAGTACTACTATTAAATAAGAGCCCGGGGTATACGTATTATTAGGCGGTATAGTAAATGTATTATCGCGGACGGTGATTTTTTATGGATATATAGCTATTATATCTACTCTATAAATTAATCTACTACCCTAGTATCTTTCGTTATAAAGTTAGGATTATAAATAATATTATATTAATCCTAGTCGATAAAATTATTTATATAATAATATCCTTCCCGTTTAATAGGTACTATATACGTACTCCGGATAATATCCTATATTTCGAAGAGGCGATAACTATATAGTTTTTAAAGTCTTTTCGTTCTACTAGCTAGGATATACTCTATTTTAAATATTCTATATATATCGTCGATTCTCCCGTTATTCTTTAGTCGATATAGAGTAATTAACGCGCTAGTATATACCTTATATTTACCCTTATCGTTTAGTCGCTTGTAGTTATAAATATTAATAATTAATTTAAGCCGGCCAATTATTATATAAAGAGCCTTTTACTCGGTCTCGCCTTAACTTTATAAACGAGTCGCTTCGTTATTAATTTAGATATAATTATTATAAGATTTACCGGTAGAATGAAAGTTAGGAGTATAATAGATTAATCTCTTTATAAACCGCTTTAAGTTCCGGCTCTCCTTATTATTACGAACCTAATATATTAATAATCGATATATAGAAATATATATATCTCCCGCCTAACTAGGATCCGTCTCCTATCTCCGTTAATCTTTAATAGAGCCCGGATTTTTATTTTATTTCTTACGGCTCTCCCGTACGAATACCGTTATAGCGTTAATAAGATCTTTAATATTAAAATAAAAAGCCCTCGCTACCGTAACTACTAGGTAATAATAATTAATATCTAGTATTTATATACCGTAGTATAACGGTGTATCCTTATTAGGAATAAGTATATACTTATTTAAATCTAATTTCTCTCGATACGACCGGGTATTCTATTATTCTATTTTATTATTAGGAATAATAGTAGATTTAGCGGAAAGTATTACTATAACTTCTTATATAACCTTTATATTATAATATATAATATTATACCGTAGTAATTACGTCTCGAATTTATTAATTTTATTTATCCGTAAAAAGGGTTCTTTAAAGAGAAATTTATAAACCGCCTCCCTATAATAAATATCGAAGTTCTAGGTACTCCTATATCTTCGAATATATTTAATATAATATATTATTACGTATAATTTTAGTATATTAAAATACCGATCGGTAGGGTCTTTTAAGTCTAGGTCCGAATTATTACTCGGCCGGTATTTACGGAAGACTACCTTTAATTTATAAATATAATAGAGCGCGTACTATATATATTATAAAGTATCGCCGTTATAAGATATATATTAGGTAAATATAATAAAGTTAAATATAGCCCGTACGTAATATAGGGTAGCCGGTACGCGCTTAATAAATAAAGGGGTAACGACGGTTATTAATTATTATAATATCGCTTTCTATTCGTTACTACTCTATTATTTTATTTTATTAAAGTTTTTAAATAATTTTAACCCTACGAAACCTAGTACCTAACGAAAACGGTAATTTAATTTAATCTCTACTATTAATTACTCTAAAGATTTCTTCGGCCTAGTTACTCTTTTCTTTATCTATTTAGTAATTATAAAAACTACGTAATCTTTAATTAAATCCCGAATCTAGTTAATTAATCTTATAATAATTCCTTTTAAAAGCTAGTATAATATATTAATAATAAGAATAATATAAATATTAACTAGATAATAACGCTAAGCGAAATTTTTAACGTCGTAGATAACTATTAAATTTTTAACGAGGTCGGGATCTCTCCTCTATACCTTTATCCTTCGATGTATATATTCGTAGGTCCGCGGCTCCTACGTCCTAGTTAACTCCCCTCGTTTATTAGGCGGGATTAAGTATATTAAATATTAACGATTTTATTTTACCTCTATTATTAAGACTTACTTTAAGTAATCGGCTATAAATAATATAATTATTAAATAGTATCTTCGGGGTTAATTATCTATATATATAATATCGATCTCTTATATTACTAGGTCTTTAATTATTTTAGTTACTTTAGTATATTATTTAAATAAATAATAATAGTTATATATACACTAGAGTATACGCCCTAGCGCGAGATAGTAGATATCTAATTATATATAGTTACCGAATTTCTTTCCGTTTTTAATACGAGGGATTAAATCTAGGAGAACTAGGCTAGGTCGCTTCTAGGCCTTACGTATCGTATAATTAAAATTCCTAATAATTATATATACTAGCTAAAGGGAAAGGTCGCTATAATATTAAATTATTACTATCTCGTCGGACGATAATATAAGAGGGATAATAGTACCTTTAATAAAGATCTATAGTTATATTTCCTATTATTAAGTACTAGTATATATTTTATTAACTACCCTATTATTATTATCGTTCGTAATCTTTATAAATATATATACTAGATTATCTTTAAACGGTTTATAGCCGAGGAAAAAGTGGATAACTTTAATAATATTATAGTAATATAATTTGAAATATAAATTATTAAAATAGTTAATCTCGTTAGGTACGCGGAGATTATTGATTATCTAGCTATTATTATATATACTCTACTAAATATTATATTCTGCCAGTTACCGATATTATTCTATATTACGAAAAATTACCTCCTCCTTCTAATTTACCTTAATTTCTATAGATTTAAAGTATACGTTAATACTCGTTTTAATTATATAATATTCGGAAAATAAATAGGTAATAATCTAATTAACTTTATTACCGAATAGGTAGTATATATCTTTCACTACTATTAACTATAAAGTATTTCGTCGACGTTTTTAGTATTACGCGCGATTTAATTTTATATATATTATTATAATAGAGCCGGCGTCTCGCCTTATAAAATCGGTGAAAAATTCTATATAAAGAGAATTAAATATAGATAGAAGGTTTTTAGAGGAGATAAACGGTATAATCGCGGAGGAAAGTACTATAGCCGGTTCTAATATATTTATCGAAGTAAACGAGGGCCTAGATAAATTATTAATATATTTATATAAACTCCTAAGTAATAATATCCTTATTATTATCTTTATTAATCCCTAGATACTTAAGAAGCGGTTTATTTATATTATAATAAATAGTATAGAATTCTACTAGTTAATCCGTATTTAACCTACTACCGCTAGGCGCGGGTAGCTCCTAGAATTAAGAGATTTCGTATTAAACGAATATAAAGCCCGTTTAATCCTTAGTAGGGTTAAAGATATTTATTAATTTCTTACGTTTAAATTAAGGCCCTTTATACGTATTTAGGTATCGTAATAGGCCCGAGTAATTCTTCGCTTAAAAGAAGTTATATTAACTATATTATAATCGTTTTATTACGTACTTCGCGTTATTTAGTATTAGAAGTAGAAAGTTTAAGAAAAGAATATCTATTAAGAATACGGTTTTATATATTTATAAATAAAATTATTATTTTAAACTCGGACGCGTTTAAACTAAATTATTAAAGTTTACCTAAATCTAGGCTAGATTTAGGTTAGATCTAGGTTAAATCTCGGTAAACCTTAACCCTAGATTACCTAAATAGGAAATTAATATTAAAATTTATATTTTATAAATATTAACGTCTCTTACTCCGTAGGTTTATAATATTAACTCCTATTTAGTTAAGATAGTTACGCTAGCGATAGTATTCGGGCTATAGACTCGATATATATTATAATAAAATTATTTAATTTAAATAGACGGTATTAAAAGATTTTACTATAATAGATTTATATATAATTTTAATAGTTTTAATATAAATAATATTCGTTCTACGGGTAGAAAGGGCTAGGGAAATATATATAACCGACGTTAAAGATAATAATTAAATAGATTATTAATTTTAGCGTAAAATTATAAACGGTATAAGATATTAATATTCGAAATATTTATTTTAAAATAATTTTCACGGAATTTAAATTATTAAAAACGATATTCGTGGATTTAATAATACGAAGGTATATATATCTCTTAAAACTCGACTAGATTAAAGGCCTTATTATATAGGTATTATATTATTTAATATTAATCTCTTCTAATACTCTTTTACTTCTTTTTTATTAAATAATATATAAATATTATTTCTTAAAGTAGAGCCTTAAGTAGGCCGGGTAAACCTCGGATAATTTAATATTCGCGTGGCCTTATACTAGGAGACGAAATCTCGGGTATTATACCTATAAAAACTAACGCCCGAGCTTTTAACTCGTATATTTTAACTAGATCTAGGCCTAGATCTAGGTATATTTATTATTTAATCTATTATACTTTACTAGAATTAATTATTATAATTATTATATATACTATTATACCCTTCTAGCTATATAATTATTATTAAATCTATTTATTTATTATTATTATAATATTATAGTAACCCCTTTTATTATTTAACTATAACGGAAAGCTATTTAAAAATAACTAGACTATTACGTATATAAAAGGTATATATACGCCGATTTATTATTATATTATTAATATTATATTTTAATAAGCCAAAGAGCTCGTAGAGTAGTATTACTTTATAAATAATATATTTAAGAATTAACCGAACCCTAAAATCGCGCTTAAAGATAAGAGAGTCCGATAAGGTTAATATTTAGTAATTAAATTTAGCGACCAAATCTAAATCTAAGGCTATATAAATTTCGGCGAAAAAATATATATTAATATTATTATTTATTAAGGAAACTCTAATAAGCCGTTAAAGATTAAATAGAAGCCTAGTAGCGTACCGCCTCTGGATTTCTAAAATTAAGCGGTAGTAGTAGCTAGTTCGAGTAATCTTCGTATTAAATAGGAACCGAGAATTATTTTTAATCCTCTTCTACTTCGCTCGCTTAAAGACTTCGAGATCGATTATATACTAAACTAGTATACGCTAGGGAAGTTCGTATATAAGACCTAGTTTTCTAAAATCTCCTTATATCTATTATTTAAAGAATTTAATATAATTTATTTACGATTCTTACTACTTTAGGATTATTTAGTATTTTATAATTTAGTAATAAACCCGAGCTTCGATTACTTTATTTATTATATTATAAAGGGGTATTATATTAATATCTTAAAAAATAATAACTTATAGAGTATTATTTAATATTTCTTAAATAAAGATATAAACTCGATGAAAATCGAGGTTATAATAAATAATAACTTTAATTAATTATATCCTTTATCCTCTAATATTTAATTTAATTTAAAAAATAAATTTACTTTTATTAGGATTTTAAATTTATCTTTTTCCTCCTCCGTTCTAGTCTTTTTTAGGTATTTAATATACTATAAATAAAAGCCTATTATCGCGCCGGAGGGAGCCCGAAATAGACGAGCTACTACCAAAATTAATACTAAAAGTATATTCGTATCTATTTACTACTTCCCGTTTTCTTTATTTCGAGATTAACCTCTTTTCTTTATAACTTCGAAATATACCTATTCTCCTAATATCTCTAACGAGGATTTAATCTTTTTATTAATAACGAAAAGATTTAAGCGCTTATCGAAGCTTTTAGGCCCTAGTAATAATAAAGATTATTTATTATTATTACCGCCGAAATAGACTTTAAAGAAATCGTTACCTAAAAAGCTTTACGAATCTTTTAAGTCTTTAAAGAAGTCCTCCGAGTAATTAAATTAAAAAGATAAATTTATAATTAAAGAATCCTCGGAATTAATTATTAATAATAATAAAGATAATAACGCGGCTAGAGAAGAGAAAGTAAAGTTAATTATAATATAACGATTAATTAATATCTTCTTTAGTAATATTATATTTATTAATTACCTTCCTCCTAGCTTTAAAAAAATTAGTAATAATTATCTATATAAATATATTTACGATAATATATAGGATCGCGTTATTATATTCGCGAAAATCGCCTACCTTAATAATTCTCGCGGTAATAATAAGATAACGATTCTTAGAATATTAAAGTTAATTTATTACTAGTAGTAACTCTGTATATTTATAGTTATACTATTCTATAAAGGGGACTTCGGATAATTTAATATTATTATCGGAGACGAAATAAGTTTAGGTAAAATAAAGCCTTTTAATATATCTTTTAAATTTCGTAATTAACTCTATTTACCTATAGACCTTTAAAGTTATAAGTTCCGCGGTATTCTATTTTTAGTTATATTAAAAATAAATAGAGATTTAACGAGAGTAGAAGGAGTAATTAATAAAGTTTTAATACTACCGCGAAAACGCTCCCGCGGGCTCTAAATATCCTACGAATTAATAATTCTACGAGTATTTATATTAACTAGACTCGGAAGCTTTTTATATTAGGCTAATTAATAAATATATACTATTCTTTATCCCGCCGGTTAACTTTAGTATTTAAAGTATTAAAATATTATTAATAATCGACTTCGAGGCTTTAAAGGTACGATTTATAATTATTTATTATAATAATACCGAGTCTAGTTATTAAATAAACGTATAAACGATTAAAGAATTATAGATAGTATATAACCCGAACGACTCCGACGTAAAATTACTAAAAGGTATAAAATTTATTAACGCCGTATAATATAATCTCCCGAGCGAAGTAAATACTTTTATATTCATATTTACTTTATAGTAATTATAGGTAACTATTAATAAAATCTTTAATAAAATATATAGATACTCCTTTATAAAGAATAAAAAAAAAGTAATTAAAGAGAAAATTATCTACCGTTTCTAGTACGGGTTCGCGATTATAGATAAATATAATAGGGTAAGGAATCTAAATAAAGGTTTATAAAATCTTTTTTAAATAATAAGGAAGACTCGCCCTAAATATCGTTTCTAGTTTATAACTATATCCGGAACGATTATTAACTCCGATCTACTAGATATTATAGCTTTAATAAATATTATATATAATACTTCCTAAAACGATCCTAAATATAAATATTACCCCTTTAAACTAGCCGGCCTAAAGATTCTTATTAATATTATTACTAAATATTAAGGTTTAAGCGATCGATTATAAGAATTCGATAATATAATAAATATATTCGGGAACTTACTTCTTAAATTCTTAATATAACGGTACGAAAAGAGTAATTAAAAAGGTTACGATCTTATCGAGTTTAAAAAGCTCTACCGAAGTATCTTTAAAACTAGTTTTCTTTATAATTATAAAGTATATTATATAACCCTCGTCGCCCGCTAGAAAGATTTAATAATAGAGAAGCTCGTAGAACGGTAAACTTACTAAGACGATAATTAATATAATACTATATTTATACGGAATCGTCCCGACCGCCCGACTAACGTTAACGCTAATTAGGTATTTATAGTAGTACGGCTCCTCCGTTTATATAATTATTTACCTTATCTCTCCGTCTCTTTAACTACGTATAATTAAAAGTAGATTAATAAAGAGATCGAGAACCGGTATATAAATAGAGATAATAGTCGGATACTAGAAGACTATATCCTAGGTAGGGACTATATAATATTTAAAAAGATATCTCTTAAACTTAAAATTATCGCCTCCCTTTTTAAGAAATATAAAGGGGTAAATATATTAATTATATTCTTATTTACCGAGATGATTTTAATAGTAGAACGGGTAAATCCTTTTTTTCTTTAAAATCTCCGATATAAAAGAGCCCGAACTCGTTTCTTCTACTTTATTAAACTTAGCCTTCTCTTTTTTAATTAACCCTTTTATATTAATATTCATTTATTATAATACGTCCGAGAAGAGATTAAATCTAAAATACGAATATTCTTCGGGATTAATAAGAAGAGGGACGCGGTTAAATACGTATTTATATATAAGATTAATTATAATAATATATTACTAAAGAAGGATAAACCTAATATTCTAATTAGATTTATACGTTAGATAGCCGTAGGCTTAAATCTAATTTATACGACTATAGTTATTCTATATAAGCCCCTCTACTTTATTAAAATATATAAATAAATACCGAAGAGAGCGTATCGGATAGGGTAGAAAGAGGAAGTATTCTATTATATATTAAATATTAATACCGAAATCGAGGAGTATATAAACGTAAAATATAAATCGAAGATAGATTTTAGAGAGGACGCGTTTAAGACTATCGGTATAACGAATATAGGAGGTATAGGAGGCGCCGACGGAGGTAATAATACTAGAAGGAGTAATAATACTAAGAATATTAATAATATCGCGGCGTTTATTATTAATATAGAAAATATTATTTAAGATAGTATTATATATATAGGGAGGAAAAGCGGTTAAAGTAAATAAATATAAAAATAAACCGCCGTTAATTAGGTTAAACCTTTTTATATTTCTAAATTATTAGATATTTAGACTCGAGTAGGAGTTAGGAAGCCTATTACCCCTCTACGCGCTTTTCTATATAATAATACTTATTTTCTATATAATAATATTTACTATAGTACGTTATTATCGCTTACGATTTTAATCCTCTACTTTATTATATTTAGGAATGATAATAAAAAACCGAGTACTATATTTAGCCTAAATCTAGGCCTAGATCTAGCCTAAATATTCTTTAGATACCCTCTAAATTTAACCTAGATTTTATTTAATCCCTAAACTCGTTATTAAGGGCCTACGCTTTTAATATTTTAATTATATTTACCGCTATTTAACGTAGTATTTAACTATATATTCTTTAGCCTCCTCTCGGATTTACGATCGATATAAGACCCTGGAAGTTAAAGATTACTAACGAAGATCTTTAGAATAATAACGGAAAAGGAATATTAATCTACGAATATATTATTTAATATATTTATAATTTTTATAAAGAAGAAAGAAATATCGTCCTCCTAGTCGTTAAAGGATATACTACCCTCGACTTAAGGATATAAATATATAAATTATATTATTAATTAAAAATAAATAATACTAGAGATCTTTAATTCCGAGGACGATAAAAGGGAAGATAATAACGGGGCGAATAATATTTAAGGCGGTATTAATATAAGACCTACCTTTCGAGCTCCTCTATTAAATAGTTAATATATAATATTTTTAATATTCGAATAGGGTAGCTATTAATAGTAAGATATTATCTATACCTTAAAGCGGGTAGGTAATAACGGCGGCTTTATTATTAATAGAACTCTTAAACTCTTTAGGCTCTTTATATCTTAACTTTATTTATATTAAAATTAACGATACCTCTATTAAACCTCTCTACGAGCTTATAATATACGTTTTTATTTTTAACCCTTTTACTTTCCCCCCGCGGTTAATACCGAAAAAATTTATAATTAATATTTATATTATAGGTATCGGAGCGGATAATTAGAGATTATTACCGGTTAAAGCCGTCCGGCCCTTATAAGCTACGATTATAAGCGATATAAATAACGATTCCCTACTACCCGAATAAATATTATTATCGTTACCGCCGTCTTTACTTTTATTTTATTTATTATTATCCTCGCCCCTATTTATACCCCCTTTTTAATTATTATTATCCTCGCTACCCTAAAAGTTATCGCTAGCGTAACCCCCGCCTAAACTTTAAATTATATCGCCGCTCTAAATTACGGAAGCGTAGGAGAGGGTTTACCCTCCTAGTTATTTTAAAATAAACGGAATATTTTACCGATAATTAACGACCGCGAGTTAATTACTACTATTATCGAGAAGGGTTTTTAGAGGCTGAGTATATAAATCTAGTATAAATATAACGATATAGCCCTTATATCGACGGGTATAATTAAATAATATAGAAGTTTATCTAGTAGTATAGACGGAAGAAAAGTATAAACCTAAAACGTTATTACTACTTATATTTATACTCTCGACCGCGTTAAATTTAATTATTTAAGAGACCGTTAGTTCTTTATTTAACGTTACTAGTATAATAATACGAGGAAAATTATATACCTTAAAGTAGCGCGTGGTTCTATCGTTAATAACCTTTCGTTAATTAATCGGGATAAGTTAAATCGGAGTTAATATAATTTCGATTCGGGCTATAAGACCGTTAAAGGAAATCGGATACTATTAAGCGTACTCTTTATAAATTATAACTACGTATTTATAAAGGAATATAACGAGCCTAGTTATATTATTAGTAATACTTTTAGTATTTAATAATTTCGTATTAAATATTATATTACCTCGAACTTTCTCTAAGAACTTTATTATAGTAGTATCGGAGGGGAGACCTAAGATACGAACGGTATAATAAATATTATACTTATTACTATTAGGGATAAAGTGTACTCTATATCTAAAGAGGTTAGGGAATCGTAAATCCTTTACTCTAACTTCTCGCCGGTTAATCTAGGGAGTAGTACGGACTTCTTCGACCTAGAGGAGCGTCACTAGGTTATGAAGATTAACCGGCGAGAAATTAAAGTAAAGGATTTAATTCTCCTTAGAGTAGCGTGGCTTAATAAAACTAGTATATCGGTAGTTTTCTTTAAAGCCTTAGAGACTATTCCCGCTTCTTTAATAATATCTATTAAAGGTAATAAATAATTCAACGCCTTTATTACCTCTAGTACTTTATCTACGTTCTACTTCTAAAATAATAAAACTACGTTATCTACCTCGGCGTTAAACGTAGCCTCCTTCTATATACTAATAGTAATAATTTTATCCTAACTATTAGACGAGAAAGATATCGACGCCGAGACTAGTTTACTAGGCGATAACGAATACTACTCCGAAGAGTCATTATATTCTAAGGAGGGTATACGGATATTTTTAATAATTAATACTACTATCGTCCTAATTATTTTAGTAGCCTTATTTAATTTCTTACTACTATTATTATTAATAAAATAGCGAATATAGGCCGAGTCCTCTATAGAGTCTAATAAGAATAAGTTAATTATATTTAATACTGGTTAAATATTCTTTAGTAATCCTTTAAAGTTAGATAAATTATTATAATTATTATCGAGTAAAATTATATCCTCCTCCGAATATTTCGTTTCTCTAACGTCTTCGTTAAAAGTTAAAAGGTTAATTAAATCTTCCGCTTTAATTATTACCGTCTCCGGTACTTTATTATAATTAAGGCCGCGGACGGAGAATAATCTACTATTATCGGATATAGTTTTAGTTATCGAGAGCGCGAAAATAACGTCGAAAGCTTTACGTAGTCTACCCTTAATCTATAAGAAATTATCCTCGTTTAATAATATATAAAGACTTTAGCCTAGATCTAGCCTAAACCTAAACTAAATCTAGACTAAATCTAGATAAAATCTAGGCCAGATTTAAGGCGCTAGAAGGCTAGCTTAATATTAATATATTATATATATAAACGCTTTTCTTTACTATCTTTTAATATTTACCCTTATTTAAACCCGTTATATAAGATCTAGAAGTCCGTTAGTTACGATATTAATTATACTATAAACCGTACTCTAGGCTATTTCTAGTACGGTTTAATAATTATATTACGTAAAATTATAGTAGTATAGGCGGTTAGTATATAGGTTTAAATATTAAATATTAACCGTCCTTCTAAAGACGACTTTTTTAAATATACTCGTATATAGTAACCTAAAGACCTCTTTACTTATCGTCTTATCCTTTTAATAATCTTATTTAAATATCGCCCGATATTTACGATATATTAGGCTAGATTTAATTTAATTTACTATAAAATCTATTATACCTTACTATAACTAGCTATCTAAATTACGCGAATTATTATACCCTCTTTACTTTATAATCATTATTAAATTTATTTATTTATTACTATTATCGCGCTACGGCCCCGGCGCGTATTATTTAAATACGATACGAAGTTATTTAAAATTAACTAGATTATCCGGGATATTAGAAGAATACCCGTATTAACTCATAATACGAATATTAATAATATACTACTACGAGCTAAAGAGTTTATTAATAAATATCGTTATTTAAAGGATATATTTAAATACTAACGGAATTATAAAGACGCGTTTAGAGTAGAAAGAACCTAATAAGGTAAATATTTAATATCTAATTTTAAAGAGTAAATCGAGGTCTAAGACTATCTAGGCTTCGGCGAATAAATATATATTAATATTATTATATACTAGGGGGACTCTAGTTAGGTAATTAAGATTAAAGATAACTTTAATAATATACTACCTCTTAACCTATAAAGTTAAATAATAATAATAACCGGCTCGAACGATACTCTTCTTAAATAAAAAACTAATACCGTTTATAATCTTTCCTCTTTTCGGCCTTTTTAAATCTTTAAGATTAACTATATATTAAGCCAGCTTATATTACGGAATTTTATATACGAGATCCGGTTTTTAATAATCTCCGCGTATCTACCGGACGAAGAATTTAGTATAGTTTATTTACGATTCGCGCTACTCTAAGGATATTAGATAACTCGTTATTTTATAGCGGATTTAATACTCGATTATCTCTTTTATATAACGGAGGAGGACGCGTATTATATAGATATCTTAGAAGATAGGGACCTATAGAATAGTATTTAATATTTCTAGGACCGGGGTATAAATTTAATAAAAGGTAAATTTATTATAAACGATAATTTTAATTAATTATATCCCTTATCCTTTAATATAAATTTAATTTAAAAGATAAACTTACTTTTATTAAGATTTTAAATTTATTCCTTTCCTCCTCCGTTCTTTTTTCTTCTAGGTATTTAGTATATTATAAATAAAAGCCTATTATCGCGCCCGAAGGAGCTCGAAAAAAAGGAGCTACTATAGAAATTAATACCGAAAATATATTCGTATTTATTTACTACTTCCCGTTTTCTTTACTTTAAGATTAATTTTTTTTCTTTATAATTTTAAAATATCGCCCTTCTTTTAATACCTCTTATTAAAATTTAATTCGTTTACTAATAATAAAAAGGTTAAAGAGCCGGACGAAGCTCTTAGGCTCTAATAATAATAAAGACGATTTATTACCGTTATTATAGAAATAGCCTCCGAAGAAGCTTTTATTTAAGAAACCTCGCGAATCCCCCGAGCCTTTAGAGGAGTCCTCCGAGTAATTAAATTAAAAAGATAAATTCGTATTTAAAGAATCCTCCGAATTAGTTATTAATAATAATAAAGATAATAACGGGGTTAGAGAAGAGAAGGTAAAGTTAATTATAAAATATAAATAATAATTAATCGATATCTCTTTTAGTAGTATTATATTTATTAACTATTTTCCTAACTTTAAAAAACTTAGTAATAACTATTTATACGAATATATTTACGATAGTATATAGGAACGCGTTATTATATTCGCGAAAATCGTTTACCTTAATAATTCTCGCGGTAATAATATAATAACGATTCCTAGAATACTAAAGTTAAGCTATTACTAGTAGTGGCTCTATATATTTATAGTTATACTAAATAACGAAGAAAATTTAAGATATTATAATATTCGTCTAGACTATATAAATAGATATAGAAAATATAAAGTTTATAATTTTATCTATTAAGCTCCCTAATTAATTCTAATTATATAAAGACCTATAAAGTTATAGGCGCTACCGTATTCTATCGCTATTTATACCGGAAATAAATAGAGATCTAATATAAATAGAAGGAGTAGCTAGTAAAGTCTTAATACTATTATAAAAACGCTCCTACGGGCTCCAAATATCCTATAAATCGATGATTCTACGAATATCTATATTTACCGGGCTTAGAGGCTACTTATATTATACTAGTTAACGAGTTTAAACTATTCTTTATCCCGCCGCCCGATCTCGGTATTTAGGCTAGTAAATTAAAATCGGTAATCGACTTTAAAGACCTAAAGGTATAGTTTATAATTATTAATATAATAATAGAAATACGGCTATACTATAAATAAAAGGGCGACGAAGAGTTTAGCGATAATATATAATAAGAAGGACCTTAAGATAATATAATTTAGAAGTAAAAAAGTATTAACCCTACGTAGTATAATTCCCCGAGCGCAGTAAATATATCGCTATATATAATTATTATATAGTAGATATAGTTAGCCTTTAATAAGGTCTTTAACGAAGAATATAAATATCCTTATATAAAGTAAGCGAAAAAAGAGACTAAAGAGGAAATAATCTATTATTTTTAATACGACTTCGTAATCGTAGGCGAATATAATAGGGTAAGAAACTTAAATAAAGGTCTATATTATCCTCTTTAGAAGATAAAGAAGACTCGCCCTAAATATAACTTCTATTTTATAATTATATCTAGAACGATTATTAACTAAAACCTAAAGGATATTATAGCCCCTCGGACTACTATAGAAGATATTTACTAGAATAATTATTAATTCGGTTATTAACGCTTCGGACCTACTAATCTAGAAAAGTCTACGAGTACTACTACCCGATATATAAGAAAACTAGGGTATAGGAGAGACTTATTAAGGTAATAAATATCCTTATTAATATACTCTTTTATACCTCGATACTACGATATAAGAAGAGTAATTAAATTAGATATATTTTATAACACTTAAAAAGTTTTATCAAAAAGACTTTACGGTTATTTACCTACTAGGACTCTAGCCGCGATTCAGGTCTATTATTATTAATTAGAAGACTATTATACTAGAAAGACTCTAATAACGGTAAGACTACCGGAGGAATATTAGGACTATAATACCTCTTTCCTATACTAACGTCCTTAGTATTTAATTTTAGTTCATTTTAATATAATACCTACTATACTACGGGTTCTCCGACTATATAGATTTCTACCTACCCTCGTTATCTCCTCTAAAACTCTTAATAAGAAGTAGATTAATAATACGACCGCGGCCTCTAGTATAAATAAAGATAATAGTCGGATATAAGAAGATTATATCCTAGGTAGGGACTATATAATATTTAAAAAGATATCCTTTAAACTTAAGATTATCGCCTTTATTTTCAAGAAATATAAAGGGGTAAATATATTAATTATATCCTTATTTATCGAGATAGTTTTAATAATAAAATAGGTAAGTCCTTTCTTTCTTTAAAATCTCTAGTATAAAAGAGCCTAAACTCGCTTCTTCTAATATATTAAATATAGCGTTCTCTTTTCTAAATATAGTATTTAATACTAACTTTTCTTTATTATAGTATATCCGAGAGGAGTTTAAACCTAAAATACGAATATTCTTCGGGACCGATAAGACGAGGGTCGTAGCTATATACGCGTTAATACGAAAGGTTAATTATAATCGTAAGCTAGTAGAGAATAATATACCTAATTTTTTAATTAAATTTACGCGGTAGATAGGCGTAGGCTTAAATTTTATACGTGCGACTATAGTTATTCTATAAGCCCCTTTACTCTATCGGGTTATATAAGTAAATACCGAAGAGAGCGTATTAAATAGCCTAGTTAAAGGAAATATTTTAGTATATATTATATATTAATACCGGAATCAAGGAGTATATAGAGGGGAAGCGGAAATCGAAGGCGGATTTTAAAGTAAATATATTTAAGACTATAAATACGGCGAACGCGGAGGGTATAAAAGGCGCTAACGGAGGTAATAATCCTAGATATAATAATAATACTTAGAATATTAATAATACTACGGCTAGTAATAATACTAGGGAAGATATAGAGGCGATTTAAAAAAATAGTATATACGTTAAATAAAAGCGCGGTTAGAGTAATTACGGATATAGTATTTAATTATTTTAGTAAAGCGTTTTTACGTTTTTAAACCGTTAGATATTTAGGCTCGAGTAGGAGCTAGGAAACCTATTACTCCTCTACGTGATTTTATATATAATAATATTTATTATAATACGTTATTATCGCTTACGATTCTAATCCTTTATTCTATTATATTTAATATAATAATGAAAAACCGAGTATTATATCTAGCCTAGATCTGGGCCTAGATCTAGCCTAAATATTCTTTAAGCCTAACCTAGATTTTATTTAATCCCTAAACTCGCTATTAAAGGCCTACGCTCTTAATACTTTAATTATATCTACTACTATCTAACGCGGTATTTAATTATATATTCCTTAATCTCCTTTTAAATTTACGATCGATACGGGGCCCCGGGAATTAAAGACTACTAGTAAAAACCTTTAAAATAATAACGGAAAAGGAATATTAGTTTACGAATATATTACCGAGTATACCTATAATATTTATAAGGAAGTTAGAGATATCGTTTAAATCTAGACCTAGCTTTAACCTAAATCTAGCCTAGATCTAGCCTAGATCTAAGGAAGCGCGCTCTTAATACTTCGATTATCCCTACTACTATTTATACAGTAATACGTTATTATTTATATAATTTAGATATAGCTAAGATAAATTAGATTTGATTATATTCTACTACGCTATATTTCGCTTATTAATAACCTACGAAATACGTAAAATACGTATTTTATACCGATTAAGTAGCGATTTTATAGAACTATTTTTCCGAATTTACCGATATAGAGAATTATTATAAACGACGTAGTAAAACTATACTACGCGGATTTACTAGTTTTCTAACCGTTATTAAGAATTATTATAATTATATTTAAAAATACTTTATTAAATTATTACTATTATTTTATTAATCTCGGTTTATATAATATTATTCGCGATTAAAAAGGAGGGTTCTTAGGTGGCCCTCTTTATAAATAATAATAATTTAATATATAATAATAAAGTTAAGAAGGTCGGGTCCTTAAGGTATTTAGGTATAAACTAAATATATACTTTATAAAATCGTTTTTATATTAATTTTTAATAACGGATCTTCTCTTTAACCGGATATTTAAAGTATAAATTAATATTAAATACCTTTTATCTACTTAATATATATAGGCTCTTCGTTTATATATAATATTATCCCTCCTCCCCTATTATTAATATATTCCCGTCGATATTTATATCCCCTACCGTTTTTTATTATTTAGCGATATAACCGAGAGAGTATTTTAAATTATATATTATTCCGGCTAAATCGAATTCGCTTAATTAATTTATAAGGATTCTAGCCGGGTACTAATTAATTATAAATAAAATAGTCTAATTATTTAAATGGATACTAGATTTAGGGATTTAGTCGACTTTTAAAATTCCTAGATTTATAAATAAAGTAAAGTAATTATAAGTTATAAAGATTATATATAGGCGTTTAACGGGTCTATTAATATTCTTTCTAGTTAGGTTATAAAGATCGTAATAAATAATATTATATATCGTTATTCCTTAGGTTAAAGATTTAACGGCTTTAATATCGCGCTTCTTCTTTATAAATTTATTAGAATCTTTATCTCCTTTAATTTTAAAGTTTATTCTTTTCTTCTTTTACTTTATAAATATTCCTTTAATAAACCTTATAATCTTATCCTTTCTAAATTTAATAAATATTTTTTATTTATATTTAATAGGTATCTCCTCGTTATTAGGTTAGTTCTTTATATTCTTATAATTATAGTTAATATTATTATTAATTAATATAGCGTCGTTATCGATTAATATACCGTCGTCGTCGCTTTTATCTATTTTTTCCTTCTCTTTTTTACTATAAATTAATTATTCCTTTTTAACTTTTTAAATTTTAAATACCGCCGGTTTAGTTTTTAAAATTAATATATTACTTTTACTTAATTTATATTTTATACCTAGTTTCGGGGTAGGCTCTTTATACTTCGGTTTAATATTATTATCTTCGAAGGTTAATTTATAGTCCTTCGTAAAGTAATTCTAATTATAATATTAATATAATAAACGGTAGAGGTTAACGAGTAGGATTTATTAAAGTTTTATTCTTAAATATCTCGCCTAAGGTTATCCTTATATTTATATTATCGGAAAACGATTTATTTAATAAATCCCCTTCGTTATTACTATCGTTAAAGTAAATTATATTATTTAAGAGATCGTTAATCTCCGTAATTAATATTAAATTATAAATATTATTATCCTTTATTATAATTAATATTAAAGTATAAAGATTAGATAAAGAGATTAAGAAAATTAATTTAAAAAGAAGAAAGAAGAAGTAAAAATTAAAATAAAAGCTAGTTTAAGAAATAATTTTAAAATTTAAAGACTTTTAAGCGGGGCTAGAGGCGCCTAAATATTATTATTAATAATTATATTATTTAAAAATAAATTTTTATTATTTAAAAGTAAACTTTAAGTTTTTATTTAATTTAAAGACATTTAAGATTTAGCCGTTACTAGTATTAAATAAAGAGATTAAATTAGAACATTATTATTTAGTATTAAATACTTATTTAAGCTTTACCTCCTAGCTAAAAATATTTAAATTTTAAAATAATCTTCTAAAGTAATAACTTCGTATATTAATTAATATTAAATACTTATTTGAGCTTTACCTCCTAGTTAAAACTATTTAAATTTTAAAATAATCTTCTAGAGTATTAACTTCGTATATTAATTAGTATTAAATACTTATTTAAGCTTTACCTCCTAGTTAAAAATATTTAAATTTTAAAATAATCTTCTAAAGTAATAACTTCGTATATTAAGATTTAGTACGTAAAGCTTACTAACGATTATTATTACTAGTATTATTATTAGTATTTACCGTATTAACCCTATTATTATTATCGTCGGTAGTATAATAATTCACTTTATTTATTAGTTTTATTTAAACTTTTATTACTTTTATTCGTTAAAGCTTCTTACCTCTCTTTACTTTTTATCGATTTATTATTTAATTATTTATTATATTATCTTTATTAATATTTTATAAAGATTCTTCTTCTTTAACGGTCGCTAAAGCCTCGATCCTCGTATTTATAATTAGAGCGACGAATAAATTACTAGTAGATATATACTAGAAGATTAACGAAATAATACGTTAGGCCGGAGAATTAAAGGTATAAATCGATTTAATCTAAGATATATTAGAAAAGTTCGTTAATAATACGGAGATTATTAATAAGATTATTATTAAGGTATAGGGTATATTAATAAACGATAAATTTTAAATAATAAGATTCGCGAGTAAATAAAAGGCGTATAAAGCGTTAGACTCGACGATTTTATAAAATATATAAAAACGGGCGATAATTAATTATAGACGAAAGGAGAAATATATTAAAAGTATATAAAATATATAGAGGATTATAATATAGGATTAATAATTCGATATTATAAAGGAAAATTACCTCGGTTACGTAAATTAAATCGCTAAAAAATTTATCTATAACGACGTTTATTCTATAATTATTTAATTAACAATTAATTATTTAAAACGGAATAATTATAAACGAGGATCTACGCGTAAAAGTATCCCGAAAAATTAATAAATGTTAAATAACTTAAGTAAGACTAATACTTATACTCTTTTAATTAAGTCGGGTTTAATAAATAAATAATTAATAAAATTAAAGATTAATCGAAAATATTTAATAAAGTTAAAGATAAATAATAATAAGGGACCTTTATTACGAGGAAAATATAAAAGATATAATCGTCGAGTTATTAATAATAAGGAGATTAAGCCTAAATCGATAGATTATAAAGTTAATAATAATAATTTAAATAATACCTCGGAGAATAAAGATATAGTATCTTCGAGCGGTAACTTTAATAAAGATAATAATAACGACGACGATAACGGCGATAAGGATTAAGGAATAAATAATCGGGTTAAGTATTTCGGTTATAATTATACGGGCTTATCGGCTAATTCCCTTAAATAAATAGTAAAGAAAAATCCAAAAATTACTAGTATAAATAATAAGGCTAGTTAAATCGGTACCCTCCGAGTATTTATAAAAGCTGGGTCCGATTTATAATATATTTATTATATATATTTATATACTATAACTAGATATTTCGGCCTATAAACTAAATTATTAAACGAAGAGAGTATCCGCTTATAATTAATTAAGTATTAATATTATCGAAGTAATATAAATACTTTTAAGATTAACGTAGTTACTAAGAATTAATAACGGATAATAACCCGATTATAAATAAATAATAATAAATATAAAGTTTATAGATACCGAACGATTAAACCGATAATACTAGTATTTAAAGATAAGAGTATAACGGTTAATAATATCTATATATTAAAGAATATATTTAAATATTAACTTAAATTAGATAATAAGAGCCCTATTTTTAATATTAATTTTCGATTAATATACGGTAATTTTAAGATATAGTTATATATATAATTTATTAAGGCTTTACGTAGCGATATTTCCGAGCTCCTATTTAATACTTTTAACTAATTATTACCGGGCTTAGGTCTCTAGTACCTTCGCTTTAATATATTATAATTATTTTATAAGATTTATTAAGGCCCTAGTAATTTTATGGATTTATTTATATTATAATACGCGGCCGATCGTTAAGATCGCTTTAAGGTTATTTAATTAATAAACTTTTAAGCGTTAAAGAACCTAATTATTTATAATTATTAAATACGTATAATAAAAACGTAAATTAGAATCTTAAAGTAATAATTTATAGATTTTTAATATATAAAGAATATCGTATCCTAGCTCGCGGCGTAAAATATTTTAAATATTAATACCTAGCCTCGCGTATTAAAAAAGATTTCTAAAATTATATACACCTAACCTCTATCTACTCGCGATTAATAATTTTAGAATTATTAAAATTTCTATATATATATCGAAATCTATTTAACCCTACGATATATTATTAAATATATTAATATTAACCTACTCCGCTACGCTTTACGCTACGTTATAATTCTTTTCTAGGCCGACGCTACCGGTACCCTAAAATATATATAGGCTCTACTTTATATACTTTATATAGTAGATTTACCGGTAGTAATAATAAAGTTATAAAAATATATATTAATAAATAGTTTTATAAACCTACGGGGAATAACGGATATAAATTTCGAGCTCGATCGCCTTTTTAAACTACTTAATAATAATCTTAAAGTATTTTAATATAACCGGTCCTATTATTTTAAATATAATAATATATTATTTAAGAATTAGGTCTTTAATAATTTATATTTTCTAAAGTTAAAGAGGATAATAAAATTTATATTCGGAAAACCCTCCTCGGTTATATATCCGGTTAAAAGCGCTACCGAGGATATTTAGAGTATAACCCTTAACCTCGCCTATAGGTTATTTATTCGTTATATCGAATAAGATAAATTCTCTTTAAACCTAATTATTAACCTTTTTAATACCGAGTTTAAACGGTTAAATAGGAATGTATTAAAATATAACGAGTAGTATACCTAGGAGTATATATTATTAACGGATAATAAATACGAGGATACTCTAACGGCTAGGCTAAAGATTAAATATAATTTTATATTAAGGAGTTTTATAATCCTAACTTCTACCTTAAAGCTTTTAAATATTATATTTATTAATTAATTTAATAATAAATCCGTACGGCGCGGGTTTATTAATTAATTTTAAAATCGCGTAGGGCGTTATTTATATTAACGAGATCGAAAGGGGGTTAATTTTACCGGTTTATTCGCCGATACCTCTTATAATAACTAGTATAATTATTATAATATTATTAATTCCCTTTTTAATTTACTCGCCTTATTATAAAGACTAGATTACGAGGCGTAACTTTTACTACTATATTACTTTTTAATAATATAATATTTATTTCCTTTATATTAAGTTATCTTCGGCTTTATATTCTAAGGTTTATTAAATTAACTCTCTATCGTATTAATTTTAATACGAGATTTACTCTTTATAACGGGTATATTTAATCGTTTAACTCTTACCTTATTAATTATAATTCTACCCTTAATATACGTATTTTTAATTATTAATTTATACTTTACTTTAATTAACTAGTTATCCCTTCGCTCTTTAAATTTAATTTACTCCTTATTAAATAACGAATCTAACCGCCGCTTTCTTTTAATATCGTTATATATTACTTATATATCGAATACTTTATTTTAATTTAACTCTTTTTATCGTCCCTACTTTAAGATATTTAATATTTTAATATAATATAAATAAAGGCTAGACTACGCGCTATTAATCTATTAATATATAGTTCGTTTATTACGAATACTCTCTACCTATATCGCTAAATCTCTTAAGATTTTATTAAATATTATTAAAGATATAAAGAAATATTAATATAAATCGACGAATTTTTTATTTAATTTTTAATATTATTAAACTCGAAGTTTAAATATATATTATAAATATTTAAATAAATTCTTATCTACCGATTTATTTAACTCCGCGTAAATAATAATAGGCGCTTATAATTCTAGATTATAAATTAAATAATAGGGGAATAACTTTATATAATTCGGCGTATTATATTCCGTATTATTAAAAAAGGCGAGGCCGATATCGCGAATATAACCGCTCCCGGGTATATTAAAGAGATTATATAAACTAGGTACTATTCGAGTTTATCGGTTAATATCTATATAATTTATATAAACTTTTCTCGGCCCCGATAAAGATTTTATTATTATATTATCGAGCGAAGCCGGCTCCGCTAGAGACGCCCCGCTTCTAAAACCTATATACTAAGGTAGATATAATAAAATAAAATATATTTACCCCCGATTATAACGTATCGCGCGATTTATATATTAATATACTTTTTAAATAAACGAAGGGAGTAATTATTAAATAACCCTCTTTATATCTAGATTATTAACCCCTAGTTTATAGGTATCGGTTATAATTATAATATATAAAGATAAACCTTAGGTAGATAATAGACCGAAATATATCGCGATATCTTATTTATTTTAAATAGTCATCGCCGTAAAAAAAGGTATAATTAACTTCGTACCCTCGATCGGATACGATAATCGTTTTATTTATATATATATTAATTAATATATATCCCTAACCTAGGTTATAGAATCTATAAAAATAATCGTCTTCGGAATATCCTAGGCGGTAGTAATCTACGACGGTAAAATATACTATAGGTTAAATATACCGTTAATAGGATTATAGGTAGTATTAATTTAAATATATATCTTTAACTAATTAAACGGAGTCTTTATAATAATAATATCTTTCGAGAAAGTATATCGCTTTTATATAATCTTAAATATTTTAATATCGAGTGTTATAAAGACTCCTAAAAGAGGGATATTAAATAGTAATTATTTTCGGAGGATACCTAGATTAAAGTATACTAATCGAAACTCTTTCTACTCGGTTATTAAATAAAGCTCGTTAATTATTAATAAATATAACCGTAATATAAAGCTAGTATACCGTAGTACGTCGGTATTAAAATTACTCGAACTAGTAATTTTAGAATTTATAAAGATTATTATTATTAATTATTTATCTATAAATCGCGTTTAATTATTATATTATAGGTAAAGTAGCCGGAGTATATTACTATAATATTAACGGGTTTATTATTATCGCCGTTTAAAACGAAGGGTTAATAATCAAATATATAATTTAATTTCTTATATTATTCTTCTAATAAAGTATTTAAAAGTATAATAATTAATATTATTTTAATAAGTAAAAATATTAATAATAAAGCCTAAAAGACGATATTTTTATTAAATCTAGTTTTTATAATTAAAATTAAATCCGTTCTCTAGTTTAATAATATATTTAAAATATTATATTACTTCTCTTTAAGCTCGACTCCGAAGTAATATATTATAATATCTTTTATATACTCTCGATCTAGAGTTTTATATAAATTATTTATCTTTATTATAATAAGCGTAAACGCGAAATCGCCTATTATATATAATATTATTATAATAAATATTAGTTTTAATTTTAAATATATTTCGCGGAGGGTTTTATAATAAAGAGGACCTACCGATAATAAAGAATAAAAATTAATAATAAATAATTATCGTTATGATAATAATCGAAACTCGAGTTATAATTAAGGATTTTTAGATAACCTATATTTATTTCGTTATATATATAATAAATAGTATTATAAATAATTATATTCGAAAGAGTATATATAAAAGTATTAGCGCGCGATTAATTTAAATCTTATTCTAAAATAATTAAATAACGATCGCGTCGTAAAATTAATTATTAATAAAGAAAAAAATTAACGGAAAAATTTATATAAACGGCCTACGAAAATAATACGAACCTAATAAAAATATAGGGTTTTATATTTAAACCTGCCGCCGTTTAATTACGAAGTTAGTATTTCTAACCCGAAGGGGCTTAGTAAACGGGAGCTAACCCGAAGGGGCTTAGCGGTGACTCGGTAGGTCTAAGAGACTAAAGCAATGGCACAGCCTAGTTCTACCGAGGAGATCCTCCTACGAGCGCCTAGAACCACTCTCGTTTCGTAGGGGGCCTCTCATTGGATTTTTTTTTAACATGGCGTGAGTGGCTAAGTAATAACAATAACTACCTTGCCTTAGTCCCTTAGACCTACCGAGCCACCGCTAAGCCTCTTCGGGTTAGCTCCCGTTTATTAAACCCCTTCGAGTTAGAAATACTAACTTCGTAATTAAACGGCGGTAGGTCTAAGCGCAAAACCCTATATTTTTATTAATTCGTATTATTTTCGCGGGCCGCCTATATAAATTTTTCCGTTAACTTTTTTCTTTATTAATAACTAACTTTACGACGCGATCGTTATTTAATTATTTTAGAATAAGATTTAAATTAATCGCGCGCTAATACTTTTATATATACTCTTTCGAATATAGTTATTTATAATACTATCTATCGTATATATAACGAAATAAATATAGGTTATCTAAAAATCCTTAATTATAACTCGAGTTTCGATTATTATTATAACGATAATTATTTATCGCTAGTTTTTATTCTTTATTATCGGTAGGTCCACTTCGTTATAGAACCCTCCGCGAAATATATTTAGGGTTAAAACTAATATTTATTATAATAATATTATATATAATAGGCGATTTCGCGTCTACGCCTATTATAATAAAGATAAATAATTTATATAAGACTCTGGATCGAGAGTATATAAAAGGCGCCGCGATATATTACTTCGGGGTCGAGCTTAAGGAGAAGTAGTATAATATTTTAAATATATTATTAAACTAAAGAACGAATTTAATCTTAATTACGAAAACTAGATTTAATAAAAATATCGTTTTTTAGATTTTACTATTAATATTTTTACCTATTAAAGCGGTATTAATTATTATATTTTTAAATATTTTATTAGAAGAGTAATACGAGAAATTAAATCGTATATTTAATTACCGATTTTTCGTTCTAAACGGCGATAATAATAAGCCCGTTAATATTATAACGATACGCTCCGGCCATTTTACCTACGGTATAATAACTAAACACGATTTATAGATAAGTAATTAATAATAATAATCTTTACGAGTCCTAAAATTACTAGTTCGAATAATTTTAATATCGACGTACTACGGTATACTAGCTTTACGTTACGGTTATATTTATTAATAATCGACGAGCTTTATCTAGTAACCGAGTAGAAGGAGTTTCGATTAATATACTTTAATCTAGGTATCCTCCGAAAATGATTACCGCCTAATATCCCTCTTTTAAGGGTCTTTATAATACTCGATATCGAAATATTTAAGATTATATAAGAGTAATATACTTTTATAGAAGATACTATTATTATAAAGACTCCGCTTAATCGGTTAAAGATATATATTTAAATTAATACTACCTATAATCCTATTAACGATATATTTAACTTATAATATATTTTACCGTCGTAGATTACTACCGCCTAGGATATTCCGAAGACGATTATTTTTATAAATTCCGTAATCTAGGTTAGGGATATATACTAATTAATACGCGTATAAATAAAACGATTATCGTATCCGATCGAGGGTATAAAGTTAGTCGTATCTTTTTTCGCGGCGATAACTACTCGAGATAAATAAAATATCGTAATATATTTCGGTCTACTATCCGCTTAAGGTTTATCTTTATATATTATTATTATAACGGATACCTATAGGCTAGGGGTTAATAATCTAGATATAAAAAGAGTTATTTAATAATTACTCCCTTCGTCTATTTAAAAGATATATTAATATATAGGTCGCGCGATATATTATAATTAAGAGTAGGTATATTTTATTTTATTATATCTACCCTAATATATAGGTCTTAGAAGCGGTATATCTCTAACGGAGCCGGCTTCGCTTAATAATATAATAACGAGATCTTTATCGGGGTTTAAAAGAGTTTATATAAATTATATAAATATTAACCGACGAGCTCGAATAGTACCTAGTTTATACAATCTCTTTAATATACCCGGGAGCGGTTATATTCGCGATATCGGCCTCGCCTTTTTTAATAATATAGAATATAAAATATCGAATTATACGAAGCTATTCCCTTATTACTCGGTTTATAATTTAGAGTTATAGGCGCCTATTATTATTTACGCGGGGTTAAATAAATCGGTAGACAAGAATTTATTTAAACGTCCGTAGTATATATCTAAGCTTCGAGCTTAACGATATTAAAAATTAAATAAGAAATTCGTCGACTCGTTTTAATATTTCTCTACGTTCTTAATAATACTAGATAAAATCTTAAGAGATTTAGCGACGTAGGTAAAGAGTATTCGCGATAAACGAATTATATATTAATAGATTAATAATACGTGGTCTAGCCTCTACCTATATTATATTAAAATATTAAATATCCTAAAGTAGAGACGATAAAAAGAGTTAAATCGGGGTAAAGTATTCGATACGTAGGTAATATATAACGATATTAAAAGAAAACGGCGGCTAGATCCGTTATTTAATAAGGAGTAAACTAAATTTAAAAAGCGGAGGGATAACTAGCTAATTAAGGTAGAATATAAATTAATAATTAAAAAAGCGCGTATTAAGAGTAAAACCGTAATTAATAAGGTAAAAGTTAAACGATTAAATATACCCGTTATAAAGAGTAAATCTCGTATTAAAATTAATACGGTAGAGAGTTAATTTAATAAGCCTTAGAATACGGAGCCGAAGAAAACCTAATATAAAGATAGTAAATATTATATTATTAAGAAGTAGTATAGTAATAAAAGTTATACCTCGTAATCTAGCCCTCGTAGTAAGGCGGGTAAATTAAAGGGGGAATTAATAATATTATAATAATTACGTTAGTTATTATAAAAGATATCGGCGAATTAACTAGTAAAACTAACCCCCTTTCGATCCTATTAATATAAATAACGCCTTATACGATTTTAAGACTAGTTAATAAACCCGCGCCGCGCGGATTTATTATTAAATTAATCGATAAATATCGTACTCGAAGGCTTTAGGGTAGAAGTTAGAATTATAAAACTTCTTAATATAAAATTATATTTAACCTCTAGCCTAGCCGCTAAAGTATCCTTATATTTATTATCCGCTAATAATATATACTCTTAAATATACCGCTCGTTATACTTTAGTATATTCCTACCTAATCGCTTAAGTCCGGTATTAAAAAGGTTAATAATTAGACTTAAAGAGAATTTATCTTACTCGGTATAACGAATAAATAACTTATATACGAGGTTAAGGGCTATACTCTAGATATCCTCGGCCGCGCTTTTAACTAGATATATAACCGAGGAGGGTTTTTTAAATATAAACTTTATTATCCTCCTTAACTTTAGAAAATATAGGCTATTAAAGACCTAATTCTTAAATAATATATTACTATACTTAGAATAGTAGGACCGGTCGTATTAGAATACTTTAAGATTATTATTAAATAGTTTAAGAAGGCGGTCGAGCTCGAAATTTATATCCGTTATTCCCCGTAAATTCATAAGACTATTCGTTAATATATACTTTTATAACCTTATTATTACTACCGGTGAATCTACTATATAAAGTATATAAAGTAGGGCCTATATATATTTTAGGGTACTAGTAGCGTCGGCCTAAAAAAGAATTATAATATAATATAAAGCGTAGCGGAGTAGGCTAATATTAATATATTTAATAATATATCGTAGGGTTAAATAGATTTCGACGTATATATAGAAATATTAATGATTTTAGAACTATTAATCGCGAGTAGATAGAGGTTAGGTATATATAATTTTAGAAATCTTTTTTAATACGCGAGGCTAGGTATTAAAAGTACTTTATACCGCGAGTTAAAATATAATATCCTTTATATATTAAAAGTCTATAGATTATTACCTTAGGATTTTAACCTAGGTTCCCATTATATATACCTAGTAACTATAAATAATCAGGTTCTTTAATATTTAAAAGTCCGTTAAATAAATAACCCTAAAGCGATCCTAACGATCGGCTGTATACTATAAAATAAATAGATCTATAAAGTTACTAGGGCCTTAATAAATCTTATAGAGTAATTATAATATATTAAAACGAAGGTATTAAAGACCTAAGCCCGGTAGTAGCTAGTTAAAAGTATTAAATAGGAGCTCGGAAATATCGCTACGTAAAGCCTTAATAAATTATATATATAACTATATCTTAAGGTTACCGTATATTAATCGAATATTAATATTAAAAATAAGGCTCTTATCGTCTAATCTAAGTTAATGTTTAAATATATTCTTTAATATATAGATATTATTAGCCGTCGTACTCTTATCTTTAAATACTAGTATTATCGGGAAGTATCTCGTCGTTACCGAGTTTAATTTCTTTAAGACCGGTATCGCTTTTATTTATAAAGACTTTATATTACCTAAATAAGGTATATATACCGCCGAGATTACCGATTCGATATAATATAGCCGAATCTAGAACTCGGTTTCGTTAGTATATATTAATTAATATTAAGGCGTAAAAGGAAGAGTAATAAAATTAAAAATAAAAAACGTACCTCTATATTTATATCGGTAGGTATTAACTAACGAGCGATTATCTCGGTTAATAATAGTATAATTATCGGGCGTTATATATCCTACCGAAGGGCCTCTTTATTAAAGAGACGCCCTTCTAAAATTAATATAATAATAATTAATTAGAATTCTCGGTAGTTATTTATTCTTTCTCTATACTTTCCTTCTATATATTTAAAGTTATTATAGGTTAAAATAGTACTTACGGCCTACTCTATTAATTAAACCTTTATTTCGGCGTTCTTTCTTAAGGTTATTATACGTCGTTATAATATTAAATATAAAATAATTAAACCAAACTAGTATAAAGTATCGAGAACTCGTCGTCGTACCCCCCTTAAATATAAATAAAGCCTTAGAATCGTCTAAAAGTTAGTCGACCTATAAGGCCGTATTAAATAGTAGAGTATTAATAATATAAAAATAGCGGGCTATTAAATAGTAAGATTTATTAATAATAATAATAAACTATTTAATCTATTCTCGTAATAAACTCGGTAGAAGATATTAAGCCACTATAAGGCCAGTCGTAATATAACTAGAATAATATCTTTAAATAGTTATAAAGTACCGCCTTTAAGCCCTTTTATAAATAAATAAAAAATATTAAACACTTCGTACTCCTTTAGGACTTTAATTTCTTATTAAAATATATTAACGACCAGCTAGTCTTACCTCTTAACTAGCGAATCGCGCCGTTTAGGTATTAACTACTTTTCGAATTAAGAATCGCTAGGTAGCTCGTTATAAGCGAAATTAAAAAATTACTTTTATATTAAACGGAAAGTATAAACCTTACGTAGTTTATAAAGCGCTCTTAAAAATCTCTTTATATCTTATTATATATCGGCTATTACTATTAATATACTAGTAATCTTTTCGCCCTCCGTCCACCGTCGACGACGTTTTTTATTACCCGCTTCCCGGCCGTCTCTTCCGATAAATTATTACTACCGGTAGAGGTAGAGGTAGAGGCGGAGGAAGAACTTAAAGGGGAGGAGGTAAAGACTAACCTATTTAAGACTATATAAGGGCGGAGGTTTAGGGTAGGGGTATAGCGCGCTCGTTTAAACGGGCGGCTTACGGTCTTTATATATAATAGAGATAAACGGGGAGGTAATATTAAAGGGCTAAACGATAAATTAATAAATAATAACGTAGTTTTTATTTTAATATAATTCATAACGCGGATTATTAATATTAAGGATTAATATTAATAACTAGTATAGGATTATTATAATTAAGATTAAAATAACGGAGTTAGGTAAAACCGCGCCGCGCGGTTTTACCTTATAACTAATAATATTCTACGCTATTTATATAATTTAATATTAGCGCCCTTTAATCTTATTATTCGTTTACCGAAAAAAACTACTCTCGCTATAAAATCTCTTCTCTATTTATTTTATCTTACTTTAGGTTATTTTAAATAATTTTAATATCTTTAAACGGTATTCTTAAATAGCCTTTTATACGCGCCCTCGGTTAATTTTTAATAATAAATTAATATAACTTTAAACGACTAGGTCCTCCTAAGTTACTTTATATATTAATATTTAATTAATAAATAATATTAAAACGAGTTAGGTACCGGCCGGAAATCGATAAAGAATTAAATTAAATTTATTCGATAACCCCGATAGTATAAGATTTACCGCCGTTTATTTTAAATAAATAAAGGCGAGGTCTAATTATTTATCGGACTCTTTATTATTTAGGGTCTCGTTATCTTCCTTTACCTCTACGAACTATAAAAGAATAATTCTTTAAAGAGTAGTATCTAGGCGGCCTAATATTAAATTATATAATATTTTAGGCCGAGTAATTCTTATATCTCTACGCGTATATAATACTAGAACGAATTAATTATAATTAACCGTATTTATTAGCTCCTAGATCTTATTTATCCCGTATATATAATTATTTATTATTTTCCCCGGCCTCTTTACCCTCTCCTATTATTCGGCTATATTTTTATAAAAACCTAGAATAATCTCCGTATAATTATTAATGGTCTCGTCGTTAAGAGATATTAATTTTTATATAATATTAATTTTATACCTATAGGCGAGATACTTAAATACGTTTATATCGATATATTAAAAGAAGGTCGAGTCTCTAGGCCGAGTATATTTAATATAATAAAGATATAAAACTAATCGGTAATTACGATTAGGTTATAGGTATATATATAAAGCCTAATATATCGGATTTTACCGGATAATTTATTATATTAATAAATAAAATATTATCCGTAGCTACTCTTTATTAGGTTATCCGTTCCGCTTTATTTAATAGTAAAAATATATATCGAACTCCTCCGCTATAATATTTTTAACTTTAATCTCGGAGTTACCCTTTAAGTTTACCCCCGTTTATAATTAATTAAATATACCTTTAATAATAACGTTACCCGTCTTTTTCTAGGTATCCTATACTTCTGGCCCTCCTATTTTACGAACGATAGACCGCGATATTTAATTAGTTAGGAATACTCTAATACTCGCTTTAATTATTCGGTATCTATAGACCTTATATTTATTATCGTTTATTTATAATCGGGTTATTATCCGCTATTAATTCTTAATAACTATACTAATCTTAAAAGTATTTATATTATTTCGATAACGCTAGTATTTAACTAATCGTAAACGGATACTCTCTTCGTTTAATAATAATTTAATTTATAGGCCGAAATATCTAGTTATAACGTATAAATATATATAATAAATATATCGTAAATCGGACCCAGCTTTTATAAATACCCGGAGGGTACCGATTTAACTAGCCTTATTATTTATATTAGTAGTCTTTAGATTTTTCTTTACTACCCGTTTAAAGGAATTAGCCGATAGGCCCGTATAATTATAACCGAAATATTTAACCCGATTATTTATTCCTTAATCTTTATCGCCGCTATCGTCGTCGCTATTATCGTCGTCGCTATTATCGTCGTCGTTATCATCGTCGTCGTTATTATCGTCGCTATTATCGTCCTTATTAAAACGGTAAGGTACTATATCTTTATTCTCCGAGGTACCGTTTAAATCGCTATTATTAACTTTATAATCTACCGACTTAGGCTTAATCTCCTTATTATTAATAATTCGACGGTTATATCTCCTACGTTTTCCTCGTAATAAAGGTCCCTCGTTATTATCTATCCTTAACCTTACTAGATATTATCGATTAATTTTTAGTTTTATTAATTATTTATCCGTTAAGCCCGATTTAATTAAAAGAGTACGAGCGTTAATCTTATTTAAATTACTCAATATCTATTAATCTTTCGGGATACTTTTACGCGTAGATCCTCGTCTATAATCGTTCCGTTTTAAATAGTTAACCGTTAATTAAGTAATTATAGAATAAATATCGTTATAGATAAATTTCTTAACGATTTAATTTACGTAGCCGAGGTGATTTTCCTCTATAATATCGAACTACTAATTTTATACTACGGTCCCCTATATATTTCGTATACTTTTAGCGTATTTCTCTTTTCGTCTATAATTAACTATCGCCCGTTTTCGGATATCTTATAGAATCGTCGAGTCTAACGTTTTATATACTTTTTATTTACTCCCGAATTTTACCGTTTAAAATTTATCGTTTATTAATATACCCTATACCTCCGTAATAATCTCGTTAACGATCTCCGTACTATTAACGAACTTTTCTAGTATATCCTAGATTAGATTAATTTATACCTTTAGTTCTCCGGCCTAATATATTATTTCGTTAATCTTCTAGTATATATTTACTAGTAATCTATTAAAGACTCTAAATATAAACGCGAGGATCGAGGCTCTAGCGACCGCTAAGGAAGGAGAATCTTTACGAGATATTAACGAGGATAATATTATAAATAATTAAATAATAAGTCGATAAAAAATAAAGAGAGGTAAAGAGCTTTAACGAATAAAAGTAATAGAGGTTTAAATAAAATTAATAAATAAAATGAATTATTATACTACCGACGATAATAATAATAGAGTTAGTACGGTAAACACTAATAATAATATTAATAATAATAATCGTTAGTAAATCTTACGTACTAAATCTTAATATACGAAGTTATTACTCTAGAAGATTATTTTAAAATTTAAATATTTTTGGCTAGGAGGTAAAGTTCAAATAAGTATTTAATATTAATTAATATACGAAGTTAATACTCTAGAAGATTATTTTAAAATTTAAATAGTTTTGGCTAGGAGGTAAAGCTCAAATAAATATTTAATATTAATTAATATACGAAGTTAGTACTTTAGAAAATTATTTTGAAATTTGAATAGTTTTGGCTAGGAGGTAAAGCTCAAATAAGTATTTATTATTAATTAATATACGAAGTCATTACTCTAGAAGATTATTTTGAAATTTGAATATTTTTGGCTAGGAGGTAAAGCTCAAATAAGTATTTAATATTAAATAATAACGTTCTAATCTAATCTCTCTATTTAATACTAGTAATAACTGAATCTTAAATATCTTTAAACTAAATAAAAATTTAAAATTCATTTTCGAATAATAAAAATTCACTTTTAAGTAATATAATTATTAATAATAATATTTAGGCGCCCCTAGCCCCGCCTAAAAATCTTTAAACTTTAAAATTATTTCTTAAACTAACTCCTATTTTAATTTTTACTTCTTCTTTCTCCTCTTTAAATTAATTTTCTTAATCTCTTTATCTAATCTTTATACTTTAATATTAATTATAATAAAGGATAATAATATTTATAATTTAATATTAATCACGGAGATTAACGATCTCTTAAATAATATAGTTTACTTTAACGATAATAATAACGAAGGGGATCTATTAAATAAACCGTCCTCCAATAATATAAATATAAGGATAATTTTAGGCGAGATATTTAAGGACGGAACCTTAATAAATCCTACTCGTTAACCTCTACCATTTATTATATTAATATTATAACTAGAATTATTTTACGGAGGACTATAAACTAGCCTTCGAAGATAATAATATTAAATTAAAGTATAAAGAGCCTGCCCCGAAGCTAGGTATAAAATATAAATTAAATAAGAGTAACGCGTTAATCCCGAAAATTAAACCGGCGGTATCTAAGGCTTAAATAATTAAAAAGGAATAATCGACTCGTAATAAAAAGAAGAAGGAAAAGGTAAATAAAAACGACGATAATAATATATTAATCGATAATAACGCTATATTAATCGATAACGACGTTAACTATAATTATAAAAATATTAAAAATTAACCTAATAACGAGGAGATACCTACTAAATATAAATAGAAAATACCTATTAAATCTAGAAAGAATAAGGTTATAAGGTCTATTAAGGGAATACCTATAAAATAAAGAAAAAAGAGAATAAACCTTAAGATTAAGGGAGACGAGGACTCTAGTAGATCTATAAAAAAGAAGCGCGATATTAAAACCGCTAAACCCCTAACCTAAGGAATAATAATATATAATATTATTTATTACGACCTTTATAACCTAGTTAGAAAGAGATTTAATAAACCCGCCGAGCGCCGATATATAATCTTTATAACCTATAACTACTTTACTTTATTTATAAATCTAGGAATTTTAAAAGTTAATTAGATCCCTAAATCTAGTATCCGCTTAGATAATTAGATTATTTTATTTATAATTAACTAGTACCCGGCTAGAATCTTTATAAATTAATTAAACGAATTTAATCTAGCTAGAATAATATATAGCCTAAAATACCCTCTCGGTTATACCGCTAAATAATAAAAAACGGTAGGGGATATAAATATCGACGGGAATATATTAATAACGAGGGAGGAGGGATAATACTATATATAAACGAAGGGCCTATATATATTAAATAAATAAAAAGCGCTTAATATTAACCTATACTTTAAGTATCTAGTTAGGGAGAAGATCCGCTACTAAAAACTAGTATAAAAACGATTTTATAAAACGATCGTTTAACTCGTATTTAGATACTCTAACGACCCGACCTTCCTAACTCTACTATTATATATTAAATTATTATTATTTATAAAGGGGGCCGCCTAGGAACCCTTCTCCTTAATCGCAAATAATATTATATAAACCGAGATTAATAAGGTAATAATAGTAATCTAATAAAGTATTTTTAAATATAATTATAATAATTCTTAATAACGGTTAGAAAGCTAGTAAATCCGCGCGGTATAATTTTACCGCGTCGCTTATAATAGTCCTCTAGATAATAATACTAAGCCTACGAATAATTATAATAAAATTGAAATTTCGAATTTACTACTAGAGTTTAAGACCGTAAATATATTAACTCTATTTTTTATAATTATAAATATATTAATACTAACGTCCTAGACTTCTAGATAATAATAATAATTAAAGTTTACGTATAATAATAATAAGATTATAATTATAATAATAATGAATCTAAAATCTTAATACTAAATAATTAAAGTTTTAATTTTAGATAACTAAACTCTTAGGTTTAAATAACCTTAGGCTCGACCCTAAAATATATTTATTATTAATTATCCTTAAGAGCTTAATATTAGAAGGCTAGCCCCCCGCTTAAAACTTTTAAACTTTTAAAATTATTTCCTAGACTAGAGTTTAGTTTTAATAAAATTTTAGATAATCCCTTTTAATTATTAATCCCCTTTCGATTATTAATTTATAATATCGAAATTATTATCTAAATCGTTAATACCCTCTTTTCCTAATACCTATTATAATATAATATATATATTAATTAATTCACCTTATAGTTAAAACCTATCGGATTATTATTATATTATAATAATATTCGAAACGCTTCTAAAAGAGACCCGTAACTAGATCTACGGGTATTATTTTATTTACGCCGAAGAAATCATCCTTTATTTAATAAAGAACGAGAGGTTAATATTTAAAGAAGACTTTTATAAATTAATAAAATATAATATAAATAAAGATTATAATATCCTAATCGGAGACCCCGAAACGCTCGGGGGGGTTATTTATATAGCGGATTAACTATATATTACCCTACTCGGCGTTAATAAAGTTATTTATAAAGATATAACGAGTATTCTTTTTAGGTATAACGTCTAGCGCTTAAACTATCCCGATTACTCGATTAATAACGAGTATAATAAAGATCCCGGATCCATAGATATATAATTCTATTTTAATTATTATTTCCGTTATATTAAAGTTTATTTAATAATAAATAATAGTCTTAATCGTCTTCCTATTATAATAGATACTTAAGCGGAGTAACGAAATATAGGATTCGATATAAAACATCTACAAAAGTGTAGGGCAGGCTCTGAGCGCTATGAGCGCTCGTGAGCCGGTTGAGCTGGTTTGAGCGGGGTAATACTATGTCTTAACTCTAGAGCGATATGAGCGCCCCTGAGAATCTAACGCGCTCCTGAGAATGTTTTTGGCTCGTGAGAATGCCTAAATTTAGAATGCGCCACTAACATGGCCCCCATGCATGGCCCCACTTATGGCCATGGCCCTATTCCATTCATGGCCATGGCGCATTCCATTCATGGCCATGGCGCATTCCATTCATGGCCATGGCCCCATTCCATTCATGGCCATAGCCCCATTCCATTCATGGCCAAGTCCCTCATTCATGGCCAAGGCTCTGTCGCTGGCGCACCATATCTATGGCAGCAGTAGTGGCCATGTATGCGCATATCTATGGCAGCAGCAGTGGCCATGTATGCGCGTATCTATGGCAGCAGCAATGGCCATGTATGCGCGTATCTATGGCAGCAGCAATGGCCATGTATGCGCATATCTATGGGCCATGTATGCGCGTATCTATGGCAGCAGTAATGGCCATGTATGCGCATATCTATGGCAGCAGTAGTGGCCATGTATGCGCATATCTATGGCAGCAGCAGTGGCCATGTATGCGCGTATCTATGGCAGCAGCAATGGCCAT